>Ga0308157_10000314_pt1 | contig 177250 bp, 243 predicted proteins | sample PhyBR1_FD_201035 | JGI IMG/M metagenome (GOLD analysis project Ga0308157, IMG submission 201035) | Phyllosphere microbial communities from UC Gill Tract Community Farm, Albany, California, United States - DLSLB.R1 | ecosystem: Host-associated > Plants > Phyllosphere > Unclassified | place... | reverse complement strand
TCAATGCGGCAGAAAGTCGAATGAAGTACATCAAGACGATTACCGATGAAGACATTCATGTAGCAAAACTGGATAACCCTATCCATCATGCTGCATGGGGAGACAAAGCGAAGTTCTACCGGTATACTTTGCAAATCACCGATGATGCCGTTATTGCCGATCACATGATTCCCGATGAAGATTACCAAGCTCCGCAAACAGCATCGGGTAGAGCCAGTGGAGAGCATAAAGACCTCTATGCCAGGAACGGCGTAACGCGATACGTCAACGAGTACGAGTCTCATGGTTCTGTTTCCGTCATGATGCACCCTTCATCGTTCAATGTTGTCGAGCGGGTAGAGATTACTCAGTGACATCGGTGGTTGTTGATACACTCAGAATTGTAAGGGGTGCACAATGACAACGTTGGTCCGGAAGACAATCACTGACAAGAATGGTGTTATCACCACGCGTCTTGTCAACCCCGACAAGGGTATTGCTGGTGCTTCGAGAATACCCGGTGGTCCCATTGTGAGCAAGGCTACGGTACTCCTTGAACCAGACATTACCGTACCTGAGCCAAGCGCCAAAGGTACTGTGGATAGCCCGGACGAAAAGCTTGACCACACGATGTTCACCCATGAAGGCTTCGAATGGTCACTGGCTCCTGATGGTTTCTCTGGCGCTTATTGCTACTCCTGTAAGTCCTTCTTCACCGAAGAAGAGGTGGACTCGGTTGGAGACTCTGGTTCGCTTCTCTGTGCCTCATGTGGCGCTAATAGCGACCAGGGTGTTCTTCCCTCCGGTGTCAAATACTCGGACAGGAAGTTCTTCTCTAAGTCTGCGGTACGCGAAGATACGTGGTACCACATCACAGTAAGAAGCGACTGGGGCGGAGACATCACTGCGGAGGATGACGTAGATGAACAACCACTCGTTCACCTCGGCTCTAAGGATGCAGCACTAGACCGAATGCAAGACCTCATTGAAGAAGCGGCAGCTAGTGGCATAAGCGGCGATAAAGCACCCAAGTTCTACTGCTACGAAGTCAAGGTAAAGCCGGTAGCGAGCATTGCCGACGCTGTACTTGCCGACGACAATGACATGGCACCAAGCAAGCCAAGCGACATGAACCTCAACTACGTCATCAGTGACGGCTACGACGAATACGGTGTAAACAGATACGTCAACGAGTATGAGTCCCACGGCTCTATCTCACTTCTAGCTCACCCATCGTCGTTTGACATCGTTAGCTCCTACCAAGTGAGCTAGTCCTTCGAAGCAGCAAAGCTCTCAATGTACTCCACCGTCTCGGCATCCAATGACGAGTATGAGTATGCTCGTTTGTCGTATCGACCAACTACAACGATGGTCCCTAGCACAGAATCCTGGATTGCGGGGTAGGGGAATCCTAGGTCATCCATCAATCGGGTAGCTAGTTCGTTCTTCTCGCCACTACCTAGGACACCATCGTCGTCCATAGCAATCATGGCGCTGCTTTTTAATGAGGTCACCAAGCTGATTCTTGTCGAACCAATAGCATCTGCCATGTCTTCTGTCGAGATGAAGTTGGTGCGAACAACGGTGCAGGTTCCATCAGGTCTGATGACGACAAAGATATTCATTTTGTAGCAGACCTTTCGTTGAAGGTCGTGATCCTAGACCACGTAATCACTCAAAGTCAAGTCAACTCTTGTCATTGTGTCAAAATCGCGGTATAGTTTTGGTTACAAACGATTGGATAATCATGGGCAGGAACCTAGAAACCCTCGAAGAGACCGGAAAGTTTGACATTCCTCGGTTCGACACTCAGGAAGAGAATGACTTCTTCGCGGAGCGAGCGGAATGGCGTTTGGAGCGCCTTCGTAGGACCGACTTTGATCTCACTGGCGAGCACGCCAATCAGTCGCGCAGCGTTCTCTCTATCGCAGCAGAAGAGACAGAGCGTCATTACAGCTAGTGCAAATTGACTTAAGTCATGTAGTGACCTAGCATTGACGTATGCGCGTTATCGATAAGGGTGTTATCAATCCCGACCTTGCACTGTTGGACGATGGTGACCTCTATGTCGATAACATCAATTGGGGAAGCAGACTTGAGAGTGAGCGACCGAGTATCGTTCCTCGGTCTTACATAGATGGAATTGCTATCCATGCAGTCAATTTCGTCCAATTCCAAAACATCGGGATTCGAGCGGAACAGATTGTTCTACTCAACGAAGTGGTTTTGAAGAACGGTCTTGATCCTCACATCTTCCAACTAATGAGTTCATTGCGCGATGAAAGTGCCAACTACGAACGGTGGTTGAATGACATCTACAGGATGAGCGACAGCGCCCTTGAGCACTATGGTGTCAATGACTCCATGTATCTTCAAGAGTTGGGAATCATCTACTTCGTCATTTCCAAAACGATGCAGCCCGAGAAGATGGTTCTCGATTGGCACCTGCTCGTAGAGAAGATCGGGCTGATAGCTTTCATCCGCTTCTTGATGATGGGTATTCCTGTTTCTCAAATCGAAGAATACGCCAGGCATGGTATTGACCCTACGCTCGTTTCTTCTCTCGTAGAGTTGAACCCGTAATCGAACCCAACTATGGTTCACAATCATCGCCTGATTGGATCTAGCAGGAGTATGATCCAAGCTGCTACAAGCGGTTACACCCTCCTCCGCTTATCCGACTAACTAGGAATTCCGCTATGTTCATGCGCCATTGGATGCCCACTAACCACAATGGTCAAACCGTGTTGCTCATTCACGGTCTTGCTTCGTCATCAGTCACTTGGCTTCGACTTGCTAGCTACTTGAAGTCAAACGGCTACGAGGTGTATGCACCAGACCTTAGCGGTCATGGTAAGTCATCGTGGAAATCGAGCTACAGCGTTCAAGACTGGACCGATGAGATACTGGAAACCAATGTCGAGCCTGACATCATCATTGGTCATTCGATTGGTGGTTTGATTGCAGCGAATCTCAGCCAGAGCTTCTCGGCTGCCAAAACGGTTCTACTCGATCCGGTGTTCCATCTCCCTCGCTCGTCGTTTGTGCTGGGCTGGGTCCACTTCTTCTTCTCTCGCCAACTGCGAACATCTAAGCCAAAGAGCAATGCTCACAGGCATCAGTTAGTCGAACACAGCAGCATGAGGAAGTGGGATGCAAAGAGCATCTCCGCGCTGGCAGCGCCTCATGACATAGCCAGGTCATTCACCTCTGTCTCCCGAGATGCGCTCATGATTCGCGCGGGTCGAAGCTACATCTTTCCTGCCATCAAGTCGTCAGCAGTAGGCATCCTGTTCGAGCACTATCCCAAGGTGGGACACAATATCCATGTCGATGCATTCGACAGGTTTGTTGAGTCATTGTCACAATTCTTGTCTCGACCTTCTGCTCTTGCATGAAGATGATGAAAGCTTTGCTATCGTAGTGATATAAGTGCTGCTTGACGAAAGGTTATGAGATGGCTGAGCACGTCTACGATTTTGATATCTCCATCATGTCAGGATGCATTACGGGTCGAGTCCCACAACTTACTGATGTATCAACCGCCATCTCCCACAAGCACCCGGTCAAATGCCTACTGCTCACCAGCAAGGTTCCTCTCTATGGAACGGTTGTCAATTTCGACGAGCTAGATGGCTGCATTGACATTCGCCTAGACCCCGGTGAGGCAGTTGTGCACGTTCTAGCATCTAGGTCGCTTTTGTTCTCTGCTGAACCCTTACAGCAAGGCATCCCCACATCCGTTGGTTCGACCATCATCGTTGGTGATGAACTATTCACCGTTGTGAAGTCGAACGATTCCGGTCTTACTGTGTGGGTTGGAGATATGAACCTTGTTTACTACGGAGAAGATATCAACAGCATCATTGCCGACAAGGGCGGCTGCATCACTATCGCCTAAGTTGGGAGTTTTCTGGGAGTTAGTAGTATCTAGTCGGATTCCCTCTCGACACACTCTTACCGGGAGGATACTGATCCTATGAGTACAGCAGCTATCACAAGAGACGACAAGGTAGGTCGTCTATACGTCTCTGAGGCGGGAGACGGTAAGGTCGTCGCGCTCCGTAGCGTCGGTGTATATGGTCGTGACCAGGCTGGTCAGCCTACTGGATACACGATGGTTACGGTGCGCGACGATCAGCACCCCTTGCAGCGAGGTGAGAAGAGGAAAATTAGCGCTGATGCGCTATACCTGTGGCAGGAACAGGACGACTACGATGTCTCTGCTATGGGTACCTTGTAGCCTTGTGCTACACAGCCATTAGCCTAGACCACTAGTGGCAAGAAGGGCGGAGCTAGATGCTCCGCCCTTGCTCTTTAACACGAATTCGTGTACTGTTACTGTATCAACAGGAGGAATTGTGACGGATAAGCACGCACTACCCGAATACGGGTGGATTCGCCTACCTTCGGTGACGGACGCTGTTGGTGCAGAACGTCGTCTCGACTTCGGTGATAATGACGGCTACTTCATGTTCCCTAGTCCCGACGAAACTCAAAGCTTCATCTCATCGCTCTACGCTGATGATTACGATGGTTCGTACTCCGCCCAGGATGTTGAGCGATTTGTCGGATCTATCTACTACTCGCGACTAGTTATGGATAGCTACCCATCGCCACTTGCGGACTGGGTGACCCCTGGGGGACTTTGGCAGTGCGAAAACGGCGATGATCCCCTTGCTGTTATTGTGCCAGCAGATAACGCTCCTGAAGTTGGTCGAGTGATGCGGATTCGACCCGTAGATTTCTTCGACTTGTACGTCAACGATCCCGACATCCTTGATGCACTAATGCCTCAAATTCCGGACAGGATGGTGGATAACAGATTTGAACTTGGTTCCAAGTCAGGCGCTTATGCTGATGTTGCCATTTGTGTAGACTGCGGTCATTCCTTTCAGTCCACTCTCCGCATTTTTGAGGTCTCTCCGAAGTACAAGCTGGAACACCTCAACACCCCGCTAAAGAATTTCTCACTGAGCCTTCTACTTACAAACAGGTCGTACCAAAAGCACAGCACATTCATGAGCAAGTTTGCTGAAATTGGACTCGGTATTAGTCACGTCAATGCGTATTTCGAGACGTTCGGATTCAGTGACAGTTCACTGGATAACGACCGAATTGAGACTCTCCGTATCGCCAAGAATGTTAGCGAATTCATTCCTGTTGCTAGTCATGCCGTTGCCGTGTCATGCGCCGCTGGGTGGTTTGGCATTGACCTAGAAGAGTCATCTGACTGCATCGCTATGATGATCAGCCTTCTGGAACAAGGTGACGTGGATGAGCACTACATTGTCGCAATGGTCGAAGTGTTTGAGGAAGCTAGTAACAAAGAGGTCGATACGTTCGAGCGTGTTCTTGCTCAGGGGCTAGATACCGAAATCGTCAGTCGAATGCTCGGTCGCTCTTCTTGACAAAGCAAGGTACTACAACTACGGTGTAGATATGACTACTAACGAGATGACTGGTGCGTATACCACCGTGTCTGATCGTCCGGAATACGGCTGGTACGACCACGTATCATCCGGTAACGTCGTGGGTCTCAACCGTTCGGCTAAGCGTGAAGCTCCCAATGGTTACTTCATGTTGCCTACGGCTGATAGCGTTCTCGATGCCATTGAGGCGATGCAGGCAAAGAAGATTACGGTCGAAGGTCTACCCCCTCGCGCTATCAGACAGTTCCTTCAGTCCCAGAACTTTGAGTGGCTGCGCAAAGTGGAGTTCAGACCGCCCTCTCTCACTAAACCCGAGCATGTAGAGCAGATATCGAGCCACCGAATCTCTGAGCTTTCGGCGCTTGACTTCTTCGCGATTGTCACTGAGCTTGGTGATGATGCATTCCCTATGTCCTTCTCCATGAAGTACGAGAACGAAGTGCGGTCGTTTGTGTATAGCCTTGACTCGAAGGCAGACATGCACTCCTATCTTGCGGAGACCTCACTTCGGATTGGTGAGACTGCGTTTGCTCGGTACTGCGATTCAGTCGGTGTGTCTCGTACCGCATTCGACAAGATGAGCGTCACGTTTGATCGCGACAGGCTGACAAGCATGATGGGCACAGAACTCAGTGAATTGAAGTCAGTTGTCCACGAACTCACCTCTCGCAAGATGAATACCGAGGATGCAATCGTCTGGTACTTGGCAGCAGGCGTTCTCGACATGGAACAGTCAGCTTTTCTTGACAAGAAGGCGCTCATTGACCCCTACGTTTTTATGCAGTACGATAGGAAGGTACCCCACAACATCCTTTTCGATTCGGTCGGTCACGATGTTGACTTTGAGCTTCTGAGTAGTTTGGCTTCGTAATGACGAATGATGCACCTGCATACGGTAGCAACCGTTGGTTCGAGTTCTCAAGCAGCCGTGTTGAGATGGTTCTACCGTCCGCCCCAGAAATCCATCGTGTCTTTGATGCACTGGACAATGGAACCCTTGCTCTTCCGCAGGGCATCAATCGCTCCAATCGCGTCACATGTGATCGGATCGAAGTGTTTTTCGGTAAAGACCCCTTCTCTCGCGAATCGTGCGAATGCGATACCGATTACCTCATCAAGAGCAACGGCAAGACCGTACCCAAGCTTCGCACTTTCGATGTGCTTGATTTCGATAAGAACATGGGTGGATTCCCCTACATTTTTGGGTACAGAAAAGACAATGGTGGCGCATCCGAGTGGATGACATGCCCGCTCTGTGGAACAGCGTGCGACATTCCTGACTACCGAGTAATCGAAGACCCCAGTAACATGTTCCCCAGCAAGAACATAGTTGGTGACTACGCCAATCCTCTTACGATGAGCCTCATGTCCTCAAACAGTAGCGCAAAGAAGGGTATCAAAAACCTTCTCGATGGAGCGGCAAACGAAAACATCTACGAAGAGGTCACCCTGGCAATCAACACCTTTGACCGCGAGGTCTGGGACGCATTGCAGTACATCAAGCCTACGTTCTACAAGCACTGGAAGATGGTTCTGGAAACCAAGGGTGTGGACAAGGCGTACTCATTCTCCACCACCATCCTACCGCTCTTGATGGGTCACAAAACCATCACCGAAAAGAACCTCTCTATGGCAATAGAGGTTATGGCTGCTGTGACTCACGGTGAGATCCGCGAGAACATTGAGAACGGTGTGACGTTGGAAGCGCTGCATAATGCTCGTGTTGTCAATGACATCGATAGGTCGCTCTTCGAGGTATTTCGGACAAGCGGGGAATTTCTTGCAATGAGTGCCGCTTGAAACTAGCGCAAACGATCTCTAGCAAGCTATCCTTCCTCCGGGAAGGAACCCTCATGAATCAGTCAGCATGTCTTCATTGTCAGTTCACATTGTGGAACCCGGTAGCAAATCTGCAATTCTCTACAGTAGGACTGTATGATGATTCTAGGTTCCCGGGACGATGCATCGTCTTGCTGGGTCATCATGCAGAGCATTTTGACGAGCTTGACGAAGATGTTGCTGCGGAATTCATGAAAGACGTGCAAGCTGTATCGAGAGCTATCAAAAGAGCTACCGGTGCGACAAGAGTGAATCTGGCTATCCTCGGAAACGCCGAATATCACGTGCATGCGCACCTCATCCCGCGATACCCCGAGAATGAAGCGTTCCCTCATTCGTCTCCGTGGAATGATCCGAGACCAAAAGCGCACCTTGACGATGACTCCAGATCGGAAATCATCGCTGCTATTTCACAGGAGTTGAAGTGAGTAAGGAAACACGTAGAAGGGACAGGTTCTTCCGCGACCTGACCCTTACCGATGGCTGGTCTAAGAAGTATCGGTATCGTGACGTGATGGATCTCTCTACAGAAGAGAGCATCCTACTCTCAAACAAGAAGCCGCGTTCGCGTGCTAAGTGGTGGCAGTACCTCGATGCTTCCGGTATCACGTGGGCTGAGTACGTCTCTGCCGTCCAGAGATTCGGCTATGACAAGGTGCTTGTGCGCCTTGACATTTTTGCGTACGACATGTCCAAAACCAAAAAGTACCTCGACCAGTGGCTACCGATTCTTCGTAAGTCTGGTGTGCCGACAGGTAGGGTTCTCGTCACATTCGTTGAGGGGCTAAAAACGAATAAGCCTGGCAGTGGGTATCTCATCAATCAAGGTGAGCGTGTAGCGCTGCAATCGGATCTGTACTTCGAAGCAATTCAGCTTGTGGGTTACGAATCCTTTATGGACATGAAGAAGGAGGGTCTGTCTCCTGAACAAATTATCGACAGACCCTCCCACATGGAGTAACGCTTAGTACCAGTTGACCGACTGGCTGTGTCCCCAAGCTGAGCAGGGTGTTCCGTATACACCTGAGATGTAATTCAGCCCCCAGGTTATCTGGGTGGCGGGGTTAGTCTGCCAGTCGGCTCCCGCAGTCGCCATCTTGCTACCAGGAAGCGCCTGCGGGATGCCAGCGGCACCACTACTCTTGTTGAGTGCCTGGTAGTTCCAACCCGACTCTTTCTGCCACAGCTTGACTAGGCAGCCGAATTGGTCGTTACCCCAACCTCGGGCGGCAACCATTTCAGCGGCGATAGCTTGTGCGCTACCGGGTGCAACAGCACCAACAGAAGGTGTTGCCTGTCCAGTGCCTACGCTCTTCTCTTCGACAACAGGAGGCGGTGGGGGAGGCGGATCGGTAATCGTGTACTCATCACGAGTAACATCCTGCGTACTTGCTGTCAGGACGGTGAAACTCTGTGACTCGGTACGGACGAGTTCTCGCTTCTCTTTCGCTTCGTGCGAAATAGGAGTGAATCGTTCACTAGCGTATGCATCAGCGACAGGGAGAGCCATCGAAAAGGCTAGCGAAGCTGATGCCAATACGGCAATGATTGGTCGTGGTTTTAGTGTAAGTGAGGTCATAATTGGTTGGTTACTGCTCTGTCTTGCCTAACCACCTTAACACGGATATGGACAACCGGCAAACTTTGGGATGAGAAAACCGAATCAGTCTACATCTAGAGGATGACTAGCTTTGGGGTACATTCGGGGTACGATTGTCCCCCTATTTTGGGGTGGAACGACTTGGCGAGTTCACTAGATTTGCGTCTCATACCACCCTATAATCGCAACATGAATGACAGTCTTCCCTTCGAGCGTGAGGTAGCAACGCTCTCTGCCCCGGAGTGGTATGACTTCACGTATTCTCGGCGTTTAAAGAGAACCATCACGCCAATGTCGCTAATGGCAGTCTCACTTTTCGCCTTCGGTATCTTCGTTATTTTGTCCTGTACCTACGTGTTCATTGCCGCCGCAGTCGTAGCAGAGGTCCAGCAGGGTCTTTTCATCGCTGTGGGTCTGCTTGAACTAGTCATCATCGCGGTCGCTGTATGGGCGCTGGCGCGAGACTACGAGCAGCGTCTCAAAGCGCGAAGACTCACTCCTTACGGGCGCAGACTGAATGAATGGGTTCAGACCGACTTCAACCCGTGGCTACGTGAAAACCTTTCTGTCTACATCGACGAAAGCGAAGTCGAGAAGTTGATCGTCTATCGTCATTACACCTGCATTGGGTTCCGAGGAACCTCCGAGCTAACCATCAAATACGAGAACGGCGATATCATCGTACGACGCTGCTTCCTCACGCCGGTACGAAGCAACTCGGCTTATGAGGTAGAGGACAATCTTGCTGGTGCTGCTTGAACGCACAACCGGCAAGGTATCGTGCTAGTATCTACTCGAAGGTAAATGTCCCGCTTGGTGCGGGACATTTCCTCGTTAAGGGCAAAGATGGTTTGGATAGCCTTTCCAAACCAAACGAACAAGGGATGCATCTATGAACATGGCACGACTCAATTGGCTCCGCGCCGGGGTGCTTGGAGCTAATGACGGCATCATCAGCGTTGCCGTCCTACTTGTATCTATCGTTGGTGTCCTCTCTCATGACAAGATGATCGTCGTTGGTATCTCGGGAATCGTCGCAGGAGCCGTTTCTATGGCACTAGGTGAGTACGTCTCTGTCTCGGCTCAGAGAGACGCTGAGAGGGCAGCACAGAGCGTCGAGCATACCAATCCGGTCCATGCCGCCGTCTCATCCTTCGTTGCATTCGTAAGCGGTGCAGTCATCCCACTAGCGTTCGCTGCTCTCTTCGAATCTGTGCTTGCGGTGTTTGTTGCAGTGCTCGTTGCAGTCACTCTGACTACTATCATCTCGGTTAGGTTCGGAAAGGCGAAGTTGGGTGTTCAGCTAGCCCGCAACGTCATCGGCGGTGGACTCGCCTTGTCAATCGGTCTTGTACTGAACGCCACATTCGGAACTTTCTGAGAATTTCCTGTTGAATGTTCCGAAAACTCGCAATCAGTCTAAGTGACGTTGTAACCTATACATGTAACGACCCCCGTTTAGGGGTCAGGTAACCGCCCGTTGCTAGTCGGTAGCAGCAGGGTCAAAAGTGTAATGGGCGGTTCCTCTCTACAGTAACAAACGAAGCCCGAGAGACAACACCATCCCGTCTCTCGGGCTTCGTTCTGTTAACGGCGTGTTGATTTGATAACTAGCGTTCGTTGAGTTATGCTTGCTCATCTAGCGAAGGGGACTTGTACCGTGCCATCACTAGTCTCGCAAAAATATCAGCGAGCTACGAGAGGGATTACGGGAGAAGACAAGCTCAGCCTCTTGTTCGAATTAGAGGACTATCAGTTAGCTACGCTAGATAGATGGAATATCACAATAGACACATTTGTTTGGATAGACAAGAACACCGTTATCGAGATAGATCGTTTCGCCTTTGCCGTCGAAGAGTTCTTCGATAACTTCTTCGACAAGGAAGACGCTCCATTCGTAACAACAGGTAACGAGAATGCGGGATACGACGGCTACTTCGAGCATTGGATTCGTGTGACGGGGCTTGACAGAATCGAAGCATTCGTCTTGATGATCACCCCGGCATGTGAAGACTTTACAGCCCGCGATATTGAGCCGCTAATCAGAAAGATGAGCTTCAACGAGCTAACAGCACAGGTATACGCCAAGATCCCACTAGATGTGATCAAGAAGGCAGTAGATAACGACGTGGACGGAGAAATTCTTCGTTCCCTGATCAAAGGAGTGACGATATGAGTGCAATTCATGATGCAGTATTGAGCAACTCCATCCTTTCCGCCGAAGTGGCAGAGACAAAGATTCCTGGTTCAGTAAACACCGCGTATGCGTTTACTGCCGAGCTTCGATACCCTGAACATCTTCTTGAAGGGATGAGCGATTTGGAAAGGGCTGAATACCGGGCTATCTTGCCTGCAAGCGGTGTTCTTTCTCGGGTTGAAGGGGCTGTCATTGACTGTGATGAGGGAAACCCGTTCAGTGCAGAGTTCGACAGGAACAATGATGTTTCTTTCGTGGCACTGCTTCTCAGCGACACTGACAAGCTAGAGAACGTCAACCGCCTCATGATTGTCGCCAAGGTAGGTGCTGACCCTGAATTCAGCGGAAGAAACCTTGGTGCTGACATGATGGAACGGGTTGCAGAAGCCCTCAGGGCGGACACCATCGCCCTTGAGTCCTCACCTCTTGATGTTGACCCGGCATGGGGTCGTCCTGCTACGGAAACTGCCGCCCAGAGGCTTCTTGCCTACTACATGCGCAATGGGTTCAAACGTATCTCGAAGTTCCCCATCAACGTACTAATCAAATACCTAGGCACACCGTAGGAACAACAAAAGCCCCCGTGATTCACGGGGGCTTTTGTGTAGCATCAGCGCTTCTTGCGACGACCGATGACTCCGGTGGCGATGAGTGCCAGGATGACTGCCGAGCAGATAACCAGCCACACGACGTTGATTACTGCCACGCCGCCCTGAAGCTGAATCAGGTAGATGTGCAGTGCGATGAGAGCTACGGCACCGATGAGGCTGAACATCGCCAGTGCGTTCATGGCGGAGTTGCGCTTTTTCTGGGGAGTGCTGGTCATTGTGTTCCTCTGCTTGATGAGTGTTATCACTATAAACCTACATCAAGTCGTAGCCAGAGTCAAGTTAGAACGCAATGGTGCGGTCGATGTCCTTGACGACGAAGAGGCTACCGGAGATACCGAGCAGTTCATTAGGGGTCAGTGTGACGACTTCTTGACCTTTCGTTGAGTACAGACGACCACCTTCTAACCATCCACTGTTGCTCTCGTCGTCGAGTTGATCGTGGATGGCGCTAGATGAATCGATCTCAATGGTGTCGAACATTCCCGACTCACCGTCAAAATCTTCAGAGTCTTCTAGTATGCGAGTGACGACAACCTCATGTGCACCCAGTGGTCTCTCAGCGGTAACTAGTCGGATTCTCTGATCTGACTGATTGGTCGTTCGGTAGCCATAGAGAACTAGTCCGCATGTGGTAAGTCCGTATGCATCGATGAGTACGGTGTTGTCCATAGTGCGAGCCTCCTGTACTCAGAGTAGCGCATGACTTAGATAATCACACCCTCTCGACAGAAGATACTTGGTATCTTCTGCTGACTACAGAACCACGCTTTTCAGGATGGACTTGTGATCGATGTGGAACGCGAGGATTCGCAAGTCACCCGTGTCGCCTTCCATCTTCTCGTTGATTCGGGTAGCAAGTGCGTAGCCTTCCTCCATACCCAAGCCTCGAAGTCCGGGGATTCCATTCGAAGACTCAGAGGCAAGGCGAAGGACGTAGAGCGCCGACCGGACAGCAACCAACTTTGCAAGAATCCACTCATCGGTGTTGCGAGCAATCACCTTGTCCAGTGACTTGACGGCACTGTGAAGAGTCTTTTGCACGTCATCGTTCTTCATGGTTCCCTTTCGGACATCATGACTGCCAACAGGATTGTCGGTCAGGGGTCATTAGGTCGGTCGATAATTACAACCTACCCTAAGACAAAAGCAAAGTCAAATGACATCCGAGTATGCGAAAATAGATACAAGACACTGTTGACTAGATGTACCAACAGATGTATCATTGCGCCGTTCGCGAAGGGATACTAATGAACAGCAACCTCCTAGAGTTGCCTCCGCTCCACTACGGCGCTGTGAAGATGAAGCGACCCAGCAACAAGCCCTTCTTCCTATGGCTTGCTTCCATCGTCGTTTTGGCGGCACTTCTTGTTGCGGCTCTTTTTGCCCCGACTGAGGTTATGAACCTTGATACACCTTTGGGTAATCGACGGGATTGGAGTTGGGCTGAGATTGCTTGGACTACCTTTATTGTGTCGGCAATCGCTTGGTGCATCTACTCAATGATCGTTTGGTCAGAGCCTGACGATGTTCTCAATGACGAAGTACGTAAGGGTCGCACTGAATTCGTCTCTCGGACCATCATTCCTTGGCTGAAAGAAAACTATGACGTTGATGTTCGAATCAACGATGCTATTGAGCTATACCGAGGTGGAGTAGCCCGCGTATACCGCTTCAACCAATCTGGTCAGCGTGAACTAGTCCGAGTCCGTATCGATGGAATCTACGGTCTTATCTGCGCTGCTGAGCCAGAGTACAGAAGTAGCCCCGGATTCTACCCTGATGAAGTTCGGCTACTGATCATGCCCGACCCCACAAGACCACCCGCACCATTTGAGTTCGAAAGCTTCGAGCAGAAGAAAGAGGTCGCCTCTACATGAGCGCCGAGTTAGCTCCACTAATCGATGACTCACCCGAGCCATTCGCAATTGATAGCTATGTGAGCATCAATTTGGAACACCCCCTCGCTCAGCGCTATACAGCCAGCATCTTGCGGGTTCCTATGGGGCGGGTTACGAAGACGAGGTTCTTTGAGTATGGACTCATCAAGACGACGAAGGTTCATCAGTGCTACGTTGCTTGGGAAGTCGATGGCACAGAGCGTGAAAGTAGCTGGGTTGACTCTTCGCATCTACTACCACTCGAAGAAGTCGTACAGAAGATCCACGTTGCCATCAAGAGTCTCGAAAATGCTGTTGAGGCTCAGAAGGAAAACGACCTGTAACAAACGCACAGCTAATCCATAGCATTATGCGACGACTGCCGTTCAATTTGCGTGGTATCGTTATCCACGAAGTTGATTTGTAGTGGATTCTTCTTCATGTTCTCCTTTCATAACCAAAGGCGACTGTTCTGGTCAAAGGCAGTCGCCTTTGGTGATCTACGATTTGATATCAAGACGTATCTGAGCTACAGTGAAGTAGGAGGATTTACATGCAGGAGCTAATCTCTGTTCCCGAGCACGGTTACAGCAAGTACAACGCCGTGGTTGGTGGTACTGCTTTTAACCGGTCATTTGCTAGCGAGAACTTCATGACCGCTTACCATGTCTTACTACCTTCTCGTAACGACATGACTCTTTTTATCGACCAGCACGACAATTCTCTGTTCACGGATATCGAGCTTCGTGACTTCTTCAATTCTGACTTCATGAGCGGTCGATTTTATGACCCTAGTCTCACCAACTCTCCGCGTGTAGATAAGGTCATCGAGGACGGTAAAGAGCACCTGTTCCTCAGTGAGTCTGAGGTTATCGAGTCATGGCTCCGTAACCCTTCTGCGTGGACAGAGGCGAACTATTCTGAGATTACCGTGCCCTATTCCTCCACTAAGGGTTGGACCGATAGTCGCATCACCAATGACAAGGCAAAGAAAAAGACGTTTGGGCGCTGGGGTGCGGTAAATACCGTATCGGGCTTGGTTGCTCGTGGTGGCGCTGTAGCAGAGCCTTTCACGAAGTCTTTGTTTGGTGTTGAGGGTGTAATCACCATTGCCGAACTATCCGGGCTGATGGATGATGGTCTCATCGCTGAGGGTGTCATGCCGCTGTTTGATATGGCGTGCGTTCCGTTCTCTGCGTTCCAAAAGGCTGCCGATTTGATTTATGGCGGTGATACCGAGAATCTGTTTGTCAGCATTACGAGTAATTGGGATGAACAGGCTACGCCCATCGCGCGGAGATTGCTAAGTCTCGATGTTCGTAATGGTAGTCCTGTTAATGACGACGCTGTAATGTGGGCTTTCGTAGGAATCACTAAGAACACCGATGGCTCGTTGGCTGATGAGTGTCTGAAAAGAGGCATCACTGTCGAGAAGGCACTGCCCTACATCAACCGCCATATCAATACGCCGAACCTTGCGGATTTCATCGAGAACGATATCGACGTGCATATCGTTGAGCATCTTTTCGATGAAGTTGACAACTAGCACTTTGGTTGCTATGATTGCAGAGCAACACTAATTACATTCACATTTTCAATCAACCGGACCATGCCTCGTAGAGATACGAGGCATGTTTCGTTAACCGCCAGGATTGACTTTTACGATTTATCACGCTACTATCGAAGTATGACGAATCAGATTGCAGCCAGTATCGAGAGTGTTGTGAGTAGACCCGACATTGATACCACCCGGGTGCTGCCTGAGCACGGTTGGTCTGGCGGACCTATCCGTTGCGGTCGTCGGCGCATCACTCCTTCTTACATCCCTGTCGATACGTATGAGCATGTACGCGCCACAGATGGGTTCTCTGACTCGGCAGCAGAGGAACTGGACGAACTGGGAGTAACAGCAGATCAGTTCGTTGAGTGCTGGACTCTCTTCAAGTCTTACTTCTTCGTCCTGCTCAATGAACAGCGTTTTAAGCCCGGTTTCGAAGAGAAGGTCTTGGCTGCGCTTCAAGATAAGAACGTCACCTCTGATCTCCGTCTAGCTTTCTGCATCATGGCAGATACCATTGGTGTGGGGACTGATGAGTCGGTTCCTTATGCCCGTAAGCTTGGATACCGAGAGTTCTTTGGGTATGTCAATGAGGGTCTATCCATGAGCAGCATCCAAGGCATCTCGGTCAACGAGGTGGATGATGCACTCTTGCGCTCTCTACTGGATGGTGATAGCTAAGTGTCTGGAATCCCCGAGTACGACTGGGCGAACTTTGTTGGTGATTCCGGCAAGACTGGAAGAGATAGATGGCTCACCCCTCCTAAAGACCTATCGTTTAGTCAGTACTACGCCGCTATGCCTCTCTATGAGAGCGTCATGAAGGAGGTGGAAGATTACGAAGGTACCATCTCCAACTTCGGTGACTTTCTTATCGCAATGAGCCATCTCATGCCATCTGGTGCCCTAGAGTCAGTTGAACACGACTACGCAGCTATCACATCAGACGGTGGTGATGTCGATTCGGCTTTTGTTACTCTCGACTTTGCTGATTTGGTTGGGTACTGGAACAAGTATGGGTTCTTTCCCGAGAAGTACAAAACATTTAAGGTGTCGCTGTATGACAACAATTCTCAGCGCGTGAGTGGAGCCAGACTTAACTTTTTCGACCCCATCGCATACGTTGATCTGTTTGATGGTTCTTTCTCTGACTCAGTTTCTTCGTTCAACCTGTCGTTGCTCCTGAGTAGTGAATACGACTACTCTCGAAGAGTCCGAGATATCTCCGAATCGGGAATGAGCTACACGTCTTTTTCGCGAGCGTTTACCCAGCACAAGGGTCTCTACAGTGTGGTTTTTGCCACCTCTCATGCGCTACTGAGCTTTTCAGACAGAGCGCGGAGGTCGGGCGAGGACAGGTACGCTTTGCGTCAGAAGTTCTATCGCAGCTTGCTGGAAGCCGCTCACATTAGCGTCAGGAATGACGTTCTTCTATGGCTAGCTCGCTGCGGTAAGGAGTTTGCAGACCATCACGAACTCTTCGATTTCGTCTCACAAGAGCTTCCTGACTATCACACTGCTTTGCCGTACTTCAATGCAGGGGCACGTAGCAACATCATGTCAGCTATCGGCAATGATGTCGATCCGTATCTTTACGGCTCGATGCGCTAAAGCTTCGATTAAGTGCTACCATCCTCTCAGTCGGCTGTCACAGCAGCACGTCTCAAGAATCTAAGCTCCTACGCAGTGAAGGTTCGTTGAGAGCAAGGTTCACCGAATCCTGTATCCTTCATCATCTCAATCAGGCGATGGGGCGTAGGGCTATTGCCATATGGAGTAATGATGGTCAAGAATAGAGCAGCAAAACAAGCCGTACGCAACCGCATGGCAGAAACCGATGAGCCTTACTCGGTCGCCAGGCGGGTTGTTAGCCAACCAGTGCCGGACAAGTGGGGCTGGGTTCGAGACGAAGTACAGTTCGCTACCAAAGTGGCACTTTCTGGTTCCTTCCCGCTCAATCATCAGTATGCGTACTGGGTTGATGGTGAAGACAGTGCGCCTACCTTCCCTTATGGCTGGCACCCTAACCTCGGGTTCTTCTATGCTGACGATAAGGGCGAGCTTGTAGAGACCACCCTTATCCAGCCAAGCCCCGGTGAGAGCACTCATAAGTATTCCGCACCTATGGCTTATCTCATTGGTCGAGACCTACCGCTTTCGTACCGAGATGTTGCGCCTGTTCAACTAGACTCGTACGTCGAGTACGCCATGTTAAAACTCGTATCAATCGCTTGGGAGGGTAATCTCCATCGTATCGCTCTTCTTGGTCATGCGATGTGGGAGCTAGGGGATACATACTGGATTCAAGAGGGTCATATCGCGGAGTGGATCTGCAAATGGTTCCTTGAACACGATGTTGTTGATCCTGCTCTTACCGACGATGTTCTTTCCCTTCTGAGAAACATCAAGGATGAAACGGAGTTCCCTGATGATGGATTCAAAGTACTCATGCCGTCATGGCTGTTCATGGAACAGAGCACAAGAAATCAATTCGTTGATGAGTTGACTGGGTATCTCAACAGCGGACAAGCGGCACTTGAAGCATTGAGTGATGAGGGTGTTGTCTATCGCAATAGGGCTACACGACCTCCTATCACCCCGCTAACTCTTCATCAGGGTGACAAGGTGAAACTGGCTGGTATTGGTCCCCTCATGGATGTTCTGGCTTTTAACGACAACTACGCCGTACTCACATTCCTCTGGGGCAAGAAAAAGCAGCATCGGTACACAATCATCGATTGGCGAGGTGGTATCGCAGGTCCGCATAACAGCTACGGTCATGGTGTGGAGTCCGTACAGGATGCAGAGGTTGTCATCGAAGCTCTAGAGCAGAAGCGTATCGAGGTTTCGGTGCGGAACAACATCACCTTGAAAATTCAGAAGGTGGTCCGGAAGTCCTAGTTGTTGGCGAGGATGTGAACGATCTTGCTCTGCCGCTCGGTGAGGCTCGCATCCTCGTCATCACCCTGTGATGCAAGGATAACCACGTCGCCAGTAATGAAGGCTCGTGAATTCACCAATACGTGACCCAACGATTCCATGACAAACGAGGCACCTACGTTGTCTTCCTTCTCGCTCGACTCATTGTCGATGTAGGCAACGAATCCTGTGTCGAGTGCGATACGGTGAGGTCTGGGGGTTGAGATGAGTTGAGAGATAGAGTCTTCCTGAATGTCGATATCCAGAACCTGTCCGTCTGTCTTGATGATGATTCCTTGATTCATGATGCGCTCCTATTGGTTCGAGTCGGTAGGCTATCTCGGCAGGTTGGTCTTGGCAATGGTTTACGCCTTGGAATACAAAGAACCGCCCCTACTGCTTTGTAGGGGCGGTTCTTGTAGGTAACTCAGATGAGGTTGCGGGACTTTGCCTCCGCAATGAGCAGTTCATGGGCTTCGGTGCCAATGTTGCCACTTACCGAGTAGTTTGCGAGCCAATCGTGAAGCTTCTTGTTGGGAAGGCTTGCGATGATCGCGCGGATGTCGAATGTAGAGAGGGTTGCAGTAGTCATACCCACATAGTACCTCCGGGCACCGATATCGATAGTGGAGGCAATGACTTTCACCAGTTCTGGGGGTAGCTTATGGTGATGTTGGTGTCTATAGGGTATTGTCTTCTTGTGCTCAATCAATCACTCAGGCATGGTGACATCGCCGTATCAACCAAGCCACTCTTCTCAAAGCTTCGAGGTGAAGAGCTATGGTCTGCGCCGATTGATACTTCTCGATTCACTCGCGAAGGGTTGATGAAGTTTTTCACCGAGAGTGAGGTGGACACCTTCTTCGATTCGGAATGGTACAGAAGACTGCCCGAGCCGATTACGACCGAAGAACAGCTTGTCTATTTGAGTTCAGACACCGAAGTGGTAGTTGCATCGGGAGTTATCCGTCAACCAAAGCGATGGTTAGAAGAAGTCGATTTTGTTGATGGACGGATTGTCTACACGGGATCATCCAATCAGTTTGAGGCAGCGCTTGAATTGTTCTCGTCGGACGCAGATCCTCTACCCCAAGAGGCAATTGCCGTTTCCCGTGGGTTCATCAACTATTCCGAATTTCTTCCGCTTCTAAACCTGCTTGCAGACGATATGTCCACCCCTGAAATCCTTCTCAATAGCCTGAGAGAAATTGCTCGATTCCCTCATGGTCAGGAGTCTCCTGCGGCTCTGTATGGCAGGTTCTCAGAGAAGTGGACTCCAAACGGTGTTGATATCATTTCACCGACACTTTTCAAGGTCACTCTGAATGAGTCTGGTAATGATTCGACGCTAATTCTGGCATGGGCTGCGTTGATCAACTGTCTCGTCACTTACCAGTTCACTATCGAGAATGTGATGGAATGTGCACGGCGTGGTATGCGACCCCTTCAGGTCATTGATATGAAGATTAATGCGCCATCGGCTGACTTTGAGAAGATGTATCTTGTATGGCTGCATGACATCGACAAGGGTCTTTTAGACACCCTGTCCGTCTCATCCGATAACTAGGCGGTCTTGCTTCCCCGCCTGGGATATGAGACAATGTGCATGATTTGAAGGAGAACTATGTCTCACGAAGATGAGTACGAGTACGACGATTACGAGCCGCTGGCTACTGAGTTCAAGCCGAGGAACATCTTGGCTCAGCCTGGCGAGCCTTTCGACCTCGATACCTTGGTGAAGGAGTCGGAGAGCAGGATTGCGAAGACAGTTGAGTCGGGCGCTAATCCTCTACTTTCGGTCGAGGATCTAGCCAAGCTGGAAGAGATTAGGTACCTCCACGACACTGCGCTAGCACGTTCTCTCAAGCGTGATGGTCACTCCAAGTCAAGTGAGGGTAGCCTCACGATTGAACTCGGCACTTACTGGGCGCGAGCAGATGGCGAAAACCCTAAGCCTGGTGTCAGTCTGTACTCGTACGTTCTCGGTCCCTCACGAATGCATCACTTCGGGACCATTGACCGAGCTTTGGAGACCGTTCGTGGTTGGTACGCCACCGAGATGTCACAGCCCGAGGAGTACGACGAAGAAGATCTCGAAGAGTTCGATTCTGCTCTATTCGATGCTCTTCAGGGTAGTATTACGGTGATCAACCTGAATACCCCTGAGGAAAACACTAAGTGATTACACCAACCCAGTTCCTTGCCAATCTGACAGATTTGGTGACCGAAGGCTCATCCGTGAGCGCTGTCTTCGTCATCATTGGTGTACTCTCGTACATCATCGGTTCGGTGTTCCTTGGTCGTATCTTCTCCAAGGGCGGTCAGCCATTCGCTGCTGCATTCGTACCTATCTGGAACGTCATCGTGTTCTTCCGTCTCGGCGGTTACAGCGGCTTGTGGATTATTGGTGCCCTGATTGGGTATGCCTATGTTGGTGTCACTATGGTGGCGGCACCAGTTGCCTTGCTCAGTGGTGCCGAGTGGGTCAATAGCGGTTTTATGAACGCCTTGGATAAGTCCAGCGTTGTATTGCTCCCGGTGTTTGGCTTCCTCTTCATCTCATCTGCCATCATCGCTCTTCTGTCGGCTTACAACATTGGTCGTGCGTTTGAGAAGGATGCCGGATACCTGTTGCTGTTCGTATTCCTCTACCCTGTATGGGTCATTGCTCTCGCATTCACTTCGTACGACTGGGATGAGGACTCAGCCAACCCCAACAGTGTTGGACAGAGAAACAGGACTCAGTTGCGTAAGGATAGGGCTAAGGAATTGGCTATCAGTCGCGAGAAAGCTCGTCGCTTCCTTGAACCTAACGCTCCTGTCAGGAACGAAGATGAAGAGCCTGAGTCCGACTACGACCGCGCGCTGCGTGAGCAGGAGGCGCGTGGTGGAATCCCGAAGATCAAGGAAAAGAAGGTACGCAAGAAGAAAGACTCTGGCGATGCCAAGATTGTCGATTCCGGTTCCACTGGTGCCAACACTGACGATGCGACGTGGTTCTAATGGATGAGAAGGATTTCGTCGATAGTGCGGTGGCAAAAGGATGGGAACGCGCCCAGGGTGTTGGTCAGCCCTGGGGTGAAATCCTCGATGCCTACAAGAATGAGCAAATTATCAAGGAAGCTCTACGTATTGGCGCAGAAGAGGCTCTAAGAGCTATCTCCGCCCCGCAGAAGCCCTCTAAGCACCGTTTGGGAGCATAGCTGTGTCTCGGGTGCTCAATGGGCTGCTAGGCGCTGTGTTGCTCGTTGCGGGCTTCCTGCTGGTGTATCTGTCGATGTACAAGCTCAATGTTCTTCCTGCTGGTGATGATGCACGGTACGGCTTCTATATCTTGATGGTCCCAGCCGTTGTCATCGTCCTGTTTGGCGTTGCCAAGGTGCGAGAGATGATTCACCCTCTACAAGCACCTGAGTACTACGAAGAGCTTTTCGCGCGTAAGATGGCAAAGAGAAAGGCTGCTACCGATAACGGTGCAGCCCCCACTCCTAGTGAGTGATTTACCAGACTCGTGATGTCTTTCCATCAAAGACATCTTCGCTGGAGATATCCCTTCTGATGGTTCCGATCATCTCTTCCAGAGTTCCTTCTTCGCGGACTGGTCCTTTGTACCATCCACAGGCGCACTGTACTTCGCACTGGACTCCATGAGAATCATCGTTACCGCTGAAAGTGTCACCAAAGGTAGACCACTTGTCCTCAACAACACTTGTGACCTCCGCGATTTCGCAGGCGTTACCCTGCCTGCCATCGAAGTGCTCAGCAGCCTTATGGTCGGTCCATCCGTAGATGTCATTCTCTAGCTCACGGTTCATTGGTGTGCCTGCCTTTGCAACACCCTTTGCGATGAAGACCTTGTACCTGTCCTGAATAGGCAAAGACGTATCCTTGTCATCTAGCTCAAGAAGATTCACACCTTCTGTTGGTACAAACTCAGAGTATGCCTGCTTCGCATCGCGAACCCTCGTGTTCCATGAAGCCTTGTTGTATCCAAGCTTCTTTGCATCAGCTAGCGTCTCTGCTGCAACTTCTTCCCAGTCAGTTGCAGCAGGCAAACTCACGATAAGCTTTGCTGCCTCTACGAGAGAGTCTGACTGGTCATTCCTACCATATCGACCATTCGTTCTCTGAATCTGCGCCACGACATTCTGAATAGCCTCCATCTTTGCAGAGGAAGAGGTGCTGGTAGGTACGCGTGACTCCAAGGCGGTATCGAGCGGCTTCTTGTGAACCGTGGTCTTCTTGCCGTTCTTATCAACGATGGGCGTTGGTGTGAGGTTGGACATTGCTGAACCTTTCGTTGGGTCAAGTCTACAGCTACCCACCGATGTCGATGCTTGTTCTCTAGTTCCGATAGTGATAAGGTGGATGCATGATTGAATTCAATGAGCTAGTTGCACTCTACGCTGAGTCGCGCCTTCTTGCTGAGTGGCATGAAGATGCCTGCCACTGCACTGAATTCCCACAGTCATGCGCCACGTACCAGAACGAGCCATACTTCTGGCGTGCTGCCGCGCCCTCATCTTGGAGTGTGTTGGCTATTGTCGAAGAGAGCATGAAGTTTGTTGACCTACTCAATAGCTCCCCCGACAATGAGCTTGAAGCGTTCAATAACGCTCTTTCCCATTCAGGACTAGATTCTGATGACTTCATCTTTGACTTCTACCCAGTCGAAAGGGGCTAACCATGTCACGCAACAACCACAAGTCGGTTACAATTCCTGTCACCAATCAGCCCAAAGATCAGCATGGAATTGGCTTTGTTCTTGCTATCTCGGTGGCGGTTATCGTAGCTTCAGTGATTCTGTTCTTTTTTGGTGGCGTTATACGAGATGCAGCGCTATGGGCTTTTCTTGTTGGCATCGCGCTGGGAGTGGTCGGAATTACACTCGCGTTTCGATTGGGTGTCATCAACAAGAAGATCGAACGCGACAACGTAGTTCGTTTCACGACCTGGCTCAATGGTGAGCTACGCGAGCATGTCGAGTCGGTGGCTGAGGTATCTGTGCCTTCAAGCAATCTTCGTGAGCTTGCCGCTGTTGGCACAACGAGCTTTGATGTTGACCGTGTGCACTACGCCATCGAGTTGACCGAGAAGAACACCATCAAGGTTTACAAGAAAAAGCTTCCTTCACTCACGAGCAAGACAAGCAAGGTGGGCAAGCGAGCCGCCAAGGCATCCCCTCTTGTGCGCAATCAGATTCGTAGGAGCAGAAGCACCGGAACATCATCGAGTGGTAGCAGCTATGATTCCGGTCTACTTGGGGCAGTAGTTGCCGCCACAACCATCTCCACTATTGCAAGCGGGAGTAGCTATTCCGACAGTAGCGGAAGTAGCTTCGATGGCAGCGGCGGTACTGGTACTTTCTAAGCCAAGCCGTTTGCAGAGCGGAATGAATCAAGCGCGATAGCGAACTTCTTGTGGTTTCGGTAGATCTTGTCACGCTTGGCAAACGACTCCAATGCTGCCGTCCCTGAGCTATCCATAGCCTCGGTAAACGCGCCACGCACAAGATAGCTATGCTCCAATGGAACCCCGGAGGTAGGCACTGCCGTCTCGTAGAGGTGATACGTTAGTGCGCTAGTTTTCTCGTCATGAGCGCGAAGGGCAGCGACAAGGATCTTTTCCAGATAGGTCGCTAGCTCGGTACTGAAAGCCGTCTGTTCATCGTATGAGGCGATGTGATACCGGAATGCGTTCTCTCCGACGTTGACCTTCCAGTCAGCGAACTGTTCCATGAGTTCAGGAGTGGAGTTTCTGAGCAAGTCAAGCCAGAACTCACCTGCTGCCTGCACAGTCTGTCCTTCCTCGATAAGGATGAACTCGCTTGTGTTGAAAGCTGTGACGTTGTATGTCGAACGATCAAGCTTCCGAGCGTCATCGGCTATCCAAGACTGGCTTGGTACCACCCACAGGTCATCTGACATGAACGACTGTATGACCGGCATCTTGCCTGATTCGTAGAAGTCGCCGCTGGGGATATCTGTGTTGGATATGAACCCTACAGCAACAAACTTGTCGCCTTCGATTCTCGGTTCTTCGATACGCTTTGGCATGGTGTCAGACTACCTCAGCGGATGAGACAATCAGCTATCTTCGGAATCTCCACCGAGGCGATCAATGAGACTGGCAATGCTTGCCAGAGCAGCTTCGGCATCACCATTGATGAGTAGGTTTTCGACCTTCTGTAGCCGCACGAGTACCTCTACGTCATCGAACTCAACTACATCACTCTCAGCAATGAGGAATGAAGCCTCCTTGATGCGATTCTCGACATAGGAGAGAAACTTGATGGCTCTTGTTCGGCGGCTCTTGATAGAGTCCGAAATCTCTTTCCACTCGTCAGAGTTTCCTCCCGCGTTGGCGGGGTTGAGTGGATGTTCGCGCTTTTCGTTGGTGAGGAAGTTGAGGCTGTTCTGCACCGAGTTCCGCACAAAAGTTAGCTCACGCAACCAGTTGACCAAGTTGTCTGTTCGGCGCAGCCATTGCGCATCGGCGGCTTCCGCCTTGTTCCTCACGTCACTCTCGACGAGGCGGGAGAACTGGTCATAGCTGGTAGGCACGTTTGGCTGTGCAATGGTGGTGCTCATTGGATCGGGCTTTCTGATGGTGATTTCGCATAGGATAGCAAGCAATATCTAAATTGTCCAACTAGCCGCTGGACAACTGTGCATGGCAAGCAGCTACTGACGGAAACCACGAAGTAGCGACGCTACTCCTGATAACCTATACCAGTTCTCACCCCGAAAGGTCACCCGTGCTCGGATACAACACGTCCACCGAAGTTTCAGACAAGCAGAAGAAGTTCGACAATCGATTTGTCACAGTCATTGTCGTCATCGCGCTGATTGCTCTTGCGCTTGTCGTTGCTGATCGCAACTATCTCCACGTTGGATACCTCACTCCCATTGGTATCATCGTCGGTGTGATTGTTCTGATTGCAAACCTCATCAAGGGAAACATCGATTGGCGCAAGAAAAAGAAGCGTGAAGCAGCGGGTGAGATTCGTAAGGCAACTAGCTCTGAGAAGACTCAGGTGGATGCCGAGAAGGTTGCCTCTCTGAAGCCCAAGACGATTAAGCGGGAATCCCGTGATGGTCGTGACTACACCGCTCTGGGCGGAAACGATGAGGAAGGAAACAATGTTGTTCCTCTCGCTCCCAAGAAAAAGCAGGAGGAAGCAACTCTTGTTCCCATTATCGAAGTAGCACCTGCTGACGATCTCGCAGTCAGCCTCGCTCGCTCAGTTGACGACGATTCGAGAAACTAGAACCTTGTCGGGGGTACTGGCGGTTCGGCTCGCTTTGCTGTGATGAATGTTGCCAGCTTGATGAGGTCGCCGTCAGCGCTCTTGCCGTCCTTGAGTTCGTGACGAACATCAATCTCGATAGCGTTCTGCTCATCTGCATTGAGGTCATTCCAAATGCGCTGGATTTCTTCGGTAACCATACCGGTAATGTAGGTCTGACGACCGATTGCGTAACGTAGTGCGCACATAACCATGAACTGCTTTGTAGCGATGCTGTCGTTGACGGGCATATTGGGGTTACCTTCCGAAAGTGATGAGTAACACTAACAGACTGGTACCGATAGTTCTCGGTTCGTCGCTTCAAGTTTGCTGTGCAATTTCTACCATTTTGGGTTACTCGCCCATTGTCGGTGTATGCTTTCACCATGACTTAGGTACAGAACTCAGAAAACCGTTCATTCCCGCTCCCTCCCGAGAAGCTGGTCCACGAGCAATACGTTGCTGACGTGACCAAAATTCAGGGTGAGAAGGGTACATGGAATACAACCCATGTAGCTATTCGAGACACCACTCTTCTCAGTGAAGAAGGTGAGAATGGCAGAGTGGTTTTTGAGTATGACCGTAATTACGGCATGATGGGAACGTTTGAACCGTTCCGTCAACTCAAAGATGGTGTCTGGCGAGATTACGCCCTCATCTCTACCAAGTACACGCGATTCGAAGTGGTGGATCTCGTCAAGGGAGAAATCGTTGCTGTCGAGGCGTACCCTGTGGTCACCCAAGAGATGTACGACAGGATAGCTAATAGTAACCCTGAGAGTGAGTGGTTGAAGACTCACCCTGTTGGTACCGAACTGCCGGGTTCAGGTTTCTGCCCTACCGGCTTCCGAGTATTTGACTGGCGTGGCGAATTTGACGACGATTCTGTCACCAGAACATTCGGCAATAAAGACGCTATCCGATACCTCTACTCGGAAGAAGACCTCTATTCCACAACCGGTCAGTGGGCTGTCTATACCGGTTGCGTATGGGGTGATGACTCTTCATGGAAGCTGCGGTATATCGACCTTTCGCGCATTAGTGAAGGCATTGTCACCAGTGAGGATCGGTTCGGCTACTTCCCCCTGAGCGGCAAGCTCTCTGACATCAGCTTTAGCGATGGTGACCTCTACATGAGCGTCGAGGTCATGACTTCGTTGAAGACGGGTAAGTCGTTTGACCCTGGGCTGAAATGGGCTAAGGATGATCACGACTACTACAAGGAAGACGGTGCAGACAATGGATGACCAGTTCACACAAAGAGCGATACGGATGCACGAGATGCTCGTGGATTCTGACTACATGAAGGGTGAAGCATTGGAGTTTGATGTGGAGGAAGACGAGAAGTCTAGCGTGGGCGAATATCTGTTCGACCTCTGTGATTACTTCTCACTCCCCGTGACGAATAGCGCTGATGTCAACCCAGACCTGATTGACGTAGGCGACTTCATGAGTGCGGTCAGACTTGCGTTTGAAAGCGCAGGGTGGGTCTCTCCCAAGGAACATCAACGGGCAGTTGAAGAAGCGCGCCGCTCCGCCTGTTGAGATACGTGCCGGGTTATCCTTCATCGGGTAGCTCGGCTCCATACAAAGCCAATGGCACTACTGGATTTCTCTCAGTAGTGCCATTGGTGTGAGGTCAAGCGGTGTTAGCTAGTCCATGTGTCTCGGTTACCGGTGCTGATGAAGACGATACGCTGAACGTCCTGCATGGTGAGCTTGCCTTCTGTCTCGCCTCGAAGCTCTACGTCACCAGTTGGCGTAGCAACGGGGAAGTCGATACTGCTTGCGCTGAATGAACCCTCGGGGGTGTTGAACGCGGTGACGTTACCAAGTCTGTTGACCGTAACCTCGTGCCAACCAGCATCTGCATCTGGGTCGCCGTAACGAAGAGTGGAACCGCCATTAGGTAGGTCTTGCTCGATGGTCGGTTCGCCGTAGATTTCCTTGGCGGCAGCGATGCCGTCTTCCCAGGTACGAGTGATACGGGGAGAGAGGATGCTCGCTCCGCTAAGTACACCAGCCTTGTCGAGGTGCTCTTTGATCTGGGACTTCTGTAGACGTAGTTCACCGACACCTACGTCGTAAGACTCTCGGTCGTCTTCGTCGAGGTCGTAAGGGTTCTGCTGCTCGATAGCGGTCAGTTCAGCGTCGAGCTTCTCGATGTTGTCCTGTGCTGAGAAAGCAGCTTCCATGAGCATCTCAGTTCCGCTCTGCTCGCCAGTGTTCATAACCGCTTCAAGCAACGGGGTGGCATCCTGGTTGTTCTTGCGCATCTCATCGATACCGGCAAGAGATGTCGAGAGAACCCTAATAGCCTGGGTGTCAGTCCATAGGTCATCCATGAGATCTGATACGGGGTCTCCACTGGCTGAGCTTGCTGCACTGGTGACTTCGGTACTAGCAATTCGCTCAATGGAGTGTCTGCCGTTGTCGTCTGACTTCCAGACGTGTGTGGACTTGCCGTTCTTATCGACAATGGGGACGCGGTTCTTGGACATGGGAAACCCTTTCTGCTCTCAATTGTATCTGGTGCAAGCGACATCCAATTCAGCCGTGAGTATATCCTTTTGACATAACCCACCACTGCACCAAGTTTCTATTTGACTACCTTCTGGAAACCTAGTATGATGTAACTATCAACTAAGGAGGACATCATGGTCGAGGACATTCTGTTCGGGCTTTTCGAGCAAGCGCTCAATGCCACATCCACGGGTGAGTTCATCCCCGAGGCTATTGGCTGGATCATTGTCTTCATCATCGCTCGTGTCGTCTTCAAGTCGATTCGCAACATCCGTAACGCAAAGCGTCGTGCGCACCAGTCCACCGATGAGCGTATCTTCTCGCAGGAACAAAAGCGTCTCGGTCACGCTCGTGCTGGTCACCAGTGCGAGTTCTCGGTTGGTCTCAGCCGATGCCCGCGTCGGTCTCAGCACGCTGACCACTTCTTCCCCTTCTCCCGTGGTGGAGCTACCTCCATGCAGAACTTCGTCGCGGCGTGCGAGTTCCACAACCTTTCGAAGGGCGCAAAAATGCCTTCTGCACTCGACAAGTCTCGCATTGAGATCCGCCGCAAAAACTACTTCCCGGCGCTTACCGAGGTCCGAGTGGGTGAGTGGGCATGAGTATCGCAACCACAATCGTAGGTCCGGTTATCGCCCTACCTCACCAGAGCATCATTGATGGTGTCTCGGGTCTCTTCGTAACCGTCCGCAACCCCAGCAAGACGCTTCAGGACGGTCAGTGGGTTGAGTCTGCTGATAGCTTCGACGACATCTGGACTGAGGTATGGATTCATCCGGAGGATGCTGATACGGTTGAACTCGACCAGCACGTATCGGCTACCGGTGCGCTCTCCTTCTCTAACGGACACTTCTACCTCATCTAGCCATGACTAACCCCAACCCACTACTCGCTTACGCGCCGAGAATCACCGACATGACTAGCTCTGTCAAGGATGAGGCACGACGTTTTGGCATTCCGCAGAAGACCGCTCTGGGTCAGCTAGCGGAGGTCAAGGAGTTCTTTGTGAGCGAGAGGTATCGAAACGTTATCCGCTCCATGAAGAAGACTCAAGGCAGCAGCCCCTTTTATGTCCAGCCTATGACTCGTGCGTCTTTGGCATATGCAGTCCTTGTCGATGTTGAAGGCACTATTGATGCGCTGAACGTATGGTACGACTACATTCACGAAAACCTCTACGGCAAGAATGACCTCCGCTTCCACACTGCCAACTTCAACAATTCCGTTGGTGATGGAAGTCAAGAGTACGCTGCTGAGCTAGATGTCGCAGTCATCTACGGTGGAGTAAAGGGCAAGAACATTGGCGCTATGGTGCCGCCTGTGTCACGCAACACAATCGCTCTCCCTCTCGCGGCGTACGTTGCTCATCTAGCCGTTGATGACAGTCAGCTTGTTGACCTTGCCCCTGTGTACTATCGCTGGGCTGAGTGGGGCAGTGTGAAGCTCTCAGAGGCTCTAGGATTCGATTTCGCGACCTCGCACGAAGGGTATGAGCAAGTTGTCGATAAGTGGCGCTCACGGGTTCCTGAGGGCACTGAGCTTGCCTGGGAGCTACTGGAACTGAAGATGCTCTCCAAGATCAGTTCTGATGAGTGGTCTAGCACTGTAGATCGAGTTGTTTCTTCTGGGTGTTCCGTTAATCGCTTCGACAAGGTAGCATCCAAGGACATTTCCGTCCACATCGCGCTTGAAATCACCGAGAACGACATCGATGACGGTATTTTCGACTCCCTGAGAGGCAATGATGGAACCGAGAAACACTCCTAAGAAGCGATTCGTCATCGGTATGTTCCGAACCATTCCACAGGCTGAGAACATGCTGCGGACCCTGTTGGTGTTTCGAGAGAGCAATACGTCAGTGATGAAGGCTACTGGGGTCATCCTCGACTCACCTCACTTCGATGGCGCTGAGCTTACTGAGTACGCCATCGAGGTCATGGAGGACCAAGACACTACTGAGCAGGATATTCAGGACGTAACTGACATCATCGCTGAGATGCGGGGGCTTGAAGCCCTAGGAAACAGCTAAGTATTTGACACCATAAGGCTACTCATGTACATTCGTACTAAGTAGGTAGGAGGCTTGGTATGGACGAGAAACCCTTTGTGCTGCTCAGAGAGACCGATAAGTACAAGATGTACTCACGTGCTATCGAGTTGGATACCACTCATGTGAATAAGGATTATGCCTACGCCTTGATGCGTTATGAGCACATCTATGTCTTTGATGACATCGTGGTGCAGGAGACTCGCGCGCGAATGCACAAGGAGACGTACCGGCTTGGTGAAAATCGGGTCAATGAGTATTACACCCGGCTCAGTAGCACTGTTTATTCGTGCCGAAGGAGAACCAAAGAGGGTAATCCTATGTTCCGTGTGATGAGCGGGTGTGACCTCACAAGCGATGACCCTCGTCATAACCCAAAGAGTGCTCATGATGCAGAAGTCGCTCGGTACGTAGTCGAGATGTACGAAAGGGTTTACGGTGAGACTGTACCCAAGGAGATACTTCAAGATTCAATGCTGTATAGCTATCTTGCCTACCCACTTCTTCGAGAGTGGGATCTAGCTGACGGCAAAGACAAGATCCGGGGCAAGCTCAACTTCGGAGACCATCGCTCATTCAAGAAGATTGCAAAGCACTTCATGCAGCGAGATGTTCGAAGTTTCGTCAAGAGTGCCTTTGGGGCACGCTTTGTAACGGATGAGTTCATCGAGGTTGTGGGCACGTGTCGCAGCTTGAATCGACTGAGTATCCTCTCCCAGTATCGCGAGTACTTCACTGCCGAGTCGGGTATCTCGTTCCTTAGCTACCCTTGGGGTCTAGGTGTCGATAACACGACCTACTTCTTTGAAAAGAAGATCGTCAAACTCATCACAGCGGGTCATCCCAAGGATGCGGTCGCACGACTGCTGATGTCTAAGGATGGCTACATCAACTACAGCGAGTTGGGGGTGAAGATCTATCATCTGCGGCGAAATGGTGATGAGCTTCTCGCTTCTAGCAAGATAGATATAACCAACTGGAAGACCGTAGAGCTTGGCATCACTCTGCTGAGCAACCAACAGGCGAAGCTTGCCAAGATGCAGCGTATGGCTCACGCCGCCTAATAGGTGGGTATGTGCCCGCCTATTGCCCGAAACATCTCGCGCCCGTCATCAGTCATCATGCTGATGTTCCATAGCGGAGCGAATACCCAGTTGAAGTAGACGGGCGATGGTGCATCTATACGATCAATCGCGCGCAATATCTCTTCCTGAATATAGTCCTGTAGAGGACAGGCAGCGGAAGTGAGGGTGATAGTAAGAAAGACCCCGTTATCGGAGATGTCAATGCCGTAAACCAAACCCAGGTCTACGATGTTGATTCCGATTTCGGGGTCTTCTACATCACTCAGTGCTTCTCGAACAGAGTCGTAGATTCGATTGGCTTCTGATTCGGTGATGGTCATTCTTCGTCGCGAAGCCTTGCTACTAGCTCTTCGTACCACACTGGCAGGTCTTCTTGCTTGCCGTAGTCAACGCCGTCCGTGGAGAAGTTCTTGCGTACTCGCTTAGCAAGGAGCACGAATGCTTCCTCAAAGCTGCTGGCGGTCACTGAGAGCCGGAAGTCAACGCTTCGCTGACCAGTTCTTCCCTTGCCTTCCCATGTGCCGTGTTCGAGCTTCACAAGTGCGCCACCCTGGTCGTCTCGACCGACGTTCTGGTAGATGTCGTCCAGACCATCATCGGTTGCCCAGTCGTTCATATTCGATTCGTAGCGGTGGTAGAAGGCTGGGTGGTTCTTGAGCCAGCGGTATGCTGTTACCCAGTCCTCTCGGTCTTTCTCGTACTGCTCGTTGATCTGAAGGAAGACCCAGTAGGAGTACTTGTCTATGCGCTCTCTGTCGTCGAAGGTAAAGGATAGGAACCCTCTTACTCTCCTATCCGTATCGTCTTTCCCGAACTTTAGCTCGTCGCTGACGGTGGGGAAGATCTGGTCACCGCCGAGAGCATCATCAATGAAGTCGTACGCCTCTTCGAAGGTGGAGAAAGAATCGCCCGTTTCTACGATCTTGAATAGCTCACCTTCTGTGACGATCTCGTAGACCTTCTTCTTCTCTTCGGGGTAGTCCATCCACCCGGGCAGATCAACACTGTCAACGATCTGCTCGTATTCTTCTGTTGTCTTTGGCTCGTCTACGTAGGCACTCATGAGTCTCCTTATGTTGGATGAGATGATACCACTTATAGCGCGATACTACTAGGTAGTGGTCAAGCATTCAGTTTGAATTAGTAGCCGTTATAGGATGCAAGGAGCACCGCTAGATAGACAACTGCTGCTGTGAGCACTGCTACCTGAATACTCATCATGGCAATACCTACAGCCCAATTGATACGACGTTGGTTGCGCTTCTTGGCTTTTCGGACACAAACGATTCCCACGATGAGACCAACGATTGCTCCGGGGTAACACAGGAAGGTGAGTAGCCCCAGAAAGGTAGCAACCGGACCAAGGAAACCATATGGGAGAATTCCCCATGCGAACAAAATAGTTACGAGCGGAACGACTACAACAATCGCAGCAAGTGACAAATAGACCTTTGAACCAGTTGTTGACCGAGGTTTGCCCGATGTCTCAGTGGGGACTTCACCACTATGAGCAATTGGCTGCTCAACAGGTGCCGCATAGCCAGGCGGGTAGCTTGATGCGGGTGATGCCTGCTGACTTGGTTCGGTCTGATCAAAGCCGTCATAGCCGAACTGGATGTTGTCGTCGTTTTCGGTAGCCATTACTCGTTCGAGACTGCTAGGTAAAGGGCACCAATAAAGAGAGCCACGCCGACAGCAAACAAAAGGTAGATGGATGAAAGAACGAGTCCTGTAATAGCTACCGCCGTGCGTGCGTTCTCTTCGCGAGCCTTCCGAATCAGGAGGATTCCTACAGCTACACCACCTGCTGCGCCTGCAAGAGAAAGGAAGATCCTTGTGATTTCTGCAATCACAACCTCAGGAAATACCGTGGGCAGAGCAAAGTTGACCAGTGCGATGAAGACAACAAGTGCACTGAGGTAGATCTTGCTATGAAGCGAGTTGGGAAGCTGTGTGTCAGGGACAGCTTGAGGTAGATAAGCGTTGTTCGACATGATTCTCCTGTTCAGTTACCAATCCTAGCTGACTAAAGGCTAACTCACAGCAAAACATGGGTAGGGCTGAGTTCGATATGGCATTTGCTGTGGTAACTTTACCTCTGAGGCAAGCGAAATCTTACTTCGTTGCCTGTATATGCCCGCAATGGAATAAAGCCTCCAATTCCAAGGAGCACAATGTCCACTACGACCGCTGAAAAGCCCCAAGCACGAGCACTAAGCACATACGCAAGCCTCTCGAAGCTCATCAAGGAGGCAGATCTTCTCGATAAGAAGGTAGGCTTCTACATCACTCGATTCATCCAGGTGTCTGTTCTGGCAATCGTTGCTTGGGGCGGTGTCTTCTTTCTTCGGGAGTCCGCCCTCGTTCTTCTCATCGCGCCATTCCTGGGTATCCTCGGGGCGCAGTATGGATTCCTTGCTCATGAGTTGGGACACAAGCAGGTGTTCAATTCGAACAAGCTCAACAAGTGGTTTGCGCTCTTCACCGCGAACCTTCTTGTGGGTCTCTCTATCGGATGGTGGGACAAGAAGAAGCACAGTCTTCACCATGCCAACCCGAATACTGAAGACAAAGACCCTGACATCAAGATCCCAGTTCTCGTATTCACCAAAGAGGACTACGACAGCAGGACTGGTCTAGAGAAGATGCTTACTAAGAGGCAGGGCTACCTCTTCCCCTTCTTGCTGCTCTTCACGGGGTTTGACTTGTTGAAGAGTTCGGTCCAGAGCCTTGTGTCGCCTTCGTCTAAGCTCGAAAATAGAGCACTTGAACTATCCCTCATCGCCATCAGAACAATCGCTCCTGCGGTCTTCCTCTTCGCTTTGTGCAACCCTTGGGTAGCCGGTGGCTTCATCTTGATTCAGATGGGTGTGTTCGGACTCTTCATGGGTGGTGCATTCGCCCCAAACCACAAGGGTATGCCCATCATTCCGCGCGGTGAAAAGGTGGACTACTTCAGCCGTCAGGTGCTCACCTCACGTGACATCAAGTCCAACTGGTTGACTGATAACCTCATGGGCGGGCTGAACTACCAGATCGAGCATCACCTGTTCCCGAGCATGGCACGACCGAACCTCCGCAAGGCGCAGAAGATCGTCAAGCAGTTCTGCATCGATCACGATGTGCCTTATGCCGAAACGGGACTATTCCAGTCGTACGGCATCGTCATGCGATACCTCAACAAGGTTGGATTGAAGCACAGCGACCCGTTCCAGTGCCCGTTGGTGGCTCAGCTACGCCAGGTGTAACGCTTTTTCTTGGGACTTACAACGGCGGGCTTCAGAGCTAGTGGTATCGCCGTCGTTTCAGTCGTCACAGCGTCAGTGGAGTATTGTTCAGTCACTCTGTTGAGCGAGAACTCGATTTTGTCGCCTTCTTCAAGGGTGATTTGGATGACGTAAGAGTTATGTGCTGGGTATGGTTCACCAAGAACCTTCTGAAGAGAACCGGAGTACATGAGTTCTGTTGCCTCGTTGTGGCTTAGCTCGATAGAGGCGGTCTTTCGGAAGAATGGAATAACTGTTTCGTCAATCCATTGTGAGTTCTGGTCGTAGTAGTCATATCGGTGCTGGTTATCGATAGCCTTCTGCCTGAAGTTAGTTAGACGACCTAGCCAGCCAACAAGACCAATAATGCTTGCAACAACGAACACATCAAAGACTAGTTCGTCGCGGCTACCTTCGTGGACAAGAAGAACCCAGATGAGAGTAGCGAAGAGCGCTATCACCAAGAGAACCGCAACTGTCGCTGGTGCACCACCCGCTCGCGTTATGGTCTCTTTGGGTGCCTTGTACTTGGTCTTAGCCACGGCTTATCGCTCCTTGTTTCGGAGACAGGTTACCTCGACATGTTGTGCTAAAAGCAAGAAGCGGTACGACCCGTGAAGATCGCACCGCTTCTTGTCTGATGGTCTACTTCAGGATGGTGAACTTCATGCTGGGAAGCTCCAGAAGACCGAGGTTGTTGTCACAGTCGTCCTTGTCCATTCCGATGGTACGAAGGTCGTACGAGACATCATCCTCATCTGTGAGGGTCGTCACCTGATCGAGGTAGTGGTGGTAGTGCCCGTGGAAATACATGGCGGGCTTGACACCATCCACAGCTTGACGGGTAGCAACCCGAGAGTGCTGAGCGTACTCGACAGCCTCAGCACTCCACTTGTCATCCGAGCGGTGAGTGTCGAAGAGGTTGACACCCCGAGGGCAGTCGTGAGCGAGGAATACATCGGCGTATCCACCAGCGCGGGTCTGGTAGATGTCACCGTAGCTGATCTGCTCACCAGCCCACCAGTTGATGCCCTCAACGCGCCCGTAACGGTCGATGCTGTTGGCACCACCCAGAGAGACGAACGAAACCCCATCGCGCTCCCAGCGGTGTCCTCGCGGTGCGTAGAGCACGTTGGGGAACAGAGGGTTGTGCAGCCAGCCGTCGTACTGTCCGTCCTCGATGGCAACGAAAGCATCGAACATCACCCAGTTGTCGTGGTTACCGAGGGTGACGAGCAGGGTGATGCCGTACTTGGCACACATCTCGTTGACGGTACGAATGAACTCGATTCCGTCATCATCGCCAAAGAGACCGAAGTCACCGAGGTGAAGAGCCTCTGTGATTCCGGCGCTGTGGAACTCGCCCAGGCTCTTGATAGCCCAAGGGAGGTTACCGTGCCAGTCTCCGGCGATGCCGTATGTGTAAGTCATAGTCTTATCATAAGCTGTATTTTCAGCGGTGTCAACTTGTTGCTACCTGACTATTCGGTTGATGTGTTGGGTCAAATATGCTCATGATGTATCATTGCGATTATGACGAGTAGGCGACTGAACGGTTCTAAGCGAGCATTGGCGCGAGGTGTTGCTGCGGTGTCTCTCATCACTGTCGTTTCTCTGCTAGTGGCAGCCTGCTCTTCACCTTACGTCCCACAGGACAATGGCGGTGCTGGTCAAACAGCCAGTGAACTCACCAAGAACATTGAATCTGTTGATGGGGTGTCTAACGCTGAGTTCGAGTACGACCCTTGGTCTTACGGCACTCTGGTGGTTACAGACGGTATGAACTACAAGGTATCTGTTGATATCGAAGATGGCTATGTCATCTCAAAACCAAAAGATTTCCTTCGGTACACATTGCAAGAAGCCTGGAGTGCTAACGAAAATTCTCCCAAAGGAACAGTCCATATCGATTTCCAAGGAGGTGTCTCGTCACACTTTCTTTGGAGAGATGAGTTGACGGAACTCTTCGGTGAAGATGAATGGACTAGCGGTAGTTCGAGCGTGACAGTATCTGACGAGGGGATGAAGAAGCAGTTTGGTTCCTGGCCGGGCACAGTCGAAGCACTACCCCAAGGGGTTGTCAAGCGTGGAGAAGTGCCAGTTGTCTTGCCCTTGCCATTGTCCGAGATTCACCTAGGCGCTGCTGAGATTAATGGTGAGCGACATGTCATCAACTTCGGTGCTAGTGCTATGGATAATGACAAGGGCGAGCTTTACTCTGGCGACATCAAACTCACCATCTACGACCGCTCTAAAGTCTTCACAGAGGCGACCATTCAGGGTAGTGAAAGCATCATCGAGCACTTTGACTACAGCACAACCACTGCGCCAAGGCTAAAGTCACTTTCTTACAAGTTGGAGTTCGAACCCCAGGATGGTTTCGACACAACGAGTATTGAAGGTACGGCAAGATAGCTAGTCGTCATGACTCATTCAGACTGAGCAAATGGCTTTGAGATGCCGCGTCTAATCTTCTCCACGAGGACGCTTTCAGGCTCGGAATAGTCAACGAGGTATACAGCCTCCTTGACAACATCCACAATGAAGTAGAACTCTCTGAACTGAATCTTGGTCTCGCCGTTTCGAACGATCTCTACTGCTACGAGGTTGTCCTTTAGCTCGCGCTCTTCATAGGAGAAGTTGCCTTCTGATGCTAGTGCGTTCTTACGGAGAATTTCTAGTGCTGACATGGTGCGCCCTTTCGCGTCTTGGTTGATTTAGTGATGCCTGAAGATGGTACACCTATAGCTTCTCTCTATGAAGCATGTTAGCCTTTGCTTCCGCTATTCGAGAGGCATCCATATGAGTCTGCAACTGCCACCGTTCACAACGCTGGAAGATGGCGTGGATCTGGACAATGAGAAGGGTGCTTTGACTGTAGGTCAGTTGCGCTCGTTCATTAAGGACTGCCCCGATGATGCCGTGGTCTGGATGGGTCAGGGTGGTCGCAACAAGCCTGTTCGTCCCGTTCAGCACCTCACAGGTGCCAAGAAGTTCCTGCTTGCCACCTAAGTCTTCTTTGTCTACGGCTGCTGATAAGATTGAGTCAACGAAAGGTTCATTCATGTCAGGCAACACAGTTAGAACGCCAATCGTTGACAAGAACGGTAAGGCTACCCACGTCAACAAGAAGATTCAGACCGCTGGCGAATCGAATCGCTTGGCGGCGGTTGCGGTGCCTACCAACGCAGCTACAGAGGTAGACACCAAGAGACTTCAGCCAGCCGATATGACCTTTGACGATATCCGTCATGCCGTGAACCACTTCCAGCCCACGCACCGTTGGAAGAAGGAGCTTGAACACACCACAAAGAAGCGTGTTCAGTCACTCTTTGTCTATGCCGACAACCCTGGCACCGAGCCGGGAACTGACATCCCGCCAGCCAATGTCTCGTTTGAGCGCCTTCGAAGCTACTTCGCCGGTATGCACTTTGCCAAGGAGGCTTTGTCTAATGACGAGAGGGCGATGCTCTCCTATGCTGAGTCAATCATGCATGAGCTTGATGACCGCGCAGAGGGTAGATTCGCTCGCTAAGCGAGAACAGACAGAACGTCCGCTAGCTCCCTTTCGTATCGTGGTTCGAAGCGGATATCGCCCTCAAACAGTTCGCGCCAGTCAGTATCCAAGGATGCACCCATAAACGAGCCTGCGATGCACGCGATAGAGTCTGAATCTCCACCTGTTCTTACCGACCGAAGAAGACCTTCAGCGGGGTTGTCGTACACATCGAAGACCTTAGCTGCCAACGCAAGAGCTTCTTCTGCGATCCATCCTTCGCCAATAGTCCAGCATGGGTCGTTGTCAAGATTGCGGACATAATCGGCGGCTGTGTCGCGGGCATGAACAAGAGCCTCAATGACCGCACTGTCTTCCGCACGACCCAGAAGGTACTCAACAAGTCCTCCGTGCTCTACTTCGTCATGTGCGATAGCCCATACGGCGTGAGTAGTGAGAGCGCTTGACTCCAGAGCAGTAGGGTGCCCATGTGTAATCTTCGCCTGGTCTGATGCTAGCTGCTCGATGTCCTCAATGGGTCTATCCAAGAAGCCAAGCCAGCCCGCGCGCATGTTCGCGCCGCAGCCTTTAGAGGCGAGAATGGTGCCTGAGAATGGGTTAGCAAGTTCACGTGTTCTACCGAACTGAGAAAGAGCAGACATGCAGGTATTGCCTGGTGCTCTGTTGTTGTCTACGTCATCTGCCCAAATGAGAAAAGCATCACCGATTGCTAGCAGTTCGCTATCGGTAGTGGAGCGTGATTTTTCGATGCCCTGAATGACAGCAATAGCCATCTGAGTGTCATCAGAGATCCTTACTGGGTTCGGAATGGGAACCTCACGCGGGATGCTTCCGAAACTTGTGAACTCTGTGGTGTATCCCCATCCATCACCCAGAGCGGATAGGTAAACTGCATTAGTCACTCTCTGAGAATTCATATGGAAGCCTTTCGTTGCACTGATGTTACACCAGAAACACGAGTGCTCTCTGCTTGGAGGCTAGCTATATCTGCTCCTATTGGATACCATTCATGATAAGAGGAGGTGACAAGGTGTTCAAACCCAAAAAGGTAAAAGACCTGCCCATGTTCGAGGGCAGCCTGAAGATATCCCCGCGCGAAGGGAGATACGGTTTCTACGACGAGGTAAAATTGAAGGCGACCACGCCATTTGACCTTCTCGATATGGTGGTTATAGAGACGAAGAAAATGGTTGACTTAGCTCGCGAGCAAATACCTGTGGGGCAAGAAAGCCTTCTATCGTCCGACCTTTTTCTCTACGCATCGTACTATTCGATTTCGCATGGGCGCGAGCACAAGCCATTAGGATCTGGTTCGAGTGTGACTATCGATAGTGCCGTTCGAGCAGTTGCGAACATCCGACTATCGCATCTCGGCATGGCTTTCTCAGATGCAGAGTACGACCTCAGATCAAAGGGTAAGTTGCCGCCTCCCGACTACAGAGATAAGCACGATGCCACTGATACCCAAGCCATGTATGCAGCTACAGAGGACCAGTTGGCTTATGAGGCTAGGTTCTTCGCCAGCGCGTACATGGAGAAGATGAATGCTGAATTCGATGAGGCTGGTCGATAACCAAAGGTGGCAAAAAGTGACGCTATGAGTTACTATGCTCAGCGTGTCCAATCCGCTTATCCTCATTGACTTCGATGGTGTCTTCAACATCGTCAACATTTTGGAGGAAGTAAGCAATGGCTGGGATGATGTAGCTGAGTTCGCAGTTACTGAAAACCGGGAACGACCCGATGTTCTTTTGTCGCCCTCGGTAGTGGACTTTTTCAACCGGATTGTCTCATTGGGCGTTGTTGATGTCGAATGGCTGACGACTTGGAAAGAAAGAACCACAAGGTTCCCTGCGACCATTGGAATAGCCGAGCTACCCTGGCACGATAGCTATAAGAACTACCGTGCAAACCCTTGGTGGAAGCTTGTCGCTATTCAGTCCATATGTACTGCCGATCCAGCCCGCCCTATTCTCTGGGTGGACGACGATTTGGCGTATGCTAAAGATGTAGCAAGGTGGCTACCAAGCGCACCTCAGGTAGAGATCCTCTCGCCTGACACATACAAAGGTCTTGTACGCGAAGACCTCGACAAGATCAGCGCATTTGTTGCGCGCAATACAGGAGTACACATTGAATAGCCAGTCTGAATACATCACCAAATTGAAGCAGAACGGATACCAGTTCCCAGAATTCTGGGATGACAAGTACGAGAGATTCTTCTACTCGGAACTCATTGGTCGCCTCATCCTCGAAGACATGAATGGCACCGACTTCACGAACAACGAAGACGGAATCGTTGATCAACTAGTCGAGCGAGTCAAGAGCGACTGGGACACTTACTGCACCCATCTGTATGCTGCCTAAGGGTATTTGAGTCGGCGGTATCGAGTAAAATCGGTACATGCCCAGCAACAGCCATCTCATCAAGCAGCCTATCGTTGACAAGAACGGCGTATCAACGTTCCGTATGGTCAACCCCGCAGGCTATATCTCTGCACCGGCTAGGTCTGGTAATGGAGATGAGCTATGGGCACCACCTCCTGCATCTATGAACCCCGTCAACATGGTAGACCTGATTTCCGATGATGAGTATGAGGCGTACCTTCTGGATTCTGAAAGCAGCCATCTCACTGAATTTCAACTGGATGAAAGAGCAGCGCTTGTTGACTGGGGATCGGTCAAAGATGACCGGGAGATTAGAGGGTACCGAGTCAAGGACAAGCTTCAAGCTGGCGGAGCAAAAGTTGATACTGTGACCGAATGGCATGGTTTCAGTGGGCTAGATGGTGATCCTCGGAGACAGTACTCGGTGCAGGTGAGCCAGTCTTTTGATTCACCACTTCCTCGTAGTATGCGCGACATCGCGACAGGAAGAACACGCACCGATACCTACATGCAGACGTTCTCTGACAGGGGAATGAAGGTGTACAAGAACGGTGAAGAGATTCCGTATTCTGGACTTGCTTCAGATGCCAAGAGCGCCTTCCGACCACTGGCTGACAATCAGATCGAGGTGCTCGATTATCTCGATGTAGAAGACCAATGGGCGAATAGGTTCCCTGGTGTATTCCCCGACGCAGTTGTCCGCTTTGAATACCCTAACGGACCAGCTAATGAGAGCGATAAGCCTTTCTTGGAGAGGTAGCAAGAACCACCCTTTGTTAGCTATACTTGCCAAGGCATATTCATGCCATCAACCAAGGAAATTCTGTGTCAACCGTAGCTACCAGTTCAACCGCAAGAGACTTCGCATTTGATATCGCCCGTCGAGTCATGCGCAACGAGCACATGTCAACAACTAACGACCGTATGGTCAAGTACCTCGCTCAGGGTGCTGAGATATCCGAGAGCGAAGCAAACGATGTTCTCTTGGAGATGGTCAATTCTGGCGAGTTGACATACAAGTATGGTGTGGGTTTTCTTACGGGACCAAACTTCCAGTAATGGCAGAGACGTTCCACTTCCCCGTACTGGCGCTCATCGACGTGTTCGGGCGTGAGGAAGAGTTCGTCATATGCGGCTGCGATCCTCGATATGAGCACCCAATGGGTCATGAGGAAATCGAGGACGATTCGTTCACCAGGCTGGTGGACAACTACCGACTAGACGACCTTCCTCCATTCTGATCCACTTTCCTCCCTCTGTACTAAATTAGAGTGTCAGCGACTTCAGCTACAATATAGTCAACCCCATCTCGTGAGGAAGAAACATCATGGCTGCAAGCGCACGTACCCGTCCAGAACAGGTAATCGACAAGAACGGTAAAGTCACTACCGTTCATAAGTTGGCTGAAGATGCCGCTAAGGGCAAGTCTCGTGTCAAGTCGCTCGGTCATGTTTCCGAGTACACGACCAACGATGGCAAGGTCAAAAAGACTCTCCGCCTGTCTCCGACTGAGACGGCTACCCTTATGCGTGAATCTCTCAAGGATGCATTCAAGAAGGACTTCCCTGACACCAAGTTCTATGTGAACACCAGCAAGTACTCCGGTGGAGCATCCATCAACGTTAGGTACACCGATGGTCCTCATTCAAGCGATGTCGAGCATGTCGCCAAAGCTTACGCTGGCGCGACCTTCAACGGCATGATCGACCTGAAAGAATACGTTGAGGGACAAACTGTTGACGGCGTAAGCGTGAGCTATGGCGCTGACTACGTATTCGTGAATCGCCAGCTTTCCGACGAAGCAGAGCAGAGTGCAAAGGCTGAACTGGAACAGATGATGGGCGGAAAGGTTGACGAACACAGGTACATTGAAATGCCTTCGGCTCTTCGTGACATGATTCCAGAGGGCAACCATGCACATTGGGAAGCACCGGCTTACTCATTCATTCACATCATCGCTGCATACCGCGCAAACGAACACGTTCAGTAAGGACAATCATGGCTGACAACACCACTCCGACTCCAATCGTTGACAAGAACGGAAAGCGCACTACCGTCCACAAGAAGGTAGGCGATACCTCCACTGGTAAGAATCGTGTCAGTGCGGTATCTCAGCCCAAGAAGTCAATTGCGGCTGAAGAGGCTGAGCTTTTGTCTGACCTCAACGAGAACATCGATTCTGTCGAGTCTCGCATGAGTGAGCTTGACGCACAGTCAACCAAGATTGCTGATGAGAGGAAGGCTCTCTACAAGCAGTACGACGACTTCATCACCATGAAGCTTGAACTCGAAGCGGATAAGTACAGCGCTGATTCGCCCATTGAAGAGTTGAAGGATCTCAATAGCCTTGCAAGGAGAAACAGACTTGCAAGTGAGATTGAGCAGAAGTGGGTATCAGGAGTGCACAAGAAATTCAGGGTAGACACCTATGACATGGAGCATCAGCTACCCATTGCTACGCTCTCCTTCGATCATAAAGAGCCAATCGATGATGAGCTTGTTGAGGGCATGTTGACGTTTGCGCGCACAGTAGCTGATGGTCGTGAAGAGGTAAAGTTCAGTCTTTTGACGGGCAACAACGACTCATCATGGTACGACCTCGAAGTCAACGCAGAGGATGGTACCGCTGCGGTTATTCAGAGCAGTAGGCGTAACTACTACCGCTTTGGAGACGAAAGCAAGCCATTGAAGGAGGCTCTCGAATGGGTCTCAAAGAACCTTCCGCTCACTGCCCGTAACGGCAACTTGCGTGATGTCTACTTCGATGACGAGAACGACTAAAAGTTCCAGTTTGTGTCCGTGAAGTTCACGTAAAGGTAAGGCTCCTGCGGCTCATCTATCTTGGTGACCGATGCGAGCTTGATGTAATACCAAGTTCCCGCCTCGTCACCTGATACGAGTTCTCCGCTTACCTCTACCCATGAGTTATTGAGAGCCTTTGAGTCCTCGGTCGTAGTAGTGAGCAGGTTGAAATCACGAGCATCGACTACGCAGCAGCTAACAAGACTTCGCGTGAGGTAGCTCCATGAAGGCTGCTCTTTGGACTGATAGAGGTACGCGCTGAGCTTGACGTACTGACCATCAATAGACTCCATCTGCTTGTTGGCAAAACGAGCCTGAATCTTGTAGAGGTCAGTTTCGGCAACTGTTGCTGTTGCAGGGATATCAATGAGCGTCATCTGCGGCTTCTCGACAGTATCTGTCTTGGCTGTAGCCTCAGTGTCCGTATGAGCCACTGTAAGGCTTGACGCGGGAACTACTGCAATAGCGAGGGCTAAGGCGCTCACAGCGGCTACCAGGGTCCAATGCGCCTTGGTTTCAGGCTTACTGGTGAATGCGTAGTAGCCAATGACTCCCACCATCGCAACGATAGCCATGATGGTGGTGAAGATTACGTAGTCGGGGTGTACGTACAAGATAAGCCGACCCGAGAAGGACAGCCAGATGATTCCAGCAGCAGCGGCAAGTACGCCGCCCACAATCGCCTTTTCCTTTGTCATAGTGCATTCACCGCCAGTCCTACAGCAAACGCTCCGCTTGCCGCGATTCCGATAATGATGCCCATACCCTTCATGGAGTAAGTGGTCTTCATTAGCGTAACCATCTTGACATCAACCATAGCACCAAAGGTGAGGAACGATGCGATAGATCCGCTGCTAAAGGTGTTGCTGAGCGACAGCGCAAAGAAGCTATCAACGTTTGAGCAGATGGAGATGATGAAGGCAAGAAGCATCATCAAGAGGATACCGAGAATTGGTGAGTCACCAATTGCTGTCAGTACAGAACTAGGCACCAATGTCTGAATCAGTGCCGCCACAACTGATCCCAGAATGATGGCGGGCAGCATCATTCCTAGCTCGTTGAAGAACTTCTCAAAGCTCTCTTTCTTCCGGTCGGACTTGGCATGGTGATGACCAATTTCGTGTTCGCAGTAATCAGCGAAGTCCTGTCTCAGAAGTGACCGTTGATTCTTGACCAGCGAGAACACGATGCCCACGGCGTTGGCTATAACGATTCCGCCGATGACGCGACCAAACAAGACATCACTTGTCCAACCGAAAGCCTGTGCGGTGGTGATGATGGTAATGGGATTGATGATGGGCGCAGCAAGAAGAAACGTAGTTGCGTCCCCAGGAGAGAAGCCCTTACTCATCAGTCCTCGTGATACTGGTAAGTTTCCGCACTCGCATACGGGGAAGCCCATCCCTGCCATTGTGAGCAGTGCGCGTCGGAGAACAGGATGAGCCGTAGCTAGCCGTTCAATGAGGTGGTCGGGGATGAATACCTGAGTGATTACAGAGAAGATGACCCCGAGGACAACGAAGGGGAACGCGCCAATGAACACGCCTAGAGCCACAGTGATACCGTCTGTGACGATTGACGGTACAGCCGAAGTTGGCACGTTCTGGAAAGCGTTTTTGACGATGATGAGACCTACAAAGACCACCAACAGAACCACGATGATCGTGTAGCTATTCTTGGTGTAAGTCTTGGTTTGGTGAACGTGGTGATTGGTCACGTGGTGGAACTCCTAGGTATGGAGGTAAAGCATAGTACAGAACGTTCCCAATTGTCACCCCTTACTGTCATGAGCTTGCGTTAGAATTGCGACAAGGGAAGAGGAATCGTGGTATCGAGCAAGGCTGTACTCACATCCGTCATTGACAAAAATGGCAAGCATACAAGCGTGTGGAAGAACCCCAACCCCGCCATGATTACGAGACTTCCGCCTGGTGCTCCTTCTTTCCCTGTGAATGAAGACAACCACGAGAAGGTATTCTACGAAGAGATCCGAAAGAAGTGCGAGATGCTCTTCCATGAAGGCACGCCTTGGTCCATTGCCCCCGAGGGTAAGTCCGGAGCGTACTGCTTCCAGTGCCAATATCACTTCGATAAGGAACTCATCAATTCAGGTGCACAGGCATGGGAGTGCCCTGGCTGTGGTTCAGGAACTCTCGAAGGTCTAACCGGGGTATCCATTCTTCCGGAAGCTCTTGAATTCCTTGACGACGAAGCTGTACTCAATACGACATGGTTCCACACAACTATCCGCGAAGATTGGGATGAGAGGTTGAAGGGTCACCAAGGGGAGGACACTCCGCTGACTCATCTAGGAACACTGGAAGCCGCTACCGTTCGTATGGAAGACCTCAAAAGAGAACGGGAAAGTGAAGGTCTAGCACCAGCACAGTTCTATCTTTACGAGGTGGCATTGTTGCCCACCATGAGCATCTCTGAGTCTCTCGCTGATGACGATAACGATAGTGCGCCCGAATCGGTCAAAGACTGGCGACGAGACAGATTCGAGAAGTACGATCTCTTCGGCTGTACGAGGTACGTAAACATGTACGAATCTGTCGGCTCTATAAGCCTACTTGCTAACCCACATCACTTCGAGGTCGTCAACAAAACCGCACTGTAGTTGCAATGCGTCACCGGTCGTGAGATAGTGTCGCCACTATGACCGATATCATCAAAGGCTTCTCCGGACAGTACTCATTCCTCTCGAACTTTGCCTATCGAGACGTAGAGTATGACGGCGTTGTCTACCCTACTAATGAGCATGCCTTCCAGGCTGCCAAGTTTGATGATATCGAGTATCGAGAGATTATTCGCCTGGCGGACAGCCCGCAGCAGGCAAAGACGTTTGGACGAACCAGAGCAGTACCCATTAGAGAGAATTGGGATGACGGCGTTGCGGTTCAGGTGATGAGCTTTATCGTAGCTCAGAAGTTTGAGACCAACCCGTTCCGAGACAAGCTACTCAGTACCAAAGACGCTGTTCTCATTGAAACGAATAGTTGGGGTGATGACATCTGGGGTGACTCAACCAAGACATCCACCCGGGGTAGGAATCAGCTAGGTATCATTCTGATGTCTGTGAGGTCGTGCTTGCAGGTTGCACGGATGTAGCGCTTAAACGAGCAACGGCTGGGAGTTAGGTGGCTCCCAGCCGTTGCTTTTCCGTTGCTGGGTTAGACCAGAGCGCCAGCCTCGTAGGCAGCAGCCACGTCCTTGGACGAAGCACCCTCAGCGACATCGATGAAGGTCTGGGTGGGAACGCTGTTCTTGATGACCTCGAAGTAGTCGCGTCCGTTGGCGTTGGTGTAGAACTCAGCCTCGACGGTCTTCTCGGCGGTCTTCAGGATGGTGATCTTCTTGGTGGAAGTGGTGGTCGCCATGATGTGTGTTACCTTTCGTTGTTTCTAACGGGGGATAAATTGTGAGGCAGTCAAACTTTTGCTTGGCTACAAGAACTACAGTACATCGCTATCGCTATGTCGTCAAATCGAGTTCACTCCGGGCGTGTCGGCGGATCTACCTGAAGCCTGATGACCGCATCTGGTGCACATACGAAGCTGTTTGCGTCCTTATAGCCATCACGACTAAGACGAATGGTCGTCTTGCCGTCCTTGCGGTGATTGAAGCTATGAATTGTCGCGCCAGACAGTCCGTTAGGACGGCGTTCTTTGGTCACGATGTCTTCATCGAAGAACGGGGTGATGAGCCTGTAGTGCGGCCAGGCGACGAGCTTTGCCGCTGAGATGCTATCTACCTTGCGTTCGAGATGCTCTTCCGCGAGTTCATTGACGGGGATTTCAGTATGACTGATCATTTTCAGATGCTCTTTTCGCCGCGAATGTACTGCCGCACAGTGTCGTTCGAATGCTGAGCGCCCGAATCGTTGAGTAGGTTCGGAGCGGTAATTGCAAGCTCCGCGATATGACGAATGGCAACTAGCAGTTCAGGAAGCTCATTTCCACCTTCAAGAGCAGCGAGAGCGTACAGATGATCGCGGAAGTTGCAGTAGACGGCTAGTTCATCAACATACCCAAACTTCTGGAGATTCTCTTGTGTCGCGGGTAGCTTCACACCGTTCTCTAACTCAATGACAAGTTCTGCCTTGACAGGCTGATCGAAAGTTACGTCTCGCTTTGGCATTTCTCTCCTTGTTAGATTTTGACTTCAAGCACAACTGAGTGTGCGTTACGGTCCTTGTCGGACCAGATAATTCGAATGCTGGGATACTTGGCTGCTCCTTCGCGGACAACCTTTAGTCTGTCACTGGTGTTGTTGGCAGCTATCTCATTTTGGTAGAAACTTCGTGGCTCAATACGGGCACTGTTGTCTGGCTCTACCCTGACATTGTATGCAGTAGATGACCCCGCGTTGAACAACGAAAGGTTACCGAAGCGGTCAGGCTGAGTGAGTTGCCACGAGAAATAGTGCTGCACGATAGATGCTCCTTTGCGGCGATACTAGCATTGTTCGGCTAGTGACGTATAGCAATTACCGTGTGGTCGTCCTTATCTCTTTGAACGAGGAAATGCCAGAATGAGTTACCTGGCAGATCGAAGTGAACCGTAGTGATTCGCTCCCCTCTCGTTGTGTCTATAGGGGCGTAGTAATCGGTGTTATCGAACACTACAGAAGGAAACTCCTGGTAGATGACGGAGCTTTCCACCTGACGGGAAGCGACAGTGATAGTCCATACCTTGATGTCAGGATAGTCCTTATCAAGGGTGATCTTCTTCACCTTGATGAGTCCTCGCTCGACGGCAATGATGCCGGGTGCTCCGATTCTCTTCTTTCCCATGTCAACTCCTTTCGAGACTATAGATTCAGTGTAACTGTAATGCATATTGGTTACAAAGTCAACTTAGGTCAAGGTATGTCTCCGCATGGTTGTACTCTGTACCTAAGCGATAAGGAGCTACAGTGGCTGGCAAGATCAAGACCCCAATTGTTGACAAGAACGGCAAGATGACCCAGGTGTGGAAGAACCCTGAGGGTGCTAACGAGCCGGTTCGATCTGCTCTTATCCCTATTGCCAGAGCAAGTAGCAAGTACAGCGGTCATGAAGTCCTCGCAAGAGAGCCTATCGTTCTCGGACTAGGCGATGAGTGGACTTTTGGAGAGGATGATGGTGTTGGTTATGACCAGGACATCACTAGCGGAAACATCTACACCAACGAAGGTGACGAAGAGGGAGAGATCGTCTACAACGCTACTGGTTACGGTGTCGAAGTAGATTCGACCAGATGGCTCACTGATTATGTACCCGCAATGGAGTCGATGAACGATCAGGAGAAGTACGACTACGTACAGAATCATGCCGATGACATCGAGGCATTCTTGATGCGTGAGTACAAGGCTGATGAAGTTGAGTGGACTGATGATTTGGTTGCACGACCAGCCTGGGTTATGTCTTCAAGCGAGCCAATGTCACCTGATGCTGTAATTGACTACTGGGATACGACCGAGGCGACAACACTATACAACGAGTCCGACCCCGGCACTTTCAACGCTCGCAACATGTGGAGGGTTCTAGGTCAAGAGCTACAGAGCAAGGACGAGATTGCAGAGCTTTCGCACGAAGAGGTATTTGAACTTACCGAGCTAGCTGGTGGGCAGAATGCTGAATTCGATCTCCGAGCCATTGCCTTCTCGGGAAAGATTGACGGTGCAAGCGGACTCAGAGTGGTCGCTCAGCGTCAGCTTATCGCTAACTCCTATGCGCCATCAGATGCTATTGCTGAGGTTGCCAGGAACTCGGGCGATGAGTCAGTCCAGCTTCTTGCTGTCGAGACCAACAAGCTTTCCGATGGTGAACTAGCTAGCATCAGAAGCACAACGACGTTTGCATCTGTGCGAGACGCTGTTGATGACGTTCACAACTCCAAGATCATGGATGGATTCGCAAGCTAAAGACCAAATCCCTGCATGAGCTTGCCCAGAGCCTCCATGCTCCGTTTGTGTGATTCCTGCTGAACCATCTTGCGGAGGTCAACCATCTTGATCTTCTCACCGCTGACATCTCGACCTGTCATCTGGCGGTAAGTTGATTCAAGGTTTCGTCGATTCTCAGCGGTCTTCTCACGCTTGATCTGGTTGGCAAGCTGGCGCTCGTGCTTCTTGTCGTTTTCGTGTTCCTGGTAACGAGCCTCTGCCTCCGCGTACTCATCTACGTACCCTTCCACCTCAGGCTCTCGCCATGCTTCGGGGTCCATGATCATGCGGCTTTCTTCTTCCGCCCAGCCGGGAGCACCATAAGGGGACATGTCGTCTGCATGGTCGCTCCAGAACGCGCGTACCCAATAGTCGTCGATGAGAACTTCAATGACGGTGCCGTCCGTAGGAGCTTCGTCCATGTCGAAGATCTCAGCCATTATCGTTTCCGTTCTCTAGCTTCTTAGTTGGTTAGGAACAATCTAGTCCTTCTTACCTGACTTGTCAACTGGACTAGTTGGCGGATAGGTGGTAGTTTTACTCCATGACCATTCAAGCACCAGTGTGGGTCGAGCGAACGCAGAGACCTCTTACTGCCACCCATTTCGATAGCAGGTTCGACTATCGTGTGCTTTTCCAGAGTGAGTTTTGGATTGACAAAAAGAGAATAGTCCACCCTCTCGATTCAATGAAGACCAGCCATCTGGTGAACGTCCGGGCATTCATTGTGAACGCTGAATCGATGTTCTATAAGGTCGGCAGGGTGATGGATTTGACTAATCGTTTTACCGATTCGCTTCATAGCTTGTCGGACATGCCAGTACATCCCAAAGTGACACTGGACGAGCTTTCCACCGAAGAAGCAGAGGGCTGGCTTGCATCAACTCCCTTGGTAAGGGCTATCGATACCATCCTCGATTCGAGGAAAGACAAAGAGTAACAAACACGCGGATTTGGTAAACTGCCTATCGTGTGACAAGATGTAACCAACAACGAAAGGGGCAGTGCCCACTATGGATAAGTTCGATTTGGACACCAAGGCGCTCAAGCGTGCCGAGAACGTGATTCGTACAGTGCTTGCAAATGAGTCGGGCACTGACATCTCCACCCTTCTTCCTCTCATTGGTTTTGCCAATGCAGAAGATGCGCTCAACGCTGCCGACAAGTTCGGTGCTGAGGCATCTAAGGTATCTTCGGCTGCCCGCACGGAAGCAGTTGTCGAGGCGAAGAAGGTTGGCGGTAACCTTTCGCCTTCCGCACTTGCTGCGTTTGATCGCAAGATCAAGCGAGTCGGTAACTAACGATGAGCCTTACTGATGAGTGGACGGCTTTCCTGCACCGGGATAGCTACGGTGCAGTAAAGCCCGTTCTGCTTTCTCATGACACCATCGTGGGAGTACCATCCCATGATGCTGTAAGCGATGCCTTCAATACGCTTGGGCGGGGCGACCTTATTGACTCTTACGTCAATTCCGCATTGGGTAAGAACACCAAGAAGAGCGGTCGGCACATTTACAGTAGCGAGAGCTACTCGACCAATACGATTCTGGGTGCCATGAAGATTGCTCGGGGCTGGGTTTCCAACCAGAGCTTCTGGGAAAGCGCCTTCTTCGTTGACAGCCCTGTCCGGCGCAAGGTGTTTGTGACCTTCTATGGTGAGGTGGCTCGCTATGATGAGCACCCCGCATACTCTGACCATGCCAGAAGTAAGTCGTTCCGGTCGTTTGATACGCCCATGTACAACGTGGCGAACATGTGGCTAGATGATGCGTCCGATGAGGTTCCTGCTGAGTTGGTTATCCCGATTGCGGATGCTCTGGACACCACTATCTATTCACAGAACTACAAGGCATGGATTCACAAAGCAACCCGTAACGGAGTTGCACCCATCGACCTCGCGCGGGCTGCCAAGACCATCGGTCCCTTCCGAAACTTCTCGTCTTCGCTACATACGGTCGTAGATACTGTTGCTGATGCAGAGAGTGCTTCCGGCGTGTCCATGAGCCGCACAGAGTTTGCGGAATGGCTGCTTATCGCCACTCATCTCGTGCATTCTGCTAATGAGCAAAATGTCGTCATCGCGGACTACATTGCGGATATGGTACGGGAGGGTATCAGCGCTACAGATCTACGCCCGGTTCTCTACAGCGGCGTTCCTCTGGTATCCCTCGCTGGTGCCATCAAGAACGATATCGACCTCACTCTTATTGCCGCGCTCTGAAAAACGCTTACCGACCCTTACATCTTGCTACTGTTCGGCTATGGCAATTGGAAAAGTACTGACGGTAGACCTCGCAGCTAGATTCTCGGCATGCGCGGTTGTAGACAACAAGGGTGAAGTCGTAGAAGAGTTCGACTCTTGGGGAAAGACTGCATTTGCCTTTGTCGATGAAATCATCGACACCGCCGCACGTCATGAAGTTGACATCCTCATCTTCGAAGATGTGCCTTACGGTCTATCCAAGCAGTTCATGATCAAGCCAGTACTGCGGTTGCAGGGAATCATCATTCATGCTTTGGGTATGGCTAACCTCATCGAAAAGACAGTGTTCCTCAACCCAGCAACATGGCAGCGTTCATTCGAAGGAGTCTTTGGAGGCAAGGCTGCGGGCGCTCTCGCTGCCGCACAGGTGTTTGGGTACAACCCGCCCGACATGCTTGTTGTCCATGCTGATGAGGTTCCTGAGAAGGGTAAGGAGCGTGCCAAGGTTCGCGCTCAACTCAAGAAGGCATCGACCGACTATGTTGATGCGTTCCTTATGGGTCGCTGGGCTATTGAGTTTGCAAGCATCGAGGAAATGTTGCAGAAGTCTGGTGTTCAGGAAGTATCGATCTAGAATAGAGGTATTCTAAGACTCGTACTGAGAGAAGGTAACCGTCGTGGCAGATAGCATCCCCACACTGCCGTGCATTCGGTGTGATAGACCCCTTGAACCTGCGCTAGAAGACGCAGAGAATCAGCCCTATGGCGGCACCGAGTTTGTCAGCTATGGTCACTATGGCTCTTCATACGATCCGATGGATGGTACGGCTATAGTCATCAACATCTGCGATAGCTGCCTCTACGCGCGCTCAAAGGAGAACGCCGTGTTAGAGCGCAGGCAACAGCAGGTAGAGGTTCATCACAGCTACAACTTCTTCCAGCTTGACTAAGCCTCCTTGTGATACACCTCTACGATTGAAGAGAAGGCATCCTTTTCAGATGCTGACAGTGGCTGAAGGAAGTCATTGTCTGCTGCGGAGTAATCCCAAGCTCTCGGCGTAGGCTTAGCTACCTGCGTTCTGGGCACGGCGCTTTTAGGGAGAACTGCTGGCGAGGCTGTGCTAGCCATCTTGCGCTCATGCAGTAGCTGTTTGAAAGTGAGGTCGGTCGATAGCCAATGACCGAGGAAATCTCTCTTGCGGTATGCGTAGATGACCACGAACCACACAATTGCGGACATGATGACCGCCTGGAAAATGTTGCTGGATGCCGCGATAGAAGCAAGTGTTACGTATCCAAATAGAGCAAAGGTGGCATAGATGAAGAACTTCTTTAGTGCGTACTTTGCGCCACGGTCTTCTGTGTTGTCCTGACTGACGGACATAATGACCTCCCTGGTCTGGTGTATTTAGGCGAAACCGGCTACATGCTACACCCATTTCGCTAGCGGCGTAACTTTATTTTGCAGTGATTGAAGCTACTCTCAGGTTTGAGACTTGCCAACTACTCTGTATTCATGTAGTCTCAATCTGTCGATACTCGTCACTACAGAGAGAACCACAACTCGTGTTCATCTTTTACACCCTCATCTTCATCGCAATTGCTGCTGCGTCGGTAGTTGCCTTCAAATCTGGTCTCCACCTGACCGTTTGGGCTGCTGCGGCTCTGGCTGCCATTCTCATCCCGCTGCCTACGTATGCCGTTGTGATGGCAGTTGCCAAGAGCGACAAGCAGACCTACCACGAGTACTACAACGGATATGAGGTCGCTGCCAACACGTCAGTTACCTCCTGCACCCGAGATGGCTCGTGCAGTAACGAGTACAACTGCGACCCTTATACGGTGCATTACACAGAACGAGTAAAGAATAGCTCTGGTGATGGATACCACGAAGAGGATCGAACCAGGACCGAATATCACCGTTGCCCCTACTCGACGGAAGAGACTACCTACACCGTCGATACAACTTTGGGTGGCTACACCATCGCTGCAAACCAGATGACTGGTCCGGAGTGGCGCAGCCGACAGATTCCGGGCGGGCGAGTCACTACCCCGCCTAAGCTGTGGAGCGATGCGAAGGCTCGTATCGATGCAGGTACACCCGGTGGTACGACTCAGGTGAACTCGTACAAGAACTACATCCTCGCCTCGGAGAACACTGTTCTCAAGCGCTACTCCGATAAGATCGATGACCTAAAAGAAAAGGGTCTTCTTCCTCCCATCGCTTCCGGTACCCAGGATTTCTACAAGGCTTCGAAGGCTTCTTTCGCTGGTGATGTTCTGGGCATCGATAAGAACGCCATCACCAATTCACTGAGTGATCTCAATGGTGCCGTGGGTACGGAACTTCGGGGAGATGTTCGACTTGTCTTTGTTGATGGCGATGCTGTTGGCAGCACGGAAGACTACGGAAACGCACTGATCGCTTACTGGCAGTCTCCCGAAGCAGGTCGTGATGCCCTGCCCAAGAACACGATTGTCGTTATTGTGGGGGTTGAGAAGCACAAGTCGTCATCTACGGACACTACACAGACGGAAGCCATCAAGAATGGCACCCCTGTCGTTGGTTGGGCTAAGGCTTACACCGGAATGCCGATGGGTAACGAGGCTCTATTGCGTCAGCTTTCGGGTGACCTCGAAGGTCTTCCTATTGACAAGAACTTCGTTGGCTCTCCGTCATACAACGTCGCAACTGAGACCATCAAGCACACAAATGGTGCCATCGAAAGCATCCTTTTCGGTGAGAACCAGTTCGAGCGTGTGAGCATGTCCGCCAAGGACGCTGACGACTCCGGTACCGGCTTCACCTATCTCTCAGATGAGTGGCGACCGAGTACGGGTGTCTGGGTTTGCTACTTCTCGATTTCTGCGGTACTATTTCTCTTGTTCGCAGTTGGCGGCACCTTTGCCGTAGCGAACATCACGACCGGTTCGCTCCGTGACCCGGTTCGTCACTTCACCGAAACCATCTTCACCAAGACCAACAGAAAGAACTAACGACCATGAGTGCAGCAGTTACGTCCACCCGCTCTAAGTACATCAAGTGGGCTGTTATCGGCGGGGCAATCCTCACCGTTCTCATCCTCATCATCTCGCTGTTCAGCACCGTCAACACCGTCCGCAACGAGGGAATCTCCCGTGAGGCTGCACTGACCGCTCAGTACAAGGTCAACAAGGACGAGCTTTCCAAGTACACGGCGCAGTTCACGGAGTCGCTGGGTGTTGCTGACAAGGGCAACGACAAGCTGAACAAGATCCTGAGCGAGGCTGTGCAGGGGCGTTACGACGGCAACATGGAGCCTGGTGACACCGGTTCGATGTTCTCCGCTATTCAGGAAGCTTACCCTGACCTTACGGCAACATCTGAGTCGTACGCCAAGGTTCAGGATCTCGTCGTTTCTGGTCGTGATTCCTACTCGACCAAGCAGAGCAAGCTCGTAGACATGGTTCGCGAGTTCGATGAGTGGAAGAAGAGCGGACTCATCAAGAGCCAGATCGTCAGCACCATTGGCTTCCCCTCGAACGACCTTCGTGTGACTGATGCTGGTGTCACCTACCGAGGTCAGGAAGCGCTTGACCGTATGGATCGAGTCATCGTTACCGAGGAAGCCGAAGAGGCTTATGACTCCGGTACCATCAAGCCGATGATTCAGCCTGACAGCGACGATAACGAGTAACCCTCAACCACGAGCATAAGATGCCGCCTCTCTATCCAAGAGGCGGCATCTTGGGAGATTCATGTCTAAGAAAAAGAAGAGTTCAAAGGCTTCGCAGGAGCGCATCAAGGCTCGCGTGGCTTATGCTCACCGCAATCAGCAGCCGCCCGATCCTTATTGGGTTGTGGTCGCTGACCTTATGACCGCAAATGGGTTCACTTGGGGCGGGCAGGACTTTGATGAGTGGCGGCACAGGCAGATTTCCAACGGAGTGAAGCCCGACCAGGCTCTTGAATACTCTCGACACTATGGTCTTTCTCCCTACTGGAAGGCTCTCTCACGGGCTAAAGTCCGAAACCTGAGTGAGTGGTTCGTCGCACTTGGTCTAGCCCCTGACGTTCAGTTCTACGGCGTGAGCGGCGCTCGTGAGGTAGTCGATGAGATTGTGCGGTTGAGTAACGCTGGCTACACGTCATCTCAGGTACTAGCATGGCGAGCAGCGGGGCTTACACCTGATGAGGTTGAAGATCCCACAAAGCCCGTAGTAATCGTGATGGACTAGCGACCGATAATTGCGCTCATGGAAAGAATGCCAGCATTTTGCTGGTTCTGCTTCTCGGGTGTTCCTATCTTGCTAATGAGGTCTCTGGCACGACTGAGCTTTCGCTTATCTGCTTGAGATGTCATTTCGGCAATGATAGTAACCATAGCCGAAGCCTGTGATTCAGGTATGGCGAGTGATGAAGAGAGGAAGCTGCTGGCTACAGCAATGCTGTTCTCGTATACCTCGCGGTCACTAAGGGCAACATCCTGTGTAGCTACAATCCAGTTCGCTTCTAGCGCGTCTACAGAAATGGTGCGTACCTTATCGCTGACTCTTTTGGGTCTCTGGTCGTCTCGCAGCGCGACCGTTTGGTACCTGACGACATCGCCATTACGACCGCGCTCGTCAACGCCTACGATTCGAATGGCGGCAATTTGCGGTTCGGTTTCAAAATCAGTTGGTACGTCGTAGTAACGTAGGAATACCTGATCGATAAGTTCTTCTTGACCCATGCCCTGCTTCTGCCCCTTGCAATTAAGTAGATAATCTACACCACTTCTGGGGGTATCGACTCAAATCTGAGTCCATTCGGACGTATACACAGGTTGCTGGATGGTTTTGGACAAAGCAAAGCCCTCGCGGTATAGGTCGCGAGGGCTACTCTGATTACGCGGCTAGCTTAGCCTGCTGGATTGCATGCTCCAGAGCAGGCTTTGGGCGAGCACCGATGATGGGTTCTTCGGATAGCTTGCCGTCGCTGTAGACGCGCATCAGCGGAATGCTTGTGACATTGAATGCACGGGCTAGTTCGGGTTGCTCGTCAACGTTCACCTTTGCGACTGTAATCTTGCCTTCGCCTTCGAGCGAATCAAGGATTGGACTCACAGCGCGACAGGGACCGCACCACTCTGCCCAGAAGTCAACCACGAGGGTTCCTTCTGAGTTCTCGGTTACTTCCTTGAACTGCTCTACTGATGTGATTGTGGTTGTCATACCTATTTCCTCCCGCTACTTGAGCGTTTGTTGTGTGTACATTGTGTAAACAAATGTTGGCTTCAGAACATTCCTTCAGGTAGCCTACGAGCATGAGTGAAGAAGAGAACGTCAACGACTTAGCGGTCAGTGCTATTGCGCGGCTCTACCAGCAGTTTGTGGTCGATGACTCCTTCTCGCACAAAGAGGTGAGCCGAGTCACGTCCTTTCTGATCGCCGCCTTCTTCTCCGAACAGATTCATCTCGGCTCTCAATGGCGAGCAATCAAGAGTGCGCTCGACTCTCATGATGCGCAATCTCTATTTGCCACTGGCAGCACTATCGACGGTCTATCCGCTCCTGCATTCACCCCTGACCTGATTACGGATACAACGTGGAGTTGCATCGATGATTGCAGAAAGGTTGCTTGGTCTGATGTCAGTCCACTTGTCTTTGGATCGGCATTCCAAGGAGTGCTCGAAATGGGTAGCAAGGAAGTAACCGACGAATTGAGTCACGGAGGTGGCAAGCGTCGTGAGTTCGGGGCACACTACACAAGCGAAGAAAACATCATGAAGGTGATTGGTCCACTCTTCCTCGACTCATTGATGGAGCGTGCTGCTATCGACCCGGAGCTTATTCGCCAAGAGGTGAGTGCCGTGACCTTCTTGGACCCCGCCGTTGGTTGTGCATCGTTCTTGATCGTCATCTACCAACAGTTGAGGCGATTGCAGTTCTCTGCCCTTGAATCCTTGGGTCTAGGACGGAATCAATCTGACCATTCTGTATTACTGTCTCAGTTCTATGGCATCGAAATCAATGAGGAAGCTGCACTCGTCGCTCGACTTGCACTAGCCATCACAGAACATCAGATGAACGTGGAGGCAACGGTAAAATTCGGCGTTGATATCGTCTCATCATCTTCACCCACCATCACCGTTGGAAATGCTCTGACTGTGGACTGGGAAGATGTCATCGCACCATCCGAATGTTCATTCATCGTGGGCAACCCGCCGTTCCGGGGTGCCTTGAAGATGCCAAAAGAGCAGAAGCTCGACATGCAACTTGTCGGAAAGAAGTTTGGCATCAAGACGTGGAACTCTCTGGATCTTGTTGCTGCATGGTTCATCAAAGCTGCTGCTTTCATTGAGGGTCGAACGGAGACCAACGAGCTATTCGACCTTTGGGAAAGTAGCGATGCTGCAAAAGTGGTAAATCCAGCTATAGAAGAGAAATACGCCACTATACCTACAAAAGCCGCTTTTGTATCAACCAACTCCATCTCACAAGGTTCACATATACCGAACCTCTGGTCATGGATGTTTGAACGCGATATGGAAATTGGATTCGCATACCCATCCTTCAAGTGGTCTAACGAAGCATCAGGGAGGGCTTCTGTGACGGTGGTTATTGTTGCATTCGGTCTGTCTGGGACGTTTGCCTCCAAGCAGATTATCACTGGTGCTGAGAGTCGTCCTGTCGAGCACATCAACGGTGGTCTCACACCACTAAACGTCGCTGCTGTTGAGGCTGTGAGAGGTCGTGTCCTCAGTCCTGGGATACCCAGTGCTGATCTTGGTAACCTTCCCCGAGGTAAGGCATTCATTGTCGATAAAGTGGAAAGGCATTTGCTGGTATCGAAATACCCGTTCCTGGAGAGATGGCTTCCTCTGTTCATTGGCGCTGATGAACTCACAAAGGGAACTGAGCAATACTGCATGTGGCTGGTAGACGCACCTGCTGAAGTCCTAGACCACCCGGTTATCAAAGCTCGCATCGACAGCATTCGTATTCAGCGCGAAGCATCTACCAAGAAGGAGACGAGAAAAGCTGCTGAAAAGTCTGATTTGTTCGATGAGATTCGGCAACCAACAGAGCGGTATCTTGCCATCCCAACTTCCTCTTCAGCAGGTAGGGCGTACATACCCATGAAGTTCTTGGAGCCAACTACCATCGCAAGTAATGCACTCAAAACCATTGCGGGGGCAACTGACTATCACTTTGGTGTGCTTAGTTCGTCTATGCATATGGCATGGATGCGCAACACGTCGGCTCGGCTGGGCGGGGGTAATGACTATAGCTACTCTGTCGCCAGTACGTACAACACATTCCCGTGGATGGAAGATGGCACGAGCGAAGAACGCATTTCAGAAGCCGCTCGCAATATTCTAGTAGTGCGCGACGAGAACAATAGCCTCCCGTTGGGTAAGATGTATTCCTCCATGCCACAAGACCTCGAAGAGGCTCATGATGCGCTCAACAGTAGTGTGGATGCCGCCTATGGTTACTCGGGCGAAGATAACGATGAAGCAAGATTCGAGTTCCTGTACTCCATCTATTCTTCTCGATTGGCGGCAAAATGACCCCAGTTGTGGTCATAAAGTACGCGGTAGAGGGCGCTTTCTATGGATGACATCAGGGTCTACCCTATTCTCTAAGAAGAGTTAGTTGCCCTGCTAATCCGATAAGAAGCCCCCTTGATCTCCTGCATCAAGGGGGCTTCTTCGTGTTACTGCTGTTCAGTTACGTAGCGCGGATATGCTTTCAATCGCATGGCGGGCACGTTGCGTCATAGGGTCGTCAAGTGCCTGAGTTGCGATAAGCGTGTGTAGAACCCGCGTGGAGGGCGTGACCCTAATCAGGTGTTCGATCAGGTCGCTTGGTAGGTGCTCATTCGATGCCAATGCCATCTGAACTAGTTCATCCGACCCATTCGGATGAACAGCGATAGCCCAGAGTACTTCAGACTTGTGGTTGTACCACGAAGGATTCTGCGCCTCCTCAGCCAAAGCCGAAGATCCCCAATGCTGGATCATTGTCTTTGGTGTTACGAGGTCGAAACTATCAGTATCAAGATAGTCGTACTCCACCGCTACCGGTGCTAGTTCTGGTGCAATAGTCATCATGCCCCTCCTTTGTAACCATTATAGGGGTCAAAAATTGCTTATGCGATTTGATGGACTAGTTTCAGCATTTTCTCAGTTATGTCAAGCTAGTTGACAATGTGATGCCCTTACGCCTACAGTTGTCATATGAAGACGATCCTTATTGATGATGAGCGTGACTTTCTCGACAACCGAGAGCACACGGTGTTTCGCAACACTGGTGACGCAATCGATCATTTCACCAATGAGGATGGCTCGGTGAGTACTGAGCACTACGACGAGGTTTGGCTTGATTTCAGCCTGGGTCGTGGTGACGACATCATGAAGTTCACTGACTTCGCCATCGACGCACATCGCAAGGGAACGCCCCTCAACGTGTCCGAATTCGTGATTCACACAAGCTCTTGGGGTGGAGCAAATCTCATCGCTCGCATTCTCGATGAGGTGGGTTACAAGCACCGCCGCTTTGACCCGATGTACCAGACCCCCATTAAAATTCTCTCCAACTGATACCCGGACGCATCTACAGCGTGGTACGATGCGATAGTCAGTCAGTTGAAAATCGTTAGCCGTGCACGTGCATGGCTGGAAGTGTCATGCGCTTCCACAAGTGAAAGAGGTAAGCATGAGCATCAATAAGGATATCCTGTTCCGCCGTAGGGGCGCAGTTGTGGCACCTGTCAAGGGTGCAGTTGACAGCCCGACCGGCACCCGAATTTCTGGTGTCACAAAGCACCAGTTGGTTGCGACCGCCGCTCAGAACATCGAGCTTCTCGGATACCGCTTCTCCGAAGAGCTTATCAGTGCAGCGCTCTCGACCAAGTTGAGCAATGCAGACCTCGCTCAGTACTTCAACGAGGTTGTCTCCGTCATCCGCAAGGCTACCGGTGCAAGCCGTACGTACAAGCCGATGTACCCTAACTTCCCGGAGCAGGTCATCGATGCTACCGAGGCATATCTCTACACCAACAGTGTCCTGCACTACATTGGTGACAGGTTTGGTCTCCGCATCACTCCTGTATCTGAGATTGGTGAGCGCGCTCCACTCGACAAGGATCGCTTTGACGATCTGACCGAGCTTCGTGTCATTGGCATGACCAAGCGAGGTGCGTCATACGCCGCTGCCGAGGATGAGTTCGACGGCATCTTCACTAGCCTTCTCTCCATGAAGTCCTCATGGGGTGCTACCGAGCTAGCCGATGCCAAGTGGTTCGTTGCTGCGCGCGAGGGCAATGCCCTGACCAGCCTCGTACCTATCACCATCCCGAACAAGGAGGTGCTCGCCTCGTTCATCGTCGCGGCAAAGGATGCTGGCAAGCACGATGTGTTTGCAGAGTCTCTTACTCGCGCCGCTACCGCAACTGACGTTCTTCGTGTTGCTGTCGCGCTCTCTGGCGGCGATGTGTCGCTTTCCGGAAACGGAGTGTCTGCCGTTCGGTTTGCTAGCCAGCCGAAGTACATTCGACGCGCGCTAGTTCAGCGCTTGGAGTCCATTTCTGGTGGACGAGTAGAGCAAATCGCTGAGGACATGCTGCGCAATGTCGCACTGTGGAAGATTCTTGCTCACTCGCTGCACATTGGCGACTACATCAAGTCTGCACCCAATGCTGTCGCTGCTGCTGCCATCGTGCGAAGCAACGGTAAGAACAGCGATGGATCTCGTTTCGAGACCTACACCTCCAAGGTTGAGGCTCTCATCACGTGTGCCGAGATCTCTTTCGCCAACTCCAATGTCAAGGCTAACGCCAAGGACATCACTGACCTAGTAGATCTGCTCGCAAAGCGCCCTGGTGTCTTTGCGCGTCGTCTCGACAAGGTTCTTCGTACAGCCATCAACAAGGTTGATGTTCTCGACGCTTTCGATGAGGTTGCTACTGACGTGGCAACGCCTGTCCTATGGCAGCTAATGGGCTTCTATGCTAACCGCCACTTGGTTGCTGGCAAGAACCCCAAGCTTAGTCGAAGCTTCATGCCGAAGGGTCGTGCATCCAAGATTCAGGTGGCGGATGCGCCTCTGGTAGAGCTAGACGACGATGTTGCTGAAGGTGTCATTGAGCGTGTTAGCTCTGCGCTCGGTGCCATTTACCGCAAGCGTAGTGACCTCGGTAAGGTGTTCATCAGTGATTCGCTGAAGGACTACACCGTGCCGTTTGGTGCGCGCTCGGCTTCCAAGTCGCTCAACCCTGTCGGTCGTGGAACTCGTGGATACTTCGATAAGAACCTGAACACCGTTCGATTCTTCATCTGGTGGACCGATGGCAGCAGCAGGACTGACCTTGATCTGTCGGCTGTATACCTCGACGAGAACTTCTCCGTTACGGGTGATTTGGCTTACTACAACCTCAGGAACGAGGGCGGTGCTCACTCCGGTGACATCACTTCCGCTCCCAAGGGTGCTGCTGAGTTCATTGACATCAACCGAGAGAAGATGCTCAAGCGAGGCAACCGCTACATCGCTATGATGGTGAACTCGTTCACTCACCAGAGCTTTGACTCGCTTCCCGAGGTATTCGCTGGCGTTATGGCACGTAAGGGTGCTCAGAAGGGTGAAATCTTCGAGCCTCGTACGCTGCACAACGCTTTCGACGTGACCGTTCCCGGAACGATGGCTATGCCCCTAGTCGTCGATCTTGAAGAGGCTGCATTCATCTGGACCGACCTTGCGGTTACGGCTAGATCTCGTTATGCGAACAACGTTGGAAACAACGAGTCTGCTATCTCCCGAGCCGTTCGCGGTATCGTTGAGAGCAAGACAGCTTCGCTACACGATGTATTCTCATCCAACGCAACGCGAGGAACTCTGGTTAGTGACCGTGACGAGGCAGATGTGGTAGTTGACATCAACCGAGGTCGCGTCACCATCAATGGCGAGGTAGTAGGAACCGATCAGATTCTGTCTGAGTGGGTCTAAAACGAAGGTGCTGTATCGCATAGGTACAGCACCTTCGTTTTTCTTCCAGGTATTTTCGGAAACGACTAGACATTCATCTACCACCGTGCTATATTCATCTTGTAGGGCTTTTGAAGAGCTTCCTTCTATAACTTTTCGGATAAATTAACTTGCTCTTCTGCTTTCCCTCTCAAACTTCTAACCGCCTTCTGCCTAGCAGGGGCGGTTTTTGGTTTGCTTGATTATCGTGACAGATACCGCTACTGTTGTGTCATGGGAAATCTAATCGAGTACTCCGGCAAGCTCTTTGAAACCAAGGCGAATATCGTTGGTCAGGGTGTCAATATCAAGGGTCTGATGAATGCGGGTATCGCAAGGGAGTTTGGCAACCGATTCCCCGATATGAAGCAAGAGTACGTCGAGATCTGCCGTGCCAACAATTTCCTGGCGGGTACCACCTGGGTGTGGGAAGACCCGAAGTCCGATTACATTGTCCTGAACATCGCCTCGCAGGACTTGCCTGGTAAGCACGCTACCATCGCATTCCTTCGTGAGGGTATCTCGGATGCCATCACCCAGCTTCTCTCTGCATACAATGACGTAGAGGTCATCGCGCTACCTCGTATTGGATGCGGTATCGGTGGTCTGCACTGGGATGATGTCAAGGTAGTTCTTGACGAAGCTGCCGATGCTTTCGACATCGACATCGAAGTATGGACCCCTGAGGACTAATCTAGTTTGAGGTGCGCAGTTGGTTGGACACCAGAGCAGGTAATAGCGCCAACAAAAGGTTGCTTGCTTCCTCGTAGGTAGGCTCCGAGCCAATCTTGTCGAAGATGTCGGTCAGTGGAACGTAAGCTCTAAAAGACTCCACCGCAGCCTCCGCTATCGAAGCCATGAGGATGTAAAACGCATATGTGTTGATACCCTCTTGTTCGACATTGACTGTAGGCGTAGATTCACCTTCTAGGAGGGGAACAATGCTTCCCATGACCACGGTAGTGGTAGCGGTCACAACATCCCTAGGATCTGCTCCTGTGAGCGCTGAGACCTTGACTGCTTGCTTCGATACATGCTCTGCGAAGTAGTCAAAAGCTTCTTCCCTGATATCGAACGCTCTGTTAGATACGCGACCGCCAGGGATACTGTGAAGAAGCATGTGGATTAACTGGAATGTAGATGCTGTCACCATCCCAGTGTCAACACCCTGAGCCAAAAAGTCTAGGGTCTCCTTGTCGTTACTGTGATAGGCGGCTGCAATCATTGTTGCAGCACCATACGTTGATTCCGACATTGAGAACCCTCCTGTTGACTAGTTGTGTTGCACGAAAGAAATTACTCTGAGTCCCTTGTGATTGACACCGGACTGCTTACCAAGACGGTCAATGTAGATGCGACCCTTGCGCACACCGTTCTCGACGACACTGGCATAGAACGTAGGGAATTGCGTGGCGAAGAATGGTGACACCTCTCCAATAATTCCGCCGTCTATCTTGACGATGATCTGCTGCATACCTGCATAGTCACCGCTATTGATGAGCTTCAGTTCGTACTGAACATCTGCGTGTAGCGCGGTCCTGTTCTGAAGCTTGCTCAGGATGAATGGGGTGTTCTCACCAATGTTTTGAAGGTAGGCACCGGACTCTTCAAGGCGAGGTGGGTGCGAACGCCTAAGGTGTGAAGGAGTGCTCAACCAAATTGCGAACTCTTCTGGCTTGGGCATGAACACCATAACGCTTCTACCGCCAAGAGTGTTGTACTCTCGACCGTCCACATGAATGTCACGACCCTCTTCCTCTAGCTGTTTGAGGAATGGTAGGTAGACGGGAACCCAGAAATCAGTGAGGTACCCAACGGTCTTCTTCTTGAATCGAATTGCTACGTCGTACTCGCCATTGGCGTATGGCTCCAATACAAGTTCGAACTTGTGAATTCGCTTCCTGTACTTTCGGAATCCTGGCAATCGGAAGATACCGCGAGTCTTACCGGATACCTCCTGCGCACCTGGCAGAGCTACTGCGTCCTTGTCCGGTAGGTCAATGCTGATACCTGGCATGACTAGACCAGCACTAAAGTTACGAGTGTTGAACGGCTTTGTTGGGCGTGTGGGCTTGCCTATGAGATAAGGCTCCATGCGCTTGATATTAGCGCCGTATGGCTCTTCTTCAGGTACTAGCTTCTTGATACGCGGTTCAACGTAAGTAGTCCATTTTTCGCCTGTCCACCAACGAACGTTTTGCTCGTTTTCGGGGTCGGTATACCAACCTGCCGGTGCGCTCACATTTCGCCTTTCGGTGTTTCAAGAGATGATCGAGTGCAATAGTACCCAATCTATCCTGAGTTCTGAACGGTTTCGGAATTCGGTTGTGGTCACCAAGATGGACAGCGAGATGAATAGATGATATCGTTGACTAAACAAAGAAGGGGAATGTCATGTTGAGGAATGGTAAAAACGATCACGGTGCTCAGGGTCGGCTTTGTCATGCCGGTTGTTCTTGTCACAACAGTGCCAAGACTCGTCGTGCTGTCGGTCACACTCTCAAGCGCAAGGAGCGCAAGCAGAGCGCTCGTTTTGAGTCAGTCGCTAACTGAATGACCAGACTGCAACTCATCTGTCATCCCAACTGGATGATGGAAGAGATGTCCGCAGCGGATATCGAAGTCAATCACTCATGGGGTCTAGAAGTACCCTTGTTTACGCCATCGGACATTTGGTGGATTCCTCAGTCCTTTGCTGTTGAAATGAACCGTGCTCTCGCTAGTGCCGGTCGAGATACTGTCGATCTGATATCTCCCGGTACAGCACTTCTGCCCTCTTTTCAAGAAGATGTTCTAGGGCGTAGCGTTCAGTTACTCACCGTTCAAGAATCTCTTGCTAACCCTGTGGCGGGCTGGTGGAAATCAGCCGAAGCTAAGGTGGATGGATTCGCTTCTGAATATCGGACTGCGGATGAGTTGATGACTGATATCACGCGCAATCAACTACCCCACGATTCAGCCTTGCACTTTTCAGAAGGGCGACTCTCTATCGACCGGGAGTTCCGGTCTTTTCTCGTAGATGGTCGTGTGGTGACATCTAGTGTCTATTTGAACCACTTTGTAGACGGCAGCACCCTCACGGCTTACGATGGCGCTGTAAACCGTGAAGGTGATTTCGACAGAGTGTCTAGCTTCCTTGCTGAGGTTTCACAAGAGTCGGAGCTACCTATCAGCGTTGTTGCTGACACTGCGATACTCACTACTGGCGAAATAGTCCTGTTGGAGTTTAATCCATCGTGGTGTTCCGCTTGGTACAACTGCGATATCAATGGCGTAGTTGACTGCATCAAGGCAGCGTTCCATGCTGACGGTCAGCAGAACTGGCTTTACAAACCTGACGCTTACCTTGTTCAAAAGGCAGTTAAGAAGGCTGTACTTCCAATGCGCTAAGGGACTGCTCAACACCGGTCAGCATCATAGAGACAACACTGACACCCGCTGGCACAGTCAGCCAGCTATACCTATCGACGGAGACACGAGCCTCTTCTCTGTCCTCAGTTGCAGGAATGGTGGCGAATCCCTTGGTCTTGTGACGGATGATTACTCGACCGTACTTGAAGCCGCGTGGAAGGCTACCCATCGAGTGTGCGGTTCCTTCGAGTAGAGCAATTCTGTCGTTGGTACTCTTGGACATCAGGGCATTGTGCTCTTTGTAGCAATGTGCAGCCATCGTGATAGCGTTCTTGAAAGCGTCTCTACGTCGCCAGTCGAGGTAACGGTGAACAGCTTCCATACCGTCAAGCTGGAATGCCCGAGAGTCGAACGCGGGAGGTAGCTTGTCAGGGAATGACCGAGCCATAGAGACCGAAGCAATCGATGCAGTGATGGAGATCCACTTACTGAGACGACCACCAAACCATAGCTGGCTGTTCTCAGTCGAGAGGTCTGAGAAGAACACTGTGATTTCGTCCGACTGGACATAGGCGAACATCGCACCGGATACTTCTTTAACGATACGCAGAGCAGCTTCGTCCATTGCAGCCATGAACTTCAAGTCGAACGGTCTTTCTAGATCCTTGGTGTACTTCTTGAAGGAACGACCATCAACCCTGATGGCGTAAATCCTTTTCGGCTCCACAATGGTTTCAAGCAGCTTCTCTGCGTCCTTGAACTCTTCCATACGTGTCATGAGCACAGTCTACCCACAACCACCTGACCGATCCAAGCTATGTCGGATATGATTGCTACAATTGAGCCAAAGTTACTCCGAAAGGTTCTCCTGTGTCTAACCTCCAACCCGAAGTCCGAACAGACAAAAATGGTCATCTCGTTACCCGTCATGTCAAGCAAGGAGAGCCTGTAGCCCTCCGCGTTGTGGCTAATGCAAAGCCCAAAAGTGCTGCGAAGAAGGCATCTCGCATTGCTACTGATCCTAGTTACGACGTAGCTAAGGAGAGCTTCATCGACAAAAACCCCGAAGACGAAATCTTGTTCGACGAATTCTTCTTGGGTAGCTCCAAGGAAGACAGCATTGACCACCTCGAAGTAGTCCTTTCAAAGAACCCCGAGTTGACTGAAGACGACATCATCTATGGAGGTCTTTCTAATGGTCACATTGGTTACTGGGTCAATGAAGAGCACCTCAACCTACCTATTGATGAGCAGGTATACATCCAGTCGCATTCCTATGAAGATGCGCTTGATGAACTCAAGGGGCTACAAGACACCGAATACGGCTCCCAGTTCATTGACAGAACACGCCACAGTCTCGAAGTCTACGCTGCTTACCATGCTCTCAATGGAGGCGAACCGGTGAGCGAGATCGTCCCTATCGCTGAGTCGAAGTACTACGGCAAGTTCAGAGGCGCTGATGAACTTGGTGAATTCATGTTTGAGCAAGAATATGGTGACATAGACGATGACGGTAGCGGTCTAGACTCGCGTTCGGGTATGCAAGCCATTGGTGATTACATTGATTGGGACAAAGCGGCAACCAATTACACTCAGTCAGAGATTGGTCTTGGTGGAGGTCTAGAAGATGACACCGAGACACCTGACGGCGGTGAGGTCAGAGCATATCTGGACTATCAAGAAAGCTATAAGGGTCTAGGCTCTTATGTTGATTGGGTGGCTTATGCTGGTGGTTCCGCTGGTGGCTATGACTCCATCAAGGGCTACTACTTCAAGCGATAGCTTTTGTCCGCTGACAGCCCGCATTGAATCAAAGTAGGTGCGGGCTGTTTCACTCTCAAAATACGATTTTCAGAGAATCCGTACCAATTATTCCTCATAGCCGCTATGCTGAGCGATAGCCGTAAACCACAGCAAGACCCCTTCACTTCTAGCCTAAAAGTTGTATGATGTGCGGGTGCATAAGCGCGTACATACCAGAAGGGTGCCTTTGAATGGCTGACGAGCAGCTTACATCGGAATCACCTAACCTCCGTGGTCGATGGATTTGTTATGTCCACACTGACCCCAATACAGGTCGAGATAGGGTTGCAGTCACTCAGGTGGTATCAGTAGAGGTGAAGTACGCCCGCCCCACTTCACACAAGGAACTCGACACCTCAGATAAGGTCTACGTCGAGTGGTTGAAGAACCAGGACGGCGGAGGAAAGATCCAGCAGGTCAATGTCATGACTCTTTCTCCTGAGCAAGTCATCAACAACGAAGAACCCATTGCCCTAGTCACTGTTGAATATGGTGCTCTTGGAAGCCCCATGAAGATCGTCGAGTTCCTTCCTGCATCTGTAGGTGAAGTTCTTGCCGAGATCAATCATCTAGCTTCTAGGAACCCCGATAAGGTGAGTGCTCTAACGACGCACTACGGTCTTGTCAGTCGCGACGAGTTCCTCATTTTCCCTCGCAAGGAGTAATGGGCGCTGAATATCGGTGGCTCCCTGTAGTCTTGATGTATGAACAGCAGCGATGGCTCACTTGTTGAAGTGCAGGAGTCTGTTGTCTACAGAGAAGTAGACGGTGGTCTTGTTCAGGTGGTCAAGATAGTTGAAGATGACACCACCAAAGAGAAGATGGTTCTCTATTCGGAGTTTAGTCAGCCGAGCAAGTGGAAGGTGAGTACGCTTCGCGACTTCCTCATCAAGACTCTCGATAACGGTTCGTGTGTTCCTCGCCACATCAAGACTGATACCGTGATCGGAAGCATTGGCGGGATGGTCCTGTCACGTTAGTGTCATCGACCGCTGGTACTATTGACCCAAAGGAGAACAATGTCCAACCCAACTGTTTCCACCCCGATTGTCGATAAGAACGGCAAGCTCACCACTGTTCACAAGAAGATCGATGCCGATAGTGGTGCTAACAACCGCGTACCTGCCTCTATCTCGCTTTCTGTAGACGGGTCCGCCGCTGACAACTTTAGTGCAGGAGACATCATCCGAGCTATGGGCAAAGGCAATCCTGTCCAAGAAGCTGAAGGTGCTGATGGAATGTCCATCACTCTCGATAAGCATAATTCACGCTTGTTATTCCCTCGGGGAGGCAACCCCGATGTCACGGTGACACAGGGTACTTTCGGTCTAGAGATCACCGTTGGTTTTGGCAACGTCGATGTTGCGCACATCATCGCGGCAGAACAGGGTGAGTCCAACCCTACCGAGGAAACACTCTCTGAGATTCGTGCAAACATCGCAGACCGCCGCGATGACCTCAAAGAGGCAATGTCACTCAATGGTTTTGACATCGCACCTGACCCGGTAGAAGACGGCAAAGAGTACTGGTCCAACACCATTACTGTGGAAGATCCCGATTCCATCAAGTCATGGGTCAATGTGGCTGAAGAGATCGAATCTGCTGGTGGACCAGAAGCGCTACTTGAATTTCTCGCAGAGGAACCAGACACCAATCTGCATGACGTTCTTTGGAATGCCCTCGAACTTGACTAGTTGACAGCACTTCATCAATCGACTAACATCGGAGTATGAAGAACCCTGACACCAACGAGCTTGTATTCACCGAGACGGTCGTTCGTGACCCCGCAACACGAAACGTCATCGACGAATTCAAGCAGGTCCAGGACGTAGTTGCTATTCGCGCAATGCTCGCGGAGCGGCGCAACAAGTTCATCAATGTGTGCATGAACCTCTCTTCAGACTTCAACAAGGCGACCATCGTCCGCACATCCAATGCTTTCCTCGCGCAGGAGATCTGGCTGGTGGGTGCGCGTAAGTTCGACCCCCGGGGGACCGTTGGAACTCACCACTACGAGACGCTGAAGCAGCACGAGGACTGGTCCTTCGTCCGTGACTATCTGCGGGCTGAGGGCTACACTCTGTACGCTGTCGATAACATCGATTCGTACGATCCCAGTTCGCTTTGGGATGTTGAGTACCCTGAGAAGTCTGCCTTCATCTACGGCGAAGAGCAGCTTGGTCTTTCGAGTGAGGTAATCGATGACTGCGATGGCATGGTCTACATTCCCATGCAGGGTAGTGTTCGTTCTCTCAATGCCGCTACTGCTGCTGGTATCATCATGTCGGAGTACACTCGTCAGCACCGACTTGACGTTTGAGTGAAACTCGGTGATACTGTCCGCAACGAAATGAGCCACCCTTGAAGCCGAAAGAACTTCAGCAAGAACTAGCCAGGATTACCTTGGCAGACGCGATCAAGCCCGCAAAGGTATACAAGCGGCGCGCTTCTGTGCAGATTTCTTTCTCCATGCTGGCTTGGGTCTTTGCCCTCTTCTTAGGTTTCAATCTCCTGCTCATCATCCTGAGTGTCGAGACTAATAGCACATTCGGTCTGTTGGTGTTCCTCTTGGGTAGCTTTATGCTGGTCAACTCGTTTACCCTCCTGGCGCGAAACCTCAGTTATAGCGCATTGATGGACAGGAAGAAATACGTCCTTCTCATGGAAGAAAAGGCTAACGCAGAGGACATTCAGAACTCTGAAAAGAGTGGCAACGAAGATGTCGATTAGCGCCCTCCACGAATGGGTCTGGGAGGGCGTAGAAGAGCCATCTACGCGTAAAGAGACGTACAAGGGCGGCATACCCGTCATCAACGAATACGTCTTTCCTAAGAGGGTTCATATCACTAATGCTTTCCTTGCGAAGCATGACCAAAAAGCGCTTGATGCCTTTGATAGCTCCGCATTTGGTATTGCATTGGGTGAAGGGGGAATTGGTAAGCATGCTGGTAGGTATCACCGGATCACCGCTCGGGGTTTAGTAGAAGGCTGGAGTGCCAACAAGGATTTTTGGAACCAGCGGCTAACAGCAGCGCTGGATTGGTTACCCCATTTTAGAGTTAGCCAAGACAATAGCCTTCCTATCACCTCATGTCTCCAACAAGCAGGTCTACTCTTCGGTAGTGAGAATTTCGTAAGTAACGAAATAAGGATTGAGCTTACAGAGGAACTCAAAAGACTCGGAGGTATCTCCTATGAGCCAATCCTAGATATCGCCAACTCAACAGGAATGTCATTCGAGGACTATGCGCGAGCTATTCGATACGCTGATTATTCGCACCGCCTGGTATCACCTCATACAGCAATCACGAGCATGAGTTACATCGAACCGCCGAGCAGTGGTGTCAATTACACTACCGATATCTTTGCGCGTACGTTGCGATCATCTGGTCAATCTCATACCGCATGGCAATGGATTTGCGCGATGAGTAAGCGAAAGGAGTCGATGGCTGAGCTAGCAGACTGGGCGGGTGAGCTAAGCGACAAAGGTATCTCTCCAGGTGATTTCCACAGGGTGAGTAAGCACGACTTTATGGAGCGAAAAACGCTGACGATGGTACTCGAAGGAGTTCTGGATGTGAATATCGCCCTAAGTTTGGGCAAAGGTCTTCTCGTTAACTTGCTTTAGTCTGTAACAAGCCTGTAACATAGTCACATGCTCAAGTATATCAAGTCTCTTTGGAGCGCCCACAAGGCTGACCGAAGTTCAAACCCGTCCACCGCAAGTCTCCGCCAGATACACACAGTCGAGGATGCTCGACTGCATGCCACAAGCAACATCCGATAGTATCTAGCCCGAACAAAGAAGACTGGCTCGCATAAGCGAGACCAGTCTTCTCTATTTTAAGAGCCGTCTACGGTTCTGACGGTTCCGGTAGGGTTGATGATGCGGTTGGATTGAGTGACAGTCTGAATGCTCTCAGTGACCACCCTGATGCTTCCCGTGAGTGCCTCAGCAAGACGGTCATCGATGTCACGAATAGCATCGACTGGAATACCATTGCGGCTCGCCTTGATGATCATTGCTAGTGCAACTGCATTGGCAGCAATGGTGAACGATTGTCCGATCAGTTGTGTGTTCATACCTGCGAACAGGTAATACCCCGCCCAAATGACGGCTGAGGATGTAGCTAGCGACTTAGTGATCCCCATCTTGGTGATGAAGACTCCGATAGTGCCCGCGAAGGAGCCAAGCAGAGGTAGCCACTCGTACCAGTTCATCGTGCCAAAGTCGGCGCTGAATGCGAACGTTGCTGCGTATGTTGCCAAGAACACCGACAGGACTGACCAGTGGTTGAGCCTAGGGAATCGCTTATCAGCAAGAAGCAAAATACTCATCTGAACAACCCCGATGGCACAGATGAGGATGGTAGAGAGTGGGTCACGAGAGATGACAAGTTGTGCGATAACTAGCGCCGTAGTGACAGCAGAGAAAGTCAATAAGCGTGCTCGATGCACCGACAACGCGGAGATGATGAGTGTGATGGATGAGATGACACCCAGGACAAGGACAATAGAGGTGTTAGCCATTCGGAGGCTACTTCCTTTCGGTAAAAGCCGCCGATGGCTTGTGGATCAATTGGTCTAACAACCGTATCATCAAAGAGCTTCCCATTGACAAAAACTCACACCTAAATTAGTCTGGTTGTATGAGCAGAATTGAGCCGTCGAAAACCTTTGTTCGACGAAGCCTGAGAAGACAGGCGGTCATTATTGCTGTCATGGTCGTGAGCGCCCTCAGCTACGGCATCGATAACTCAGCCATCCGAATCATCGCTGCCGTAGTCGGGGCTGTTTCGGTAGTGCTCTTCTTCCGTAGCTTGTATCTGCAAAGCCTAGAAAATGGTCTCTACGTACCAAAACGTCTCAAGAAGTATCAAGGCGTAATCGACACCTCGAAGGTCGTTGAGAACTGGGTTATCTACAAAGGCTTTTACGACCATCTTGTTGCTGCTGGCGTTAATGAGTTTGTTGCGCTAGAATGGATATCAGCCTTCAACGACAGTAAGATGAGATTCACGGATCAGTCTACTTTCGCCCCGGTCATCATCAAGCTCGACAAGTCTGGTCTTTCGCCCGAAACGTTTGTTCAGATGTACAAGCTTGGCGTTGATACCGTTGCTCAACTCGTCACTATTGGCGAGAACGACATTGATAGAGAGCTAGTCAAGCAGATATTTCCGCTCGTAACCGACATCGACCGTCGTATACGAATCATGTACCATCCGAAGAAGATCTTAGGGGACGTGTGATGAAAGACTTCATCAAAGCAGTCAGGTTCATGATTTGCGTTGTCTACCAGAACAAAAACCTCCGGGTTGGTCAGGTTCTCAATTCAGTCGCTATGACCCTCTTTGTGTCAGCTAGCTTCATTTCAATGTTTAGTCCTAATGGACCGACAGGCGGCTGGTATGTCGCCTTCATGATTCTTATTGTTGTCGGTCTCATTCTCGTTATGATTGCGTTCAATCACTTTGCTAGTCGTTCGGGTTTTGCGCTGTCGCCCCTGGTGAAGAAGGAAATCAACAAGAACCCCGATGACATTGACTATCTCAAAAGAGGTAGAGAGTCGTGGTCAACAATGCAGGCTCATACCTTGTATGAACTCATCAACGCTCATGGTGTCGATGCGTCACATGCTGTTCGCTGGTCGATGATTATGGACGACCGCTCTATTTCGAGCAACAAAGAGATTACGGCTAAGATCCCAAGCTTCATCGAACGAGGCATTAGCCCTGAGGTTTTCAAGTCGCTCTGGGTAAGCCTTGATACGACTGATGTCGAGAGGGTTGCTAACTACGCAGAACACGATATTGATCCTCAGACCATTAACGCTTTCATCACAACTGAGCCAACTGATTGATTTTGCCGGAACTAGCGTATACAATCACATCATGCCTTCACATCGCCGTGTCGCTTCTGTACGTCACGGTAAGCTGAAGCGACCTCATCCCGTCCTCACCCTTCTCAAGGTTCTCCTTGCCATCGTCGCGGTCGTTACGGTATCTGCTGGCTCGGTAGCAGCCATCGCGGTATACAACCTTGACAGACAGTTGAAGGACAATGCAGTCGCTTTGGATACAACTCCCGAGCCTGCACCAACAGCTACCGATCCCACCGAGACCCCCAAGCCTGTTGAGATCGGCTCTTTTGACGGCGGGGCGAACATTCTTCTTGTGGGTAGTGATTCCGGTCAGGGTAATGCAGCCTATGGCGTTCGTGGAGCAAGTCTGAATGATGTCAACATCCTTGTGCACATCAACGAGGATCATAGTGGCATGTCTGTCATCTCGTTCCCAAGAGACACGTTCGTCAACATCCCAGAATGCACCAATCCTGACACTGGCGCAGTCCGAGCAGCATCGAGCGGTACAAAGATCAATGAAGCTCTTGGTCGAGGTGGACTAGCTTGCGTTGTTAGTACCGTAGAGAGCCTCACAGGAGCGAGCATTCCTTACGCTGGACTTATCGAGTTCGATGGAGTGGTTGAGATGTCTAACGCTGTGGGCGGTGTCACTGTCTGCATCAACGAAGACATCAACGACAAGTACACCGGTCTTCACGTAGCTGCCGGTGAGCAGACCCTCCAAGGCTCTGACGCGCTAGCATTCCTTCGCACTAGACACGGTGTGGGTGATGGTAGCGACTTGGGTCGCATCAGCAACCAGCAGGTTTTCCTTTCCGCTCTCATCCGTTCCATCAAGAGTGACTCAACTCTGAACGACCCCTCCAAGCTCTATGCCCTGGCAAATGCCACCGCTCAGAACGTTGTGCTCTCTACGAGCCTAACGGGCATCGATACGATGGTGAGTCTTGCTAAGACGATGCGTGAGATTCCACTAGATCGCATTGCTTTCATCCAGTACCCAACGGCAGTCACCACCTTGGGATCTCAGTCGGGAGTATTGCCCATCACAGATGCTGCCAGCGCGCTTATGACTGCTGTTCTCAATGATGACCCGCTGGCACTCACTGGTGGAACTGCGCCGGGTCAGATTGGCTCTATTGTGACAGGCGTTGTTCCTGATGTACCTGTCGCTCCTGCTGTACCTGAGACCTCTACACCCTCTGCCACTCCGTCTCCTTCTATGCCAGTGGTTCCCGAGGCACAACCAAAAGAGCCGGTTGCCCTACCCTCTCAGGTAACAGGACAAACGGCTAATCAGGTGACTTGCTCTAACGCGAACTAGCTCACAGGTTTTCGATGGCATCCCAAATGACTTTGTATGCAGCGTCGATGGTAGGGTTCATATCAATCTCACCAGCAGCCAAGACGTTTGATGTGGTGAATTCTACTCTTCCTTCACTATCCACCTCAGCTTGGTCGTAGTGGTTGTAGAGAAGTTCGACACTTGATTCGTTGTCAAAGCTAGCAGCCCATCGAGAGTCGATATCATTCAAGCTGGACTGAATGCCCTCTCTGAACTCATTTAGTGCATCATCATCTAGATCATCCACAACACCATCGATGTCAAAACCATCATCGGAGAACGCAAATTGCGCGTGTACCTTGTTTGGCTCGCCATCAACGCGAGAGAACGAAACCTGATCTCTTTCGTCCCCATAAGAAGCATCCTCTTCGGGGCTGAGTCCAGCATCGGAAATGTAGAGGGCGACGAGTGACCCTTCTCCAAGAGTGATGTAGTAATTCATCTCTCTATCGCTAACGGGCGACTCGACAAAATCAGCATATCCACCAACTTGCAACAAGCCATCGACTCCACGAGCAGTGTTCATGTAAAGGTCGATGTTACGTGCAAGCAAGCTTGCTTCATCGCCGTTCAGCGTGATGTTTCCTGCACGTGAATCGTGAATTGTAAACACAGGTCCGTCATAAGAAACGGCAAGATCCTTGGATATCCTTGTCGTCTTGCTCTTCTCATTGACCACGCCTTCCCACTGGAAAGCTGCTAGCTCTGATGAGACAGCGCCCATTTCGGGAATGCTAAGAGGAACCATATCGCCACCATCCTTGGTAGTGATACTTGCCATATCGCTACCAAACACGATACCGGAGAAGTTCGAGTCGCTTTCTTCCTGCGAGATAGGAATGTACTGAGTTGCGACATTACCTAGTCGGTCGAATGACTTGTTTCCGCCAGGCACGTCGGGGTTCTTCCACACGTGAGTTGACTTGCCATTCTTATCGACAATGGATGTCTTAATCTTGCCCATTTTCTAGCTCCTTAGGTCTCATCCCATTGTAGATGCTTCTACCGACTCTCAGTTACTCTGACTGAATCCGTATCTTGCGTTGTCAGGCGTATCGGTGTTGATACCGAATACAAACTCTTCATCGCGCGGCTGATCGTTCGTCTGTGACTCATCTACTTCTTGGACCGCTTCGGCATTGTCGCCGTCAAAAGACTCACCGTGCACTTCACCTACGGCTGGAATGCTGTCATCTTCTTCGACAGCAGGGAAAGGTAGTACATCTTCGTCTTCTTCGACTACGAAGTCAGTCTCTTCTTCGGGTGGTGAAGTAACTGCCTCGACGAGGCTTTCGTTGACATCTTCGTCGCCGGTTTGGATGAACTTATCCATCGTGAGGTCGGCTACCTTCGTATCTATGAATTCCTTGGAATCGGCTTCCCAGTCATCGGTGTTGACATTGATGTCAAGCTCGCCAATTTCGCCTCGGTCTTCGAGGGAGATGATGTATGTAGTGCAACTCTTGTCAAGGGTGTTTTGCCAGAACGACTTTTTGGCGAAGAAGTTTCCACCCTGATACTCGAACTCAAACTCATCTGGTACGTGGGTGAAAATCGACATCTCGCTCCTAATAGATAGTTGTGTCATTCTACAGGCGGAAGTAGACTCATCGAAGGATTTGGGGTAGTATGCGAATACTATGACTTCGACGCACTCGGTAGCCTTTGGCAAGGGACTTCTTCACCACTCACGAGCAGTGAATATGACCAATGACGAACTCGCCAAGAAGCTCGAAGCTTCTGGATCTCCTGATGCATCTACTGACCTTATCTATGGATACAAGAATGGAAGTGTCGAGCCTTCTGTAGCTACTAAGAAGGCAATCGCCAAGGCAACCGGCAAGCCAGTTTCGTACTTTGAGCAGATGGGTTCGCTTGTCACTCTCTTGGAGTCTGGTGCAGACCGAGCAAGCGTTCTGTTCGCTGCTGGTATTGTCTTCTCGGCAGCTAGCCGGAGTATGGATACAGAGCAACTTTCTACCAGCATCATGACCCGGGGCGGAGTAAGTCTTAAGACCGCCCAGGGCATCACCAAGCAGATTCTCGCTGGTTCGGTAACGACCAAAGCCACTCGGGAGCATGCTGCTCGTGCTTTTGGCATCCCTGTCAACAACATTGAGTGGATTGGTCACCGCGTACTAGAACCTGAGAGTGACTAGCGCGAGAACCTCTTTGGGTCAGTGAACTCAAATGCGGTAGCAATGATGCCATCGATCATGTGTGTTGCCGCGTCCATTCGTTCATCATGAGTGCCTCGAATCTTGATCCAAGACGCATTGATTATAGCCAGAGCGTCTTCGAAGTCTGTCGTCATGTCTTCTCGAATGTGCTCTCCATCGCGGATTCCGTTTTGCTCAAAGGCAACCCCTTGATGGTCTGTAATGATGTAGAGGTCGCGCTTGGGGAGGTTGCTGGCATAACCTCTTGTGGTCGATTCGTAGGTGGAAATGCCGCTCGTGTAACGCTTCTCCCATAGTGCCGTAGCAAAGGCATCTGTGTCACCAATGAAGAGCGGGAAACGACCATCAGTTGCCAATACCGCTTCGTCTTCGAGTTGTGTTTGCTTCTTCGCGATATCTGCGAACGCCTTGTTATCCCAGACGATATCGTCCATTCCGAAGTTGTGGTCTGCTGCTTGCCCCTCAGCCAGTCGGTCAAAGGTGTACTGAGCGCCGTATTCCGCAACCCAACGGGCGTTGTAGTGCTCGCTGAGCGCCTTGGAGAGCGTCGTGGTGCCTGTGGACTCGGAACCCAGAACAATGACCCTAGGCATCAGCGCACGGCGTGCAGAGGGTATTAGGTAGTTCCAGTTGGCGACCGCATCGTTCCTGAAAGCCGTCCCAGAGATGGGGAAAGCAACCCTCTCGGTATCGACAACATGTGCGGAAATGCCACCGAAGTAGTCTCGCGCCATGACATTGGCATACTCTTCACTTGCAACTACGACATCGAAAGCACCTTCTAGCCCGCGTACTCGAAGGAAAGCGCGCAAGTGGGACATGTGCGCATCCCAGATGATGTCGCTGTTGTAGTCCTCATAGATATCCGACTCGGCGGGGTAGAGCGTGACGTTGTTATCGGGTACTTCGAGGTCAGCGTACATCCACTCGACTCTCGTTTGGGCGGGAATGTTGTAGTAGCGACTTCCGTACACTACGACGCTAACCTTCTCTGCCACCCTCGCTGCTTCCTGAATCAGGTGGAGGTGACCCACATGAGGCGGGTAGAACTTACCGATGACTACCGCGTGTCTGTACTGCTTGCTCATGCTGCTACCTCTGCAATTCGTGTGGTGTCGGTGATGGTCTTCTTGGGGGTCAACTCACTTCTCCACTTGACAAGACCGATGAAGCAGAGCGTGAGGAACACTCCGTAGAGCAACGCTGTGAGTGTGAGTCCCTTGTAGAAGTAGAGCGGGATGGAGATGAGGTCCACAACAATCCAGACGTACCAGCTTTCGACGATCTTCTTGGTCTGTCCGTAGGTTGCCAGAATCGAGAGGGTAAGCACGGCACCATCAAACCAGTACACGTTGCTGTCGGTCTCTGCTCTCAGTAGGTGGGCTACACCTACCGTGGCGGCGATAGTGAGTGGAATCAAGATGAACAACTCCCTGGGTACCACTCGCCTGACGGGAAGTGCGTTCTTGGCGGTTCCCTTGCCTCCGAATGTCCAAGAGTAGATGCCGTAGAAGCTCATCACGAGGAAGACGACCTGGAGGAATGCGTCTGCGTAAAGACCGACTCCGAAGAACAGGAAGATGAATGCCGCTGCATTTGCCGCACCGACGTACCAATTACACTTGTACTGCTTCGCCACCGCCCAGACACAAAGTCCACCAGTGATGAATCCGAATAGCTCCAGAAGCGTTACTGGCGCTCCGAAGGCTGTGAATACCACGATGTTGAAAATCTCGATAACTGCGCTCATGTGCACATGGTAGCAGAGTTTTAGTCAGTGTGACGAAAAGATTTGAGATTGTTCAAGAATGGTGATCGATACGGTGCTGCTTGAGTACGTCCTCAACGAATCCAACAGCGTCTTCCATATCGATAGGTCTCTCCCCATCCACAACTACGTACCCGTCGTTATCCCAGAGCTTCCCAGGCTTCCATGTCGTTACGTCAGCGCCAGAGTCAAAGTCAACATCCTTGCTGGGTTCATGCAGCAACTTCATTGTCGGAACATCAAGCTGCGCACCGACCTTCAGTGTCATGGCGGCAGTCTTCTTCTTGCCTGCCAGCTTTCCACGACTGTATCCATCGCTCGATGCTTCGATGAGTGCGATAGGTTCATTACAGAGGTCGCAGGTTACACAGGCATCGATATCGAGGTGTCGCACGCCGGGAATGAGTCTCAGAATCCCAGATAGAGTGAGATCAACGCCATCCTTCTCATGCACCTTGGAATCATCAGTGATGGATGCATCTTTCTCTCCATCAAGCCAGTCAACAGCACCTTCGGGAACATCAATGAAGCAGTTGTGCTGCTCTTCGTGATCAATCTGCGTATCAAGAAGCGCCGTAAGCAAGCCGCGCTTCCATTTGGCAAGCGCATGGTATGTCCTGCTGCCGTCAGGTTTGAGCACCTCGAACTCAATCGTGTGATCGTAGTTGTAGTCGAATGGGTGGTGATAGACATAGAAGACCGGTACGTCCATCTTCTTACCAATAGCACGTGCCCTGTCAGCCACGACGAGATCGAATGAACCCGCTGCAAAGGGGACGATGATTGCTGTGATGACTCGACATGCATACTCGGAGTCCGCCTCAGACCGCTTGTGCTTAGGTACTACGCATTCGTCCTTACGATTTTCATGACCGCAGAACTGGTAGATGAACGGAGTGTTCGAGATGCCGTCGATGTTGGCGTAGATGAACTCGGTATGTGCCTCGTTTCTACTCCTGGTCCGCTCAGAGTTTCTGGTAGATACACCCCAACATGTAGGAATGTCATAAGGGGTGCTGTTTGTCATGTGCGAATTGTATCGCTTGGGTAAACAAATCTCAAGTTGGGATTGGTGTCAGAGGGGTGTGCGATGATGTACCTAACACCGACAGAAGGCGAAAATCCTTGGTTCAGAAATACGGTCAGAAGCGTTCACAGTCACCATCACGCGCTAAGGCGGTGAACACTGAGCCACGAGATTACTCCGCCTCTAAAAAGGTCAAGGCAGACACGGCATTGCGCAAGCAGAATACCCATGCAGCCCTCAAGCCTATTGCTGATGGAGTACAGGTATTTGTCCGCGATAGGAAGAATGCCGTCGAATGCGTCAAGTTGTTCATTGGTGCGACCAACTCAGGTAAGACCTACAACGGGCTACAGCGCCTTTTCAGCGACTTTGAGACGAACCGTGAGTCAGTGCATGTCTATGCCGCTCCGCTGCGTCTGCTGGCTTATGAGGTCTACAAGAAGATGTGCGACCGATTCGGTGAAGAGTACGTAGGATTCATTACCGGGGAAGAAGCGATCAACCCTGACGCAAAGCTTCTGGCAACCACAATGGAGATGGCACCCGACGAAGGTGCGTCTATCCTCATCGACGAAGCTCATTGGCTTACCGACCCACACCGAGGTCACGTATGGAGCCGAATCCTTATCGGCGGTAAGTACGCCAACATGTACGTTGCCACTGCCGCTGAGGCTGTTCCTCTCATCAAGAAGCTTGTTGCCGATGCATGGGTCATTGAGGAAGAAACCTTCCAGCGTAAGACACCTCTACGCTGGGGTGGACAGATGCCCCTTCACAAGATCCCGCCACGTAGCGCGGTCGTCTGTTTCTCTCGACGCGGTGTGTACGCTATCGCGCACGAGATCCGTAAGACTGGTCTCAACGTAGGTGTCTTGTACGGCGCATTGCCACTGTCAGCGCGCAAGCAGCAGCTTGACGCTTACGAGCGTGGTGAAATTGACATCATGGTGACGACAGACGTTATCGGTCACGGTATCAACCTCCCCATCGATAACGTAGTGTTCGCTGAGACAAGCAAGTTCGATGGATTTGAGCGTAGGTCACTGCGCGTCTGGGAGGCTGCTCAGATTGCTGGTCGTGCTGGTCGATTCGGTCTTTCGAATGAAGGTCGGGTCTATGCCGCTAGCGGTGTTACCTGGCTCACTCCGGACTACGCAGTTGTGCGAAATGGAATCAAGGCGGCTGCCGGTTTGAAGCCAACTGACCTTGAACTAGAAACCGCTTCGTTGTTCCCCCGCTTTGGAGATCTAGGACTAGACCCCGATGGTGGTACTGCCGAGGCAGTCAAGCTCACATACGCCATTGAGGTATGGAAGCGTCGTGTTCAGCAGCGAGTAAAGGACAGGAACCTTTCTGCTTCCACGATGACCACTGCACTCAACAACCTCAAGGCTGTTTTGGAGTTTGTAGATGCTCCGAGCAAGCTATGGACCGAAGATTTCGACCTCGTTCCTCGCAAGCAGCTTGACGGTCATCTAGATATCAACATCCTCGATGTGTGGAGACTGATGACTGGCGCATTCGATGCTCGTAACGGAGTGGTAGAGCCTTCCCTGTACTGGCTGGCACTGGATGCCGAAGCAAGACTTGAATCCAACCGTATGTCAGAAGCATTCTTCGAGTTGGTGGAAAAGCCGGTAGCTACAGAGAACACAACCCTTGTAGACCTCGAAGCGGCAAGTGCCAAGCTGGGAGAGTTCAAGATGTTCTCCGTCATCTTCGACAACCTCGGTCTTCTCACCAAGGAGCAGATTTCAGCGACGGAGTTGGCTCTCAATGTTGCGATTGAAAAGCACCTTGGTTCGAGTTCTGCGGTTGTCTCGGACCACCCTTGCAAGGAATGCAGCCAGCCTGCACCATTGCAGTTCGATATCTGCCAGAAGTGCTACCGACTCAGGCAAAACCCTTCCCAGAACAGAGGGCAAGGAAGGGGTCAGGGTAGAGGGCAGAAGCAGAAGCCTCAAGGCTCCAAGAGAACCGGACGCAAGGTTCCGTTTGGAGTTCAGGCGGCTCTTTACTAAGTAGCTTCTTGTCGTAACCCCTCTCTATACTGATTGTAGAGAGGGGTTACTTATGAGTAGGTACCACGAAGTAGAAGTGTGGCAAAGCGAAGATAACACATGGAGTGTCGGCTTCTACAGCAGGGTGTCTATGGGTGGCGGCGAGGACTATGATTCTGAATGGGATGATGATTTCGACCATGAGTCTTTCGAGTATGCAAGGGGTGGCTACGACAACCCGGAATCAGCCTTGAAAGCTGCACCATACCCTAACCCAGGTGGGCATAACCATACAGAGTATTCTCCGGACAGTAAGTCTCACGTAGACAACCTCAATGAGCTTGCTTGGGCTTACCGTAACCCCGCTGAAGCCGAGAAGCAAAAAGAAGCGCGCGATTTTGCATGGCGTAAAGAAAGCATCCTCAGTATGCCGCTGCCGCCTCTTGATCAAAGAGCTATCATCAAAGAGTTTGACCGCAATCACTCTGGACTTTCTTACACCGGATACCTACGCAAAGGTGAAGACGGGGGTCTCTATATCGAGTCGCAGGACTATCGTGGAAACACTAAGAAGACTCCGTTGATGACACCTGACGGTGAAGTTGTGGCAGGAAACAAGGTTTCTGGTGTAGAGCAAGAGTTCAGGCTACCGACTGGTATGTTCCGCGCTCAGTCGCCAAGTCGTGAAAGCAGAACGTGTGGCGCTTACACCCCTACTGGACCATGCACGAGGGCTACCTACGACTACCACTGCTGGCAACATCGCTAAGTACACTTCCATCAACGAAGAACGCCCCGAGCTTACAATTCTCGGGGCGTTCTTCGTTATGCCGGTTACCTCTTGTTTCGGTCTCCACGGCTTAGGATGTCAAGCGCAGTTTCAACGATTCCTGCGGGGACATCAGAGTGAAGCCACTTGGAGCCGTATCTGTATCCATTGTCGTGATACTGCTCATCCTTCAAGATGTCATAAGTGTTGCCAGGATTTACGCCGCTATCGATAAGCTCAGCACGCTTCTCTTCTTGTGCTTTGGTACCAGCGTGCATGCTGTTGAGGTGGTTGTCATCCCAAATGTCATGAAGCTGCTTGACCTCATCCTGACCAATAGGCGAGTCTTTGGTAATGGAAAGAAGGTCTTCTGTTATCTGTCCGCCGCCGTTACGGTGACGACCAAGCTTGCGACTTCCCGTCATCGAAAAGTCCCAGCTTTCTCCTACTGGATTCAAGTCCTGGTCAAGTCGTTCTTTGTTGATGTGCTCTAGGCTAAGATTGACGTAGATCTTAGTACCATCTTCCCGGCGACCGACAAAAATATCTCCGGTCTCGTAGCGTCGGTCCCCATTCATTGTGCGAGTAGCATGAAGAACACCCTTGTCTACGTACTCTGCAACGAGGTCGTCGATATCTGCGTTGTTTTCGTCACGGGAATCCCACCCCTCGGGTAGCTGACTACCACTTTCGCCCAACGAGATAACAGGGAGTTGACGAGAAGACTCTCCTGAGTCGGTGTTCTTCCAAACGCTTGTCTGCTTGCCGTTCTTATCGACAATCGGGGTCTTGACCTTTGATCCTGACATGATGTTCCTTCCGGTGTGAACTTAGTCTACCGCTAGCTAGCGACACCAAGGAGGTGATCGGTTAGATCAAGAAACCTTCCAGCAAAGAGGATGATGAGACTCATAGCGGCATAAATGGACCATACAGACCAACATAGAATTCTGGATGCCCTGATGAACTTCCAACGACCCAGGTGATCCCTTCTTGCGACCCTCTCCGACCAGTAAAACTTACCGTAAATGAGCGGAATGTTGACGATGATGGAGAGAATACCGAGGAACCCGGTCAGCACGACCACAACAAAAACAATGCTTCTTGTACTACCTAAGAACAGTACGAGTGCCCATCCTGACAGGTTGGCTACGAGGATTATGTTTGCCAGTAGCGTGATCTGCTGGCGCAGTGTTCCGAACTGAAGAACCTTCTCATCGATGGTAAACCCTATAGGTATCTCAGCCTTCCTCTTGACTGCACTGTAGATAGCCACGAAGGTGAAGTATGGCGCGCCAATGAAGAGCGGGATGAATGCTAAAAAGCTAGGGATCACCGTGAAAATCGACAGCATGACCACAAAGGGAAAAACAAACACCGTGATAGACACGGCGATAAGCCAGTTGATAGCGACGGTATTCTTGGTATCCAGATCTTTCAAGGTCATACCCTGAGGGTATCACTAATTGCCCGCCCTGATTACTTGACTTCACAGAGCGCACCTCTTATAGTCACCTCAAATCAGAAGGGTTCCTATGTCTAACGCAGCCTCCAACCACAAGTACAATACGGTCGGATACATCGTCGGCTATGACGGTCAGGTCATCGGCGGTGAAGTTCCCCGTGGCAAGTGGGTACTCCCTGTTGGCGGTATCAACGCAGTCGCTGATTTCTTTGAGAGTCGTGAAGATGCTGTTGCCGCATTGGGAGACAGGACTGAGTACCAACAGCTATCTCTTAGCGGAGTGAAGCGCTACGTTTTGAAGGTGCATGAGGTCAAGCTGAAGTGGTTCCCGTTCGCTGAAGGGCACATTGGATACCGCAAGCTAGCAAATAGCAAGGCGGATGCAGTCGTAGCAGCATGAACGAATTCGTCACCGATGATTCGAGACCGAAGATCAGCAACGAGAGAATCCTCTTGCTCGGAATCACAGTCACAATCTTCGATGGAATAGCCTCTTACATCAACATCGCCGCGAGAGGAATCGCTCAGGAAGGTAACGGTCTCCTCAATAGTCTAGCCAACTTCATTTTGGCTAATGGGTTCTCTGAAGAGGCAAGTTTTGCAGCGACAATGATTGCTCGCGTGACATTAGGTGTGATGCTCTTCATCTCGCTCTTTGCTTTTGCGCAGAGAAAAGGTCATGAGAGAGAATCAAGACTTGCTCGATTTGGTCTCATCATGACCTGTTCTGTATTGAGCCTATTAGCTCTGTATCACCTTTACGGTCTGCTGCTCATAGACTAACCCTCGTCGTCAAATGCAAACTTTCCGGAGTGCCTCGGCTCGAATGAGTCATCTTGATCTGAGCCTAGATCAGAGAGTGCGAATACAAGCTTGTCCGAGTTGTTGGCATCATCGTGGAGGCTTACACCACGTGTTTCGTACAGACTATCCAGTAGATCGTTCTCGGTAGTCTTTCCGCCTTCCAGCGGTACGGCGTACCCTACTGTCAATGTGGCATCTAGGTAGTCCAGTTCGACCGAATCGGCACCATACTGACTCATGAGGATACCCTTTACCTCGGAGTAGTTGTCCCTGAGGTAATCAGATAGGTCATCAACCTCGTAGATGAGTGGCTCCAGTTCTCCATCAAGGGTGAACTGAGCCATTGCGGTGAACTTGCCGTTTTCTGACTTGACCTCTACAGATGTGAAGATCGGGTCATCAATGTGATGGATAACGGTGCTGTTGTCACCAATGTCATTGAAGTCAAGCGTTGCATTGGTTGCTCTTTCTGACTTCGGCAACGCAACACCGGAAGATCTATCGTCCAGTCGCCTTCCACTATCCACTGACTTGTGACGGGTGGTGAGAACGCCGTTCTTATCGACAACTTGCTCTGGTCTAGTGTTGCTCATGATTGGTTACCTTTCTGAACCAAGTCTAAGGGATGCCAATGACAGAGCCGGGAAAATGACATCGGCGGTTATGAGCAAGGTAGTCTTCGTTCATGACAAGCCCGGATGAGCAGATCAACCCCATTGAGAAGTTCGGGTATCTACTGACTTACAGGCGTTGGTTTTTCACTTCGTTCCTACTTCTTACTGCATTGGCTAGCGTAGCTATCGCCTTTATCATCGTAGAGATAGTCACATCGAGCCTTGTGTTCTACACAGGAATAGCCATCAAAGCTCTAGTGGTAATCGGCGGCATCATGATCCTTCTTTCCCTGTGGGGAGCATCTACAGAGTTGAGGATATCAAGGCAACGCAAACTGATTCATCTCAGTGAGGATGATAAGGAGTTCCTAGATGACTTCGTTCGTCGCCAGGAGGAAGCACGTATCAGGGCTAAGGTCGCCCTGAAAAATCAGAGACGACCTTAGCGGCTGATGAACTTAGCTGGGACGTGCTGAGCAAGCCAGACACCGTTGGCGGACTGGAAAAAGGCTACGCCCTCTGCCGCAGCTTGTGCAGCGTTGATGGTGAGAATCACTGCCTCTCCCCGACGTGAACCGACCTGAACGGCAGTCTCAACCGTCTCCGACATGTGGACGTGCGTCCTAGACTGAGGCTTCAAACCCTCGCGAAGGATAGCGCCAGCGAACTTCTCGACCGTTCCGTGAAGAAGAGTCTCGGGCGGGGTCGTAGAAACCCATCCAAGGTTGACAGGGTGCGAATGACCCTGAACAGCGCGGATACGCTCGCCCTGAATCTCGTAACGCCCCTTGGAGTCCTCGGCAACGATCTTCTTAATGTCGCCGCGAGTGACAGTGCCACCAGCGTGTGCGCTCAATGCGCTCTCTGCTGCCGAGATAGTTGCCCACCCAAACTCGTTGACGAAAGAAGGCTCGTGACGAAGCAGGTACGCCAAATGGCGGCTTGTGTTAGTTGCCGATGAACGCTTCATGTCACTTCCTTCTTTCTCTTGGTGTCTAAGCTACCACAACACAGTCTTGTTTGACAAACTTGAATGTTCCAGCTAGATTTAGAGAGTTCTGTTCATCTATGAAGGAAACCATGCGCAAGATTTCTATTATCGTCTCAATCGCTGTCGGCGCAGCGCTACTCGCCCTGTTCGTCTGGATGTGGGGTCCGCAGTTCGCCAAAACCGTGTTCGTTTCATGGCGTACGTTCATGTCCCTCGTGCTTCTGGTCGTGGTGGGACTCGGCGTTGTCATCGCCCTTAGTTACCGCGCTTATACGCTGGATGATTCGTACAATACGTCGAAGTCCAGCCTTCCGTTCAAGTTGGGTGCAGGTGTTGTTGGCGTTCTCACGCTGGCGATGGTTGTCACCTTCTTCGTTCGTGTGGGTTACGACAGTGAGCGTCACTACGCAGGGTCTATCAAGGTTGTGGAAGATGAGACACCTTCCTTCGGATCTCGTGCGCCGTATGATGTCGCTGTCGCGTCCTCGAATAACAACATGGGTGATATCACCGGTACTTCTGTTGGCGTAAAGGCGGTTGCTGACCTTGGTGATGATGGTCAGTGGAACTCGATGATCGAACGCCGTGGAGTCGGTCGCGGTTACGAGGCAATCCAGACCATCAATGCGCCGCTGTTTGGCTCGGTGAGCAACAGTGATGTTTCCTTCTGCGAGTTCGATGAGTCCGCCAATCTTCGATTCAATGGCTTCTTCCCCAAGAACAACCTCAACCGCGCCCTTGACTGGCAGATTCCTTTCGATGTCCTTTATGACACCGGGGATGCATACGGGTACTGCGAAGATGGCACCCCTTACGTGGTGATTCCTCTGAAGGAGACTCACGGCTTCTACGGGGCATGGCAGACCCCTTACGGTCTTGCTCTCTACAACGGTAAGACCGGTGATATCAACGTCACCACTGATGAGAAGGTCATCAACTCCACTCCCGGTTCGACCTACCCGATTAGCCTTGTTTCCGCTCAGCGCGCATCCTCTACTTCGTCTGGCACCCTTGGGGATCGACTGTGGGGCGCGACCGGTTACCTTCCCGGAGGCGACGGCAACACCGAGATTCAGCTAGGTCTCGCAGACAGTGGTGATGCTACTTATGTCACGCCTCTTTCCCCTAACGGAGACTCCAACTCCATCATCGGTCTAGGTGTTTCGGAAGCCGGTTCTTTCACTCCGGGAAAGCTCAATGACTACACGGTCTACAAGTACAAGGACAATGAGTCGCGTCAGGCTATCTCGGCAGTAACGCGAGAGATCAAGACCAAGTATTCTGGTCTGACTGACTGGGCTTCAGGTATCGATATCTTCGAGATTGTTCCCGCTGAAGATGGTACGTGGGTCGCATCGATTGGTCAGAATCAGTCCATCAAGTTCCGAGCATCCATCGATGAAGAGAAGAATATCGTGCTCATGGATAAGGATGGCAACATCATCAGTCCGGAGGGTGCCGTGAGTAGCACAGATGGTGGGACTACGGACCTCGGTTCTCTCACTCCTCAGCAGTTGACGGAACTCGTTCGAAACGCTATGGATGAGCTAGACAAGCGTGTAGAGTAACCGAACGGCTGCCCTTTCCTGAGAGTTTAGTCTGCGTGATACCCATTGAATGAATACCAGCAAGTTGCCCATTAGGTTAACGGTATGGTGTAGAAATCGTTTCAATCACAGGAGGAATTACATGACCAAGCTCAAGGAAAAGGCAGTCGTCTTCGCAAAGCCATACGTAGAGAAAGGTGTCAAGGCAACTAAGAATACTCAGTTGCCCTTCAAGGCTCACACCAGTACCAGTGCAAAGCTGGGTATCGTGACCTCGCTGGTACTTAGCTCTGTTGCCCTCGCAGGAGTGGTGGTTATCCTCACGCATGGTGTCGCTAAGAGAACAAGCAGTCGATACAAGGACGCTACTGACAAGCTCAGCCGTACCGCTGGCGATAAGGTAGAGAAGGCTAAGTGGACTGCCGCTGATTTTCATGAGGATGCCAAGGACAAGCTTGGGGATGTAAAGTCTTCGGTCACAGACAAGGTAGAAGATGCTCAGTCCAATGCCAAAGATGCCGTAGATAAGGCATCCGATGGCGTAAAGTCACGAGTGAACGAAAGTGCCAATAAGGCTTCTAACAGCTAAGTTCCGGGGTACTCTGTACGCTCAAAGAGAGTGTCAGAGGCTATGAAGAACTACGTTTTTGGAGATACGGGCGGTCACGCTAAGCAGCTATTTGCTGCGCTGAGAGAGATTGGTATTGAGCCTAGGGACGGAATTATCCCAGAGGGCAAAAGGGTTGTTCACTGTGGAGATCTGATTCACAAAGGTCCAAACAGTAAAGTCCTTCTTGCTGTGGTTGATACCCTGATTAGGCAGAACCCTGGTCAGTGGGAGCAAATTCTAGGCAACCATGAATTCCAGCACATTAGCGGATCGCCCGTATTTTGGCGCTGCGATTGCGATGCCGAAGATATCGAGATCATCAATGCATGGTTCGATGAAGGTTTGGCTAAAGCTACATTTGCTGTCGATGAAGCCCACGATGTTGCAATCTCAGTAAAGCCTCGTGTTCCTCTACATGCCGAAAAGGGAATGTTCTTCTCTCATGCTGGTCTAACTCGCAAGTGGTGGGAAGTGTACATTGGTCCTGACCGCACTCTCGAAGAGGGTTCTAGACTTATGAACAGCCAGCCTGTCTACATGCTCACTCAGCCAGGAGAGATGCTCACTGGGCGTACTAACCTCGCTGCGGGACCAGCATGGGCTACGGGAAACAACGAGGTATACAACAGTTGGGTTGACCCGGACAGTTCCGAATTCATCGATATGGACTTTGTGCAAGTTCATGGACACTCGCTGTCCTTCGACTGGAAGTCAAAGAAGTGGTGGGCACGAACAGATCGTAGCTTCAGAGACTTCAAGAATGACACCAAGCTGGATGAGACGAATCGCGCTGTTGTTACGAGCATGGCTGGTGGTACGCTCATTGGTATCGACCCGGGATACAGCAAGCTCGCTGATAATGAAAAGCAGACATACCTCACGTTCGACACTCCGTAACCGATGATCTTGTTGTCCTAACTTGACATGCTTCCTAATTTCAACTACTGTTTAGTTAGGAAGGGAGCAAATCATGTTCGCACGCACCAAGTCTCACGGCTTCAAGGCTGCTACCGCCATCATGGTAGGTATCATCGCATCGTTCATCATGAGCGGTGTTGCCGGAGCACTCCAGAACACTCAGAGCTACAACGTCATGGGCGTGACCATGCCTTTCTGGTTCTATCTCGTCCTTGCTGGTATCGCAGTTCTCTTCATCGTAGGAGCAGGACAGGCGCTCGCTGCTATCTACGCCTTCTACCGAGAAAGCGGTGCGGGCGACGACAGTCTTGACCCTGAACCCATCAGACCGAACCAGGCAGTGACCTTCGATGACGAAGCGGATGTCGAATCCGAGGTATACGACCCTCAAAAGGCTCTTCGATAGCAAGAATGCCCCTAAGCACTAGGGGCGTTTTTGCGTTGGTAGATAAGTCGGTCGGTTGCGGTACACTAGAAGCAAGAAGGAGATAACACTCATGTCAGGTAATCTTGTACCCACGCCCATCGTTGATAAAAACGGTGTGCAGACCACCCGAAAGAAGCGTGCTGATTCCGCGCCGACGAAGAATCGGGTTGCTGGTGTTGGTGCTCCTGGCAACAGTAAGAGGATTCAGATTGAAAACCCTATGCGTGACAAGGATGATGTCATCGAAGTAGGGAAGGTCACTGACGGCGAGGACCAGTTGATCTACTTCAATGGCACTCCTATCGGCATGGTAGAGAAGCGCGATACCGACACAAGCCGTGGTGGCAGCAAAAGGTATGTCACCCGAAACTCCGTTTCAAGCAGGTGGTACGCCCTCACTCGGGGCAACGAAACTGATACCGTTGGTGAGCGTTCAGACAACATGGGCAAGGGAGATACAACCCGAATTGGTGCCGTTCAGCACTATGTTCGAGGTTACTACCGAAACATGGACAAAGCTCAGGCTATCAAGGACTGGGAAGCTAAGGGTGTTGAAAGCTTCAAAGGTGGAGGTCTTTCTAACCGTCCGCTCATTTTCCGAGACAAGGAAATCAGTACTCCCGGTGCCTTCGTAGAGGTGACCAGCAGTTACCCTTATGGTGGTGACCTCGGTCCCGGAGAGAGACCTAACAATGCAGTAATGGTTATGACCAAAAACTTGGGTGCATACAAGATTGCTCTTGACGGTGACTCCAGTACTGTCTCGTTTAGACAGGGCATCAACCAGCCAGAGGTAGTATTCCCTCTCGATCACCACAATGGTGTCATTGAAGAGCCTGACGAGCCAGGATTCCACTCCCAGGTCCAGAGAGACCAGCGTGAGCTTTTCGAGCACGCACAAGCCGTACTCATGAGGATGTTCAACTGACATGAATGCGGTTCGTACGCCGGTCACTGACAAGAACGGCAAGCTGACTCATGTGTGGAAAAATCCTGAGCAGGCAAACACCGCTCAGGCTGGAACCACTGCCGTCCCGAGCGCCGCAGTAGCTCATCGATACGACTATGAGTATGCGATGGATATGCTGACAGATGGTGAGTTCAGTGAAGATACCGAACTAATTCCGGTTTTCGAATCACTCGTTGAGCAGTACGGAGATCCTTGGTGCGGTCGAACTCGCGCTACATTCGATAGAGGCGATGGCTTCGTTATCAAATTCTCGCTCGATGGAGAAGGTGCCATTGCCACCAGCAACGAAAGTAAGTGGGCAGATGACTTTATACCGCTGGCTGATTGTAGAATGGAGTTCATTGATGACATTCCTGTCCTTGTTATGGAGAAGGTCGAGATAGTGACAGCTAGCTACCAAGACATGCCTAACTGGGTTGGATACGTTGATTGTGGTCAAGTGGGTCGTAACTCCAAAGGGGAACTCGTCGCATACGATTTGTAATCCACTCGCTTTCGCCATAGCCTTCGAATTGGGTTGATAGCATGTTGCTCATGTCGGATAGAGTGAGCACAAGGACCGCTTCATTTCGCACGCCCTACCTCTCCGGTGACAAGGGCAAATCGACACCTATCAAGACTCAGAATGTCGCTGTTGACAAGTCTCAGACTATCTCTATCTATCCCGAGCGTAAGACTTCCCGACTAGGGATATTTGCACTGCTTACTTCGCTGGCGGCTGTGGTTCCCTTGTTGCTGTACACAATGATCAACGTCATACCCGGCGAGGGTTCTATCGATGTCACAATTTCATGGTTCGTTGCTGTCCTCATCACTTTGATTCCAGTGGTTCTCTACATGCTCATGCAGAGGGATAATCGGATAGTCATTTCGCCTGATGAGGGCATCTTGCACTACCAGACCGCGCTTGGATCATCGGTTTCGTTCTACATCGGTGAACAAACTCAATCAGACTTCTTCATTGCTTACTTCTCAAACACTACCGCACAAAGCAGGTTCAACCACAAGGGATGGGCATGCTTCTACCGAGGCGATGAGATGATGTTCAGATTGAACATGGAACGATGGGATGTACAAGACCTTTGGTGGCTTTCTGAGAACCTACCTGCTCGCATCATGCTCATTCACGAGCGCAAGGGATTCAAGTACGTCGAGAAACACTTCAAGGACTACTACCCGATGTTTGCGTCTAAGCCAGTCCTATCCGGCATACTCATCATCCTCGGTATCGCCTTTGGTATCACTACCGAACTTACGCTATGGGCTTTAGCTCTGCACGCCTAGTAATCACGCAAACCAATACACCTTGATTTGTTCGTGTTATCCTGTCTCTGAAATGGAGTGCTGCAATGGAATTCAGTGAATGGTTTATGTCTCAGATGTCTGCCTGGATCACCCTGGTGTGCGCTGCTATTGTGCTCATTGGGATGTTCATTATCGGACACGGCAAGAGAAAGCGCGCCCGTCGATAATTTAGGTGTTCCCTTTGACCTGACAACGTGATACTGTCACAGCCAAGCTTGACAACAAGGGATTTCACTATGCACAAAGCGAAGCGACCGTCGTTTATTTCTCGACACCGATTGATCATCCTTGCGCTGCTCTTCTGGGTTGCCGCATGGAGCGGTCTCTACTTTGTGTTCATCACCTACCCCTACTTCATCGACTTGCTCAACCTCAACTCGTCGGCTTCATCGATTGCAGTTATCAGTACCGAATTCATCCTGGTTGCTATTGTCATCGCGACGTTCGCATCAATCATCGATGGCTTTGTTCGAGACAGAAGGCGAGTCGTTTCTCGAATCAAGACCACTCCCGTCCCTAACGATAATGTGGTCGTTCAGCCCTCTGCTTGACAACTAGCGTTTTCTACTCTAACTTAGAACTATGAATACGCCATTACTGCTCAGTGACTTCGACGGAGTTTTCAACATCTCCGCATCGAAGAACTCTTACGTGCGGCGAAAGGATGCCTTTGGTTATGTTCGAAAGAACAACCTTGGCTACTCTCGCTATGGATACACATTCCCCGTGATGTATTCGGCAGAGATGGTGAGCAAGTTCAACTCCGCCAAGAACCTGTATGGGTTCAAGTGGCTGTGGCTGTCTACCTGGCTTGACACCACCGTGACTGATGTCGATAGGGCGCTTCTTACTCGCTCGGACGGTTACGTCGATTGGGATGCTGATGGCGGTCTTCCGAGTGGCACCGACAAAGCCACTTCGGACTTGGTAACCCTCATCAGGGCGGACAGGAAGTATGCTGCTCTTCTCGCAACCCTTCGTGCAGATCCGCGTCCGTTCGTCTGGATCGATGATGACGCGACACCGAGTTATGACCCCAAAGACTTCGTGGGGGATCTTGATGTTCCTCACTTGGTCTTGGCTACTGACCCTGACTACGGTATGCTGAAGCCCGACCTAGACAGAATGCTCGCCTTCTTTGATAGCTTGAAGACCGACTAACAACAATACCGACCTCTTCTACCGGGGTCGGTATTGTTGTTTAACCGGTGAACAAGCGTGTACCCTGAGAATTCGTCGAGCTAGGGAAAGATATGACTACGCACAATCCGGCTACACAGAACATGTGGACCACTGACTGTATGGTGTGCGATAACGAGCGGAGAGAGTTCCAGAAGGCAAATGGCGCTGGACTTGACGCACTCTCATCAAGGATGATTCTTTGCGCTGACTGCGGTAACAAGAGATGTCCGAAAGCAACTGACCATAGAAATTCCTGTACCGGGTCTAACGAGCCGGGTCAAGAAGGAAGCTATTACCAGACAGTTCCCTTTCAGACTTCCTGAATCCGAGGGTGAAGGCGGATAGCTGCTGTAAATTTAGTGCATAGCACTAAGGATGTTTATGCGCAAGAAGATACCACTCTGTATAGCGGGTGTGCTGACGAGCGCTCTGCTTCTTGCTGGATGCGCCATCGGTGCGGGTGGTAGTTCTCCCGTCCAATCCGATTCAAGTGGCTCACAGAGCGACTCAGGGGGCATAAGGAGCGATAAGGCACTCACCCCTAAAGGCAGTTCAGTCGAGGCGCAGGATTGGGCTAGTTACGAGTATGTGGGACTTGACGATCAGAAAGCTGTTCTGGCATCTCGACTGGTAAGCCTAGACCCAGCAACTGATGAACAACGCGACTATCTCGTACGCAAGCTACCCCAGCTAGAGCGTTACGACCTCACCATCATCAGGATGGAAGAGACAAAAGTATCGGGTTCTTCGGTCTCGTTGGAGTCGAACTATGCTGACTTCTACCCCGCACATAGCGATGGCACCAAGACACAGGGTGTGGCAATCCTAGGATGGGAAGACTGCGCAACGACAGCTTTTGGAGAGTCATTCGACCAAGGCAACGTTGTCATCAACCAGTGTTTCGTTGGCGCTACCGAGAAGGGTTCTCCATCCACCAAGGGTGTGACGTATGCTCCTTACGATGGACCATACGACTACTTTGAAGGTCAGCCTATTTTCTTCGCATCAGAGTAAGGGACGACCTCGAAAGATCGCCCCTCACTTTTCTCACTGATTGCGGATGGCTCTTACTGCCCAGTCATTCACCCAAGCGTAATCCGGTTCCTCGGGAACAAAGTACCTTTCTTCATCTAGTGCAGAAGAAAGCTCAGCGTAGAGTGCGTGATACCAAGCGACCACCTCATCTTGCTCTACCTCACCTGCTCGGACAGATCGAATCTTTGCAGCATCGACAGGATTGACAGGAATTTCGATACCCTTACCAGCAACCACCTTGCGAGCTTGGATACCAATGCGAATCATGTGAGCCGCGAACTTCGTATCGTAACCATGAGCATCGACAAGCTCAGGTCGAGATACCCTGTTGCTTCGAATGCCCATCATCCGCTCGTACTGTGACTTCATGTAACCAATTGACTTGGTGATGACGCTTCGAGACATGAACCGATCCCAGTTCTCTCGAAGCTCCGCGCCCATATCTGTCTCCGAGATAATCCACTCTTCGTCAACAAACAGTGGTGCGAGGATGAATGGGCTACCCGTTAGAGCAATGCGAGACCAATGCCTCACTTCGTAAACGTTGAAGTCCAGATCGCCTTTCTGACTACGAGGTTGAGTATGGTAGTCCTCTTCGCCTCTACGGTCATAGGCAGAGCGATACCGATACAGTTCAATCGGAGACTGAAGGCTCAGTGCTTCGTCAATCGTAGGGACGTAGATAGCGACTTCATCTCGGTCTGATGCATCACCGTAGTTGATGTGGTGAACTTCAGAACCGTAGACAGTGTGAAGGATCAACGAAAGGTCGTCGATGCCCGACAAGCTGATTTCTTGTGTTGACATGACGATGCCCTCCTTCTGGTTGATACACAAACACTATCAGAAGGAGGGCATTCGAGTCAATTAGAGTTCCATAGCTTCGAACTCGATAAGACGAGCTTCGACCTCACGAATCTTCATCTCCAAGAGCGCCCTGCTGTGCTCAGGAATCTGTTCGACAGTCTTCAATCTCTCGATGAATGCTTGCGCTAGCGGTCGGTACTTACCAGCCATGCTTTTGACCATACCCGGCTTCTCGCCAACATGGTGATGTAGGGAGCCAGCGTTATCGAGCCAGTCGAAAGTCTTGACGATGAAAACGTCCTCATCTTCAATTGCTTTGAGAACCTTTTCGCGGTACTCCTGCTGGCTCTGCAACTTGCTGATACCAGGCTTCTTAGGAGCGTTGGTAACGCCCTTGACCGTTTTTGCTACCCTCTCACCGAACGCCGGGAGGATGATTTCGTCAATGGCGAAGTCTTGCTTTTCCTGCTGAGTCCAGTCACTGATATCAAGCTCGGGGTACTCAATAGCAATCATCTCATCAGTGCAGTCTTCCACCGTGTCGTGCATGATGTTGGCGATAGCGATGTTCTCGGATTCACAGTTGAACCGAATGGCGCGCAAAGAGTTTCGTAGTGGGTGGGAAATGTACTCATCACGGGGCTGACTACCGCGCGATCCTCTGGTCTGCTTACGGTGAAGGTAGGATGCCATCGCAATAGCATCGCCCACACGTTCTGATGGGAATTTGTGCTGAATTGCGGCAGAAAGAAGAGCCGGTCCCATCTCCTTGAGCGGAGTGTTTTGAATGGTTCTGTCTAGCGGGGATGAGTACTTGCTTCTATCGAGAGAAGGCTTGACAGGAACGATGCTTGCCACTCGGTCAACACCCTTGGTTGTCTTGTTGGTCGAAACGTGACGGGTCGTGAGATGACCATTGACATCAACGATCTGCTTTGGTTGGGTGTTAGGGTTTAGTGGCATGTCTGTATAGTATCAAGGGCTAGCGACAACGGGTAGCTCGATACCATACACATTACGATTTGATGGACAGATAGGTTTCATCCATGTAGGATTAGCCAATGTTGACACCATCGCACGTACCTCACCTAGATACACGCTATCTAGGTGTTCTAGGTGACGTGCACGGCAATGTCGAATGGACTCGCTTCGCGCTCAAAACACTCTCTTTGTCAGGCATCTCTTCGATTGTTCAGCTTGGAGACTTTGGTCTCATGGGAGACATTTTTAGGTGGCTTGCGAAAATCAACAAGACACTCCTTGAAAACGACCAGTGGCTCTTCGTGGTCCCTGGTAACCATGAGAACTATGACTACATCAATGACGATTCAAAGTTTGATATCGATGAGTTTGGGATTCGATGGACCAAAACAGGCGTAGCTCACTTGGAATCTCGCATTGGTCTGCTTCCTCGTGGATTTACATGGCAGCACCGTAAGAGGCTGTTCATGGGTCTGGGTGGAGCATCTTCCATTGACTTCCTCCACAGGACACGCAATAAGACATGGTGGGAAGGCGAGAACATCACTGATGGAGAGGTAGATTCGATTATCGCTGAGCTTGATGGTGTTCATGTTGACGCAATGTTCACTCACGATGCTCCACGAGATGTCATCACTCTGGCTGAGTATGCAGCTAGTACTTCATTGAACTGGGATATCAAGGAGCTAGCCTATGCGGAGACATCGCGCGCTCGGCTTGACAAGGTGTTCCATTTCGCACAGCCCGGTTTGTTGATGCATGGACACTGGCATCTTTATCTTGACGAGACGGGTGAGTTCGAGAATCACTGGGCTGACTCTGATGGTTGGTCGGAGGAAAGCTCTGTGTCGTTTGAGAGCAGGATCGTTGGTCTCAACATGGACAACTCGCCCCACAACATTGCAGTGCTTGATGTCGATAAGCTCGATGTGAGCATCCTCGATAGAGAAGTCGCTATCGGTACAAAACACATCATTGGTGAGAGACGGGTCTTCGAGGGGTAATCAGTCATGCCAAATCAGGTCACTTTCGATGTATCGCGCCATCAGAAGGCGATTGATGATGGCGTGAGCATGCTTCGGGACATGAATGAGGAACTGAGCTTCAGAATCGTTTTGGGTATTCACCCCACCTACAAGTTCTCCAAGAAGAGGCTATTTGGCGTGCGTTCCAAAGCACGTACCTACCTCGAAATCATGAACGAACTCTCTAGCGATGATTCATACTTGTTGAGCGAATACGGCTCTGATTCAGGAGTCGGCTGGGTTGCTGTCATGGAGATAGCTGATGAAATACGTGCGCTGAGAAAGATCTACCGCCGTGTTCTTGTGTTGTCAGATAGAGGCAGACGGCGTACGATGCGCTATTCGGTGAGTGCCACTCGTAAGTACATCAGGATGGAGCTACACAAGCTCAGCAACTACAGCCAGTGAGGTCTTTTCGTTCCATGTGTGGCAGACCATTTCGACCATTGAATTAGTGACTTCGATCTCAACCCCGTTGAAGTCGTAAGACTCTTCGTCACCGACGAACACTTCACCTACGAGGTCCGCGAGAACGATTGAGGTCGCGACACACTGTAACTCGCTGGCTAGCTCCTTCTCCCAGTCGGAAAACTTCGGTGAGATGGCATCACGAATGAGCCTTCTGTACTTTGCTAGTTCCGGAAGGCGACCCGACTGCTTGACAATGATCATGGCTACGCTTTGGAAAACCTCTTGTGCGCGAGGCTTTGGTTCAAATGCGACCTGCTTGACTTCTTCTGATGTCATGTGGCGGATATAGGGAACGACCCTTGCTTCAATGTAGCTCTGTCGTTCTTCTGCGGTTACGAGATTTTTAGTGATGGTTTTCACGTGAATTACCTACCCAATGGTCTTTCAGTGCCCCATTCTAGTACCACCGCGTCATAGAACATCAGAAAGTAACAACACCAGCAAACAAAATGAAGACAATTGCCAGGAGGAATGGGTTGATGACGAAGGTAGCGATGAGAGTAAGCAGTGACCACCATCTACCGGGCTTTCTAAACAGACCGATAATGCCAAAGATTGCGGGCAAGAAGGACACGCCTAGGGCGATTGATACGAAAAGGTTTACATCAGAAGAGGTCTGCCCCTTGCCGACAATGATGACACAGATGACGATAGTTGCTATGTAAGCCAGAATGGATACACGTCCAGTTTCCTGAAAGCTCCACCCTGTTCGACCATCGGGGATGTCGTAGTCGTCATAGCTGACCTTGGGCAGTTTGGTGTAGTCGTATCCGCCGTCACTCATGTCATTTGTCCTTTGCGCCGTTCGCTGATATCGTGATAGTACTGCACACAGACAAGAGGTGATGAAGAATGAGTGGCGAGAACGCTTTCTTTGTCGATGAAAGGCTCATTGCAGAGCGCTATTCACATAAGCGTAAGCAGTTGTCATCCACGGAATCTCAGTCGTTCAATGACATCGAACGTCAGATGCACTGCATTGATTCTGACCTTCGGGCTGAGTACAGCTACACGCTGATGACCTACCTCAATTACGCCGCAACCGCCGTCTTTGAGATGACTGACGTTTCTGAGAAGCGTCGTGATGCAGCATCGTCTTTGATGCGTTTGACCAAGTACTTCATCATGGATGACAACTTCGATAGGCTTTACCGCACCCGAAAGCACAAGGATTCATGGCACAAGACAAGCAATGCACGTAGCCTGATCGTGTCAGCCAAGCTCGCTCAGTCTTTCGCGGACACCTTTGGTGGTCTTTCGCAACAGCCTATTTCGGACGATGACTACCAGTCTGGATTGGAAGCCGTCAGAGCGATGCGTACGGCTTCTGAGGACTGTTTCTCCGTCGAGTTCACTCGTTCTATTCTTCCCGATCCCACAGTCGTGGAATTCACACAGCAGATAGACCATGACGAGCAGCGTGTTGCTCGTGGTATCAGTTCGTATGACTTACAGAACCCTCGCATGTTCATGTCATGGTTGATTGTGACTGCCGTCTTATACGCCTCGCGCGTCGATAGGTATACAACACCTCAGAGCTATGTCACACCCGGTGATCCTTTTTCGTACGAGAAAGCCAGCATCGCGCTGCGCAAGGACATGACCTCCCTAGCGGAGACTGTCTATCGTTTTGGCTATGCCTCTGATGGTGATAGTGCTGTCATCGATGAGGTTCTCGCAAGTGACATCTTCGGTATCATCTGCCGATTGCCTGACTGAACTTGTTTGTCAGGTCGAAAGAAAGGTGTCATACACAAGAGGTACACTGTAACTAACCCTCTTGAAAGGCACCCCTTATGTCTAATCTTGTCGCTACCCCAATCGTTGACAAACTAGGACGCGCATCTACCCGTCACAAGAACCTCGATGGTCCTGCACCCACTAACTCCCGCGCTAACGCTGTCGTTACGCCTATTGCATCCGCTACGTCATACAAGCCCCATTACGGTGCTAGCACCTTGGAGTTGGAGCCTAACGAGAATGCTCCGTTCCCTCAGGCAAACAGCCTCAGCAAGGTCGCTGCCGTTGCTGACATGATCGGTCGCGGAGCAACCACACCAGAAGCTATCGCTCTTGGTGTTGAGTCCAACAGCAAGTCTGACCGCGCTGGTTCTTACTACGGTGACGCAATCGTCTACCTCGGTCTTGCCGAGAAGGTTTCAGAAGACGGTCTCCCCGAGTACGAACTCACCGGCAAAGGTCAGGAGTTCGTAGCTCTCGATCCCGATACGAGACAGGATGTCCTCGCTCAGTCCATCGGTAACCTCGACCTTGTTCAGATCTACCGTCAGGAAGGCGAAGAAGAGCTTAGGAAGTACGTAGGTAGCCTCTACGGCTACGCTGACTCAACCATCGACCGTCGTGTTGCCTGCATCTCTTCATGGAGTGACCAGGCAGAAGCTGATGACCTTGGTGAAGATATTGCTTCCTCTCAGGACACCATGTCTCGATTCACCTCCGATGCTTTGGAGATTGTCGCAAGGCAGAAGCGTGAAGCTCGTGAAGCTGCTGCCATTTCTGCTCGTAAGGAAGCTGTTGGCGAAGTGTGCACCGATTGCTTCATGGTGAAGTCATCCGGTGGTCAGTGTGGTTGTGAGTAAATAGCTCTTGACAAAGGTTCACTTCTTCCCTACACTTGCAGATAGGTAATGGGGTTGGGTTTCCATTATTCCTTTCTGATAGGGCAACGCACAAGGGTCTAGTTGAGTAACATCGGCTAGACCCTTTGTGTTTGCTAAAATCACGTCATGACCGATGATGAGCACAAGAAGATCCGGGTTGCAACCCTCAACACACTGAACAACCCCAAGTTGTTGTCGGAGCGCGGAAGTCTCATTATTGATGAACTGCTTGAAATTCAGCCTGACATCATCTGTCTTCAAGAGGTGATGAAGGAGACACCGTTCAATCTACCTCACTGCATCCAACGTGATTTGAAGCTCGCAGGGTACGTCTTTGGTGATCGAGTGCCAACGAAATATGAAGGTATCACGTCCGGTAACGTCATCCTCTCAAAGACTGCAATCGCAAGCTCTCGGGTGATTGGTCCGGTCAGCACATCCAAAGAGATTCCCTCTATCGCCATCACGACCGAAGTTCACGGTAATCGCGTAGATGTCATCAGTTCTCATTTTGCATGGGGTGGAGACAACGAAATACTCCGTCAGCAGCAGGCAGCGAGCATAGACAAATACGCGCGTAGGATCAAAGACTCCCACTCTGATGCTCTTATCATTGTCGGTGGTGACTTCAATACAACACCGGATTCGGACATGAATCGATATCTCGATGGCAAGACTGCACTAGGCGTGTCATCAACTCTTTGGGTAGATGCCTATGACACCGTTGGTCTTCCTGAGGAAGAGATGACTTCGCGGGTAGATAACGAGTTTGCCCGCTCAACTGCACGCTCTGTTGGTATTCGCTACCCTGAGTTGGTTCCGCCTCGAAGGATTGACTATATCAAGGCGTTCGGATACACGTATGGCAAGACCGGTTCTCCGCTGCTCTGCCGCCGATGGGCTGATAGCACCGATCATGATGGACTCACCATCTCTGACCATTACGGTCTCTATGCGGACTTCCTTATCGAGTAAGTCGTACCTTTCCGCTAAACTGGGTACATGACCACTTCGAGACCTTGCCAAGGCAGAACAGCCAAAGGTAGTGCCTGCGGTCATATGGTCTCAGGAGGCGATACACACTGCGTGAGTCACCGATACCAGTCCCGTGGCTACCAAGCCGGTACAAGTCGTCTGAGCGCCAGTCAGCCGGTGTTGAGCACCCAAGGTAGCTTTGACCTTTTCTCTGACATGGAGGACGATGAAGCTGAGACTTCTACTCCTGTGTCAGTCTCTCCGAAAGGTTACGAGGGAAAACCGGACACCATGCCTCGGTACGCTCTTTTCCGAGGTCGCAAGGTCCGTGTCATTTCGTACGAAGAGAACAGCACATTCAGAATCCTTGACACTGACGACACCTACAGGACACTGCCTCGCAGCATGATGACGTTCCTCCCAGATAAGGCGAAGAAGCAACACTCGAAGCTCATCTAAGCACAAAGCCCCGGACCATGTTCAGTCCGGGGCTTTGACGTTGCTAACCGAGTAGGTTCTTCAAACGGTTGACGAGACCCTTGGTGTGCTTGGAACGCTCTTCGCGGCTCTTGTCGGAGAACTCCGCTTCGAGGGTGGACCGGTCTTTGTGGGTCGCACCCTGCAACCGACTGATGACACCTTCCAGAGCCTTCATGTTCCACGAACCGTTAGCGCCAGCCTCACCAAGAGCGATGATCTGCTCGGTGTACGACTGACGGAACCTCAGCCAGCTTTCGCGCTGAGATGCGGTGACGAGGTGTAGCTCATCGGTGTTCTCCTGAACGACCGCCTCCCACGCCTCAACGATGTCCTCGTACAGGTCTTCACCCGAGTCGCGCATGACGAGCTTGTCTACTACTGCCTTGCTCATATCTGTATCCCATCGATGTTAGGGCGGTTGTTGACTACGCCGCCGAGTGTGATTTCTGGTATTGATTCGGTCAGGAACTGGTTGATGGCTTTGAGGTCATCTTCTGGAAGCTTGGAGTTCTTCACGCCGTACAACTGCTTCACAGACCATTGTGTCTCATGACGTACCTGTAACTCAAGTAGGTACTTGTATGTCACCTCATCATTGCCGAACTTGACGAGGTAACCCTTGTTCTCCAAGGCGTTGACGGCGTATACAGCCGTTCCCGCACAGTTATCCATCACCTCACCCACATGACGATAATCAGCCGCTGTAGGAAGCACAGAGGCGGTGAGACCATCGAATGATGCATTGTCGAGGTTGGCGATAACGTCAGGGATATCGAAGTTGGCTTCAAGGGATGAACCCTTAGAGACGAGAGTGAAGTGATTGTGAAGAGACTCAGCGTCTCTCTTGTTCGGAAGACTGATGAGCGGCTCGGGGATAGCACTGAGGATTCGTGACGCTTCGGTGATATCCGTAGGGTCTTTACTAGCAGGTGTCATGAGACGGCGGCATTCGTAAGGGGTAAGTCGTGACAGAAGGTTGTCCATGTGTGACACCTCGACGTACGAGCCAAACGACATGGGGAGCTTGGTGGTGTCGTTCATGGCGGCAATTATCCACTCTGCCGGTACATGACCGGCGAACAAGCTCAGCCAAAAGATATCCTGACAGTGAACATTGGACACAAGGAGCTTGACAAGATCCTTGCGGTATTCACCGAAGAGAATCTCTGTGAAGTCTCTGATTTTCCGTGCAGCACAGGCGCGAACGATCTTTTCAGAGAAGACCGGGTGTGTGCCGTAGTAACCATCACTCATACGCTGACTTGGGAACAACTCGCAGAACACCGGGAAGATGTTCATGACAATTCCAACGCCTACCTGGCTTGCTTCGTCACTGCTGTAAGCGTCGGACTCTTGGACATTTGCTGCCATCTCACGGGGGATACCATGCGCCTCCATGAAGGCTTTGCACTGCTCAAAGATGGCTTCATCGCGGAAGTACGAACCGAACATACCATTCACAAGATACGGCATTATCGACTGATTACGATCTTCTTCATCCGACACGAAAGAAGCATGACCGTCAGACCACACCAGCGTGTAGCGCTCGTTGATGACTACTGAATCCATGAATAGACACTCCTTCCGTCTATCAAGTTAGCACGCCTCTATGTGTTAAGCAAGACAACTTGACATGACTTAATTTCTACTGGTAGTGTTACGACTGTACTTATTCACCGATGTTAGGAGGCGATCATGGAGAACAAAAAGTATCCCCGTACGGCACACCTGCCGACTTCCCCGGGTGCTACGTCCGATGACAAGTTCATCACCAAGTCAGGTCTTGACACGCTCCGTAGCGCGAGTGAGTTCTTGGTGACCGAGAAGATGGACGGCGGAAACGTCACCATGACTCGTAACCACTTCTTCGCTCGTTCGCTTGACTCGGGAACCCACTCGTGGGATACCCCCGCTAAGGCGCTGTGGGCTTCTGTGCGCTTTCAGATTCCCGAAGGCTGGCGAGTGTCCGGTGAGAGCCTCTACGCCCGTCGTAGCGTCGGCTATGACTCCCTACCGGGTTTCTACATGGTCTTTGGTGTCTGGGATGACAAGGATGAACTGCTTGATTGGGACTTCACTGAGGAGTTTGCTGCTGAGCTTGGTCTTCCGGTTGTTCCCACCCTGTACCGGGGCGATGACTTCGATGAGGCTGTGGCTGCATGGGAGAAGCAGAAGGACACTACCGTTTCCGAGGGCTTTGTTCTGCGAGATGCTGGAACGATTGCGGAGAAGGACTTCCGTAGCAAGGTTGCCAAGTTCGTCCGGGCAGGTCACGTCACCACTTCGGCGGACTGGCGGCACCGTGATGACTTCGCACTGAACGGCATCGGGTAACTACCTACCCACCACATAAGAAACCCCCTGAGTGAATATCTGCTCAGGGGGTTTCTTTGTTCTGGTCTTAGCTACTGAATAGCTGGGCGGTCAAGTCACTGAACCAGCCGGGGATGGCGCTGACGGTGGGGAGAAGGAGGAGCATCGTTGTGTAGGGATTCAGGAACCATGTCAACGCTCCACCGACGATGCTCCACCAACGACCCTTGACGAGGAAGATACCGGCGACTGCGAGGACAGCACCAGGGACCATGCTGGCGTAGAAGAACGTGAGTTGACTGACGCTCTGTGCGCCCATAGCAGCGTTGTTCTTCTCGAATTCAGGGAGACCGGTGGTAAAGGCGTTGATGACGAAGCAGAGGATGAGTACCAAGGGGTAGGTCCAGACGCTTGCCGCTCCTGCTCCGGCGAATCTGAATCCGTCCTTGGTGCGCTGATTACGCTCGCTGTTCTCAAAGCTCCGTAGCTCTTTCTTCGCGGCATTCCTAGCCATTGGTTTCCTCTTTCGGCAAGTGGTGTATCGGGTCGGTCATCATTCTAGGGCTAACCACCCCCGCCATCGCTCTTTTCGGACTTAGATTTATGGTGTCACCCACTGCCGGTACAATTGGATGTACAGGAGGGTTCGTGATGGATCAGAAAATCCCCACCCAGGTCATCGACAAGAACGGTAAATACACTACCGTTCACAAGAGTCCCGTCTTCGCGCCTAGCCGCTCACGAATAAACACCCTCAGTCGCTACAACCCCGTTATCACCCCTGACGATTACTTCGACGCTCAGATGATGCACCTTTCGACCATATCGTCTGAGTGCAGAACTGATTACCCCGAAGCTGCCCGTCTCATCCTTGACCCATACACCGCCTCTGTCACTGTGCAGGACGTAGACGGTACAAGACTCCACACGTACCAGAGTGGTTATTCATCCCCGCAGAACGCCGTACAGCGAAGCATTGATGAACTCGACCATGAGCTTGGTCTTGTTGGTGGCTATATCACGCATGACTCCCATGAAGGTCATCTGCTTATCGACTTCCTATCCGTTGACGCATACGTGTCATCCCAGAACTAACCATCCATCCCTAAGGAGAATCACTCATGCCAGGAAAGAACCCCACCCGTGGACCTAAGGTGCCCACCCAGATTGTTGATAAGAATGGGAAGACAACCACCGTACATAAGTCACAAGACCAAGACGACTCTCGCAACCTTCGCCTTAGTGGTAGCAGACCATTCGTTTTCGCTACCACGCCAGAGCAGATAGAAGCTAAGCAAGACGCTTTCTTGTCTGATCTCTCACATGACTTTCGTGTTGTGTTCCCGGGAGCCGAGAGCTTCTGTGTGGGTCTAAACGAAGATGCTGATGACTTCGAAGAGATTACCGGCGTGTTTGACAAGAACGGAAAGACTCTTTATTCCGTAGATGAACCAAGTGACGTAGATGGGAGCGAAGTTGACTCACTCACCCGAGCACTCCGTAACTTTGACTACACCCGAGGTAATGAGTCTGGCTATGTCAAGGAGGCACCTCTTGCGTGGGGTCTGTTCGAGGTAAAGCTCAACCTCATAGACGACGTAGTAGAAGCACACAGGTCTCGCTAGCCCTTAGCGGACTCTCGTACCACCCGCACTATCCCAAACCCTTACAGAGCGTCGTAGAGATGCTCACTACACTTCATGGAGAAGAACACATGCCTGAATACAAGCCCAAGTACAACCCTAAGCCTAATTACAAGTCCAAGGGTGGTTCTGGTTCTACCGTTGCCACTCCCATCGTGGACAAGAATGGAAAGCAGACCACCGTTCACAAGGCTACTGAGACTTTCACCTCGCCTGACCGCATCTCGAAGCTGAACAGTTTGATTGCTTCGCGCTCGAATGATTACCTACGTGAAGGTAATCGTGCTGTGCTCACGACGCTTATTGATGACACGAAGCTTCTGTTTGATGGTGACTCACCCCGCGCTATTACTTTTGAGTTCGGGGATGAAGGACAGTCCGTCATCACTACTGTTGTTGATGCAGCCGCAGGAGAGGTGTATGCAGAATATGTGGATGGAGAGAGTGAGGGTGTAGCCGCACTGGCTCACGCTCTGGATCATGTTGAGCTTGGCAAGGCACTCGCTACAGGGTTGGTTGAGGATAATGATGATGGGACGTATACGTTCGATTTCAGCACTGTTGATTTCGAAGAGTCGGTTCCTCGTTGGTGAATTATCCCGGGTGATTTCGGGGTGCCGGATTAAGGGATTTCGGGGGTCTGGAGGGAGAGGTGTTCTAGCCATTTCCGTATTAACTACAACCAAGAGCCAGAATCTTTTGTCGGCACCCCGATGCGCCGTTAACCAACGTTAATCTAGCCGATTTCGTGGTTATGGTAAGTAGGTCCAATTGCTTGTGCGCCCTCATCGTGCGTGCTACTATCCGTGTGTATGCCAGTTGAAGGGTGAATAATGGCTGTAGATTTCCGGGACTTGCACTACAAGCTTGAGAGCTTGGATGTGTGGTCTATCAAGGACAATAAGCAGGACGCTTTCAATCTTGTCGAGAGCATGGACGGTGATGAGCTTCGCGCTCTTTCGCTCATGGCGGCAAAGCGACACACGGTAAAGAAGATCCCCGATGGGACGAAGACGTTTGATCTTTTGGAGAATGTCATCGTGGGTCTTCATTCTGAGGATTGTGTCGATCTAGCCAAGCAGACGATTTCAATTGCTCCTGACTGGGTTCTCCGGACACTACTTCTCGCTTCTATCAACAGGTTCAACACGGTTGACCAGTTGGAGATTCGTCGCTTGATTACTGAGCGTGGTCATGACGCTGAGCTATCTGCTGATGATCTTGCTGCTGCGCAACAGGCTGCTGCTGAGGCTGCGGCTCGTGCGGCTGCTATTGAGCGCGGTGAGATTCCTGCTGATGGCGAAGAAGAGGCTTCTGATGGGAAGAAGGGTCGTTCGCGTAAGGAGCGTGCGCCTCGTGGTAAGAAGACAGCAAAATCGCCCGCTGGTAATTCAGCGAGCAATAAGCCTAAGCGCAACTGGTTGACTGGCAAGTAATCTCAGTAGGGGACGATTGCCTCTACAAGGTCATCTGCAAGCTCTTCATCGAAAGTCCATGCGATGTCTCCTGAGAGGGACCACCAGGCTTTCGTCTTGCCTTGCACCTCTGTGTTGCTCTGCTCGAAGTTAGCACCGAAGTTGGTTTCTTCCTGAGAGGTTGCTCCGTTGTCTAGCCACTCTTGGAATTCAGCTACCTTGTTTTCGAGGTTGGTTCCTACAAAGTGAACCTCTCGTGTTGCGCCATTGAAAGTGAACTCTCTGCTGAGTCTTTCGAGACCCATGTCGTCTTTCCGCATTCTGGTGAGTGACTCGCGCGGCGCTCCGAATTCGAAGTCGGGTGAGCCTCCCATGTACTCCATGCTGAACATTGCATCGAATCCGCTTTTGTCATCGAGGAACCTGTTTCTGTTCTGTGGGCGCAGGTTCTGCACTGTTGAGAATAGGTAGTTCTTTGCCCAGTCGTCTACTGGTGGGTGACCTTTTGGCTTGGCGAAGTTCTTGGCTGCTTCGGATAGTCGCTGTCCACCGGATAGTGCGGGTTCGATCTTCTTCCATACGGTTGTTGCTTTACCGTTTTTGTCGATGATTGGTTCTGGTGTTGTTGCTTGGTTTGCCATAACAGCCTTTCGTTAGTGCCATTCTAGCAACTTCATACGACAGAAGTAGTGCTTGATGACACCACTCATTGAGTAATGCTGAGCTTGGATGTCGTCAGTGTCGGATATAGTTGAACTATCGAAAGGACGATGATGAGCAATTTGACACCAACCCAGATCGTTGACAAGAACGGTAAGACAACCACTGTCCACAAGAACTTGGATAAGGGTGCTTCGGACGCTGTTAACCGAGTTGCCGGGGTTACCCCATCGACTTCCAGTGTCGAGTCTAGTGGTGGACCTTACGAGCAGGTTCTCAGTGCGATCAACAAGGGTGACGAGAAGTTCTCCCTTGCTTACGTCAATTACGACGACAAGCTCATGGATGGTCAGATTGAGTCTTACCTCAGCGGTACTATTGACGACGTTATTGAAGAGATCGATAACGTGTTCTCTGATTCAGTGTATGAAGCTGCTGTCGATATTGCGAAAGAGAAGCTTGCTGCTGTCGATATCGAATGGGATGACCTAGAGCCTGAAGATCAGGACGAGTTGCGATTCGCCATCATGGATAAGGACGAATCAAACCCCGTGAACGATCTGGTTAGAAACACACCCAGTCAGCTTATGCGAGCGGTGCTTGGTGACAACATGAGCGGCGAGGCTGTTGACTACGCTGCGAACCACGATACTTCCGATTTTGAGACCGGTGACGAAAACACCTTTGGCGGCGAAGACTTCGTAAGTACGGTTCAGTGGGGTAGAAATGACCGCGCATCAGAAGCGAGAATCAAGGTTCTTCAGGACATCCTCGGTGATAGAGGGTTTGACGTTACCTCGAAGGAAGCACTCGACAATCTTGCTGAGCTTGTTGACAACGGACCTTACGATTGGCACGAGGGTGTTTCCGCCGAAATCATTTGGTACGGCGACATCTCTGATGCCAACGTTGGTGAGTGGGTTGACGGTGAGCAGAAGGATGAGCGCCGCCTAGAATTCGGTGATTCGGCACACGTGCTTCTGATCGACAAGTATAACGGTTCTGGTCATGAGGTTGAGTTCTCTGGTGGTGGCATCAACACCACTATCAACAAGGACAACCCTGCGGTTCTTGACAGCAAGGCTGTTGGATATGGCTGGGACGAAGTAGCTGGTGTGCACAAGCCAGCCTATGCAGCCAATGTCGATTCGACCTGGACATAAGTCATTGTGACAAGGAGCCGCTGGGGAATTTCCTGGCGGCTCCTTTGTTGTATCAGCGGTAACCTTTCCCGTTCGCAAACATCACTTGCATTGTGTAGCTACGGTGCTATGATTACCCCTCAAATCTCGCTTCAAGAAGGAACTATGTCTCAACCCATCATTGCCCAGACGCACTACGACACGCTCATTATTGGCGGCGGTGTTGCTGGTCTTTCCGCTGCTATTTACACCATCCGAAGTGGCATGTCTACTTTGGTCGTGGAGGGTGAACTGGTGTCCAACACCGAGGTTCCTGGCGGCGCTTTGATGCTGACTGAGGCTATCGAGAACTTCCCTGGTTTCACGGGTACGGGTGAAGAGTTCATTGAGAACCTTCGTGGTCAGAACGACAAGTTTGGCGTTGAGCGCGTAGAGGCTTTGGTACTGAGCGTTGATGTCGATTTGGATTCCGAGGGTTACGTATCGGCTCAGGTTTCTGAGTTCGGTGATGAGCCGGTCACGGTCTACGCTAAGACCATCATTGTTGCAACCGGCGCTGTATCTCGCAAGTTGAACGTTCCTGGTGAAGACGAGTTCTATGGTCGTGGCGTATCGACTTGCGCAACGTGTGATGGCTGGGCTTATGAAGGCAAGACTGTCGGCGTTGTCGGCGGTGGCGATACTGCTGTTGAGGATGCTTTCTATCTTGCACAGAAGGCTGAGATGGTTCACCTCTATGTTCGTGGCGACAGACTCCGTACCAACTCTCCCGAGTCAAGGCTTCTCATGGAGCAGAGTAACGTAAAGGTTCACTGGAACACATCTGTTGCCTCCGTCAATGCTTCTGAGGATGGCAAGAAGTTGGGAGATATCACGTTGACCAATCCGTCCGGTGAAGTCAAGGGTCAGGTAGATGGACTATTCGTTGCTGTTGGTCGAGACCCAAACACCGCATTCCTGAAGGACTCCAAGGTGCGTCTTGATGACCACGGTTACGTCCTCACTGATGATGAGCACCGTGTGACTACCGGCGCAGGTGTCCTGCCCAACATCTTTGCGGTCGGTGATGTTGCTGACGCTAAGTACGTTCAGGCTATCACTGCTGCGGGTGATGCTGTGAAGTCTGCAATTGCCGCTTACGAGTACAAGATCCATGAAGAGACAGAGCGCGCTCAGGCTGCTCTACTGGAGCGTGCGGAGGCTGTTCTTTCAGCCAACTTCGCTGTGGAGAAGCGAGCTTAAGTTTCGTCTATGTATAGACCCTTACTGGCAACGGTAAGGGTCTCTTGCATTAGGGTGTCGTGCGAACGATGTACTATTGACTTATGTCGGATCTAGTGAAAACACCCATCATTGATAAGAATGGGAAAAGCACGTTTGTTCACAGATCGGTATCGAAGGTGCCCGCCACTAGGTCTCTCCCGTTAGCGCCCAGTGGATACCATGATGGCATTGACTACTCCGATTACATTGCAAACGTTTGGCGTGGAGATAATGCGTCCTTTTCCCAGCAAGAGATTGATTCTGCCAAGTTGGAAATGCGTCAGTACGCTGCTGATGTGGCATTGATGATGGATGACGATCCAGACTGGCTACCTGAGGTGTATTCATCAACTGGCGACGGTGATGAAGATGGTCTAATTCAGTCCATGAATGAGTTGTCAGTGGCTGATAACTCGCGGGGAATGTGTGTAGGGGTGTCTGAAGCTGTTACTCAGTACATGAAGTCCCGAGAAGGTACCGATGTTCTCTCAGTACAGGGCATGCCCGAGCCTCATCCAGAATTGAATGTCCATTATGCCAACTTGTTTGCATCGGATGGCGAGCCAGCACTTATTGTTGACTTCACTTATTCGCAAGTGGATGAGAATGCAGAGTTTCCTCTTGTACTTACGCCCGAAGAGTGGGTTGCAAGAATTCAGGATGACCTTGCCCGCCTGGATGCACGAAACGCCGCTCACGAAGAACGGCGTTTCGTTGAATGATGCAGTGGTACTTAGAACCTCTTGATCATGCTTTCCTTGGCACGACTCACGAAGTTATCAAGCTGGTCTAGTCCGCTTTCGTAGAGGAAAGAGGGCTGAACGGGGCTTCCCGTAAGAGGGTACTCATCGCCGTACTTGCGAAGGAACTTTGCGACGAGGTTAGCTGTTGCCATTGTGTCGTAAATAGCCTCGTGAGCGCCATCTAGTTGAATGCCGTAGCGACCAGCAGCATCGATGAGCTTGTGGCTTCTCTCGTGCCTGTCGGCTGCTCGCGACCAAATGAGCGAGCACAGCATGTCGTCGTATTCAATAGGGCTGTCCAAGCCGCCTAGCTTGAACTCGTTCGCGAGGAACGGGTGGTCGAACTTCTTATTGTGAGAAAGAACCTTGCGGTTCTGCAACAGTGCCCCGAATGCGAAGGCTACGTCGTCAATCGATGGTGCCTTTGCGAGCATCTCGTTTGTGATCTTGTGGATGTGCGTAGCGCCTGCATCCTTACCGTCGGCATTTACTAGGGTGTCCCAGTGGTCCTGGTATTCACCCGTAGGGCTGATGTGGACGATAGCGATTTCGATACCACGGTCACCTGTCGCGGGGGTGAATCCTGTTGTCTCATAATCGAGGACTGCATAGCCTTCGAAGTCATGGCGCTTTGAAGAGAGCTTCTCTGCATCGAGATAGTCCGCAATGACTGGATCTACTTTTCCAAAGCTGAATGTCTGAACATCACCATTGGCACGATTCTCGACAGCGGTGGTAACGAAGTCAGAGAATCGAATGTCTTCGAAGATTTCTGATTCGTTTTTACCGATATCAAACGTCTCACCGAAGACGTTATCGCTCAGAAGTACATCCTCTGCCTTACGTTCGATGATGTGGAATGGAGCTTTCAGCTTGGTGGCGATGTCTGCATAGTCATCAATTGACAGCTTCGGATACTGGTCAGGAGTTACCCCTGCGGTGATTCCGATGACCTTACCGTTACTCACGTGATAGAAGAATGGATGCGGAAGGAATTTCGCGGCAGCCTTTTCTACTGCTAGGTGAGCTTCAACAACTGAAGGCATGTTATTTGACCCTTTCGGTCTGGTAATCCGGAGATGTTACATCAGTCAGTACTCTAACGCAAGTGTCTGCGCCAAAGGGTAAACTAGGTGAAACCGATAAGGGAGTAGCGCATGGACCGGTCTAGGCTAATCAAGACACCAATCATCGATAAGAATGGTAAGGGCACAACCGTCTATCGCGCTGCTGATTCCAATGGCAAGAAGGGGCGCATCAAGGAGGTTGTTCTTCGTGCTTCTGGCGACATCAATCCCCAAGATTACGTTCGTGACACACAGTTCCTCGCCGTCTCAATGCTTGGCGAAAGGGTGAAGGAAGTAACCGGCTCCGAGCGCAAGGTTCTATCAACACTGTTCGAACAACATTCGGCTGATGGTACCAAGAGCGCAGATAGAGAGCACTATTCTGCTGCTGTCGAGCTAGACGGTGATGCTGGTGAGATGATGGCTCAGTACGTCCACGATACTCGCCGTAACCCTATTTCTCGTGCGCTACTTGACTCTAATAGTACCCGCGCTGTTGTTGATGCACACTTCGAAGATTGTGCGCTTGCTCTAGCTACCCGCCATCTCGTTCCTAATGATGACTTCCCAGAGATTACCTGGGATAGGTACGACAGGATGACGAGGGAATATCGTACAGTCATCGGAAAGCTACACGATGACGACTCTGAGGTGGCTGGTATCTGGGCTGAGACACCCACCCCGGTAGAGACCCTACGTGAGATGGCAACGAGCCACCCTCAAGAGGCTAATGGTGTCTACGGCATGGAGCAGGCAGCCGAGCGTCTACACAAGGTGGAGGCTCAGAACGCAGCAGACTTTGATGAAGAGACCGCTCGTATTGAACGAATGCCTCGCGATGAAAAAGGTCGTATCCGTATTGGTGAGTTCTCGCATCTCTTCCTCAATCAGCAGACCCAATACCTCGCCCGCTACGTAGGAAGCTACTCTAGAGGTGCTCATAGCGAGCCGGATCTAACTGCCGGTCTTGACGTAACAGCAGGAGACACCAGCTACCACGATGTGCAATTTGCGCCAGAAGACGTACTGGAATTCACCCATCGCGTACGCGAGTTCAGAGCGGTCTATTTGTCGAGAACTTAATCTCTATGCCGGTCGGTTTGAGTTGACTTGGCTCTGAATGTTTGCTATAATCTGAGTAACGAATCAAGAGGCGAAAGCCCACCCGCATACAGAGAGATTTAACTAATGGCTGATGTAATCGAGCGCGAAGAAATGCTCATCCTTGTTGATGGAATCGACAACCACAACAAGTTCTATCATGCCACCCTGTTTAGCACTGGTGCCATCAAGATCCACTACGGTCGCGTGGGTGGTTCTGGTGCATACAGCAACCAGTCTGGCGGTCCTGTTGCCTTCGAGCGAATCATTCGCGGCAAGATGCGCAAGGGTTACGAGCGCACCGAAGTGGTGACTACCACCAAGGCAAAGGAGACTGGCGATCAGTCGCACCTCACGGAGGTTGCAAAGACTGTTCTTGTGGGTGAGCACGGCAACCCTGAGCTTGAGTCTCTCATTGAACGCTTGGTTCGCATCAACCGCCACGAGATCATCGAGGCTTCTGGCGGACTCATCAAGGTGGATGCTGATTCCGGTCGGATGAGCACCCCTCTCGGACTCATCAGCCTGTCGTCCATCAACGATGCTCGCCGCCTCATCGACAAGCTGGAAGGCTTGAAGGTCTCGGACGCGGACTTCCTTCCTGCGTTGCAGAACTACCTCAAGTTGGTACCTCAGAAGGTTCCCGCTAAGCGTGGCTGGTACGAGACCTTCTTCGATGGTGCTGACTCGTACCAGAAGCAGCGCGAGCTTCTGGACCAGCTTGCCGACTCCATCAAGTTTGCGGAGGCGAACAAGGATGCGGAGAAGAAGGCAACGACTGCTGACGACGATATCGCCACCAAGTACGAGCGTCTCTTCAAGTACAAGGTCGCTGTTCTTGACCCTGAATCTGATGAGTACAAGGGCATCGTCAAGAAGTACCAGGATGCCAAGAACGCCCACCACTCTTGGGGCTACCTGAAGGTCAAGCGTATCTTCACTGTGTCCGACGAGGAAGGTCAGAAGCGATTTGACGAGATTGCCAAGGAGATTGGTAACGTCCAGCAGCTTTGGCACGGCTCACGTAGCTTCAACATCCTTTCCATTCTTCGTCGGGGGCTATTCGTCCCGCCGACCACTGGTGGTCAGTACGTCATTGCAGGTCGCATGTTCGGAGATGGTATCTATCTCTCCAACGACAGCACTAAGAGCCTTGGTTACTCGCACGGCTACTGGTCTGGCTCGCGTGACAATAGCTGCTTCATGTTCCTTGCTGATGTCGCGATGGGTTCTGAGTACCGCACGGGTCGCAACTACGACAAGAACTACCCTCGCTACGCCCGTACCGAGAAGAACAAGTTTGGCAAGCCGTTCAACTCCATCAACGTTCGTCCGGGTTACGGTGGCGTGAGAAACCACGAGGCTATCGTGTGGAACACCGAGCAGGTCAACATCAAGTACTTGGTTGAGTTTGAGTCCTAAACAGAGAGAAGCCCTCCGATTTGATTCGGAGGGCTTCTTCATGTTCAGCTTCGTTTAGCCTTTTGCTCTTCCATCCATGCCTGGACGCGAGCTTCGTCAGCAGCAACATCTCTGTGAGGAAGACCGTCAAACGGCTTAGAGAAGTCTCTGAAACTGTGGCTGCTGTGGTCAGTCATATAGTCAGTGACTTCTACGTTCGCATTTCCCTTAGGCGCGATGTGCCCGCGAGTTCCTGTCTGTGGAACCACAGTTACGGTCGCATCTTCATCAGCATCAATCGAGACCTTACTTTCATAGCCACCGATAACGGTCACATTGGCATCTCCTGCTACACGAAGCGAGTTGCCCCAACTTGAACTCAGCACAACCACCGCGTTACCGCTTTCGATGTTGAGGCGAACCATTCCCGAGTGAACCCTCACTACCATTGGTGTTCCATCTTTGGGAGGAACGATGTTGAATGTGTCGCTACGTTCGGACATTGGCTTGCTGTATTCGCTGATCCCCTTGTCTCTCACTCTACTGGTGTCAGTATTCTGGTGGTCCAGTTCAAGCCATCGAACATTACCTTTTGATTTGCGTCCGGAGGGGTCGCTTAGAGCCTTGACGGTCTCAGCGCGGTTCTTCGGTACGCTGATGTCGTAGTTAGTGACATCTCCGTAGCTAGGATCAATGAAGTGATGAGGAAGGATATTGGCTGCTTCTGGGCGACCACTGGTGAGACCTGGCTTCTCAACCACCTTGGTCTTAGGTGGCGCGCCAACGGCTCCTACACGGTTCTTGGTTACTCCCGTGTCCACCTTCTTGTGAACGGTGGTCTGCTTGCCGTTCTTGTCAACGATGGGCGTTCTTACTGTAGACATCTAAGTCCTCCTTGGATGTATCCATCTTATCTTCATCCTCTGACTTCATCGAGAAGTAAGTCGATTAGACAAAACCAACACCTGCGGGATTATTTACTCTATCAACGCTCGCCCTCACGACGACACTATGGGGTATCGAGAAACGCCCCGGATTAGTTATCTCCGAGGCGTTTCTGTTGCAAGAACTAGCTGTTCTTAGTCTGCTGTTTTTCGATCCATTCCTGCACGCGAGTTTCTTCGGCAGCAACATCGCGCGTGGGTTTGACTGGTCTAGGCACCGAAAAATCGGTGAAAGTGTGTTGGTCGGCGGTTGCCTCATAATCCACAATCTCAACCTGAGCATTCTCCTTCGGTGAGATGTGACCCCGCGTACCAATACCCGGAACAATACGAACCTTTGCGTCCTCAGTAGCATCAATACTGACCTTCATATCAGCACCAGCGATTACGGTTACGTTGGCATCACCAGCAACACGCAATGAATTACCCCAGCCAGAATTCAACACAACGACAGCGTTTCCGCTTTCGATGTTCAAGCGTGCCATACCGGAATTGACACGGACAATCATGGGTGTTCCATTGGTCGGAGGAACAATGTTGAAGGTGTCACGCCTCTCAGACATAGGCTTGCTGTATTCGCTCAATCCGACCATTCGGGGAGCGGTGGTGTCTGTATTTTTGTAATCGAGATCAACCCAACGAACTTTGCCTTGTGACTTACGACCACTTGGGTCACTTAGCTGCTTTTTGGTGTCAGCTTGACCAGATGGTCTGATTAGATCAGAGGTCTTAGAATAGGAATCATCGAGGTATGCTTCGGGATTCCATGTGTCCGTAGAACTTGGCTTACCGTCAATTAGACCCGGCTTTTGCACTACAGCAGAAGCCGTTTTGGGAGGAACATCAAGCCCTCGCGAGCGGTTATGTATCTTGTCTCCATCTAGCCTTTTGTGAACAGTGGTGAGCTTGCCGTTCTTATCGAAGATGGGTGTTCGTACTGTAGACATAGATTGTCCTCCTTGTATACATCCATCTTATCCTCATCCTCTGACTTCATCATGAAGTAGGTCGATTAGACAAAACCGACACCTATGGGATAGGATCGCACCCTTCACAGAAAGCAGGGGACGTTGAGAGCCATTCGTAAGACAGCCAGAGGTCTAGAAGCTCGTGTGCAGGAGTATACTCACCGTATCTCAGGCAAGCGCATCACGACAGTTGGTGTCATGCATGCAGCGACAGACGCATCTTGGTCGGAACTCATCGACTTCTTGAAAGAGAAGGAAAGCCAGGGTGCCGTAATTCACCTTGAAGGTGTTCAGGAAGCAGTAGGTAGAACAGACTATGAGCGTGCCAGCCTCAACACGCTCACATCACTCATGATGTTGGGAAAGAAGATTGCCAATCTTACGGGACTGACTTATCAGACTGACGCATTTGCCAACGCTCCCAGGTGGGAGAAGCATGATGTGACCAAGCTCGATGTTGTACAGAAGATGAGCCAGAAGACACTTAAAGTTCTCGGTCAGGTGTCAGCAGAAGAAATCACCATTAGCCCTCGCAAGGCACTATGGAGTCTTCGGAACATGCACATCATCGCGCCTCTGGGCAACCTAATTCCCTTCACCAGGGGTATCATTTCCAGTGAGGGAATCCTGCACCAGCGCAATCGCTTTGCTGTTTCTGCTGCCCTTGATACTGACCGCGATGTCGTCCTCGTATGGGGTGCTGCACACCTTCCCGGCATGGACAGAATTCTGCGTGATGCTGAATATGATCGTTCAGTCCATTCTTGGCGACTCATGCTTGATTCCTCATACGAAGCTCCCGGAGGGAAGCATAAGGTCTCACTGTCCGAACCTGTCAGCTAATTCGATAAGACTACCTGGATGCGTCTAGGTGCACTACCATTGATAGATGTACGGTACAGATTCCGGATACTACTCCGACCCCACTTATAGCACCGCTGCAATTTTTGGGCAGCTAGCCTTCTACGTCATCTTCTACCTTTACTACTCGTTCACATTGAGTAGGATATTTGGCAAGATGGGCATTGAGCCTTGGAAGGCTTGGGTTCCTGTCTACAGTAGCTATATCTTCCTTCAGGCGGGAAGACAGGCTGGATTCTGGGCAGTCATCTCACTCATCCCGTTCTTTGGCATCTTCTCTGTCATCTTTATGACTATGGCTGCTCACGACATCAATAAGGGGTTCGGCAAGGGTGCAGGATACACAGTTCTTTACTTCTTCCTAAGTCCAGTTTGGCTAGGCATTTTCGCTTTCGGTCGCGACGAGTACAACGATGATGCTGGTGCCTATGATGGTCCTGGATACGCTACTAATGAGTATGTCCCGCATAACCCCTACATGGATTCCGATGGACACCGACCACCTCCGCCTCCTGCAAATGGAATGCGTAACTGAGTAAGGTAGACATAGCGCTCATGTATCTAGTAGCATGAGCGCTATGTCTTTTTCCGATCTCACTGGTCTTGTTTCCTCCGTCCCTGAATGGGATAGAGACGAGTCTGAGATCAGGGCGCTTCCTATCGTTCTCGATCTGGAGAAGAGTCTAGACCTTTCTCACGAAGATGCCTTGCTCGCAACCGCTGCTGCCATTCGCGACTACTTCCTTAGCGAAGAGATTCGTGACGGTGGAGACTGGCACGAGGCTACCTCTCTGTGGCTTGATGGTCGCATTCGGAAGCTTGCTAAGAGAGCAAGAGCTTCTGCATGGGATGCAGTGACTGATGTTCCTGGTGTCATCGGTTCTTACGGAGATGCCGTCGTGTGGGTTATGCCACCGACCCTTGTAACCGATCAGAATCCTGCCGTAAAGAAACTACAGGTTCAGGGTCTTGATCTACCGAGTAGACCGATTGAATCGGACGACCGGGCAGAGATTCTCATTGCTCTCAATCCAGAAGTCGAAATGACCACTGGTAAGTCAATGGCGCAAGTTGGTCACGCTGTGCAGTTGGCAATCATGTCAGCAAGCGCAGAACAGCTTTTCCGATGGGAACTAGATAGACCCGTCATTACTCTTGTGTCTTTTGAGAGCAGGGAGTCTTGGGGTGTAGAGGTTCGTGATGCCGGATTTACCGAAGTTGCGCCGAACACATTGACTGTGGTTGCTCATCTAATCTGAGAGGTTGCTCAAAGTTGAGTCCAGTTGAATCAACTTTGGAATGTACTGTCGCACTCAGCGTTAAACTCCTTGTAACAACCTAGAAAAGGAGCAAAATGATGAATGGAATTAACCGTAGATCGGCAGTCTTCTCGCAGGGGCTTGGTTCTCTGTTTGGAGACATGGCAAACTTGGGAACGAGGGCTTATGAGAACATCTTCGCTCCATACCGAGTATCCCGTAACGGCGAATTGACTCATCTTTCACTGAACCTTGCTGGATACCGAAAGGAAGATATCGATATCTCTGTTGATGAGGTTGAGAACCTTCTTCTTGTAACCGCTGGAATCGAGAAGGATGACGAATCAGTTCGCGAGGACGTAAAGCCTGATGAGGATCTCTCTGAGGTTCTTAGTGAAGTACCCGAGGAAACCTCTGGAACTGTCAGTCGAGGCTTCTACGACAAGACGGTCGATATGAGATTCAAGTTGCCGGAGAATGTGGACTTCGATTCCATCGAACCTGAGTACACGGATGGCGTTCTCAAGGTGACCATCAGAACTAAGGTTCCTGCGAAGGTAGAACCGAGAACAATCTCCATTAGCTAATGGAGATAAAGGAGGGGAGCTTGGTATTGCACCAAGCTCCCTTTCCTATTTACTCTTCTGCTCTGTGTTCTAGCGTGGTGACACCATTTTCGTGCTGAATGTCGTAGTAGAGCTTGTGCCTTCTGGTGCCGGAATAGCCATTATCGACCGCGTAAGAATGCGTCCCAACGGCAGACCATTTGGAACTTTCTGCTGAACCGTCATACCCCCGTGAAAGAACGCTCACGGACTCGATTATCAGCTTGTGTATCCTCTTAGGTAGAGTGATTTTAGCGATGAGGTACTCTCTACCATTTTCGTCCAAGCGCACTACTTCGGATGGATCGTAATTTGGCTCATAGGAACGAGATTTTCCACCTACAGGCTGGACCATTGCTTTCTCGTAAACAACAAAGCCAACTTCTTCGCCAGTCAGTTGAGCAGAAAGCATCTGTTCGATACTGTGACTGGAAAGCGTTTGTGACGTTAGCCGCCTACCTTCGACCAACTGTGACCAAGGTCCGGTAGTGGGGAAAGCCTGAACTAGTAATCCATCGGTGTCCGGTAGATTTGTACTGTTCTCGCTCGTGGTCATGCCGCGAGTATCTCATGTCCGGGTTTTATGCACAATGCTTTTGTTAGGCTATGCACGCTCATATCTACGGAGGACATGATGGTCGCAAAGAGAAAATCGCCAGTCAAGAGAAGTACGACATCTTCTACAAAGCGGAAGACCCCTGTTCGTCGTAAAGCAGCGCCTAAGGCAGCACCTGTCGATCCGGTAGCTACCAAGAACCCCAATGAAAAAGTATGGGTCATGGAGGATGTTCCTTTTGGGACTCGATTCCCTGGTCTGGTGACAGATAAGACCCGTAACGCTCAGTTGTTCATTGGCAGCAGCCTGTCGCCGTTTGCCGCCCTCTTCTCATCTACCGACTACTCGCTGTCTCGGTGGATTGAAGACGATATCAATGGTGAAGTAAGACCCGCAGCAAAAGCCGATCCTATGACACCGCGCGCTGACCAGCAAGAGGATATCAAGTCTATCGCGAAGTCTCTCAGTGCAGGCTCCAGAGGGTTCTTCTTGACATCTCAGACTGGTACTGGAAAGACCATTGTGTCGGTGAAGGCAGCTTTGGACGCTGCCCGTACCAAAACTTCAGGAGTACGCCCAGCAAACATTCTGGTCATTGCAAATCGCCCCGCTGCTATCTGCATTCCTGACTTCCGAAGGACCATTCAGGCTGTTGGAGACGAGGGCAATAGGTGGCTTGTTACGACCGTAGACAGAGTTCACAAGGTGGCTGACCTAGACGTGAAGTGGGATGTCGTTATTGTCGATGAAGCTCATGGATTCAGAGCTACCGACACCCGTCGTTCTAAGAGCTTGGCAAAAGTTGCTCGCGTCTCTGCTACACCCAAGTTGGCACCGTTTGTCATCTGGATGACAGCCACTCCCGCGCACGATCCTACTGAACTTACCTACCTCGCACCACTCCTTGCCCAGGTACTCGGTGAGCCAGCTAAGGACTGGTCTGGAAAGAACGGCGAGTTCGTAGAGTCACTAGCCCGTCATGGATTGCATATTCCATCTGGTCGATACGGCAAGCAGTGGACAGAGAAGCCAGAAGAGCGCGCTGAGGATGTTCGTCTGTTTAGGTCGTGGCTCACTTCTGGTGTTCCCAGTACGTTGTATCGAGAAGCACCGTGGGGTCAGGCTCCGTTGGATATCGCAACGATTGAACTTGACGTGACCAGGAAGCAGCAGTACAACAGTGATTGGTCTGAGTTCCAAGATGAACTAGCCGCCGCAAGAAGCGCAGGTAGGGGCGACAAGGGTCGCGCTGCTGTTCTGAGATGGAGACAAAAGGCTCTGGTTCTTCGTATCCCTGAAATCGTTGAATGGGCTTCTGCGCAGTTAGAGCTTGATAATCAAGTGGTGCTCTATACGGACTTCGTAGGGGTCGGTGCTAACCCAATCACTGAGGCTCTTCAGGATAAGAAGTTTGGTGTTGCTCGATTATTTGGCAAGGACTATAACGTTGCATCAGAGCTTGATGCCTTCTACTCTGGTGCTTCTCCTGTTGCGGTGACGACGATGAGCGCATCTATCAACCTACAGGCTGGTGCAGTGAGCCAGGATGGTAGGAAGGCTACTATGAACCAGCGTGTAGGCGCGATGACTGCACCTATCTACTCCGGGCTAAAGGGTAGGCAGGTTATTGGTCGAACTCACCGAGACGGTCAAGTATCCCCCTGGGTGGTCATGGCTGCTGACTCAACGGTTGAAGAAAAGGTATCGCGTGTGATGATTCAGAGGTTTGCGGCATCGGATGGATTGGCTGGTGCCGACACATCTGCATTGCAGCAAGTTGCAGAACTTATTGGTGCCGACTGGCTTGATCTCTCGACCGGAAAAGAAGATGAGTAAACGCTTGATCTTTGCTGGAACTGTGCAATCATTCATGTATGGCAGATAACAACGTTTCCCCAGGATGGTACCCCGCCCCAGAAAACCCTTCGCAAGAGCGTTGGTGGGATGGTAATGCGTGGACCGAGAACACTCGACCAAGTTCAGGTCAGGCACCGGTTTCTCCAAACCAGTATCCGACTCAGCAGAGTTGGACTCAGCAGGCTCAGAACACTCCCGAGAAGAGTAAGCTCCCGCTTATTCTTGGAATCGTAGGAGGTGCTATTGCGCTCATCATCATCGTTGTTGCCGTATTTGCTGCAATTGGTGCAGCATCCAACAACAGTGACAAAGACCCCGCTGGCGCACCCACTAGTTCTAGCGCACCTTCTGAGTCCACTGCACCCTCCGAAGAGCCTTCCGCTCCGTCCGAACAGCCAAGTGCTACTAACGACCGCGATACCGACCCCAACTCCATCAGCCTTTTGGAGCAGGACTACATCGACCAGTCGCAGCAGTACGCCACAAGCATCGCCTACACCGGTCTTACCCCTGAGGCTGCTTTGGACTACGGGTACGCAGCTTGTGAGCAGTTCGACAACGGTATTGCCACCAAGGAAGACTTCATCCGTTACATCGCTTCTTCGATTGAGGATGGACCACAGGCTTCGACCGAAGCTAACCTCAAGGGATTCATGTTTGCTTACGGTGTTCGTAGCTTCTGCCCCGAGAACACCGCGACCGTAGAGTCATGGGTTTCTGAGGGTACCTCGTAACCCTTCACTAGATGAGGCGGGGCTGCTATATAGCAGCCCCGCCTTTGTCATGTAAATAACCTGTACTTCCATCATCAGTTCGGATATACTTCGCCTATGGCTAATCCTGTTTTACGTAACAACAAGTTGTTCAACCAAACGAACCAGTCGGAACGCAATCCGAACCTTCTGGGCGCATACCCTCCCCCTGCACTCGCAGGTGGTTCGGGAGTCATGACGGTTGAGTCAACGCTCATCAAGACAAGCGCTTTGTTCGCTATCGTCGTCCTCACCGCCGCTGTTGGATGGTTCATCCCTCAGCTTGCTATTCCTGCCCTGGTGATTGCGCTTGTCCTAGGTCTTGTGAACGCATTCAAGAAGGAGCCATCTGTTCCCCTGATTATGCTCTACGCGGTGTTTGAGGGCGTTGGTCTGGGAGGCTTCTCGGCTATTGCTGAAGGCAGGTATCCTGGGGTTATCGTTCAGGCTGTACTAGCGACCCTCGTGACCGTTGCTGTGGTTCTGGCTCTATTTGCTAGCGGCAAGATTCGTTCTTCACGAAGAGCAACCAAGGTCTTTATGGTGGCTATGGTGTCGTACCTTGCATTCTCTCTGTTGAACTTCGGTCTCAGCATCACAGGTATCGTTGACACCCCCTTCGGCATTCGCGGCATGGAGATTGCGGGTATTCCGGTGGGTATTATCATTGGCATCTTTGCGGTCATCATGGCTTCGTACTCACTAGTTCTTGACTTCGAGTTCGTCAAGAACGGAGCGAACAACAGAATTGCTCAGAAGTATGAGTGGATGGCTGGTTTCGGCATCCTCGTCACTGTCGTATGGCTCTATGTTGAGTTCGTAAGAATCTTCGCTCTTCGTCGATAGAGGTAGTAGATAACGGGGTGGTACTTTTCGGAGTGCCACCCCGTTGCTGTACCCAGTCTTGCCTTATCGAACGGTTCACTGTACAATCCAGTCATGACGGAAATCAACAAATACACCTTCACCTTCGCATCAGCCGATCACAAGAACCTCGATAAGGTTGTTGAGGACATGCTTGCTATCGAGTCTCCGGAGACTTCGGTTGAGTTCAAGGCACTCGATGCCATTACGGACGACAGTGGTGTCAGAAGCATGCGCCGTAGGGTGATCATTCGTAGCTCTGACGAAGACATCATCGATGCCATCAACCACATCGACATCCCTCGTTCTGTATCCGTGCGAGCTAACGGATACGCGACGAACAGCTAATTACCTCTGCACTACTTTTGCGCTCTCGATGGCACGCTTAAGACCGCTGACGAATACGTCATGGAAGTCAAGGTGATCTGAGTTTCGCGTTTCTAGATCATCTCCGTCTGCGTCCCAAAGGTGCTCGTGAATAATTTTGCCAAGGGCATCTTTGGATAGCTCCTTGCCTGTGTGATCTTTGGCTACTGCGTTGAGCATTGACCTAATAGAGGTGACACTGACATCGTGGAAATCGAGTTGGTCTGAACCTTGTCTTTCCAAATTGGAAACGCCAAGATACCTCTCGCTGTAATCTTCATTACTCAAAGCATAGATATCTTTCGGCGCGGAAAGCGGGACAGATGATCTACTGCCACCCGGCACCTTGACCATTCGGGTATACGCTCTACCTCGTGAATCGATGCCTTGTTTGGGTACTAATGGCGATGACATAGTTGAACTCCTTTGAATCAGTATAGGTGGCTAGTGCGACATCTAGTTTTCGAGTTGCATATCCGAAAATGACGTGCTAGGCTTTACTCGAAACAACAACAAGCCTTTGTAGCTCAGCGGCTGAGCGGAGATCTCTAAAATCTTGCGTACGCGGGTTCAAATCCCGTCAAAGGCACCGATTATTCTGGATGTAATTGACTCATCTTGGCAAGTCTCTTCTTGATGGCGGCGACCGATACACCTAGGTTGCGGCTAGTCTCAGAGTAGTTGCTCTCTGCAATCATCTGCACTAGCTCTCTTTGCTCCGGCCATTCGATCTTGTCTCGATGCGAACTGATTTTGATAATTCCGCTTCGTACAGCCAAATAGTGACATCTGTGACATTGGGTTGAATCTCTACTCTTGTTAGCTCCACAAGCACATCTAGCCCGTCTACTGTCGTTATTGGATGCTGTTATTTGCGAGTGACAATTGGGGCAGAGAAACCTCAGATTCTCTCTTCTGTTGTCGAGCGGATTTTCATTGATGTGGTCTATTTCTAAGGTGATTGGGCGATTGTTGTATGTGTCTCGAACTTTACAGTGCGCACATCTGACCTCTCTTCCTATCTCAATAAGCGCCCTTCTCAATCTATGGGCAGTAACCCTACGAGGGCTATTTTCAACAAGTAGTTCTTCCGTGGCTTTTGGAGCAGCGCGAGGTCCAAAACGAGAGAAGTGATCTGTATTGATACCAAGCTCCTTCACAAGCGCTGTGAACTCGTAATGTCTTTTACCATGAGGCTCATACCCCAAAACTCTTAATGCTGCGCTGTAGCTACGAGAATTTTCAACAGCTACTTTGACCTGATCAATGTCATATTGACCCCTAATGCTATACATCTGGTAAAGGTATCACGAGAGGTGTGTCGGCAATGATTTTGTCTTGACTGATGTTGTTGCGTATGCTACTGTTGTCTCTCACATCAAACAGAAAGAGTCATCATGACTTAGGTTTCCAACAACACCATCATCCCCGCTCCTATCGTGGAGCCTGCATCACTCGAACACAAAGACAAGCTGTACCTCGTTACACATAAAGAACTATCCAGCGGATACCAGACCGCACAAATCGCACACGTTGTTGCGGAGTTCATCTTGAACAACCCCGACGAAGCGAAAACATGGAACCTTACTTCCAACTCGGTTATCGTCCTAGAGGCTGATAGCGCAAGACATCTCTATGAGTTGCAGGAGTCTGCTGCCGGTAAGGGAATGCTCGTCACAGAGTTTAGAGAGCCTGATCTTGGTGATGAGATTACCGCACTGGCTTTTGGACCTTCGGAAAACACCAGGAAGCTTCTTTCTAACCTTCGTTGCGCAGGTAGGAACATCAGCGAAAGTCGAGAGTCTGAGCTTCGCCAGCGCGAGCGAAAGATCCGCGATATGTCTTTCGCAATGATGGATTGTGAGCAGACAGAAGGTCAGAACGTATTGCAGCATGGTCGTTCGGTTCGTGAACACTACTTCGCTCTAATCAGTCACCTACGGGGCGAGGTTGACCTGTCGCAGACGAGTAACTGGCGTTTGCCTAGTTGGCTGGCTGACTACCGCATAGAGCTTCTCAGCGCCATTCCCGACCGGTATGTCATGGATAGGTACCTCACGCTACATGACTGCGGCAAGCCTAGTGTTCTCGAAGTAGATGATGAGGGTAAAAGGCACTTCCCTATGCATGCACAGTCATCTCAGAGGACTTACAATGACACCTTCTCTTCTCCAGATGCATCCGTCTCGTACCTCATTGAGCACGATATGGATATCCACCTGCTTTCCGCTGTAGATGTACCCCAGTTCGTTGAATCTGGCTTTGCCATTGCACAACTGCTCAGCGGTCTTGCCGAGTTGACTAGCAATGCTGCAATGTTCGGTGGTATTGAGTCAACTGGATTCAAGATGAAGTACAAGAGGCTCGATCAGCGAGGCAAGGCTATCTGCAAGGTCATGTTCGAGAATGGTGCCGAGTAATGAGTGTCATTGCAGCCAAATTCATCGCAGAGATAGAAGGTGCTGGTCCAGAAGAGATAGCTATTCTCGCTTTGGAGTATTTCAGCATGGCTCAATCAGAAGGTTGGAAGACCAGAGACGCAGAAGTGGGCACTTTGTACGACGTGGGTTGGGATGAATACGATGAAGAGTCAGGAGAGGACGTTTGGCATTCGAATTGTGTCATGAATGACTACCAAGCTGCTTTTGATAAGGCTACTAGATGGGGCTGCGACTGCCGCATCATGAGAGTCAATCCGTTTGAGTAACCAAGTGGATGTATTGACTGGTGCTAATTTCCTATGCTATCGTTTCACTAGCAACTTACAACCAAGGGAATGAATATGAACAGCATCCTCACCTTCTACGGTCATTAGAGACCGTAGATCCGAGTAGTGATTTGACTACATCTACGGTCCTGAATGGACCGAGCAATGTCGAGAACAAGAAAAGATAGACCATACTGGGTGCGCGAGAACGACAGCACACTCACGAACCACAAACACCTACTCTGCGGCAAGACCGTCTACAAAAGGCAGTACTTGGTAAGCGAAGAAGGCGAACCACTCTACTACCACAACAAGGGTACGAGAATCGGGTTCGATTGGTCAAAGGGGTACGAGAACGGCGTAACAGAACTACAGGCTCGAATCCACAGGGAACTCTACAAGGAGTACTGGGTGGAAGTCGAGTACGATTGGGGCTGGTTCCCAGCCTTCGAGTTAGTGGTCGATTTCGTCTACCCCGATGAGTGCACAGCAGGACAGAAGTACACCAAAGAGTCACAGCGATTCCGCAACGGTACATTGCCCTGCACACCCGAGATGCCACCTGAGGAAAGCAAGCACCGCCACGGCTTCTCCACACAGGAAGACCGAGCAATCCTCAGCGGTAGCTCCAGAAGAAAGAGCCGCGACACCCTCATCGGGTACGCAAAAGAGTACAACGCCAACGGCGATGTAGATGACAGCGACATGGATGTGTCACAGCACAGGCACAGCATGTCGTGGTGGTGGTAAAAGCAAAGGCTCCGAGAGTTTCATACCCTCGGAGCCTTTGTCATGCATGCTTCTTGATGTGTTTCTTGATGTCATGAAGCATGTCTTTTTGCCCAAACATCATGATGTTCTCTGCCTTATCCAACTCAATCCACCGGGCATCAGCAATCTCAGGGTATCTCACTATCGTTCCGCTGCCAGCGGGGTATTCAGCTTCGATGACGTTCGATCCTCGAAACTTGATGCCCTTTACTGCGGTAGCGTCTCCGATAAAAGCAGTGATGATTTTGTTGTGGGGTGTTTGAAAGTCACAGAGTTTGCTATACGAGATGCCTGGTGCCAAGTTCCCTGTTTCTTCGTGAAACTCCCTCATTGCTGTCTGCATAGGAGACTCATCTAGCTCTGGACGACCCTTGGGAATGCCCCAGATTTTTGTTCTCAATGAAGACCAGTAGCGAATGCCATTCGCCTTACAGAGGAAGATTTCTACCTTGCCGTGTTTGCCTGTCCGGTAGAGAACAATCCCGTACGAATGCTTGATGGTCATGCGCTAATGGTTGCACACGAAATGCGCCTGACGCAAACTTAGTGGAAGCTGTCTCCGCAAGCACATGAACCTGCTGCATTGGGGTTGTCGATAGTGAACCCTTGCTTCTCCAAGCTATCGACGAAATCGATGGTTGAGCCGTCTAGGTAGGGTGCGCTCATTTTGTCCACAACTAGCTCGACGCTACCGAACTCATACGTGCTATCAGCATCCATAAGTCGCTCATCGAAGTAGATCTGATAGATGAGTCCTGAACAACCACCCGGCTGAACAGCAACTCTCAGGCGCAGATCATCTCTGCCTTCGCGGGTAAGGAGTTCGTCTACTTTGGAGGATGCTTGTTCTGTGAGAAGTACGGGTGAGTCGTTCATGAAGTGATTCTACACCTTTGCTGTTGATTAGCTAGACCTAACCAACCTGATCATTGCCATATGAGCAAAGATGCACTACTCTTGATTCATACATAAGGAGGGGATAGCTTGTACGACGCGGATTACCTAAAGACCGGATCAGGTCGTGTGGTGCACCAGATGCGTAAAGTGATGTCGTTGATTCAGGCAGTATCAAATCCTCGCACTCCTATTCCTAGCATTTCTGGCTATGGAGACCTCGAAGACATCAAGACTTTCGGCGGTTGGATTGCAGCGTGGGGAGACCCACTAGATACCAACACAGGCATGCTTTATCTCGATTACGACAATGACGGATTGGTGATCTACTCAACCAAGCCGAATGATCCAGATGTTTCAAGCCAGATTGATATGTACTACGAGTTCGATGAAGTAGATGGCGACTGGTCTAAGTTCGATGAAGCTGTACATGCTGCTCGACAGTGGCTAGTCGATAACGCAGACGGTCTTGTCGCCAATGATCCAGTAAGCCTCCACAAGCTATTCCGATTGGATGCACCTAATGTCTAGAAGACTACATAAGCGTGTTCTTGTTTTGGTCCTGGGTATCGCCGTTATGGCTACCTATGGTTGTGCGTCTACACAGGAAGATCCGGCACCCAGCAACTTTGCTGTGACCGCATCTATCGACGGTGAACCTTTTGATGAGAACAAGCCGATTCAGTTTGCAGCACTGGCTCCTGGTCAGACTCAGACCAAGAGTATTGTCATCACCAACACTGGTGATACTCCGGGACTTATTGATGAAATTGGTATCGAGAAGTCCGGCTCTCTGTTTGAGAAGAACCTTGCGACTATCACCATAGTGGGTTTTGATGGCAAGGAGCTTCAGCCACAAACCATCGCCGTCTCTCAAACGATTGAAGGGAAAATCGTTTTGGTCACTGATAGCGCGTTAGGATTGGGCGAAACTGGCGCAATCAAGCTCAACTTCCGAGCATCCCAGGCAAAGTAGAAAGAGGACTCATGTCACTTATCAACCATCCAAACACCGTTGAGATTCGACTTCGTAACTTGACCGATGTCAACGAGCAGAACAAGAAGGCTCATGAATCTCTTGGTGCTCTTCTCGGCAGCATCACGGGGCGTTTGTACTTCATTGGCGGTACAGTCGCAATCATCGATGACAACACCATCCACGTCATCGGAGAGGTCAAGGAGGGTGCCGATAAAGAAGCCGCCCATAAGGCTCTACGAGGTGCCTTCTTCAAGTCCTAAGGCATGAAGACCGTCAAACGCCGTCTCTGGTTTGAGGCGGCGTTTGCTTTTGTATCTAGCCTCATGTACAGTTGAATTGTAGAAAGGAAAGCACATGCTCCCCAAGAATCTGGTAATCATCCGCCACGGTCAGTCCGAAGCCAATATCTTCCAAGCTGGAATCGATGATGACGGGAACACCATCATGCCTCCGGCTGAGTTCAACTCGCGCCACGATTCGAACATGCGCCTTTCTCCCAAGGGTTCCAAGCAGGCTCGCGTTGCTGGTGACTGGCTTCGTGAAAACGGTCTTGCAGACTTTCAGCGTTTCTACGTTTCCCCGCACACTCGCACACGAGAGACCGCAGGTAACCTTCACCTTGGCGGTCAGTGGCGAGTGGATGACCGCTGGCGTGAGCGCGATTGGGGCGAGCTTGCTGCCCTGACCAAGAAGGAGCAGGAAGAGCGCTTCCCTGAGTCGATGAAGCTCAAGAAGCAGAACGAGTGGTACTGGAAGCCCGCAGGTGGAGAGTCTCTCGCTACTGGTGTCCGCGCTCGATTCACCGCCATCATGGACATGCTCTACCGAAAGAACGATGACGGAAACATCACTGATGATGTCGTCGCGGTAGCTCACGGCGAACTAATCCGAGTGGCACTCTTTGTCATCGAGCAGATGACCCCGGATCAGTGGATCAAGATGGACAAAGACCCCGCGTACAAGATCCAGAACTGCATGATTGTGCACTACAGTCGTGTCAACCCGCATTCTGGCGAAGAGAGCAAGAACTTCACGTGGCGACGGGTCATCTGCCCCTGGGACAATGCTCTTTCGTGGGATAACGGTGAGTGGACTGAGATTGGTCTGCACCTCTACTCGGATGACGAACTTATCAACTCGGCTCGCGAGTACGCCCGACTTTTCTAAGGAAGAAAATGCCTGAATACACCCCTACCGATGAGCTTGTTGGCAAGTCGTTCCCATTTAGCTACCTTGGTGAACCCATTCGCTTCACCATCGTTCGCTTGCTTGGCGATCTTGCTTTTGCCGTTGCAGACGAAAACAAGTGGGGTATCAATGAGCGACCTTTCTCTGTGAGCGAGGTGAGAGGAATCCTCTTCTGGCAAAGCACCTTTACGTCTGCGAAGGAAGAAACCGAAGACTTCTGGGAGTCAACCGAGGTAGGTCAGGTTCTTCATTACGATGAGGGTATCAGTAGACTCATTCGGGGGACTGTTGTCATCGATCCTGAGGATAGCACCAAGAAGCTTCAACTTCTGGAACTAATCGGTGACTGGTCGTTTGAGAAGCCTTATCGTGAGAAGGACGGCTCTGTCCACAAAAGCCACTACATCATCGCTGTCGAAGAAAAGAAGATGGTAGTTCCTAGTTCCGAGAGTATCTGGGAGAACCTTAGTCCCGAGGTGCAGAGCGGACCTCGGTTCCGAGATCTAGAAGGAGATCCCGGAACCCTTGCTCCGTGGACCTACACCATTCCCGAACTCACCGAGGACGAGATCAAGAATGCACAGCGTGAGAAGATCATCGCTTCGCTCATCGAGACGCTCAATAATTGGTCAGAGACTACCGATCATAAGGTTGATGACATTCGAGCCGCAATTACCGATCTAGAGAAGATTTGAGTACCATGATAGCCTCGACCCATGAGTGAGCGCGTAAGAGAGATCTACTTTTCGGTCGATATCGAATGTGACGGTAAGATTCCGGGTGACTTCTCTATGGTTTCGCTCGGCGCTGTTGTGGTAGGTATCCGTGAAGAAGATGGCTCATACACTCGTCTCGATTTAGACGACCAAGCAAACGGGTTCATGGTTGAACTCAAGCCAATCTCTGACAACTGGATTCCCGCTACATTGGCGGTTAGCGGTCACGACCGTGACTACTTCATGGAGCATGGCGAAGACCCCGTAATCGGGATGACCAGATTTGCTCAGTGGATAAACGACACGACTGCTCGGTATGATGCCACATCACCGGTAGCGGTAGCATTCCCACTGGCTTTCGATTGGATGTTCTTCTATTGGTATCTAGTCAAGTTCTCTGAGATTGAGTCACCGTTTGGTCATGGTCGTCACCGAGATATCAAGACTGACTATGCATCAACCTTTGACACCCCTATCGCGCTGTCCGGTAAGAGGCTGATGAGTAGCGAGGTGAGGTCAAATCGAAAGCACACTCATGACCCTTTGGATGACGCAAAGGAGCAAGGCGAGCTTCTTATGAACATCCTAGAAGTCAGACGCAAGCAGGTCTTGGCAGCTAGCTAGAAAAGCCCCGGTCGAATTTACTCGACCGGGGCTTTGGCGTGACTATGGGAGTCGAACGTACAGGGGGCTGCCCCATACGAAGTTACGATGAAGAACCTTCCTACCCCAATCAGGCGAGTCGATCATGCCTCCATTGCCATCGTAGATTCCGATGTGCTGACCGGGGTACCAGAGTAGGTCGCCAGCAACAGCCTGAGAGGCAGGAATGACGGTACCCATGCTGCCTTGTGAATCAGCCCCACGCGGTAGTGACTTGCCGAATGCAGCCATAACGTATTGAACCAAGCCGTCACAGCTAAAGCTATCAGCGGGATTGTTGCCGTTGCCGTAAGGAACAACACCCACGAACTGATCGGCATAGGCGATGACAGCAGCACCGCTGTAGGTCTGTGAAGGCGCTACGACGCTCGCTACGGCTCCGGGCTGACCTGATGTTGAGGGTGTAGCCCCGCGAGATACCATTGCATAAGAAGGCGACGTAGGGTCGGTCACAACAGGAATGGGCGGCGGGGTGGTTACAGAGTAAGAGTCTCGTGAAAGATCTGCGGCAGTAGCGGTAGAGGGGGCTGCGTACTCTTGGGTCTCAGGAGATACATAGATGCTTTCGTGCGTTACTGATTCTGGCGCTGCCATTGCGGGCGGGGTAGAACCAACAAGCATTCCTCCTACACATACGAGCGCTAAACCTGGAGCGAACTTTTGGATTAGTGTGCTTGAATAAGTCATAGAGAAACCAACGGTAACAGAATGGTCACGGAGGGTCAAGCAAACTGTTAGTCGAGCCTGTCATATGTCTTTGCTATGATGTATAGCGAGTAAGCAAAAGAGTGAGAGCCAAGTAGCGCCGATTTCGCTTCGGCACTACAATTTATTGAACTACCATTTAGTCATGGCGCTGAAAGCACCTCAACAACCCGAACACAGATTCAAGTGATTGATTTCACTTATCGAGAAGAGCACGATGTCAAACCTAATTCCGACCACCGTCGTCGATAAGAATGGTGTAACCACCACGCGCCACAAGAAGGCTGATGGTGGCATTAGCGCCACCCGAATTGATGGTGTGGCGATGCCGCCTTCTGCATCCAAAGTGGCATCATCAAATAACCCCATTCCTCCGCGCGGCGTGAATACTGAACTGCTCGGATACGATTTCGAGTCAAGTGAGATCTTCGAGAACGTTGTCTCGGATGATGACGGAAATACGCTGATGGAGTACAGCGAAGAATTTGACGATATGGACAGTAGAGTACCCTTCCTAGCCGGAGAGGATGGCGTTGTTGCTACCGCCAAATTGGTTGGTACGGACAACGGTTATCAGTATGAAGTAACCTTGGACTGCTTTGATGGGAACAAGGGTAAGTTCAGGACCATCGAGATTCCCTACTTCACTGGCAGTGGTTGGACAACTGCTCCTAAAATGGGAGATGTCATGTCATCTATCGCTTCTGACGCGCTGGTTGGCGAGGGTTACAGCACCAACCAGTCTGGATTCAAGTCCTTCATGGAAGAAATGGGATACGAGTCCGAGTACGAGGCGCGTAAGGCTTTCAAGGGGTGTCGTGAAGCCATAACAAAGCTGAAAGATCTCGTAGGAGAAGTTCGTTACGGCGATTATCTATATGGTCGTGACAAGGCTTACCACGGCTATGACTCGGGTCAGAAGTACGCTCAGAGCTAGTTGTCACACTGGTCATAGTAAACGCTTGGAGAGATATCGGCTCCCCACTCCTTAGCCTGCTCATCTGCTTCGCACTCATTTAGTTCCCTGCCCGCGTGGAACTGCTCGTAGTGCGTCGTCTCGTGTAGAACGATGTACTTCATGAGCGAGTAGCGAAGATCAGGTGATACGTAAATCTTGTCTGGCGTGTAGGGGTTGAAGCACCCACCCTGATGACCGCCAGAGCCTCCACAGTTCTCCCATCCATTCGTGAATACCACTTCTGGTCCATCGGAAGTCACTGAGTTAACTAGTTGCTGAGCAGTCGGCTTGCCCCATCCCACATCCGAGCTAACGAACACGACGATTAGAGTGAGCACAGCTAGAACGCTGACGATAAAGAGCCAGAATCCCGATACTGAGTCATTACCCTTGACAATCACTCGTGCTTCGTCTGTATTCATGGCATCAGCATACCTGAATCGAATTGCAAATCGAAGTATCGGTACTGAGTGTTTGACGGATTTGTCCGATTAGAATACTGGTACGGCAAAAGTCGTGAGTCTTCGAGGAAACCATGAACAAGTTAGCAAAGCTCCTATCTGTATCAACAATTGTTGCCGCGAGCGTCATTGGGCTTTCAGCCTGTGCAGTTACAGAGTCGGTGAGTGACACCATCACCACTCAGCCAGGTACCCAGAGCGCAGAGCGTATCGATGAAGCAAGACGCACTGTCGTGGCTCAAAACATAACGACAGTAGCTACGCAGCTAGAGTACGAATATGCTATGTCTACCATCTACTCTACGCCAGCAGCCCTTCCCGAAGGTGTGAGGGTCATCACCTCTGAGTCTGGTTACATCATTAGCGGCTCTACTGATAGTGGAGAAACCGCTTATCGGGTTAGTGGTGTCGCTGATGTTTACTGGTTTGATGCACCGGCTACGGATATCTCGGAACTGGTAGCCAAAGGTGTCGTTATTCCATCAGGAATCACCACTCTTCCATAAGCTACCCAAAGCAGACGTGCTAGCATCTCTGCATGTTCACCAATCTGCCCATGATCGTATACGGTCTTTGGGGTGTCTACACACTCCTTGCACTTGTTTACTCGGTCGCCTACATCAGGTGGACAGTTAAATGTGGCGACTGGTACTCAAAAATGGAGACGGGTAATCCTAAGTCGTCGGTGCGCGTAACCAAGCAGATAGTTAGCTCTGCCCGGTTCATTGAGTTCTTCCGTTACGCCACCCTCATCTCTTTCGGTGTGTCTATCATGGTCAACATTCTCGCTGTTGAAAGTGGTCATCTGACGCTCATTTTGGCGCTTATTGCGATGCCTTGGGTCATCACAGGAATATGCAACATCTTCATTGGAAGACAAGCGTCTCATAGGGATGCTTACCCGCGCACACTACAACCGCGCAAGCTATCGATTACTGCAAACTTCCGTCAGGAAGGCTATGACAATGGAGCGTTCAAAATTGAGTGATGGTATTGGAATCCTGGTTGATTTCGACTCGAAGAAGTGGCTGTATATCCCGATGGCTCTCCCCGAAGGATATAGCAGCCCTAAGAAGTGGGCGTGGGAGAAGTCAGTAGAGATCTCCGAAGATAAAGGTCTAGACCAAGAAGCGGCAATGAGTATCTGTCGCTACCTCGAAAGACTTGCGGAGTCGAGCAACGAGTTCGAGCATCGTTTTGTTCTCCTTGAAGAGATCGGTGAGCACATCATGAACGTCACCATCATGTTCGACATGAATGAAGATGGTTCAATCGAGCTTTCTTCACTACTTCCCAATGAAGAGGGCGATGAGTCAATGGTTCCATTCTTCTCGGAGAACTTGGGGACGGGCTTGAAGGCATTCAGGAACATCACCAAGAAGCGTATTTTCAGAGATGACTACTCCCTTTGGCAATACCGATACGCCTTTGTCAAGGGAGAGCTAGCGATTACAGTGCATGCCTCTTACGAAGACCGCGAGTTCTTGGTGAGGCATGAGGAAGACATCGACTACCTCATCAAGTCCGTCATCGCTGTTGCTTGACTATAGGTAGATTCTGCATTAGAGTGTTTGTATGACAAGCACCAGGACTATCAAGAGGGCAACCTCCGAGTCGTATGACCACGACAAGGCATACGCTCAGCCCCTTGATGCATTCTCGCTGTTTGGGAGTATGCTTCCTCTGCCCCATCTTGAATCTTTTCTCGATGTAGTTGACGCTTACGACTCGAACCTCATTGCTACGGAATTCGTGGCATCGCTTTTCTCTGTGTCTGTTGAAAGCCTTCCGGTCAATGACCAGCAGGTTGTATATGCTCGGATGCTTGCTCATGGATTTGCCCTCAATCCTGATATTTTCAATCAGCACGTCAAGTTCATCTCCGATAAGGGCAGATACTCGCTGACGAAAAAAGTCACTACCGATGATCTTTCGACCCTGAACACCTCGTGGGGTCTTGCGGTGGATTTGTTCGGATTAGACGCAGCAATAGCTCAGCTAATGATGACCTGTGGCGTGGATGCCTCTGCCTCTATTGTCCGGCTTATTCAGACCGGAGTTGTCACTCAGGAGTCCATGAAGCTCACTTATGGTCGCAACACGATTAGGGCTTTTAGCGCTAGCTCGGTGGTAACTGTCAACGCTTTGAAGTCACGTACTGTCTCGACAGCGCTTGATGACTTCTTTGTCTCTAACGAATACGACGCGACGCATCTTGCAATGCTGCAACTGGACTGCAACGACGATCTTACGATTGAGTTGATTCAGAGTGACGTGAATCTTGCCGAGATAACCTCCGCTTTGAAGACTACTTCGGCGGATGTTGCTACTATCGTTAAGTCCAAGATTCAGGGTATTGATAGCACGCTGCTGTCCTCTCTTCTTGGCTGACATGGAGTGATTGTGCCGGGAATTATCAAGTACCCCGCGTTTGGTGATGCGTTGGCTACGATTGAGCATCGTCGAGATAACGAACGACTTCCTCTTGTCACAGAGCTACCCAGCTACATCCAGCCGAAGTCAGTGCTACCGCCGCACAAGGTTAGTAGCCAGGCTGGAATAGCTACATTCGCACCAAAAGCCAATTAGGGTGTGGCGCTCTGTTGGTTTGTGTGCTACTTTTCCTCTGAAAGATTGAGAGCGCCGTGAAGAAGCACTTGCTAACGCTGCCCATTGTCATCGCCATTACACTTGGTGGTTTGACTGCGTGCACCACCGAAACGACCCCTGTTGCTGGCATCCCTGCCATGATCGAAGAGAATTCGAACGTTGCGGCTGTGAACGTTCTTCAGGGTGACGCAATCGATGGCAAGGTGGGTGCTATCTATGTGGTGAAGGTTGCATCAAGCATCACGAGCGAAGAGTTAGCTGCTACCGCTAGAGACACCACAGATATGCTTGCTCGCAATACTGACGCATCCGAGAACTGGGGAATTAGGTTCCGCTCTGGCAACAAGGAAATCGGTATGGCGCAGTCCGCTTACCTAGCTGATCACCCCGAAGTAATCCAGACTGTCAATGGAGTCTCCAACGCAACTCCCACACCGTCACCCCTTCCCATTGAAGGTGCTCGTGATAGTTATGCGGAGCAGGTGAAGGCGATTGATGCAGTCATTGGTCAGAACGGCATCTTGTCTGTAGGGTCTTACGATGCACCAGAGGGGTATTTCTCTCCTTCTGTTTCTGACCAGGCAAACTTTGAAGGTGCTTACGGGGTATCCGTGGCAGCACTCGACCAGAGCGGTTGGAAGAATAGGGGTGACTTCAGAGTAACCCTCAACCTAGTGACCCAGACTCCCGAGGGCATTGTTCAGCAGACGGGGACATCAGTGACTGCGAACGTATTGATTGCAGATCAGAACGGCGGAATCAGCACCCTTCTTGGATTCCCCGAGACGACCGTAGCAATGTACCGCGCAGCACTAGGGGTTCCTGAGGCTGTGTACACAACCGTGACGATTGCATCTCGTGGTGCCTCGGAAGACATCTCCATCAAGGTTGAGAACCCAGACCTGATCCGATCTGTCTATGCTGCTGTTCAGTCAGTTCAGACAGAGGACTCGCCATTTGTCAATCCCACGGTAGAGTCAACTAGACCGCACTTATGAAACATCGTACCACTGAGTCATGAGTAAATTGGTCCAAAAGTCGAACGAAAAAGTTCGGAAACGATGGATCTAGCCTGTCTATAATGGTAACAACCAAACGGAAACGAGAGGTGGTACAGATGACACACATCAACGAGTTCATGCTCGACGCAAGGCGGTCCATTGGGAAGCGCCTAACCACGACTAAGGATACGGACTGTATCTCGTCGGTGAATTGAACCGCATCAAAAAGGCTCAAGTTCATCGAGTTGGTTCAGTCAGCTAGCCCCAAGTAGAGGATAGTGGCGACGGTTCGCATTAGGACGAACAAACGCACCAGACAAACATCAACAGAAGAATTCGCTAAGACCCCCTGGGATAACCAACCAGGGGGTCTTTCCTTGCGTGACAAGACTAATTCATCTATGCTGTTCCTGAACAAGGAGAACAATGGCTTCGCAAGACGATGACTACATGAACATTCCCGTCCCGGATATCGATGAGTCCGGTAACTACCGACCACTTACGACCACTAAGCTGTCGGGTAAGTTTGGATACATCGCTGTTGGAATTTCTGTTTTCGCTGTTTTGGGACAACTCGCGGTAGCGAGCGTACTCGGTCTTCCTCCCGAGATTTGGGCATACTTCTCGTTCCTCTGGATTGCGGCAGGCGGGGTGGCACTGTGGGGAATGTTCTCGGATGACAGGAAGTCACTAGATCTGTTCACTCTTGTCACTTCTGTGGTTTTCGGAATCCCCGTCATGATTCTTAGCATTCAAACCCTCTCATCCCTGTAGGAGAAGCACTATGAGTACAGTTCGTAACGATGAGACAGAAGGCTCGACCAATAAGGCTGTTGCCCTAAAGCTGGAATTCAAGGCAGAACCTATCGAGTCAATGGCATCTGTTTTGAAGCGCCATTATGCCTTTGATGAGGGCGATGTGGTATGTGCATGCGGAGACGTATTCGTCAATATCAATTCAGACGAAATCAAGGCATTCAACAGAGACCCCGCCACTTTTATCGCTCGGCATCAAGCAGTCAAACTGCTTAGGGAATTTGGTGGTGAGTAGGCATGAAGTCAGTTGACTCAGACAAGCTAGCGCGAGTTCCCGTTGGCTCTATCATCTTGGTCAAGCCGGATGTAGATGACCCTACGCATCCCACAACCACGTGGGAGGTGATTGCACCCAACCGAGCGACAATCCTCGATGAGAATTACCCCGATGGTGAAGTGGAGTCAGTAGATATGTTTCATCCCGCCCAGGTCCATATCGTAGGTCAAGTAGCTCCGTTCTAGTTTTGACAATCTGTTTTCTTGTGTTAGTGTGATAGAACTAAACATCACCAACTAATTGAGGAAGCCATGTCTGTCACCTTTTACACGCAGTCAGACCCTTCGGGGTGGGCACTGTCATGCTCGTGCGGTGATGCTTTTGCGGTTTCCCGTTACGCTGACTACGCAGATGCTCGTTCTGCCCTGGCAGTTGGGGTCCGACCGTCTTGCGGTGACATTTTCTGCGCCGATTACCCCGTCAGCACCGTGCCGCTCTACGCTGTGGAGCCAGTTTCTGTCAACGTCTCGTCTGTCAACGCGCGACACCTTCTCGAAGTACTTGGTTACGAATCGATTGAATGTGTCGGTAGTTCTACGGCTGATGACTTCTTTGGTCGAGTCCTCATGGCGCAGGGTGCCTCCCTTACTGATGCGGGTATTCCTGCGACCCAGAACGGAAACGTTGTTGACTGCGGTCGTGAAGAGGGTTATACGGACAGCCGACTCATCGACCTCGAAATGGTCGCCCGACACGCCGTCGATCACAAGTTGTGCATCAACTGGGGTTAGCTGGTAGGATTACTTCAACAGACACCGACCAGGAAAAGGATTATGAGTACTACTACCTCTACCAACAACCGCAAGGCGGTACTTACCGTACTCGCAATCCTTGTTGCCCTGGTCATTGGAATCAGCGTCGTCTACACGCTTGGTTCCAAGAACTCCAATGATGCTGCATCTCCCGCAGCCACCCCTTCGGCTTCTGTTACTCCGACAGAGGCAGCTACGGTTGCTCCGACCGAAGCTACCACCCCGCCTAACACTGCTTCCGCATCGACAGGCACAAACTTCACCGTTGCTGAGATTGAGTCTAAGCTGAACACTCTTTCCGTTCGTGATTTTGACGTAGAGGCGACCGACCCTACTGATGGCAAGGGCTACGAGCGCGAAGTCAAGTTCGGTGATGCATGGATTGATGTCGATGACAACGGCTGTGACACTCGCAATGACATGCTCATTCGAGATCTGGTCGATGTCACCATTGATTCTGACGGCTGCACCGTCCTCAACGGAACGCTCGATGATCTTTACACTGGCGAGGTCATCGATTTTGTTCGCGGACGCAGCACGAGTTCTGATGTTCAGATTGACCACATGATCCCCCTTTCCCGCGCCTGGGGTCTTGGTGCTAACGACTGGACTCAGGATGAGCGCATCGCGTTCGCAAACGACCCTGAGAACCTGCTTGCTGTCAAGGGACCAGTCAACGGTAGCAAGAGCGACCAGGGTGTCGATACGTGGACCCCTGCCACGTACGACTGCCTTGAGACCCAGAAGGCTGCTGGTCTGAACAGCAAGAACGCCAAGCTGGCGTGCATTCGACCGAGCGCAGATGCACCGTTTGTTGATATCTACACGGGCGAGTACTTTGACTCGTTCGAGTGCGAGTATGTCTCGCGCTTCGTGATTGTTGCTGACAAGTATGACCTTGCAGTTACCGCAGATGACGTGACCCGAATCAACAACGCCCTTGCGACTTGTGTGTAAGCAGGAGTCAACTATTTGCTCATTCGTGTGTAAAGTGACTATGATTACGACATGAAGGTTTTGTCTTGGCTCAAAAGCCATAAGTATGGTGTTGCTTTTTGGCTACTCGGCTCGGTTGGCTGGCTAGCTGCCTTCATGCTGCTCACCGATTACATCCACACTCTCAAAGATCCCTCTTTCGTTCCTTCGTGCAACATCAGCGTTCTTGTTAGCTGTGGTCCCAACATGACCAGCCCGCAGGGTTCTATCTTCGGCTTTTCCAATACCATCATGGGAGTTACCGGATTCGTAGCTCCCATCTTGACCGGCTTCTTGCTCATGGGCGATCATAAGCTGTCTAAGTGGTTCTGGTCAGGAATGGCTTTGGGTCATACCGGCTCGCTTGTTCTTATCTCGTGGCTCTTTTCGCAGAGTGTATTCTCGATTGGAACTCTCTGCCCTTGGTGCATGGTTGTATGGGCTGTGACGATCCCGATGTTCTTCATGGTGTGGACTCAGACCTTGAAGGCGTGGAAACCTGAGGGTAGGACGGCTAAGTTCCTCTCAGACTGGATGTGGGTTCTGATTACATTCTGTTACGTGACGATTGCTTTCATTGCTCAGTTGAGACTCGACTGGTTGGCTGAATTTACCCGCTAGAATTGACAAATGGTTATAGCGGCAATGCAAGCGACAGAAGCAGATATCCGAGAGGGTAATCTCGCTGCATTGTCGCACCTCATCGATCTTGTGCAGTGGAGTTCAGTTGCTGCACTTGTCCTTTCTGGGTTCATGCTCTATCGAAGCATTTCTCGGTTTGGGGCACCCTCTTTCGGTAAGACGATGTGGATATGGTTCTCAGGCGGAATCTCGTTCTTCGCTGTGATTGCACCCTTTGCTATCATCTTCAACTTTGGAGACACGCTCTCCCAGTCCATACCTGGCGTGAGCATCTTGACAGGTCTGGGTGGTATCGCATCCATTGGTTTCCTTAGGCTTCAAAAGATGTGGGCTACCCGCGAAGAGCAGATGCAGGAGTAATTGACAGCCGCTCACCGATGGTTTAGTATCGTTATGGCTCTACTCGATAACTAGGAAAAGGCTTATGAGCGACCAAGACTCTCACGACGAAGACATCACTGTCGATAAGGCTATGGAGCTTTATCAGGCGGCTGTTGTTGCTGCGGATGAAGCCGCAGCGAATCAGGCTGAAATCGAGAAGTCGCAGGACTTGGTAGCCATCACTGCATCCCCCGACTCTGTTCGCGCAAAGCTCATCGAGTCACGCTCTGCACTCCGTCTTGCTCAGGAGAAAATCAACTCTTCGAAGAAGGCGCTTGACAATGCCGTTGCGCGTCAGCGTGAAGAGATGGAGCGCAAGATCACCGAGATGAACTCCATTCTTCAGCCGATGAAGGTACAGATGGCGAAACTTTCTGACGGTATCGACGCGATGAATCTCTACATGGGTCGTGATGAATTCATTCACACCATCCGCGAGGGTGAAAAGGCTCCTCAGGAGACCCCGCTAGTTATCCGCCAGCGCGTTCTTGCTATGGATGAAGAGACCGCGCTACACGCCGAATCTGGCGGTATGGATGCTATGGACATCGACAAGTTCGATCAATGGCTTCTCGAAGATCCCGAGCATATTCAGCAGGTAATCCCCGAACCAAAGTCAGTTGTTGTTCTGCGTGTTCGGGCTACAGAGAAGCGATATGAAGATCCCTGGCAGGCAATTGTCATGAATGCCGCCAACGAAGAGACTTGGTGGCTCATTCGTAACGGTGACAGTCTGTATCGGATGGTGACAGAGTTTCAGGTAGGAACTCATCTCGTACCGAAGGCGGATGAGTTCACCTCGCTGTTCTCGCCGTATGACCAATTCACCAAAGAACGGGTGGAGATTAAGCCTGGTACTCAGGAGTGGATCAATGCAGAGCGAAGCGCTGATGTGAAGACACGCCATTACATGAAGATTGCGTTGATCCTGCAAGGTCTTATCGACCGCTCTGATGTTCTTCGTCCTCTATCGGTCAGTAACCTCTCTGTCGTTGATAACAGCTTCTACGATGAGGGTTATGTACGTGTGATCACCGATGCCGAAATGGCTATTGAGACTCAGCTTCAGCCCTTCCGTTCGTGGTTGCGAGACAAGAACAGTAAGGTCGTCACGGGTACTCGTGTCATGTTCGGTCGCATCACCACTAACTCCTACGAGTCCGGCGCGATCAGCCCTCGCTACGCTTCCTCGCCCCACACTGGTGAAGTGTATGTTGTAGGTGCAGAGAACCTTAAGGAGACGACACTCTCTATCTCCTATGACAGAGAAGACACCATCTGGTCGGATGATGCGCGTGACTTCGTGGTCCCGAAGACCAAGGCAAAATACCGTTTCAGCAAGGATGACAACAGCTACGTAGCGATTGACTTCGTGACTGTCGAAGAGATGGAGGCATACCTCAATGCACGCAGCCAGCGTCATGATTATGAGCCTATGTTCCCTCTTCTCAGGAACGCCATCAAGTTCAAGAAGAGTGAAGTAGCTGCCGAAGCTGACTTCCGCGCTCTTATCAAGGCTGAACTCGAAAAGATTGGTTCTTCCGAAACCGAAGCCGACTTGGTGATGTGGTGGAAGACTGCACATAAGTGGAATCGACCTCTTCTGGGAGATCCCGCATTCGAGGCAAAGGCTGCTAAGGGAATCTTGCAGGAGGCTAAGCGCCGACTCTCTGCCGTTGCCAACGCTCATGTACTCGATGACCTCAAGTCAACGTACCCCGATGCTGTGGCAATCCTTATTGGTTCTAGCGGATATGTAGTGCTTGTTCCCGAGGTCTACTCGGTCAAGCACTCAGGCATTGTTGACAATGCTTATGTCCACCGCATCGATACCAACACTCGGGGAATCGTCAAGAAAGAATCGCGATGGCTGGTTCCCACAAAGGGTCAGCTTGCCAAGCTCACGCTTGCGTATTCTGCACCGGAATGGAATGACTGGGCTATTGGCGCTAACCCTGACGCAATTCTCACAGAGGATGATTACCGCCCGCTCGTATCTGAAGTTATTGCGCATGCTGAAAGCGCCACTGGTAGCCGAGTCGTTCGTGCCTCTGTGACCGATTTTGGTAACTACGATTGGATTGGGGCATCGATCTCTGCTTACATGGAGCACAGTCCAGTTGATTTGGATGCTCCATTGAAGCTCGTTGCAGGATTCCCTAGCCTTGTGTCCAAGAAGATCAGCTACCGCATCCGTAAGAGTCGCGGCGTTGTTTCTTTCGAGAGGGACTACCACGGTGAGTACAAGTCTGATTTGACTGATGAACACTGGCGGGTTACGCACAATGACCTCATCAATCCTATGTATGACTCAGGTCGTCCGCAGGCTCCTTGGGAGGGCTACGGTAAGACAGCAGAGCCGGTCTGGGTCAACGATGAGCTTCTAGCCGAAGAGATGGAGTTTGCCGAGCGGTACAACAAACGAAAGATCGCTTTCGCTGAGTTGGATGACAAATCCGACAAGCTCATCAACAGTGTGGTGAGCGCGTGGAAGGAAAGCAAGATTGAGTCCATGCGTATCCGCTATGTCGAAGACTTTGGTGATGAGTATGGATGGGAAGACTACATCGCTGCTAAGACTCGCAACATGCAGTTCCCTTACCCCAACTCTGTCGATAAGTACAACTACTCCCGTCAGCGGAAGAATGACCCACACACCCTACGATGGCTTGTAGCGCGCCTAGTGGAGATTGGGCAGGCACCGTACGGAAAGACGGTGCAGGAGGCTTACAACGAGGCTCAGCTATTGACCACCAACACAGATAGCGTAGACCTTCCGGACGAGATTCGAGACCTTCGCTTCATGGATGAAGAGTCCAGTGCGGTAGTCAAGGCGTAAACGAGAAGAAGCCCAACCTGAGAATGGTTGGGCTTCTTTTTGTTTTCCTAGAAGAAGTCGAGAACGTCCTCAATTGAGAACGTGTCTACGGCTGCCGAGCGCTCGGGGTAGTCGTAGCACTGAGCGGTAGCTCTTTCGTTCTCAATCGTAAGGTCAAGCATCTTCGTTCGCTTTTCGTAGTTAGTTTAGTAGTTTGTTTGTGTCTAGCAACCGTAACAACGACCACCGACATTTCCCGTATTTCCGTTCCTCTATCTTACCCACCAAGCGGTACTTATTGGAAGGTCATTTGGTCCAAAACTGCTCTGTGGTTCTTTGTAGATGTGGTACAAGCCACTCAGCTTGACCACTCCGCCAGCTTCTCGATAAGCTGCTGTGCATCGTAGGGATTGATCTCATTGAACCCCCTGCCGGTAGATTCTGCTTCGATTACAAGACCGCCATCGTGGAAGAACTGGACAGTGTATCCGTTATCCAGTTCAAAGGATTGAGGCAAGTAGCCTTCGTTCTTTCGGTCGTATCTCGTATCGATAGCAGCGATCTTCTCTACGTCTTGTTTCGTAAGGTCGATATTGGATTCGATGTTCAGACTGATGAGTTCGACATCACCGTTCTCGTGTCTGCGAGCATGAGAGATGGTGTTATGCAGACCCGTCTCCGCCACAGCGAAATCGTCAGCGTAGATGATGTTCATGGGCTTATACGGAGAGAACGATTTCACCCTGCGAGCGTCTTGCTTGTACGCGGCTCGTTCAGATGCGCTGGGTGCACCTCTACCGTCTGTTGTCTTGTAGACGACCTTGTGGTGCCCGTTGCGGTCGATGATTGATGTGGGTACTAGATTGGATGTCATGTGATGCTCCTTGTGCCTAATCTTAGCATTCGATGATGACGGTCTCGAAAGGTGGCTAACTGGGTTCAGTCTTGCTAGAATGACCAAATTCGCTTGAACGAAAGAGATTTTTGTGAGCAACACTCCTCCAGCAACCCCACAGCACAGACCGATCAGTACTCCCGCCCCGACCACCGGACAGTCTGCATCAGTGCGCCAAACGAGGATGGCTACTCCCGAAGAGAAGGCTGACCGAGCCAAGAAGATCATCAACAGTGTGGCTAGGGCGTACAGCAATAAGGTTGTGGGTCAGGACAACCTCAGAACCAGCCTACTGATTGCACTAATGACCGGTGGTCATGTCCTGCTCGAATCTGTTCCCGGTCTGGCAAAGACGACGGCTGCGCAGACGTTAGCTGATACTGTTCATGCTGATTTCAAGCGTATTCAGTGCACACCAGATCTCCTTCCTTCGGACATCATTGGAACTCAGGTGTATGACAACCGAAAGAACGAATTCACTAACCGCCTAGGTCCGGTCCACGCCAACTTCGTCCTGCTCGACGAGATCAACCGGTCGAGCGCTAAGACCCAGAGCGCTATGCTTGAAGCGATGCAGGAGAAGCAGACCACTATCGGCGGTGAAGTTGTACCTCTTCCTCAGCCATTCTTGGTTATCGCGACTCAGAACCCTATCGAGCAGGAGGGTACGTATCAGCTTCCAGAAGCTCAGCTAGATAGGTTCTTGATCAAAGACATCGTTCCGTACTCGAACCATGAAGAGGAACTAGAAATCCTGCGACGGGTTGACTCTGGCGTACTGAATGCGGGTTCTCATATCGCGTCTACGGTGACTCTAGATGATGTCAAGTTCTTGCAGTCATACACCAAGACCATTCACGTAAGTGATGCAATCGCCAACTACATCGTAGAGGTGATTCAGAATAGTAGGGATGCGAAGAAGTTCATTCCCGAGTTTGGTCAGTACGTCACTTATGGTGCTTCTCCCCGCGCCTCAATTGGATTCATGCAAGCCTCCCGCGCGCTTGCGCTCATGAAGGGAAGAAACGCTGTTTACCCTGATGATGTCAAGGAATTGCGTCACGTCATTCTTCGTCACCGTATTGGTCTTTCCTATGAGGCGGAGATTCAGGATGTAAGTGTCGAACAGGTTATCGATGCACTATTTGACTCGGTGACTGCACCATAAGTATGACTACCTCCTTGCTCACACGAGTGAAGTCTAAACTCTTCATTCATTCGCTACGGCGTTCGCTTTCCATTCTGGAGGGCGAGTACCGCTCTTTGTCGTTTGGTCGTAGCACTGATTTTGAGGATCTTCGTGAGTATGAAATCGGAGATGACATCAAAGACATTGACTGGAAGGCTTCGGCGCGGTCTTCGGGCACTCTGATTAGGCGGTACATAGCTTCTCGTCGTCATACAGTGTTGGTTGTCACTGACACCGGAGTCAACATGAAAGCGATAGCGCCATCAGGAGAGCCAAAATACGAGTTGCAGAACTTGGCGCTGGGTATGTTGGGCTACCTATCGGTTCGTCATACGGATTCATTGTCAGCCCTGTACGGCGACAGCCAGCAGAACAGAGTTATCTCTGCAAAGTCAACGGAGAGTCACCTAGAACGCATCTTGCAATCAGTGCGTAGCGCAACAATAGACAATGCCAACCGATCAGACATCATGAGCCAATTGAGGTATGTCGCTAGCAATTACAAGCAGCGCCATATTGTTGTCGTTGTCGCTGACGAGTTCACGCCAAACGAAGAGAACCTTTCTACCTTGCGTTTGCTTCGTGCAAAGCATGACCTGCTATGGATATCCATAGCGGATGCCGATCCAATCAAGGCACTAGAATCTAGTGGCGCTGCATTCGATGTGAGCACTTCCTACCGAATGCCCGACTTCATTCGTAAGGACAAGGCTCTCATTGCTGACTTCTTAGACCAAGAGGAACAGCGTCGAGCAGAGATGGGCATGGCTCTTGACGGTCTTCGTATCCCTCGTGTAGAGCTAGAAGACTCTGGTACGGTTGTCGGCAAGCTCATCGTTTTGCTCGAAAGGAGGCGGAAGCAGCGTGGAAATTGACAACATCGTCAAACCTGTCTTGTACCTTGAAATCTGGTTGGCAATCGCTCTGGTCGCAGTGACTGTAATTGTCATCTACGTCATCATTGTGTTGACGGCTACTGCTAAGCGTAAGCCTCGCACTGAGCCAGCGGTTGACGCGACATCTTTTGGATACAGAGAGCAAATCAGACACAAGCACATGGACGCAGTTCAGAATCTCACCAGACAGGCTGAGGCGGGAGAGCTTTCGACAAGCGACCTCAACCAGAAACTAGGTGTCATACTGCGCGCGTTTGCCGCTGAATACAGTGGACTCAATACCAAACCAATGACGCTTTCTGAGCTAAAGAGAAGTCAAGTTCCCCGAGAGCTTGTTGCTGCTATCGAGCAGTTCTACCCTATTGCCTTCCGCAACCTAGCCGAGAAGTCGGACCCTGCTGTTTCGGAGAAGGCTGCATTGGATGTGATTGACCGATGGATCTAGAGTACGGATGGATATTCATACCCGGAGCGGCATTGGTCGTCGTTGCAACAGTGATTTTGCTGATGGCGGGGATAATCAAGAGCAAGAGAACGGTAGGTGTACCACTTGCTAATACCTCTCGGCTCACCAAGTCTAAAGGCTACCGCGATAGCCTGAGGCGAAGAAGAGTGATTCTTGTAACCGTAGCGGCATTCCTTCTTGTTGCGATGTCATCAGCATTGCTTGTCGCATCTAGACCGGTATCAAAGACGATTGAGACACCGGTCAAGTACACCAGGGATATCGTGCTGTGTCTTGATGTGTCGGGTTCGATGATCGAGACAGACATCCAGATCATCCAGAAGTTCAAGGATCTCATCAAGAGCTTCAATGGCGAGCGCGTTTCGATGGTTGCATTCAACTCGACTGCGAGCCAGGTCTTCCCTCTTACCGATGACTATGCCTACGTAGACAAACAGCTTGACTACGTATTCAATGGGTTCTTCACCAATCCTCCGGAGCCTGGCTACGACTACATCAAGTACACCTTCAATAACCAGAGCGCGTCACTGATTGGTGATGGTCTGACCGCATGTACTATGAGTTTTGAGTTTGATGATCCCGATAGGAGTCGTTCCGTCATTCTCGCCACAGACAACGTTCCTAATGGTGAGTCAACAGTCTCGCTATCGGATGCGGTTGGACTGGCAAAGAACAACGGCGTGAAGGTCTACTCCATCAACCCCGGCTCCGTTGACTATGAAACCAAGGAAGTACTTCCCGAGCAGGAAAGTGAACTACAGGACGTAAGCGAGAATACGGATGGTCAGTACTTTGCGCTTCAGAACGAGAACACAATTAGCGAAATCGTCAATGCCATTAGCCGCGATCAAACCTCGGAAATCAAAGCAGATCCAATTGTGACGAAGAACGACGACCCTAATCTGTTCCTCTGGATATTCCTTGTCATCTCTGTTCCTGTGGTGTTCGTGTATAGGAGGCTGACGCGATGAATTTCACAGTGACTCCATTCGTGCCTATCTTGTGGTGGGCTATAGGTGCAGGCGTGGCGCTTCTGTTCATCATCTCTTGGGCTTCATACGAGCGTAAAGAGAAGAAGCTGAACGCATCATGGTTCTTGTCTGTAGGTATCATCCTGAGCATCTTGGGAGCAACTCTCAACCCGGGAATTGTCAGCGATGTTGTTGAAACCAACTTGACCGATTCAAGTGAAGATTCTCCTGAGTCCGATTTCGACATCTACTTTGTGATTGATACCACTTCGTCCATTGCCGCCGAAGATTGGGCGGATGGTCAAACGAGACTGACGGGTGTCAAGAGTGACGTAAAGACCATTGTTGATCAGTACCCCGGCGCGCGTTACTCTCTGATGACATTCGATAACGTAGCAAGCACAAAGGTTCCTATGACCAACGACAGCAGTGCTGTGCTTGCAACCATTGGCTCATTGCAGCAGGAGGTGACGGGCAATTCCAAAGGTTCATCCGTTGGCGAGGCTGCTGGTCTACTGACCGAAACACTGAAGCAGAACGCTACCAATGACAAGAAGTCGCTTGTGTTCCTCTTCTCTGATGGAGAGCAGACATCTTCTTCGCCCATCGAGTCATTCTCTGATGCATCTTCATACGTAGCATCAGGATTGGTACTCGGGTATGGCACTGATGAAGGTGGCAAGATGAAGCAGCGGATCGGCTATGATCAACCGTCTGACGACTACATACGCGATAGGGACAATCAAGATGCCATTTCAAAGATCGATGAGACGAACCTACAGAACATCGCTTCTGACTTAGGCGTAGAGTATCTACATCGTGCTAACGGCGAGCCGCTAGACACCGCCTTGGATTCAGATGATTCGGCAGTGGGAGATATCGAAACAAGCAAGTACGGTGTGTTCGGACTATACTGGGTCTTTGCACTAATCGCGTTCGTGTTGATGCTCATGGCATTCCTACAGATGGTACGTGGTATTCAACGAACCGTCACAAGGAGGTCGGATAATGATTGATGAGTTGGAGGCGAAGAACAAAAGGCTTGCGCGTGTCCGCAAATGGCTTCTCATAGCTATAGCTCCCCTAGCCCTTGCTGTTCTGATCTTTGGGTTCAAGGTGGTATCCATGAACACATTCGCGCAAAACAGTCTTGACTCTCACAGTACGGAGAACTTCACTATCGCTCAGCAGAATTCTGAAAAGCAGAAGTTTGCCAACTGGTTTGAGCCGTGGAAGGCGTACTACAACAACGGGACAAACCTCATCTCTTTGGGCGCTTATGACGATGGTGTGAAGGACTTGGAGACCGCGTTGTCAATGGTCAAAAGTCCGGCAGGTCAGTGCGACATCCGAGCCAATCTCGCTATCGGATACGAAGGTCAGGGTTCATCCCTCATCACAGACAAGAAGTTCGATGAGGCTCAGAAGCTGTTCGACAAGTCCAAGAAGGTGATTGATGATTCTGATGAGTCATGCAAGGACGAAGAGAAAAATCCAGAGACATCAGAGTCGATAGAAGAAACCCAAGCCCGCTTGGAGGAAACTGACACTCCACCTGCGGAAGAAGAAGCCGCCGAACAACCAGACCAAGAAGAAATCGAAGAGATTCAGGGTCAGTTGGACGGAAGCAGCCAGCAGCGACAGGAAGACGAAAGTTCCAATCCAGACAATACAAGTGGGGACTTCACGCCTGCGACTGGTACCCCCATACCTGACAAAGAAGTCGTTGACAAACCGTGGTAGCCAAAGTAAGCTCCACCCTAGAATGGAGTAATGAAGCATGAGTGAAATTAGATTCGTCGGTTTGGACTTCGAGAGCGATGGTACTGACCCGATCAATTCCCACATCATCGAAGTTGGTGTTATCGCTACGGGTAGCGACCTCGATGATGTCATCTTCACTATCGATTCGATGATTCGTGACGGCGACATCAATGATGCGATCAGCACTATTGAAAACACGCCCGTCCTTACTGAGATGCATGGCTCCAACGGTCTTTATGCTGACCTAAAGAAGGTGAGAGATGGCAAGAAGGAGTCGATGACTCTCGAAGACCTCGACCGTCACCTTTACGACCTTATCAAGACCAACAACACTGACAACCATAAAGTGATTCTGACAGGTAGCGGTGTGGGGCATTACGACCACAACGTTATCAAGGCAAAGATGCCCCTTTTGGCTTCACTACTGATGTTCTATCCCCGCGACATTGGTCATACCCGCCGCGAGTTCAATTGGGCTGTAGGGCGAGACCTCGTTGACATCAACAATCACAAGAGTCACCGAGCCTTTGACGACATCACTGATCACATCAATGAGATGAAGGCTTTCCGTGACTACTTCCGTAAGGCTGAGCTTGCAATTCAGATCCTGGGAGAGTAATGAGCTTCGTTCTTTCCAACGGCTATAGGGTATCGAAAGATGTAGACCCGCTCGTGCTGGTCCGCAGTCTACAAGAGGTTCTCCGCGCTGACTTCAACACTCTGCTTGTGCGCGCTTTGGGTCAATTGGTTTACAGCTTAGAAAAGAGCACCAAGCCTGAGGATCGCAAAAAGGAGATGGATTTTGCTACATCCCAACAGGTTCGTTGGGAGAGGATTAGACTCGACAAAGAACGTTCTAATATCAGCATTGCCCGCGATGTACTAGACTCTCTCAACCAGACGCTGAGGGAGAGGGTTGCTAGACGTTCTCCTATCCTCGATCTGAACTTCAAGGTGAGTTTTTACTCAGCAATCAAGGATGATCCATTTTACTACGCGGTAGTCACTACTGAGCACTCTGAGTACTTAGATAGCTGGGGTGCAATTGGCGGGGTAGAGCATCTTCCTTATTGGGATAGCTCAGAAGGACCGGATGAAATTTCTAGGCAAGAATGGTCTGCTCGTGGAGCAAATTGGAGATCTCTCATGGGTAAGACTGGTTCAAACCCTTCTCTTACCTGGGAGTACGATACAACGGATATTCTGTTTGCAGAAGTGGATGAGTTAGAGGTCGCTCGCGCAATTCAGGACTATCGAGATCGCCTAGCACGAACCCTTGCTAGCATGGGTGGAGAGAGTGCCGTCCGAAAGCGGTTCGGTATCCCGGAGAAAGATGAAGATGAGTAAAGAGAAGTACTTCAAGATGCAGGATTCAGTGGAATCCTTTATGAATGCCAACTACCCCTGTGCCTGCCCTCCCGATGATCCGGAATGCGACAGGAACATCTCTGAGTCCGGCTTCATCACCGAACTGGTGGCAGAGCACGTTCAAAAGACTCTTGCTGAGCTACCTAAAGGTTCCAGCGCTGAGGATGCAACGAAAGCCCTGGCAGAGCTATTCCTTTGGGAGGATAGATCATGAGTAAGCGACCGGAAGATGATGTCAACCTAGAAGAGTTGACCCAAGAGGAACTGATCGCAACAATTCGTTCCGAACGAAAGGCATTTAGGCGCAAGATGAAGAGCAAGCGCCGCAAGATGCATGAGTTGAGAGTTGCCCACTTTGTCGCCATCGAGCAGCGAGAATCTGCTTTGGCTGATCTTGATGAGGCGGATTCCGTAATCATGGCAATTGTGGAAGAATCGGTAGCCAAAGCACAGCTATCTCTCGCCAACAACTGAAAAACTGATGCTGTTTCACACGCGGTGTTAGAATCGTAAGAACTCCCTCCAGAAAGTTCGAAAAGCCATGACTCTTGTTGATTATGACAACGATAATTCGCATGCCAACGTCAAGAAGATGTTCGTGTTGCTCTCGCCTCGCAATAAGCACGATGGCTCTGGCGGTCTAGAACCTATCGGTCTTTACACCGATGTCGAGTACGCCGCCGCTAACGCATATGGGGTAGGAGTTGGCGGAGGTAACATTGGTACCGCTGCCGCTTACGTAGACGTGAATATGCTTCCCGACCCACTTCTGGGTAGAGGTAACAGACAGTACTACCCTTCTATCTTCGTCAGCGGTTCGAGAGTTGTTGGCACGTACCTCGATGAAGCACAACGCGACCGATTTGGTGTCATCCCCGAAAAGCCCGTGCTGCCGTGGGACGCAATCAAGATTGATAGGTTCAACGACCTAAACGCCGCTTTCGGTGACAAGTATCAGGAGCGAGTGCGTCTTTCCGAGTACGAAGAGTACAGAAGCTACTTCGATAAGTACGAGAAGAAGGAGCCTGACGCTTACAGCACTGCATACGCCGTTTGTATCATCTCCCCCTCAGCACTGTTTGCACCAGCAATCGCAGATATCGCAGCAATCTTCTATGGTGAGAAGGACTCTAAGGAAGAGGCTATCGAGAAGACCCGTAAGTTCAGGTACGAGAATCCCACTGCACCTCGTCTAGTTGTGGCTCCATTACCCGTCAACTCCGGCGTAGAGCACTTTATGCACGATCTCTACATAGCACGCAGCCAGCCCGAAACAATGCCTTACACGGACTCTGAGCGCGATGCATCTCTTGATGTTCGTGAGTACGAGAACATGCTTTCGGAGGTTTCGCGCATCCACAACACGCGCTACATTGAGCAGAACCGCATTGCTTCCTAGGATTGACAATGCCAAGGCACTGACGTAATGTCTACCCATGCCTAGAATTTTGTGGATCTTGCTCCTTGCGCTACTGGTTGTTTTTGGTGCTCTGGTAACCACAAATCTGCTTGACAGCCAGGTGGTTACGGCTAATCTCGAAGGTGCGGCATTGCAGTCTGCGCTTCAGACCAAGCTGAACTACAGCACAGTAGCCTTGGTACTCAATGCACTATCGGCACTACTGTCGCTCGTGGTCGCCCTCCTGGTCGTTGCCCGGTACATTGTCAAGTGGGATTGGGCATTGAAGCTTAAGTAGCTAATAGCACTCATCAATTTGATAGTCTAGAACGACCGACAGCAACACCGCTGCTATCACGTCTTGAGTTGTAATACAATGTCATGGCGTATTGAAAGAAAGAAGCCATGAGTATTACACAGGAAAGGGTTCAGGGAACCATCACCGATTTGACTAACGAAGATACCGGAGCGTATGTCGTTACGACATCAAGCAAGTCAAGATACGTCATCGATTTGGATGAGCGAACCGTTTCTCGCCATCGAGATGACGAATCAGATTGGTACGGAGACGTGCAAAGAAACAACTTTTCGCACGGTCTCATCAACATCGCCTCCTGCGAAGTAGGAAAGGGAATGGTCATTGTCATCGACCAGATCGTACCTGGCGAAAAAGATAAGGTCGGAGCTAAGTTCACCACTGCCGTGGTGGACATACAACCGGCATAAAGAAAGGGAGTCTCACGAAGAGACTCCCTTTCTTGTCTGTAGCCTTAGTGGCTGCTACCGCTACCTAGAAGATCTAGCTCGACCAGGCTGCCGTTTTCTGGGTTGACATTGAGGTCCACAATACTTCCCTCGTTACCTACCTGAACAGCCGCAGTGCTGTCGTTACTGAGTACCGTAGCGTCAACCAAGCTTCCCTGATTGCCTACCTGAACATCTGCAACACTGTCATTGCTGACGACATCAGCGCTGACAATTGGGTTCGATCCGCCTACATCGGCAGTCACGAGCGGTCCTGAGCCACCGACTGTAGCTTCAACGATTGGTTCGGCTCCACCAACGTTTACGTCAACGATAGGTGGTGCTACCGGCGCTGGTGCTGGTTCGGGAGTTGGTGCTGGTGTGACGGGAGGTGTCACAACTACAGGAGGCGTTACGGGTGCTGTGCCTCCATTGCCGCCGTCACCGCCATTGCCACCGCTTCCACCGACACCGCCGTTACCTCCATTGCCGCCGTTTCCGCCGTTTCCGCCGACACCATCTGTGCCATCAGCGCCGTCACTACCATGAATTACGGTCGAGGTGTGACTACCAGCGGTACTTACCCCCGCTCCGCTACTAGAGCTACCGCTAGATGAGTGTCCTACACTACTCATCGGCAAGTTCTGGTTTCCGAATGCATCAGTTAGGGGCGCATTCGAAGAGTCGTGTCCAGTGGCGCTAGTCGTGCCACCCGTGCCACAAGATGTCCCGTCACCAGCCGCGTAAGCCGGAGATGCGCCTGTTCCTGCCTGTGTTCCGGTGATGCCAGCAATAAGGAGCATCGATGCTCCAGCTAGCCCTCCCGCTAGTAGCGCCACTTTGCGCCTATCTTTGATTTCACCAATAGTCTCTACTACTGAATCCATTCTCTGCATTGCCCTGCTCCTTTGATAATGGTGGACGATTGTCGCCCTATAACCATTTTCACCTGAAGATAATGAAGATTGCTCAAAATTGACCCCCATTTAGGGGTGCATTCGTGTATCACTCGTAGTAAAATACCCCAGCTTGGGGGTTCTGTAATGTGACGGTAGGTTAAAACGAGTAGTTCAAATAAGCATTGTGTTACGCTAACGCCATGACCCAGCCCGACTATTCAGACCCAATCTTCACCGGTATGCGCTTGGCGGAAGCCGTTGGAGCGGGAGACGGTTCTTCTGTCCGACAGATTAGCGCCGCAGTAGAATCAGACTTCATTCAGCACAACGGTGAACAGACATTCATCACCGCATTCATTGCCCTCAACTCTCTAGATGGGGCTGACTTCCCTCACGATGTATGGGGTGGAGTTACCGAGTTCTTGATGAAAGACATCAAGGATCGTTCGGTTATTCTCGGTTGTAGTGAGGATGTGCTGCACGGAATGGTCGGCAGCTTCCTCAGTCAGAATGTACAGGCATCTATCGAAGGTGAAGAGCCTAAGATCCTCAACCCAGATGGGTATACTGCTGGGTATTTCATGATCGCATCTTCTATCGGTGAGGCTGTCTACGCATTGTTCCGTGTTGCGGGCGAGAAGAGATTTGGCGGCGACACAGCAAAATTCAAGGAGCTTGTTGCGGAACACTTTGCACTTCAGCTAGCAATCAGAGAGGCAGAAGAAGCAGAGTAGTCTCAGCTTGATTAGTAGGTCATAGCCATGTACCATTCGGCTATGACCTATTCTTCTGTCACCGAAGCTATCAAGACTATTGGCTGCATCGTATGTGATGCAGAAGATGAGCAGGTGGCTGCTGACCTTGAGCCAGGAGAAAAGGCTCCTAAGCGCGTCTACACTACATTTGACAGAGATGAGATGCTCAGTCGAATCTACTCAGGAGAAGCGCACAGGCAGCATGAAGAAGACCGCCAGGAGCGCAGGGCTGCACTAGATAGTCAGCCACGAATGCGGCGTGGTAATCGTAAGTCCTGATCGAAGCGATGTCATGACCATCGGGTAGTATGAATGCATAGGGAGTAAGAATGCATTCGAACACTAGACCGGAGACGGTTGTTGACAAGAATGGTGTGTTGACCACCAGGCACAAGAAAGTCGTATCTGATTCGGCAAGAAAGCTACCTACAACAGGTAAAGAGAAAACAATTACGGGCGCTGAAAGGCTTTCTGAGACGAACGACCTACAAAAGAACAGCTTCGTATTAGGAACGGCTATCGTTCAGTCTCGCTTTCCCGGAGCAAAGACCGTCACCTTGCTAGATGACGACAATGGTTCCATCATCCTCGCTCGTGTCGATGGTGATGTTGTTGAGAACGACATTCATACGTTCGCAGCCGGTAAGGCTTTGTCTGATGGTGTTGCGAAAGCTGGTACGTACCGATTGAGTGCCAATGTCGATGGAGACAAGGCTTTGGGTAAGTTCAACTCATCCAATCTTGCTGGCGCATCTATGTCATCCAAGTTCTTCGCCAGTACTGAGCTAAGCGAACAAGAAACGTCAGCACTCGTATCAGCTTTACGCTCAGAACTGAATGAGGACGAACTTCAGTTCATAGCCGATGAGGTGACTACGGACGGTATTGCAGTTGGTGTTGCGGGTAGTAAGAATGTGTCAGAAGGCACGCTGGCTCAACTTGCTCACCATGACTCTTCTGTTGTTAGATCGAGGGTTGCAGAGTCTACCCAAAACCCCACTCTTGTAGCGGAAATGATGAACGACTCTGCCCCTATTGTCCGTATGTCTGCGGCAAGCAACCACAATGCGAGACCAGAAGACCTTTCACGACTTTACAGCGACAGCGAAGAGATGTTGGTGATTAAGGCGGTTGCAAAGAACCCCTCTTCGACCGATAGCCTAGTCATGTCTATCGCTACTGAGAGTTGGAGTCCGCATTCGATTAGCGAGGCTATCAAGCGCGTCGATATCGACCGCAGCGATGTTATTGCCAACAGCACGAGCAAGTCCTTCATGAAGGATGATGCCGTCAAGTCAGCCACCAAATCCGCTGCCGAGTTTGCTAAGTACAAAGGCGGCGAGTTGCCAGATGCGCCAGCCGAAAAGATCCTTTCGGATGATGAAGCGAGAGCGGTTGCTTGGCGAATTGCATCGAGGATGGATGCACCTGAATTTGCCAAGCTTGACGCAGGGGAGGACTTCTCACCTCAAAAGATAGCCGAAGAGGCATCTAGCTTGTACACCACTGGACCCTCATCGCGCCCCTACGGCTTGAAGTGGGACGCAGACAACTATGCCCGGTCAATGATTGCTTGGGCACGTACAAAGCAAGGCAGGTAGCTCGTTAGAAGGGAACTATCTTGCGCTTGATCTCGGCTAGAGTGTATTCCTGGTCGTCAATGAAGTAGCGAGAGGTGATACCCAAGGAAATTGCTTTTCGTGCGGCATCTCGGGTGCCGACATTCTGGTGAGACGAGAGGAAGAAGAAGAGGGCGATGTCAACGCCGCTAGCCAGCATCTCGCTGTTGCGTAAACCACCGGCTCTCTTTCCTAGCGACCAATCAGCAGGGAAACTCTCAATGGTGAAGCCATATTCTTCGGCAGCCTTAGCGCCTAGTTTGTCCGCGCCTCGGGCGGCACCGTGGATGAATGTGATGTCGAAGTGCGTTCCGGCTGCATCCTCAACCATGTCTCGGATGAACTCATAGTCTGTGTGTTCTCTCGACCCCGATATCATCATCCTCATGATTGGCTCAACATCTCATCTCGTAATGACTCGCGAATGATGTCTGCGACCTGCTCATAAGTGACTGGCGCGTCTCCTAGCGAGTTGGCGTTTGTCCTATGTCTCGCGGCAGAAGAAAGTACTGAAGAGGTAATGAATGCGTTGGCTGCCACAACAGCGTAGTTGGCTTGACTGGTGTCACCCGGATAGAAGTTTGTGGCTGTCGGAACAGCTATCTCGTTATCGCCTGAAAGAAGCTTGATGATGCCATCATTGATGATTCCGGCAGTGAGATGGTTGATTACCTCTAGCGGTACGTTCGTAAGGTGTGCCGCATCTTCGGCATGAGCCTGAACTGAAAACTTGATGGTCGTCCAGAAATCCAGTGGGAAGTCAAACGGCTGACGGCTTCCATTTTCGTACTCTAGCCAACTACTGAGGGTGCCGTCTTCGGTAACGCTATAGCGAGCGCCTTGATGGTGCAACTCCGCGAGCTTCTCTTGATCATCTTCTTCGTAGGCTTTGACGATAGCATCACCAATTTCGTTGAGCGCTATCCAATCAATGATCATGATGGATAGCTGGATAGATGACGCGGTAAACATGTCAGCGTTGACGACACTTGCGAGTTCTAATAGCTCAGCCGTCTTGCCTTCGTTGTATAGCTCCGCAGCGGCAATAGCCAGCCCGGGCGTAACCTCAGAGCCATTTACATGACTATCGTTCACTATGTTCCTGCTTCCATCTCTTTGTATTACGGACGGAGCATACATCCTACGAATTGTGTTTGCAAGTTGTTTGCTTCTGCGATTCATGTCACCTGTAGTTCGTACAATTGAGACATCACCTTGAAGGAGCACCATGTCAAATAGCGGAAAGATTCGCGTACCCGTAGTCGATAAGAACGGTAAGGAGACTCACGTTTGGAAGTCACCCGACGAGATCAAGTCGGAGGCTAACAGAGCGTCAGGCATTCCCATTACAGCGGCTGCACCTCCCGAGAGCGACCGTAAGGTTCTTGATTTCAGCGGTGATTTTGTCGAGCCGATGGGTACTTCGGATGACTCTATCGTCAAAAACCCATTCTCATCCACGGACTTCAACCACAGCATCAACCTGGCTAGCACTTTCAGGTCAGATCTCTCTTTGTCGGAAAAGGCTGAGTTCATTGCCGACGAGATTTCAGACTCCGATTGGTTTGCAGAAAGCAAGGCATATGCAGATGGAAGTGACTTCGAGCTATCCGAGGCGCTAGAGGAACTTCGAGAGGCTGGCGAAGACGAGTCGCCGGAAGCTTTTGATGCTGCTTGGAACTCCATCTACAACATTGCTGACAACGACAAGGTTTGGCTCGAAACAGAATAGAACATGTAAGAAAAAAGGTAGATTGCCCCGAACGTTACCCCCGTTCGGGGCAATTTCTGTAGTTCGTAGAATGCATGAAATGCAAACATTACACTGGTATTAGTGTTACGAAGTAGTAGCGCGGGACTAACCACCCAAAGGATCAGGACATAATGAACTCAGCCATCTTGCTAGATGACCACGCCGAAAACTCAATCATGCAGACCATCACGATTGCCGTCTCGGCTATCTTGATTGCTGCTGGTTTGGTGACTGCTCCCGGTCTTATCAACAATGCTAGGGACAACAACGCTAGGACAGACCTAGCCAATGTCGCCTACGCCCAAGAGGTATATTTTGGGGAGGTGGGTGCATACAATCCCATCCTTGCTACCAATATTCCCGGTGATGGCTCTTTGGATGAGACTCAGGGCATTAAGTACACATCTAGCGGTAATGTGATTACCACCGGAGTGTTCTGCAACCCTGCAACAGGTTACGTCATCAAATCCATCTCAACGTCAGGTAAGTCTTTCTACCGTACCTCTCTTGGTGCTGGGACTTCCGAAAACCTTACTGATCTAAAAGTTCCGGACTGCTTGACAGCCGAAGACCTTGCGAAGATTACTAGCCCCGCTGTTGATGGTACTGACCCCGGAACAGATACTGGAAGCAACCCAGCAGTTACGTCAGGATCTTCCTTCTTGAGCTTGGGTAGCAAAGAAAATTCACAAATTGTGTGGCTGAGTGGTGACTATCAAAAGATCATCAGCTTTGGTCAGTCGCAGGGTAAGGTGATGACTAAATTGGATGACCAAGAAGGTCTAACAAACATCGAAATGATGCGCTTTGGTTCACCTGTATCCAATGCTGGTCTTTATGTAGGTAACAGAAAAGTTGCTGACATTGCAGATGGTTCTCAAATGCAGTTTGCGTATACTGGATACAACTCCGCTAGCGATGGCTCTAGAACCAACAACGCTCAATTCATCATCTTCGGTTCACAGTTCTACGACATTGCTGATTTCAAGAATCTTGCTGAGGGTAAAGTGACGCTCAAGGCTGATTCAGGTGGTCAAGCCATCTCTTTCAACATCCCTAAAAACCTTAGTGAAGACGTAATCAAGTCTCTCGATCCCACTGGATACACTAATGCCGATGTGACCATCAAGGCATTGCCTACCCCCACCAATAACTTGTTTAGTGAAGGTTTCAGGACTGTAGTGCTTGATGCCGACAGCTTCAAGAAAACATCACTTGATTACTACCTCAACGTGTTGGGTCAGTATAGCAATCCGGTAAATCTAGACAGTGAGTACTACTACAGCGTCAACAACGACAACAACTACGTCAAGATCACTTCCGGTAAGGCTGTTATTAGCAACACCAAGAACGTGAATCCTAATGGATACAATTACACTACAGATCCGCAAATTTACCTCAGTGGTTACGAGGCATTTGAGCCTGTTGCTCCTGGTGGAACATGGAAGATTGTGATTCACCAATTCAATACAACCTACACCATTACCGATATCAAGTAAGTCGTAGGAAACTCATGACAACCAAATATCTTGTAGACGACCGAGGCGAAAACTCGATCATGCAGACCATATCGATTGCCGTTTCAGCAATCCTTATCGCTGCTGGATTAGTGACTGCACCAGGGCTAATCAACAATGCTCGTGACAACAACGCTCGCGGCGACCTTGCAAACATTGCTTATGCCCAAGAGTTTGCGCTAGGTAATAACGGTCAGTACTACGACACCATTCCTGCCTTGGGACTGGCAAATGGTGTTGAGGGTGGGATCAAGTTGACGCTTTCTGGCGGCAACATGAAGTACGCAATGGATGCCTGTGTTGGCGCAGATGGTCAACAACATTTCCTCGCTGCTGTAAAGTCAACGTCCGGAAACACATTCTTCCGATCCGAGTCATCTGCCACAACAACAAGAGAACTCGGTGATATCGATATCGATTCGTGCATTGATCTAGCAACCCTCATTGAAGAAGTCAATTCTCCTTCGACAACACCCGGTGATGGTACTGACACACCTCCTGGTGAGGGTGGAGGCTCTGAAAATCCTGGAGAGGATGGGCTATCAGCGCTAGCGCTGAACGGAAACTACGCAAACCTAAAGTCCGCTGTAGGTACAGGAAGCCTTACGAATGAGAACCAGCCCTTTGACTGCCTTGCTAAAAACGAAGAGGGAGCTTACATCGAAGCTAGCAATGTAGTCATGAAGAGTGGCTCGACTGTGATCAATCCACAGGGTAAGTGGATAATCCAGAAGTACAACCAATATGGTCTCGTGATCATTGTACCCATGAGCGTAACCGACCCCGCCGTGCCAAACGTAACGTTCCCCAGTGCCGAACTAGCATTCAATGCTTACAAGGATGCTCGCTGGGAGGTGTCCCTACCTAACTGTGACGCACCTATGCAGTTTGATGTCAAGACTGAGAAAGTCAAGGACAACTATGGACTCGAACTAGGCTACACCCCCGAGGGATATGTAGCGACACCCAACCCTGACTTTACAATCAAGGCTGTCAGTAACCTAGGTGGCTTTGCAACCCAGGAAAATGCAGTAAGGGATGCACCTAAGTATCAGTTCATCAAGAACATCGACGGCAAGACACCGGTCTACGATGTCCATGCCTTCCTCGATGAGAAGGAGCTATCAACAACTGATTCAGATTGGGCTATTTCCTACAAGTATGGAGCCTTCACGGTTGAAAATGTTGGAAGCAAAACCCTCAACGGTGACACTGAGACTCTCAACAAATTCCTCTCCAGCGGTGGTGTATTGAGCTTCAAATCTTCGCCCGATGCCCAAGAATCGATGAACGTTGAGTTCAACGTCAAATATTTCACTGCTGGCCATCAAGAGAACGTCGATGGAAGACTCAACTTGACAATGACGAACGATCTTTCTGATGGTTCGGGTGGACTATACGGCAGGATTGCCCGTGTCGAAGTCTCGTCTGCAAGTGGCACGGTAATTCCGGCAGGAACTCAGATTAGGGTCACTATGGGAGATCCCGACCAGTTGCCTGGTATCGACAATCCATTCTCGGATTACACACCAGATGACACAGCCTACTGGTTCTCGCATGGAGGGCGTAACATCGCTTGCGATTTCAGTACGGCAGGTACCGATTTTGCTCGATACAAGGGTGTTGTGACTACGTATTGCACAGTGGGTAACGACATCTATCCCGGTGATACTTCCATTGCTGAGTTCGAGATTGGAAGTCCTTTCCAGACGAGATCATGGGGTGCACTTTCTATGGATCTCATGCTTCCTAATGACATCAATGCCTCAAACGATCACGTCCAGGTAGCCATGATTGGTAGCGGAACACCTATGGGTAATCAACCCGTCGTCGATTTCGACTATCGTTGATAGAAGCTAGATAGAAGAGGGCATGTGCGATTACTGCACATGCCCTCTTTGCGTGCCTCTAAGTCGGTACCTTGCTCTATGATTGTTCCATGACAACTCACCCAGAAATCCGCCCAGACAAAAACGGAAATTTCGTGACCCGTCATGTCAGCATATTCAAGAAACTCAAAGATAGGTCACAGTCTGCTCCCAAGCCGAAGGTTCAGACCGACGACCTCGTAACGTGCTCATTCTGCGCAACTACGCGACCACGAGGTACGGTTCACCGCTGTAATGTTGGTCCGCTTATTGAGCTTTCTAGCAGCACCAAGTCGGTCCTCAAAGCCATTCGCCAAGCAGGTGGAACGCCAATCATTGTTGGCGGTAGCGTTCGAGATGCAATCCTCAATGCCGAAAAGGGTGCGGGTACATATCAGGCGAAAGACATCGATATTGAGGTCTTTGGTATCGAAGACCCCGCGCTACTCAAAATCTACCTAGCCCGGCGAGCACCCGTAGACGAACGAGGCGTTTCATTCGGTGTGCTCACTATGCAAATGGGCGGAACGGATTACGACATCTCACTTCCCCGCCGTGACTCTAAGTCTGGTAGAGGGCATAAAGGGTTCGATGTCGAGGTAGACCCGACTCTTGGTGAAGTAGAAGCTTTCGGTCGCCGCGATTTCACCATCAACGCTATGGGTTTTGATCCCACGAAAGAAGAACTTGTTGACCCCTATGGCGGTACTCAGGATCTGTATGACAGAGTTCTGAGGCACACCACTCCGGCATTCTCAGATGACCCGCTGCGAGTTCTTAGGGGTGTCCAATTTGCTGCTCGATTCGGATTCGATATGGCTCCCGAAACAGTCGAGGAGTCGGCACGCATCAAGGACTCATTCGGGGAGATTGCTACCGAACGAGTGTGGGGTGAGTTCGAGAAGATCTTGACCAAGGGTACGCATGTATCAAAGGCTATCCATGTGCTACAAGATACGGGTTGGATGGATCACTTCCCCGAGCTAGGTCGAATGGCTGACGTTCCACAAGACCCGAAGTGGCACCCCGAAGGTGACGTTCTTACTCACCTAGGTTTGGCAGCCGACCGAGCTATCGAAAAGTCCATTGGCGAAGAATCTGTGAAAGCAAGACCTCTGGTCGTTTTCACTGCGTTGGTTCATGACTTCGGTAAGTACGGCGCTGGTACTCAGATTCACAAGAATCCTGACGGCACACTAGACAAGATCACTTCTTACGGTCACGACGACATGGCAGATGAAGCTATTGATAGTTTCGCTGCTCGTATTGGTGCACCTAGGTCACTGAGTGACCCAGCTAAGAAGATTGTTCGCGAACACATGTCCTATGTGACCGCTGGTGATGGAGAACCCTCATCTAGCGCGGTAAGAAAGCTTGTTCGCCGTCTTGGTGACGGTTCGGATGGAGCAACCCTTGCTAACTGGGCGCGTGTTGTTGATGCAGACCACGGCGGTAGAGCCGAAGCATCTGTAGAAGGTAGCGGATGGAAATGGGTTGAGAAGGCGCGCCAGTTGGACAGCATTGTGCCCAAGAAGCCATTGTTGAGAGGCGGAATGTTGGATGAACTTGGAGTACCCAAGACACCAGTAATGGGTGAGATCATCAAGGCAAGCATCGTCGCTCAGGACAATGAAGAGTTTACCGATCACGACGGCGCACGCGAGTGGGCACGAAACTACATTGCTGGCATGTCATTCCCTACTGCTAGAATTGCACCAATCCCAAGGAGAAAGTAATGAGCCTCATCCCCAAGCGCGGAACCGATAAGAACGGCAACGCATACACTCGCCTGGTAAGACCCGATGGAGATGCACCTAACTCCCGCCAGGGTCGAATTCCTGCACCTACCGTCTCTCGACAAGAGGTAGCGATTGAGTCGTCGGCTGATGTCATCAAGAGCGTACCTAAGTCCAAGCGCACCAGTGTGACTCCTGAGCAGCTAGATGGCATCTTCAACATCATGAAGAAGTTCGGCACACAGGATGATGACTCGTGGGGTCTCCGTAGCTTTGTAGCTACAAAGAACTTGCACCATGAGTGGAGCGAGCGTGGTCATAACGCCCGCCTCGTCATCGACACTAACAATGACGGCACCATTCGCGGTATCAACCTACACGGTATCTCAAACCTAGATGATTACCCCGAGTTCTATAAGGGGCAGGCTGAGCTACGCAAGGTAATGGGATTCCCCGAGTACAACAAGAACGAAGTCGCTTATATCGCCAGAAGATTCTTCGATAGCGAAATTCTTCCCGGGCTAGGTGATATCCCCGGAGATGGTGGTCGCTTCCTCCGCAACAAGTACGTCAATGACATTCAGGAACAGCAGGATCTCGTTCCCGATCTACTCGACGCGCTGGCAGAGAACCCTCGTGATAAGGTCGGCAACCTCATTGGTTACATGGCTACCCTTGGTAAGCCCGAGAGCGAAGAAGAGTACGACGCAATCAACCAAAAGGTCAAGGATGGAAAGTTCCAAGCAGCTATCAATGATGTTGGTCGTTTGCGCGAGTTCAATGATGACCAGAAGAGGGCTATCACCGACAAGATCACCCAAAGGCGCAAAGAGGTTGCCAAAGAGAAGCGTGATGCTAAGAAGGCAGAGGCTAACGCCTGATACTCTTCAGTTTTCTCTCAGCACGTGACGCTCTACCAATGAGATAGGGCGCAAAGTAAGAGCCGAAGTCATCCGGTCCATGCCGAACTTCGGCTCTTTTTGCTACCTCAATACGCCCGCCGTAATTATTCTCTACCCAGTACCACAAACCACATCCCTCGGGAGTCTCCTCTGGGGTAATAAGACCTTTGGGAACAAGATAGATGAATCGATGCGTGACGGACTTCCATGCTCTACGTTTCTCTTCGGTATCTCTCTTGAAGTCGGCGCGTGACACTTTGACTTCAACAGCAGTGATTGGATATTCGCCGTAAGCGTCCATAGCTCCCGACATGATGGCATCTATCCGACGCGAAGAGGGAACCTGATTGGGGATGTAATTTGTAGTATCAGGAAGGTTGTCTACATCGATACCACGCTTCTTGATTTTGTCGGCATAGTGCTCTCCATATGTGCGATAGAAGTACGCCTCATTCAATTTTGACTCGACGGGATCAACAATGGTTACCTCCCTGAGGACAGAAAACCTGCTGCCATACTGCTTTTCGAGAGTGTCAAGCAACTGAGATGCTCTGTACTTCTGTCCCATAATCCTGCCGTTCTTTCTTGTTTGGTTAGCGGTATCGTAGCGTCTCGGGAATCAGTCTCAACTCTTTTTGGATTTTAGTCGCGCTGACTAAAAAGATGTGGTATGGTTCTTTCATAACGACATCAACAGTAAAGGAAGTACAGAAATGGGAATCAGATTCTTGGCTAAGGTAGAGGCTGGCTGGCAGATCATTTCGCGGCTGGAGGTCATGAAGTTCCCAGCCGGTGAGGTTCACATCAAGATGCCGGAGGACTACGCAGAGGTTCCACTCGCAGCGTATGTCACTGGCGCAGAGCTAGACGACTACATGGCTCTCGCCCAGTGGGCGGATATCGTTCATCAGCAGGGTGAGAAGGCTATTGCTTTCATTCCTTACCTTCCCGGCGCTCGTCAGGACCGAGGTAAGCCGTTCGGTGCAAAGGTCTACGCCGACCTCATCAACGCCGCTGGTCTCGACAAGGTGGTGTGCTTCGACCCTCACAGCCATGTCATGCCGGAGCTAATCAACAACCTCGAAATCGTCAACTCGGATCACGTCCTCAAGACCGCCGTTCTGGGTCGTAGTGGATACCCGGGTGACTACGTTGGTGTCATCTGTCCCGATGAGGGCGCACACGAGCGTACAGAGCGCGTTGCGAAGACGCTGAACCTTCCCGTGTTCTACGCTAAGAAGCACCGCGACTTCCAGACTGGCAAGCTCACCGGTTTTGAGTGCGAGCCGGTTCCCGAGACTGGTCGCCTTCTCGTTGTCGATGACATCTGTGACGGCGGCGGAACGTTCATGGGTCTTGCTGACGCAATCAACGTGGACCGCGAGCGCCTTACCCTGTGGGTTAGCCACGGTGTGTTCTCGGGTCGAGCCAACCAGCTTACGGAGAAGTACGGTCAGATCTACACCACTGACTCGCACCCCGGAGCAACTCGTGCCGACGTTGGCGCTCGGGTCACCCCGCTTCTGCCCTACCTGATGGTCAATCACCTTAACTGACCACAGAAAGACTACCTTTGTCCTAGCCGACAGAGGCAGTCTTTCTTGTGTCCTAGATCACAACTCAAAAGTTTTTCGAGAACTTCGTATTATTAGTCGCATTGACGAAAAGTCTGTGCTATGTTGGTATCAACAAGAAAGGTAAACCACCATGAAAACTCGTTTTAGCCCCGTTGCCCCTCTGTTCCACATCGACTCCTACAAGCTTGACCACCGCCGCGTGGCTGAACTTGCTGGTCACGTCGAGAAGATGTACAGCAACTTCACCAACCGTGGTTCGCGAATCGAGGACATCGATCATGTCGTGCACTTCGGTCTCCGCGCCTTCCTTCAGAACTACGCAATCGACTCGTTCGTCCCCTTCTTCGAGGCTTCCGAGGATGAGGTCGCTGCCCTCTACGAGGAGCGCGTCACGCAGGTCGTCGGTCCCAACGACATCGGTTCCGACCACATCCGCGCACTGCACCGTCTGGGCTACCTCCCGCTTCAGTTCGCTGCCGTACCCGAGGGAACCCCGGTTCCCCTTCGTGTTCCTTCCTTCACGGTTGAGAACACCATCCCCGAGTTCCACTGGCTGACCAACTACATCGAGTCGGTCCTCTCTTCGTCGGTCTGGCAGGCTTCGACCTCCGCCACCATCGCTCACCGCCTCCGCAAGTACCTCGACAAGGAGGCACTGGAGACCTCCGGTCAGATTGCTACGGTGGACTGGCAGGGTCACGACTTCTCGTACCGAGGCATGTCGTCCTCCGAGACCGCTGCCGCTTCGGGCGCTGGTCACCTCCTGAGCTTCACCGGCACCGACTCGCTCGTGAGCCTCGACTGGGTTGACTACTTCTACCCCAGTGAGTATGGCGCTGAGAACGGTCTCATCGGTGGTTCGGTCCCGGCAACTGAGCACTCGGTCATGTGCGTCGGCATCGAGACCCTGGGTGAGCGTGAGCTTTTCAACCGCACCCTCGACCTCTACCCCACCGGAATCTTCTCGATGGTGAGTGACACGTTCAACCTGTGGACCGTCCTCACCGACTTCCTCCCGAGCCTCAAGGAGAAGATCCTTGCTCGCGATGGTCGCCTTGTAGTTCGACCCGACTCGGGTGACCCGGTTCTCATCCTGACCGGAAACCCTGATGCTGAGGCTGGTTCGCCCGAGAACAAGGGTGTCGTCCAGCTTCTTTGGGAGACCTTCGGCGGAAACGTCAACGAGCAGGGTTACAAGGAGCTTGACACTCACGTTGGTGTCATCTACGGCGACAGCATCACCTTCGACCGTGCGCACTCCATCATCGAGAAGCTCAAGGAGAACGGCTTCGCCTCGACGAACGTTGTTCTCGGAGTGGGTTCGTTCACCTACCAGTACAACACCCGCGACACCTTCGCATCCGCAATGAAGGCTACTTACACCGAGGTCGATGGAAAGGCTCACAACCTCCGTAAAGACCCCATTACGGACAGCGGTCTCAAGAAGTCGGCTACCGGTCGCCTGGCAGTCGCTTTGAACGACGAGGGGGACATGTACCTCATCGAGAACGCAACTGCCGAGCAGGAGGCTGCTAGCCTTCTCCAGCCCGTCTGGAAGGACGGCGAGTTCATCACCACTCAGAGCTTCGCAGACGTTCGAAAGGTTCTTGCAGACAGCAAGTTCTAAGCACCAAGAGAAAGCCGCCCATCCATTTCGGTTGGGCGGCTTTTTTGTTTCAATACGGTTCCTAGATAGATTCTGAATTTCGGTGGCTGTATTCGCAGCCCCAAAGATTCTGTTCTTGATTTCTAGTCATTTCGACTAAAACATGATACCCTTATCTTCTAGGAAGGTAGATACCATGTTGGAAGTAAGAGCGCCGGAGCTAAGACCTCGTGCCGATGTGTTTTTGGCGGGCGGGATTATGGGTGCTGACAACTGGCAGCCTCGTGCTGTTGAGATGCTAAGTGACACGGATGTCGTTGCATACAATCCTCGAAGAAGCGAGCCATTCACGAGGGATATGCATGAGTTCCAAGTTCGCTGGGAGCACGATGCGTTACGAAACTCAGACAGCATTATCTTCTGGTTCCCTCCCGAAACACTTTGCCCCATCACTTTGTTCGAACTTGGTGTTTGGTCCAACACAGACAAGCCTATTTACGTCGGCACACATCCGGACTATGCTAGAAGAGCAGATGTAATCATTCAGCTTGGATTGTCTCGACCAGACGTAATCGTCAGAGACAACCTAGAAGATGTGATGAAAGACTTCGTAACAGCACACCACAACCGCCAGCTATTCGACTACACAAAGAAGGACTAGAAAATGACCAAGACATACGAGCAGCCCATTGTCTCGATTGATGTTGTGCCTGTGCGATTCATCGACGGCGAGCTTAAGGTCTCGCTAGGACGACGCATCTTCGAACCCTTCATCGGTCAGCTTGCTCTCCCTGGTGTCCTCTTGCTCCCCACGGAGTCCATCGACGACGCTGCCTACCGCGCGTTGGAGAGCAAGGTTGGTATCAAGCGTGACGAGGTGGTTACGTTGGTTCGTCTCGGAGCGTTCGATAATCCAGACCGCGACCCCCGAGGTGCAACTATCTCTATCGCGCTCGCTGCGGTCATCACTGCCGATGCCGCCAGCGATTTGTCCGTATGGCAGTCGGAAGCCGAGTTCGAGGATCTTCCCTTCGATCACGCGACCATCATCGAGGAAGCATTCAGTGAACTAAACGTTCGACTCTGGAGGAACAGGGACGTGACGCGAGCGCTGGTTGGGTCTGAGTTCACCACAGCAAGCGCTATCCGTTTGACTGAGATCCTAGGGACCGGCACGGTCGATAAGACCAACTTCACTCGCACGCTAAAGAACTACCAGTTTGTCGAGCAGACTGGTCCCGTCAAGACTGGTCGCGGTCGCCCTTCGACAGGGTGGAAGTTCACGTCGTGAGTGAAACCATTGAGTTCCCCAATGCTGGTGACACTACCATTCTTATCGATATGGATGGCGTGCTGTTCTGGTGGGAGAAGCACTTCATCAATGAGATGCGCCGTCTACACCCGCATATCAAGATGATTGACTTCGGGAAAAGAACGCTGGCTGACCAGCCGCTCATCGATGCCATCTTCGAGCTAGAAGAGACTCAAGAGGTATTGCGTTCACCTGGGTTCTATGCAGCACTCGCTCCAATTGAAGGTGCAACGGATGCCTTGGAGGAGATGTCCGCTGAGGGCTTTGATCTGTCGGTATGTACATCACCGTCACTTCGCAATAGAACCTGCGCCAGCGATAAGTTCTTCTCTTTGGAGCGGTTCTATGGTCGTAAGTACGCCGATACCGCGATGATTCTCAAAGACAAGACTCGCGCACGCGGTGACCTTCTCATCGATGACAAGCTCAACATCAAAGGCAAGCTGAAACCTGAATGGGACCATATCGTCTTCGATCAGTCATACAACCGCACTGGCGATGACAGTAGGCTTCGAATGCATGGTTGGAAAGATTGGCGACGTGCTGTAGACTCCGGCTTGAAAGCACGTGAGCTTAGGAAAGAGTCAGCATGAGTACAGTCAAAGTGTACGTAGAGGTTTCGGATCAGAACGTCAAGGACATCCTATGGCTAGTGTTCAACCGAACAGAGTTCGCAGATGAAAGCTCGACCAGTCAAGCACTCTTGCGCAAGCTGGACGTGATCGGTGCGCTTGATGAAAAGATTGCTGACCTAGACGCTGGTCTGGCTCACTGCTTCTTCGTGGCACAAAACGAAGAAGACGGAGAGTCCACGTTAGAGCAATACCTTGCTCAGATGGAACCCTCCGCCGTCTAATTCGTGTGACTAGATACCCGCTTCTGCGCGTAACCTAGCGACTTCAGCTTGCACTTCGTCTTCATGCTTGGCAGCAACGGTCATTCTGGCTTCCTGTGTGAGTTTCTCTACAGCCTGGCTATTCTTTAGCTCGTTGACAAGCTCTTTCGCCTCTTCTAGTTCTTCAGCAAGGACATAGCCGCTTTTTGATCTGTAGGGGAACGTCACGTATGCATTGTTCTTGTCACTCTTGTCACGATAGGTGTTCTCCTTCACCTTGACTAGCTCTCCATCTTCGATCATCTGGTCTATGACCTTGTTGACGCTAGAAGTAGAAATCCTCTCGTTGAATACGGCAGTCCTTGACTTACCGCCGTACTGAGTGTCCGTATTGCGACCCACAGTCGGGTTTTCACCAATCAAGGCTACATAGATGTCTTCCTTGGGGATGACTCGAATCCTGGTGTTGTGGTAGCTGAGAGCGACATCGGGATTTGCAAGCGAGTTATTTCGTGATTCGTTGCTTTTGGCTGAGAGGTCGGAGATGACATCCCTAACCTCTTCGTAGCCTACCCCATTGATCTTGCTTGTTGTTGGAGCGGGAGCGGAAGCTGAACGACTGTTTGAGGATGCGGTATCTAGCTTCTTGTGTCGAATGGTACTCACACCATTCTTATCAACGATTGGCTCTGGTCTAGTGTTTCCTGGGTTCATGTTGGTTACCTTTCTGACCCAATCTTAGCGCGCACCACCGAGCTAGCGATTGTGTATCGTCGAATAGCCTCAATGTCACTTGCCGTGTGTATGATTTACCTCATGACAGAAACGAATAGCAGTACTAATCCGGTATCAGAAGACAGCAAATCAATCTCTGCAACAGAGCCTTCGGTCAACTGGGAACACCCTAACTCCTGGGGATGAGATGAGTCTTGTACCGACCCCTATCGTCGATAAAAACGGCGTAGCCACTACCAGGCATAAGAAGGTAGAAGAAGCCTCTGTGAGCCGTCTGGGGGCTATGAATGCACCTTCCGTGTCGGTACACGAAGCTGTTGTAGATGAGTGGTCGGTAGAGCGACAGCAAGCTGTTAATCTTCTTGAAGAGATTGGTGACGAGATTGTTGTTTCCAATCATGGCGCATTCCCCAATAAGAGACCAACTGTTTCTCTTGGAGACATGAATGATGGAGACGTGGCTCGCGGTAACTGCTGGTCGATAGTCAATGAGATCATTGAAGTTGCCGGTACTGACTATTTTGGCGACTACATAGACGAACTCAATATCAACACCAAAGGTGGACTTAGCCATACTGGGTTGTTCGTAAAGTCAGGTGAACGCGAGTATGTTGTTGACTACACCATCAGGCAATTCAACCAAGACCTAGACTTCCCGCTTATCGCCACTGTCAATGAGTGGAAAAGCACGGTAGAAAAAGCTTACGGCGACTCGTTTGAGTTCACTCCGTATCAAGACGATGATAACGACGAAGACTCATATGATGAGTACTATGATGATTGATTAGGTTGACCGCAAGAGTAGATGATGTGCTCTTGACCAGGACTTTAGACCCCTTATATGACGCTCAAAACCGCAGTTTCCGAACTTGAGCAATTTGTCTTTTCTGAGTGATACTCTTTCCACATGAACGCACAGCAGCCTACCTATGTAGCGAACCCTGCGAGCGCCCTTGACCTTGTGGATATCCTCATTGCGGGCGACGAGAGCAGACTTCGCCGTGCAGCCGACCAGGCTTTTGAAGCAGGTAGGTTGTACGATCTTGACTTGGCATGTTTGGTACTGATTCACGTCACACTGAATCACTCAGCCAACCTAGGTCACCTTTACGCCAATTCAGCAGAGACCTGGCGCGAGGTGTTTGACATTGCAGCTAAGGGCAAGAATTCTGTAGCATCTCGCTTTGCGGTAAACCCGTCGTGGTTGGGTGATGATGTGATTGGTTTCATGCAGCATTGCGTACTTCCCGCCATCGGTTCAGGCGCGCCTAAGATTGCGGTTCCTGTCGAGCGAGGCGATGCTGAGGGAACTCCCTTTGATGAGGTCTACATTCACGTCGTAGCAAGCACCTTTTGCGCTTTTTCTGTATTGCAGGGGCTTGCTACAACGTCTCCCAGATTCGATGGCATCAACTCCATCGTGACAGAGATTCGTAACTATCTTGAAGACAGCAGTCCTGATGGTGATGTAGACATCCTCACCGCTGAGGAAAAGGAAGCCGAGATGCAGGAAGAGGCACGTGGTGACCGTAAGGCACCTTCGCGTTCTGACCGCCGAGCAACTAGGGTTGGTCGTTCGACCACTGTGAGGGCATAACTCCATGCAGCGACAAGTGATACCCGAACCACTTCTAGCTTTGGACCTCATCAAGTACCAGCTTGCAAACAACCCCGAGCCTCTGAGGTCTTTCGTATCTAAAAGCGTGCAGGAAGGTTCCGACCTAGCCCTCATTGATTCAAGCATGCTTGTGATGCTCAAAACGCTCAATGAGCGCGCCTGCAAGTTCGCTAGCATTCCTCACCTAGGCGAAGATACTTGGCGTTCGGTAATTGCGATGTCAAAGCAGTTCAATACAGACCGAGCGGAACTCAATCCTGCTTGGTTTGCTGCCGACACAGAAGAGTTCCTTGCGGAAGTCCTTAGCCCGTGGCTTTCTTCCCCCGAGTACGAACTTCTCATCCCCGATCAGTCAATGGAACGAGATTCCGCTAACGATGAATTCTTGATCCATGCTTTCTCCGTAGTCAATGTGGGCGTTAGTTTTGTCCGTGGTGTTTCTGCAACAATCCCAAACTACGGTGATGTTACGGCTATCATTGGACGACTCGTGGAGTATTTCTCGCTGATGGAAGCTCGCGGTCAAGAGTATGCACCGTTTTCTTGGGATGACGGTAGTTAGAGGATGGTATTCAAATGAGTTCAGCACCCCAGGAGATTGAAAACTCCCTACTTTTGCGTTCCTACTTCCTTGAAGGAAGCGACGAAGCGACTACTGCTAAGTACGACACCGTTCGAGAGGTTTCTAAGGAAACATTCGCTGATGGCACCACTCTCAACTTGTGCCAGTCAGTACAGGGTTTGGTCGCAGGATTGGGCTTGGCAGAGGACGCAGAACTTGACTCTCATGTAGGTCAGCTACTTTCTGGTCTGGACGAGTCTGTCAACATTCCCTCTGTTGCAGCAAGCGTCAAGTACATCTTCGATCACTGCGCCAATGTACCCACCTCCGTTGAGGTAGCCATCGTTGATGAAGATAGCGCTTTCGTCTTTGTACTGGCAGTAGCTGTCGCCACCACATCCATTGTGCGAGTTGCCTCAGAGAAGCAAGAAATTCCCGAGGGCGCTCTTGCGCATGCGCTCTTAGAACAGTTCCGTGTCACACCTCCCAAGCCCCCTCTTTTCGAGTTCCACGAAGAGATGTTTCTTCCCTATGCGCACAATTTCGATGTCGAGCGCATCATCCGAATGAACAGCGAGTTTGAAGACCACAACATCGAAGCACTGCGCCACAAGTCATTTACCGCTACCAAAGAGAACAACTCGGCTTTCAGTGACATGAGCCGTAGCCTCGCCTCATTTGTGTGGGCTATCAACTTGACTATCGACATTCACAAGGATGAGACCTTCGTGTACGACTTCAGTCGCATTGGTACGGAACACATTGCCAGAACCGCCCGCTCTTGGGGTATCAAGGACATCGACAGTCTGGAGAAGACTATCGAGGCAATCATGAAGGGGATCGGCACTGTATACGATTCCGAAGAGAAGAACTACACCTACCCCGTACCTAATCTTGCTAGTGAGACCTACCTCGACTTCCGCTACCTGTTCAATGTAGCCTTGGCAGCTATTGCCTCTGCACACGTGTTCCTGTTTGCAACAAACTTCGATTCCACCCAGGAGGGTGTGTATGGTGAGGTCCGCAGGACAATCAAGGAAGTGCAGGACAACATTGCTAAAAGTGCGTGACGAGCTACCCCTCAACGCAGATCCAATCCTTGCCGTTGAGGCAATGGAGGCTGTACATACCGAAGATTACCAAGGTCTTAAGGACTTTGCGAACGAGCTACATGAAAAGGGTGCTGCTCAGTTCTTTAGTGTTGGTGTAACGACAGTCAATTTCTTGACCATCAAGGGTATGGAGATTCGCACTGGTGACCCAGGCGGATTCTTGTCAAGTGCTATCTCGTACATCAAGGACAACGGGGTACACTTCGCCACCATCCACTCAGTTGATCCGTTTGCATTGAATGCTGAGGTGCAGAAGTACCTCAGTGAGACTCTCATGCCGATCCTCAACGGCAACCAAGAGCTATCGCTTGATTTCCCAAATGACGGTATAGAGCACACCCGTCAGTATATTCTCGCGCTGTCCTATGTCACGTATGCATTCTTCATCACTTCTCATCGTGCCATCTCTGGCGACACCGCAATCTCCTTCCGAGAATTGCGTGACGAGATTGAGAACAAGTCAGCACAGATGGTAGAGATGACGAAAGAGTTCTCTTCTGTCAGGACTGACCTAAGTGATATCCCTCAGGAACCAGCCGGTGTTTCGCACCTTGGAGAGATCCATCGTTCTCATTTTTCTTCACCCACGCAGGAAGCAACATCGTCTGTAGATGTCACCATTCCGATACAGCTAATGAAGTACTACTCTGACGGCAACAAAGAGGGAATTGCCGAAGTAGTGAGTGATGTGGTGTCTGGAAAGCTAGAGATAGATACGCTCATCAAGCCCACTATACATTTCTGCCGAGCCATCCTCATCATCATCTTTGGTCTGACGACAGCTACAGATAAAGAGTCGTACATGCTGGCTGCTAATTCCAACATCACAAAGGCTCGCAAGGAGGGTCTGGTGACAAGTAGATTCGATGTCAACCAGGCTGAGCTTGACTTCTCTATCCAAGGCATCCTGCTATCGCTATCTTCACTCATGCAGAACCAAGGTGCTTTCTACGAGGCAGTGATTCCAGATCCTAAGTCGCCTAAACATGAAGAAGCAGTCCATGCTTATGTTGTTAGCCTAGGCATGGTTGCAGATGCTTATGCTGTTCTTGTGACAGGCAAGATCGGTCTCAGTTATGAACAGTTCATCCTTAAGCTCAATGAAGTTCTCTCCTGAAAAAGTGATAGAGATTTTTCTCTTAGTGATTTGACTTCGTTGTCTTGTTAGGTTACCTTGTTGCCAACAAAGAAAAGGATAACGAATGAGCTTCCCCGCTGCTAACACTGTTTACGTATGGCGTTCTAATGACACTGACTATGGTTTCGGTGTCTTGGACTATGTTGACTCTGACTCTATCTTTTTGGACCGATTCGCTTCCGTCTCGGAGTCTGTTGGTGACGTAGATGTTGCTATCAACAAGGCAAAGGTTGAGCATCCTGACCTTGCTATCGAGGTAATCTCTAACGCTGGTGTGCTGGCTGTAGTGGATCAGTATGTTGCTGAGATTCGCAACGCTGTCGTAGAGAACGACGAATCGATGAATACGTTCAAACTAGCTATCTAAACCCTTCGCTTGTGTAAGATGACCACCAAGGAAGGTATTCATCCATGAACGAAGTACAACAGCTACGAGACCAGCTACAAGAGTTGGGATTTACGGTTCTTCATGACTACAACGAGACGCATAGCAGCAACAGTGTTTTGAGCGTTGAAGCTTGGGTAAGGAACAGCCCATATGCGCTCATTCCTATCCCTATGAGGGATGAGGACGAGGACGATTACTCGTTTGGTCGTCGCGTCAACATCGCTAACGAGTCTATCGAAGAGCTTTTTGCGGCTGAGGCACGAGAGGCTGCTCTTCTCGCAGGTGGCTTCGTAGAAGAGTCTCATGTCGAGCCTGAACCCGAAGAGTATGTAGGTGAAGAGCCTACCGTGGTAGAGATTCCTGACTACTCTCCTGATGGTACTGACTACTACGCATATGTAGCACCAACGCCGCCGACAAGCGACCCTGTTGAGGTTGCATTGGCAGCGCAGGCAGAAGAAAAGACCGATCAGCCTGTTACCAACGAGTATGCTGAAGCACACAGAGCCAAGCTTATCGCCATTCGTGCAAACCTACAGCAGAGCATTGATGAAATTGATGCGCACTTGGCTCTCGATAGCGGCATCTAAAACCGCCAACAACTAAGGCAGGACCGAAATTGACTTTTGACCCATTCGCACCTACTCCCAAGGGTGACAAGAACAAGCAGAACGTTTATGGTGACATCCTAAACTCTGATGACTCAAAGCCCAAGGAGAAGAAGAACTTTGGCGATGACTTTTCTGCCCCGCCCGTACGTGATGAGAATGTTCGGCAGGTGCCGCCAGCAAACAACCCGGCACCTGCCGTGCCACCCGTCAGTGCACCACCAGTATCTGCTCCGAAAAGAGAAGTGGCGGTAGCGCCTAAGCAGGACAATCAGCCTGAAAGTCCAGTTACGCCTACCGAGACCGTTGCTCGCAAGAGGGGTGCTGATAGACAACGACCAGTAGCTGACAGAGGTCTCCTTCCTGATATCAGTCAGAAGACTGACGATTCTGCTTCTAAGAAAAAGTTCCCTCTCATTGTTGCCGCATTGGTTGCTACTGCTTTGGTAGTCGGCGGTGGAGTGGGCTATGGAGCCTTCTACACCTTTACGAACAAGTCCGGGTCTGCGCAGTCACAAGCCCTCAATAACACTCCGGTTCCTGGTGTGCCTGATGGCGTTACAGGTCAGAATGTTCTAGACGCTCCCCGTTTGGAGGAAGCTACAGCATCTCTGGAAGTAGAGGCTAAGGACTTCTCTCCCCAGCTTTCATTCCTAGGCGAAGTCAAAAACGCGCCCAATGAACCTCTTGTTATCACCAACGACGAGGGCGCAGAGACTCCGGTGTATACCGCTTCCTCTGAGACCTACTTCGTTGACGGCGATGTCTCTACTGAGAACAAGCAGAAGCTCATTGACATCGCTAATAGCTATCTAGCGGACCAGGGGTACTCCAAGTACGACCAGACTCAGGCAGGCGATGTTGATATCTTTGCACAGTCCCAGCTATTCATCGGTGGCGTAAAGACCGAAAAGGATGGGTCTTTGAAGAGCTACAACATGATCGTCAATACTGCTAGCGAAGATGGAACTACGCCTACATCAGGGGTTTATATGACGTTCTACTCATCGCCACACATCAAAGATGGCGATGATGACAAATTCAAGAAGTTCATTACCGATTCTACCGACTGAGCTACTCTCGGCGGCTACACTTATGCCACATGAACGAGTGGATGGGTTAACCGATGGCTTTTGAACCAACAGATTCTATGAAGGCTAGTGAATGGCTGAGTGGAATCTTCAAGGAAGCTTTCGAGCGCGGCGCGAGCGATATCTTCATCGATGCGATCTATGATTCATCAGGTGAGATTGTTGCTTTGGAGCCAGAGCTACGAATTGACGGATGGAATATCAAGGAAGCGCACCTTTCTGATATCAGGGCTAGCCAGGTCATCGTTCTCATCAAGAACGAGTCTGAAATGGGTACCTCAGCGCTGAATGCTCCGGAAGAGGGTAGATACCCCTTCAAGTGGGCAGACTCTAGTATCAAGTCAGACGATGGTTCTGATTCTCTTGACGTTCGTGTCACAATCTTCCCTACGGTTACCGGAGAGTTCATCTCCATGCGTATTCCTCCGGTTGGTGCTCTACCTGAGCTTTC
>Ga0308157_10000313_pt1 | contig 177399 bp, 164 predicted proteins | sample PhyBR1_FD_201035 | JGI IMG/M metagenome (GOLD analysis project Ga0308157, IMG submission 201035) | Phyllosphere microbial communities from UC Gill Tract Community Farm, Albany, California, United States - DLSLB.R1 | ecosystem: Host-associated > Plants > Phyllosphere > Unclassified | place... | reverse complement strand
GCGATACGCATCTGTAAAGCATTCATGGCACCATGCGTGCTGACACGTGGAATATTAAATTGGTTATTTGCTTCATACGCTTCGATTTTTTTACGAGTCGATACTGCGTTTTTAAAGCCAATCTCTTGAGCCATTTTCTGGTGCTTTTCATTAAACCGACCAAATGGATAAGCAAAACTCGGGCACTTGCCAACTAATGCTTCAACATCACGCTTAGACTGAAGCATCTCGTCATAAGCAGTTTGATCATCAAGTTTAAGTAAGTTCACATGATGCTGCGTATGCGCACCAAATTCAATCAAACCAGAATTCGCCATTTCATGAATTTGCTCATGAGTCAGCTTTTCGATACCTTCAATTTGAGTTGCCAAATAAATAGTTGCTTTCGCGTTATATTTTTTAAGTAATGGATAAGCATAAAGATAATTATCCATAAACCCATCATCGAAACTTAAAGCCACCACATTTTTTTGATGACGATATTGTTCAAGCTCAGAGACAAAACAAAAAATAGCTTTTTTACGCGTCAACAACTGTAAGAGTTGCTCAAACTTTTCAGGAGGCATGTTCATGCCAGAGGCTGCATCTTTAGGGGTAACCTGATGTAGCATCACAATGCGTGGTAATTTGTTCGAACGGAACGGAAGCCAGAATGTATAATTACCCAGCATATATAACAATGCAGCAAGTACTAATAGGCCTACCGCAACATACAAAAACCACATCATGCATAAACCTCATGTGACCATTCATAATCTTCTGAAAGGGGCTGCTTAAATGTCACTTCAACCATAAATTGGGTGATACGTTTAGCATTGAAAGAATTGCGGGTCTTCTGCCATCCCTCTTTCGCTATTTTTTCAGCCTGCTCAGGATTTTGATCAAAGAATTGGATTTTCTTGGCCAAGTCAAACTGGTCATCAAAGTAAACCACTTCCTGCTCGGTGTAGAGTTTATCAAAACCTGGAATTCTTGGGCTAAAGGTGAGTAAACCATTACCTGTCAGCTGCACAATACGGTCAGAGCTATATAAAGTGACATCATTACGGCGTGAATAATTCAGTCCCATTTTAGTTTCAGACAGAACCTTATAATACGCTTTGCCATAAACACCTTGCTGTGCAAAACAACTATAGTATTGATAGTTGACCTGAGCCTGCTGTAATGCATCAGCTAAGTCTTTTAAAAACTTTTCACGCTCGGGCTCTTTATAAACTACACCGCAAAAAATAAAAGTTTTGTCAGTTTTAGAATTTGAAAACTGTTGCAGCGTTTCTACATTATGATGGCCAATATTTGGCATATAGGCTACGCTTAAATGGGGTTGCTTTAACTTTTGAAGATATTCGCCACCCGTCGTACAAAAAATAGCATCAAGATAGGGTGAAAATAATTTTACAAAGTCGAGTTTGCTTTCAAGATAAAGTGGATCGACATACCAAAATGCGATTTTAGTATTTGGATAAGATTCTTTAATTTGTCTTAAAACTTCTGGACTCATCAAGTCACTATGTCCAACCAAAACTAAATCAGGTTCAATATTATTAACAACTTTTAGGACTTCTTTATTAGCCCAATTAGCCCCCAGTTTTTTTGTCTTAAAAATCGTCCCCATTCGGGCCATATCCCGAAAACTGAAATCATAAACGAAATGGCCATTTTCAATTAATCCAGCCGAAATCTTGCGATCAGTACAATAAAAGTGCGCACCCTGTTTATTAAAACCAAAATTTGCAATATGCAATATTTTCATTTATTTACTCAGATATAAAATTTAATTCTTTGCTAAAAGGTATGTTGCCACACGCTCAGCCTCTTTAAAAGTATTCTGTACAGGTAGCTGTTGCAAAGTGGTAGTGGTGCTGATGATGTGCTGTTGCAGTAAATTATCTATAGATCGGGTAATCCTGTCCTGTTTTAAGCGGTCAAGCATCATTACACCCACCCGGCATCCGGCAGTTAATGCTTCATAGATCATAGAGACGCTATCTTCGGTTACCCAGACTGCCTGCGCTTTTTGCATTTCTTCAAAAATCCAGCCTTGTGGTGTCTGTTCTACAGGAAAAATCTGTATTTTCTTGGAAAAATCTTGCTCGCTCAAATAACTCAAAAAGTTTGAGGGCGTACGGCGTGAGGTCGTTAAAATAATTTCAGAGGCCGGATTATACTCTACAATGTCATGAATGGCTGTGAGAACTTTCTGTTCATTCCACTGATGGCGTTTTGATGTGCCTCCCAGCGCAATCAAAATACGATCCGTCTGGTGTCGTTGTTCATTCACAATTGGGTTTAATGCACCTTGAGTGAGAATAATATTGTTCCGTTTAGCTAGCCCATCATGCTGTGGCACCACTACATAATCAAACCATATATATGGATAATTGGGTTTCATTAAAATAACAGTTTTAGCTTTTGGGTAAATTTTTCCTAAAAGCAGCACTCGAAGCTGGGTATGACTTCCCACCCCAACAATATAATTAGGCGTCTGTTTTAAAAAAGGAGATTGTTTTTTGAGAACAGAAAGAAATAAGCTGATTAATGGCAGCTGTTCAATTGAAATTTCCTCAAAACTGACTTTATGCACAGATTGCCTTTCTATAGCGCGGTAAAGTCCCAGCGCCTGTGAACGGTGCCCCGCCTTTCCATCACTAACATAAAGAATATGCATAACCCAATTCCATAATAAAAAAAGGCGAAATAAAATTTCGCCTTTTAATCATATCGGCTTTACTTATTTTACGTAAGTTAACCAGTGTGCATATTTCGGATCTTTACCCTGCACTGCATTAAAGAATGTACTCTGGATCTGTTCAGTGATTGGCCCACGTGCACCACAACCAATCTCACGGTCATCATATTCACGGATTGGTGTAACTTCAGCTGCAGTACCGGTGAAGAATGCTTCATCAGCAATATAGAATTCATCACGGGTAATACGACGTTCTACCACGTCATAGCCTAAATCCTTAGCAATTGTAATGACGGTCTGACGGGTAATACCATCCAATGCTCCACCCGCAATATCCGGAGTGTGCAGCACACCATCCTTAACTAGGAAAACATTTTCCCCTGAACCCTGACATACATAGCCTTGCGGGTCCATCAGCATAGCTTCATCATAGCCTGAATGTGCTACTTCTTGGTGCGCAAGAATAGACAGCGTATAGTTACCCGAAGCCTTGGCCTTACACATAGTCACATTCGGATGATGGTGAGTAAAGGAAGAAGTTTTTACACGAATACCTTTAGCCATTGCCTCTTCACCCAGGTAAGCACCCCAGCCCCAAGCTGCAACTGCCGCATGAATCGTATTATTGGTTGCAGCAATACCAAGTTTTTCAGAACCAATCCAGATTAATGGACGTAAATAGCAAGATGCCAGCTTATTTTCACGAACCACATCGATTTGCGCCTGCTCTAATGTTGCCTGATCAAATGGAACTTTCATCTGATAAATTTTTGCAGAGTTTAACAAGCGCTTGGTGTGGTCCTGTAGACGAAAAATGGCTGTGCCTTGTGGAGTTTCATATGCCCGGACGCCCTCAAACACGCCCATACTATAGTGTAAAGTATGAGTCAGGACGTGAATTTTTGCATCACGCCAGTCAACCAGTTGTCCATCTTGCCAAATAAAACCATCACGATCAGCCAAATTCATGGCACACACTCCAAATTTTTACACAGTCAGTCACTATCCAAAGCAAGTATTGCTGTGGGATCTATTAATCTTTGCCATAACTTGCAAACGATCTCGCGGGTATCGTGCCAGTCCGCAGCATTGACTTGCATGGATTGATTTGCAAGTGCTAAACGGTGGCTCTCGGCTCGTTCACTGAGATAAGCCTGAATCAGTGCTGTTGCATCGTCACTGGATAAGTAACCGGCTTTCGCAGCATCTTCTAGGATTCTTACATTGTCGGAATAGTGAGCGAGATCCGGTTTCGCCCCACCCCATGCCAACACAATATACTGTGCCATAAATTCGATATCAACGATACCACCCGCATCCTGTTTTAAATGAAAAATTCCACCTTTTTTCTGTTCTTTGGAAGAACCCAGGTGGGCTTTCATCTTCTGACGCATTTTTAAAACTTCAGTACGCACAAATTTTTCATCACGCGGCAGAGTTAAAATACGGCAGCGTAACGCCTCAAATTTTTGGCGTAAACTGTCATCCCCAGCAATCGAACGGGCCCGAACCAATGCCTGATGCTCCCAAAGCCAGGCATTTTTTAATTGATATTGTTCAAAGGCTTTTAAACTGGTCACCAGCAGACCAGCTTCTCCAGAAGGGCGTAACCGTGTATCTACTTCATATACTCGTCCATCTAGGGTCTGAGTCGTCATAAGAGATATAAATTTTTGCCCTACTCGCATGGCAAACTCGAAACCGCTGATAGGTCTCAGGCCATCTGTATCCGCCTGTTCGCTCATATAATGAATAAACACCAGATCCAGATCTGAGCCATAACCCAGCTCAATACCACCGACTTTACCATAACCCACCACAGAAAATCCGAGATAGTCCAAGGAGCAGCGTCGTCCGTCAGCGTCTAGTGGATAACCATATTTTTTTGCCACGATCTGATAGGCCAGATTCAATGCAGCAATAATAGAAACTTCAGCAATGTCTGTCAGGGCATCAGATACTTTCATAAGCGGACTTTCTGCCAGTACATCGCTGGCTGCTACAGCCAAGACATTAGATTTTTTAAACAGGCGCAAGGCCCGCATCTGGTCTTCAACCTGCTCAAGCTCAATGCGTATGAGCTGCTGCCGTAGTGAATCTTCAAGATCACGGCGTTTGGGCAACTCGAAGTCCATTGTGAGAAACTCATCCAGCAATACCGGGTAATGAGTCAGCTCCTCCAGTATCCATGGACTCACTGTGGCCATCTTTACCAAACGCTGTAATGCTCCCTTACTTTCAATCAGCATTACCAGATAAACCGTACGGCGCATTACAGATTCAATTAAAGGCATTAAACGTAGTAATGCAACTTGTGGTTTATCCGACTGTAATACTGCATCGACCAGATAAGGCCAAAAGGTTTTTAAACGTTGAACGGCCTTAGCTGGTAACTTATTCAAGGCGTGGCCATGCCAAAACTCATGAATCAGTTTTTGTGCATTGGAATCAAGCACACTTTCCAGTTCTTCTTCGAGATGCTGAAAGTTCTCTACCGGTGTTTCCCTGTCACGCTCCTGAATCAGATGTGCGAACTGGTAAGAGACTTTAGACCGTTTCTGGGTAAGGACTTCCAGAAAACTTTCCCAGCTATCAAAGCCCAAGGTATCAATCAATCGCTTCCGCAGCTCCGGCTCAGTCGGCAGGGACTGGGTCTGCTGATCATTCAGTGCCTGAATGGCGTGTTCCAGACGACGCAGAAACAGATAGGCATCTTCCAGGTCCGCTACAGCTTCTGGCTCAAGCAGACCTGATTCGCTCAGATGCGTCAAATTTGCCAGACACTGGCGTTCCTGTAGTTCAAGTTTGGAACCACCATAAATCAGCTGGAAAACCTGCACAATAAATTCAACTTCACGGATACCACCGGCACCGAGTTTAATATCGTCTTCGATATTGCGGCGCATGACTTCACGTTCAATCATGACCTTCATTTCACGCATGGCCTGAAACGCGGTATAATCGACATAACGCCGAAACACGAAAGGACGGGTCATTTCCAGTAACTCTTCGCCCGCCCTACCACCAGACACAATACGGGCCTTGATCCAGGCATAGCGCTCCCATTCACGCCCATGCTGGCTTAAATATTTTTCTAATCCTGCATGGCTAATGGCCAGTGCCGAACCATCTCCCCAAGGACGTAAGCGCATATCTACACGAAAGACGAAACCCTCAGCAGTGATATGCTCCAGCAAATAAATAATTTTCTGGCCCCACGCAATACAGAACTGTTGTACATCAATACATTTACGGCCATTGGTCTCGCCTTGCTCATCAAAGGCAAAAATCAGGTCAATATCGCTCGACAGATTAAGTTCCTGTGCTCCCAGTTTTCCCATAGCAATAATAATCAGGTCCTGGACTTGGCCCGAATAACCGATTGGTTCGCCATGCTTTAATACCAGTGGAATACGGGCGAAGGCCTTTGCTGCACAAATACAGGCATCAGCAAAATCTGAGAGTTCTTGTGTAAGTGTAACTACATCAGTCAGGTGGTTAGCATCTTGCCAGATCCAGCGAAACATGAGACGAGCACGGAGTATTCGGATCGCTCGCATCCATGCGTGCTCATCCTGAATTGAGTCAAGTACAGAAGACACCCGATCTTTAATCTGTTCATGTGATAGCGGGGTTGCAAACTGATCTACAGTATAATCTTGTTCAAGTTCGTTTTGATAAAGACCTAGTATCTGTTCAGCATATTGACTGGCTCTTAAAGTCTTTTGCAACTGCTTCGCGTTCATAAACCACCCTTCACCTGTATTTATATGTAGTTATAACAGGTGAATTTGGCTTTAGGAAAATAATTATACTAAATTTGTAGTGCTGTCTGACTTCGCCATATCAAGTGGCAAAACCGTATGCTGGTCAGTTGCTTCCGGCAAAGTAACTTTGAAAGTAGTACCTTCACCTTCCTTAGACATGACACAAATTTCACCTTTATTCAGGTCTACAAACCGCTTACAGAGTGTCAATCCCAGACCTGTTCCTTTTTCACCCGCCGTACCTTTAAGGCTGACAGTAATCCGCGGCTGAAAAATATTCGCTATTTGTGCTTCAGACATACCTAGGCCGGTATCCCGGATATAAATTTCCACCCCATCTGGGCCGGGCTGTGCTTGAATGGTCACTTTACCCGTACCGTCCATTGGCGTGAATTTTAATGCATTTGATACCAGGTTCTGGATAATCGAAGTCAGCATATTAATATCTGCATATACCTTGAGATCATCCGGCACTTCATCAATTAACTGAATGTTTTTCTTAATCGCTAGTGTATTAAGTACATCACGAACAATTTTGGTGACCTGCTTTAAATTGAAGTTGATCGGATGATAGACAAACCGGCCGCCTTCTGCCATTGCCCAGTTGAGCAGGCTTTCTAAAAGGTTATAAGTCGACTGTGCAGTATCATAAAGATAATCTGCAATATTCTGGATACTGGAGTCGTCAAGCGTATTGCGCTCTTGTGACAATACTTCAGAGAAACCGAGCAACCCATGAAAAGGTGCACGCAGGTCATGTGCAATAATCTGGAAAAACTTGGTTTTACTAAAATTTAATGCCGATTGCTGTTCATATAATTCCTTAAGTTCAGCATGCTCGAATTTTAACTCTAAATAGCGAACCAGACGTTCACAGTAATCTTTAACTATCTCAATATCTTCATTTTCAAAAGGCTCAGAGCTGTCATCAAAAAACAGAATCTGTCCAATTGATTCTTTATCAGTCTTGAGCATATCAAAAGCAACCATGCGCTGATGCTCTACACCCAAGTGACGAATATGCTGACAAAAGCCGTGATAATCAGAATGTTGCTGGTCTATATAAGGTTGACTATTGAAATAAGGTCCTAAATCTGCATCAGGATGGCTATGAAAAAGTCTCATACCCTTTGAAGAAAGATACCAGATATAAGGCTCTGCCTTAAAAGTTAAAATAGCGTTTTTACTTCTTAAAATACGTCGAGCAAAACGTAAACAGGATTCCACCTGGTTATGCGGTTCGAAGATACCCAGTAATAACGATAATTTACAAGCACTGAGCTGATCAGCCTGATCTAACTCTAATAATTGTAATGTCATGCTCGCCTCATTAAAAATATTGTAGGTAATAACCGCAACTTCAGTAAAAATCAGTTAAAAATAAATCTTTATTAAACAATTAGCAAACTTTAGACATAGATACAACGGCAATAATAACAATTAAGAAACAAAACATGTTATATACTGGTAAATATTTGAAATAAAGGAAATTATAATAATAGATATTTGGATCTAATTATAGTGGTCCCGAGGGTCGGACTCGAACCGACACGTCATCTCTTTGATTTAAAATAATTTTTAGCAAGAACAAACACACTTGGATGTATTCGTGGATGTTTAACATATTATGCTAATTCAATCGAATAATAATTATCCAAACAACTTAACTTGCTAACATTTCATCAGCTTTAGCTAACTCATCTGCCAATTGTTCAGCCTGTTCAAGCACAGTCTCAGTAGCCAATAAAGCCATATCAGGTGGATAGCCATACTTCTTGAGTAAGCGCTTCACAATGACTCTCAGCTTCGCCCTGGCAGCTTCTTTGATGGTCCAATCCAAGGTTACGTTCTTACGAATAGACTCAGTCAGCACAACAGCGAGTTCGCGCAGGATCTCTTTCTGCATCAACTCTCTAGCACTGTCATTGTCTGCAACTGCTGAATAGAATGCATATTCATATTCAGTCAGGTTGAGTTCCTCTGCCATTTTGTCTGATTCTTGGATTGCCTTAGCTAACTTGATCAGCTCATCAATGACTTCTGCTGCAGTCAGTACCTTGTTCTGATAGCCCTTAATCGCAGAGCTCAGCATATCCATCAGCTTCTTGCCCTGAGTGACACTGCGCTGCTCTCGCATCTTGATCTCATCACCTAGGAGCTTCCTGAGGGTCTCCAGTGCAATGTTCTTGTGCTTGTAGCCTTTCATCTCCTGCATGAACTCATCAGAGAGAATAGAGATGTCTGGTTTTTGGATTCCTGCAGCATCAAAGATGTCCACCACCTGTTCAGTCACCAGTGCCTGGTCAATGGTTTGTTTAACCTTAGCTTCCAATGCTGCATTGCTCAGGCCTGAGATTTTGCCTGAGCCATCACTAAACTTGGCCAGTCGTGCTTTTACTGCCTGGAAGAATGCAACTATAGGTGCTGCTTCCATTGCACTTGGATGAGGTACGGCTAGTGCGAATGCCTGTGACATGGCTGATACAGCATTGAGGAATCGTGTCTTTCCTTCCCCTTGATCCACGCCAAGGATGTGTTCCTCTGCTTCCAAGATGATGTTCAGCTTACGAGATGTATCTGCTGTGAAGTATTCCTGGTAATTGAAGCCATACATGATGCCATCAAGAACTTCGAGCTTCTCTTGCAAGATGGTTGCAGCTTCGTCTTGAACCAGTGCAGGATCACCCTTACCACCTGCCTCAGAGTAGAATGACAGAGCTTCTTTCAGATCCGATGCAATACCGAGGTAATCCACCACTAAGCCACCGAGCTTGTCTTTGAAGACGCGGTTTACTCGTGCAATCGCTTGCATGAGGTTATGACCTTTCATTGGTTTGTCGATGTAGAGCGTGTGCATACTTGGAGCATCAAAACCAGTCAGCCACATATCCCGAACAATGACGAGCTTTAACTTGTCATCATTGTCCTTCATACGATTAGCGAGGATTTGGCGCTGTTGCTTGGTCGTATGGTGCTTGGCAATCTCCTCACCATCAGAAGCAGATGAGGTCATCACGACCTTAATTACACCATCATGCAGGTCATCACTATGCCATTCTGGTTTGATCGCTACAATCTCGTTGTAGAGATCTACAGCAATGCGACGAGACATGCTGACAATCATGCCCTTACCTTGGTTTGCATTGGCAACAAGACGTTGTTCAAAGTGTTCTACGATGTCTTTAGCAATGGCTTTGACACGTTCTTTACTCCCAATGAGTCCTTCAACTCTTGCCCACTTCGCTCGCTCTTTTTGTGTCTGATTTAGATCGTCTTCGGTGAACTGGTCGTCAAATTCCTCAATCAGTTCTTTGCCTTCCTCACTGATGGCAATCTTGGCGAGTCGGCTTTCATAGAAGATGCGAACGGTAGCACCATCCTCAACAGCCTGAGAGATGTCATAGATGTCGACATAGTTACCAAACACTGCAGGTGTATTGACATCTGTCTTCTCAATTGGTGTACCAGTGAAGCCAAGGTAAGTGGCATTCGGTAAAGCATCACGCATGTACTTAGCAAAACCATAGACAGTACGTTTACCTACTACCTTGCCATCATCATCTTTAACATCAACTTCCTTTGCGTTGAAACCATACTGTGAACGATGTGCCTCATCTGCAATCACTACAATATTGGTTCGGTCTGAGAGTTGCTCGTAGACACTTCCACCATCTTCTGGTTGGAACTTCTGGATGGTGGTGAAGATCACCCCACCTGAACCAACCTTGAGTAGCTCTTTGAGTTCTTCTCGATTCTCTGCCTGCTTAGGTGTTTGACGAAGTAATTGGCTGGATGCAGCAAAGGTTCCAAACAGTTGGTCATCCAGATCGTTCCGGTCTGTGATCACGACAATTGTCGGGTTATCCAAAGCCAAGACAATCTTGCCTGTATAGAACACCATGGACAGAGACTTGCCTGAGCCTTGTGTGTGCCAAACAACACCAGCTTTCTTATCACCTACTGCCTGCTGTTGAACCAGTTCCAGTTTGCTTCTGCCTTGATGCTGCATGGCAACTTCTGCTGACTTCGAGTCCGAGTTCACTGCAGACGCACGAATAGTGGAGAGGACTGCTGCATTCACTGCATAGTACTGATGATATGCAGCCATCTTCTTGATGGTTTTGATGGTAATCAAACCATTGGCATCCTCTTGTTTATTGGATTCAAACACGATGAAGTGTCTGATCATATCAAGCAGAGTTACAGGATTGAGTAACCCATGAAGCAATACTTCGAGCTGTGCTTGTGTCTTCTTAGCTTTGGTTTGACCATTACTGGTCTTCCAGGCCATGTAACGACTAAGGTCGGCTGAGACAGTCCCGGTCTTCGCCTCTAAACCATCAGAAATGACATTGAAGGCATTGTAGGTAAAGAGTGAGGGGATCTGGCTCTGATAAGTCTGTATCTGCTTATAAGCCCCTTCTACAGTAGCATTCTCATCTGTTGCATTCTTGAGTTCAATCACTACCAAAGGTAGGCCATTCACATACAGGATCAAGTCTGGTCGTCTAGTCCATCTATCTTCTTTGATAGTAACTTGGTTGATTACCAGAAACTCATTATTAGTTGGATCATTGAAGTCAATTAGCCATGCATATTCACCTTGAGTATTACCTTCCTTACTGACTTCAATGTTAATGCCTTCGGTTAGTAAGCGGTGAAAAGCCTGATTATTGCTGAGCATATCAGGGGATTGTAGATTAGTAATTTGCTTGAGTGCTTCAATACATTTGTCTTCATTCAAATGCGGATTCAGACGTTTCAATGCTGCTAGTACATTGGTTTCTAAGATGACCTGCTTATAGCTGCGCAGAGGGTTGCTTCCCTTGGATTCAATATCAGGACCATACACATAGGTATAGCCCAATCCCTCTAGCTGTTCTATCGCCATCAACTCGATGTCTGATTCTGTTAATCTCATTAAGCAGCTCTCTTACTTTTACTAGCTTGATACTCTTTATGAATGCCTATGATTTGCTCTTTGGTTAGATTTTTTTCTTTAAGAAACTCTAGACATAATCTACTGTATAACTTTTGGTTTTTCTTATATTGGTAATACTTTGGATTATCTTGGACTTTGTATTTCCAAATTACTGCAGTAACGTAATTCGTACTTCCTTTATCGCTTAAAATCCCCAACTGCTCACCAAGCTCTTTTGTTGTTAAGAAATCTCCATTCAGATTGAAGTCAGGAATAATCGTTTGTATCCCTTCCATTCCCTCTATCTGACCAATCAACTTAAGCGCTGGAGCACCTTCTTTCTCAACAAAACGCCCTTCATGAATAAACTTAATTTCCTTAAGCAAAGTCTTATCCAGTATGACTTCTTTGTTCTGAGGATTGAGTAAATTCCCCCTGTATACATCGATTAACGCAATATTTTGTGGGCCTATTTGAGCTATCTTTTGAATATGCTCCATCCATTTCTTGCGCTCATTCTCTCTTACTTCATCTAATATCGCTAACAACTCAGCATGTCTAATTTTTTCACTACGCCCAGCATACCGGTAGTAGATTTCACCCTCTTTAATTTTGTTACCATGCTGTGTACAGATTACAGGCTTGTTTATTGACTCTTTAACAATAAATGCTCCAAACTTTTTTCCATCAAAATCGAATGTTTTAATCTCTACCAACAATTCTGGTGCAAACTGATTATTAAGAAACTCAGTTAGTTTCTCTTCTTGGATATCATGAAAGTTTGTATTCGTTAGCCCTTTGGCTTTCCTAGGGCTGTCTGTAACCCCAAAAACAATGATACCTCCTCTAGTATTTGCAAAAGCTGCAATTGACTTAGACAGATCACCATTTCTTATAGCATTCATATTGAAGCTTTCTTTGAATTCTAATGTTTTAGATTCACGTTTTATTATTCTTCCATTTTCATCTGTTTTGATCAGGTCTCTTAGAAAATCTTCATTCATTGTAGTCCCCAAAAGTAATCTTTTTAGTATGTAATAGAAATGACGTTCATTACGACAATCTTGTCATATTAAGGTTCTTAAGCCCCAATATTCCAAATCATATAGGGCCCCCTGGATATAAAAAGGCGAAGCCATCAAGTGACTTCACCTCAATGTTATGCAATTTTTTGTGTTCGGTATTGGACTCTTACTTCACCGTTCATAAGCTTAGGTAGAAGCATATCTCTTAAGTTTTCGAGTGTTTGGATTTGTCGATTGTTTTCCCAACATTTTTCAAAGATAGGCTTAATAATTTTGGCTGCTTTTTCCTGTAAATCCTCAGGTGGTAACTGTACCGGGAACTTACGAAAGTCTTTCAGTACAATCCTTGGAATCACAGCTCCGGTGACAATGTTCTGCATCAATTCATGAGTTGAATCTAGCTTCAAAAACAAGGTTAAGAGCATCGGATTGTATCGACCATTTGGCCTTAGCATAGCAATAGATGACAGCAAAACAACATCTAAACTTTCTTCCAAAAGGAAGACATGTTTGAGATAACTACCATCTTTAGCTATAAGAATGTCACCTTGTAATGCCTTACAGTCTGCCTGTACTAAAGCCTCATAATCTGCTTTAGAAATTTTACGACATGTAGACTGATTAATGCCCCAGTCATACATATCCTTTACTGAAGCCATTGGAAATCCTTCCTCAACTGATGCAGGGCTACTATGTGACCCATCAGTAATACGAGTACAAACATCCGCTAAAGTAACCTCTTCCCAATCCTCTTCCGCTTCCTCAATAAACCATTGACGAAACAATGTTTCAGCCATGGCTTCCAAGGTCTTGTTCTGACGATGCAGTAAGTCAATCTTGTCATCTAAGGATGAAAGAACTGAGGCTATGGCTTTTTGTTCAGGGAGGCTAGGTAAATTGAATTTGTATGCTCGAATACCTTTCAAAGGAACATTAGGAATAGTTGTACCTGTTGCTACATTCTCTAAATGTGATTGGAAGTTTTCTGACAGACATTCGTAGTAGAAGAAATCTCTCTGAACACGTGTCGTATCCAAGTTGATATAGCATGCGCTTTTACCTAATGCACAAGGCTCACCATAGTACTTAGCTACATTACCGATAGTCCCATTAATTGAAATCAAGATAGTCGACTCATTTAATGGCTTCATAATCTTGAGATACTCAGATTCAGAAATTTTCTTAGTCTCAGGCTTTATGACAATCCGACCATTCAGCAAATTGTTGCCATTAATGAAGCTGTACAGCCCTTGATCATCATAAGTTGGGGTTCCATGTAATCCATCACCAATCTTTGAGCTTACCTCATCTAATACAACTTCCTGCCAATCATTCATACAGTCACCTTCGCCAAGTTTTCGGCAATGGCTTGATTCAGCTTAACTTCCTCAGCAAGCTGTGCTTCAAACTCTGCCTTCAGGCTTGTAAAGCGTTCCTTAAAGTCAAACTCATCTTCGTCATCAGCCAAACCAACATAACGACCTGGGGTGAGTACATAATCAAGCTCAGCCACTTTCTCTAGTGGTACTGATGCACAGAAGCCTGCAACATCTTCGTACTCACCGTCTTTGTTACGCCAGTTGTGGTAAGTGTCAGTGATCAGCTTAATGTCTTCATCAGACAAAACCTTGGTTCTGCGGTTAATGAGATGCCCTAAGTTTCGAGCATCAATAAACAGAATCTCATTACTACGATCTTTGTATTGGGTTGAACCAACACGGTCACGACGCATAAACCATAAAGCAGCAGGAATCTGTGTGTTCAGGAACAGCTTGGCAGGTAGGTTCACAATACAGTCAATGACATTGGCATCGTTTACCAAGGCTTTACGAATCTCACCTTCACCGCTTGTCTTAGAAGTCAGCGCACCTTTTGCAAGTACAACACCTGCTTGTCCTTTAGGACTCATGTGATACAAGAAATGTTGCATCCATGCGAAGTTGGCATTACCTGCAGGTGGAACACCTAATGACCAACGAGCATCTTCTTTAAGTAAGTCACCACTCCAATCAGAGACGTTGAATGGTGGATTCGCAATGATGTAATCAGCCTTAAGGTCTTTGTGTGCATCATTGAGGAATGAACCCTCAGAGTTCCACTTAACGTGCTCTGAGTTAATGCCACGAATGGCTAAGTTCATCTTGGCGAGTCGCCAGGTCGTTTGGTTACTTTCTTGCCCATAGATCGAGATGTCATCCACTAAGCCTTGATGAGCTGAGACGAACTTCTCTGACTGTACGAACATACCGCCTGAACCACAGCAAGGATCGAATACACGACCTTTGTATGGCTCAAGCATTTGAACTAATAAGCTCACAATAGATTTAGGCGTATAGAACTGTCCACCTTGCTTACCTTCTGCTAAAGCGAACTCACCAAGGAAGTACTCGAATACATGGCCTAGAACGTCAGCAGAGCGAGATTTCGCATCTCCTAATGCAATGTTACCAATGAGATCAATTAGCTCCCCTAAGCTCGTAGGATCGAGATTCTGACGTGCATAGACCTTAGGAAGTACACCCTTCAATTGAGGGTTGTCATTCTCAATAGCTTCCATTGCATCATCGACTAACTTGCCAATGTTAGGTTGTTTTGCTTGGTTTAACAGGAATGACCAACGTGCATTCTCAGGGACGAAGAACACGTTGTATGCAGTGTATTCATCACGATCTTCAGGATCAGCTCCGTCAAATTCACCTTCACCTGAAACCAGTAAATTGTAATGCGCTTCAAAAGTGTCACTGATGTACTTCAAGAAGATCAAACCAAGAACAACGTGCTTGTACTCTGCAGCATCAATGTTCTTGCGAAGTTTGTCTGCTGTCTTCCATAACACAACCTCTAAGGGTTCTTGTTTGGTTTGCTTTGGAGCACGAGCCATAAAATCAACCTACAATGAATAGCTTATCTAGTTTTAGTTAGATGAATAGTAACCAATATTGAGCACGTGTGTAAGTACGTAAGTGACATGAATTGACGTTCTCTTTATTCCTTGAAACCAATGAATGAAGATTGAGGATGCTCTGTTCCCTTCACTTAAGCATATACCGAGGAGCAAATACGCAGTATTTGTGACGAGGGTATATGCTTAAGTGAAGGCCAGCGAATGAAAGACCAATAAACCAAGAGAAGAGGTGCGAAGCGTGCTTCGTATCAATGAGGAGCATCGAGCGTGTGAAGATGCGACGAGTTATAGATACGAAGCACATTGATATGCTAGTTACCTAGCGATCATAGATCTCAAAGATGCCAAAATTATCGTAATATTTGAAAGCCAATGGATTAGCATCATACTGGGCTTTAATACTGTCTGATCTTGGTTTTCTTGTCGGGCTTGGTTCTTTAGGTAATTTGACATGAGAGAAGTTACGTCCTGCACTAAATACAAAAACCAAATCAGAGAATCCCTCTTTTTTTGACTTCCTATCAGCTAGATCAACTCTAACCATTCTGTGTCTAACGCCACTATTTCGTCTTACTCTGAGTTTTACATTGGGATTATTCTTGGCTTGTAAGTAAGCGATTGCCTGATCAAAAACATGCGTGAGACTATTCATATAGCTATCAATGTCTCTTTGGGTCATAGGAGGCTGAATGTTCTTCAGCACTTGAAGCTGGCATTTCTTCCAATAATCTATCTTCTTCTTAATCCCTTGGATTGTAAATTCTTTAGAAGAAACATTGCCAGGCTCAATAAACAGATGAAGCTCATTTACTCTTTGATAGACATCAAAGCCTATATCATCTTTACATTTGAAATTCTCGAGCTCCTTGATTCTAGGAACCTGTCCTCGATATAGGTTGAAAATGACTTGAATCTGCCGAAAGTGCTCCTTTTTAAACAAAATGATGCATTTACAACCATGCTTAAACGAACACTTTACGTTTGGTTGTACATAGTGACCAATCTTTGACTTAGGATTAGCTTTTCTTGAATCGGGTGAATACCAATACACTTTATAAGGGATATTGAATTTGTCTGCTTGCTGACAAACTTCTAGAGCAATATGTTGAAGATGTGAATAATCCATAAATGGAACCAGAATACTCAAACTTCATGGATTTTAAGAGAATCGTTCTTCTTATACTATACCTATCATTCTTATAAGAGTTTTTCTAAATACCTGTATTTAGAATATAGCTACCCCTACCATTAATTAATAGTATACTTATTATTATATATAAACTATTCACATATTCAACATAACAATCAATCATTTAGCTACTTTATGACCAATCAAAAACCTGATCAAATCATAGTGATAACATAGTAGTTTTTCACTCAATGGCTATCCCCCCAACATAGTACAGACCAGATAGCTAGGATTGCCACTACTGAACTTATGACTTTTCGCCCCTATGCCACATAGACTCAACATAGAAGAACTCTGTGAGAGGTTACGACATAGATCTAAGGGCTTTGCAGCATATCTTATCCTATCTTGAAGTATCCTATCTTGAAGCATCCGCTAAACCCCATCGCTATTTTTTAACTTGGGTTGGATTTCCAGCGATGTGGCAGTAATTCCTCAATCTTGGTCACTTTATGTGTCGGCAACCTTCTCAGCACGTCACTGGCGTGCTGTCTATAACCGTCGTTAAATCCATAAATAGGTGTCCACTTAAAATGTAGTGGACACTATCGCGGTATTAATGAATTAGAAAAAGTGGGGCTCATCGGACAGTTACTCCTTTCTTGTTTTATCCTATCTTGGTTTATCCTATCTTGGTTTATCCTATCCAATGGCTAGATCAATTGCACCTAACACTCATGGCTTCATCTGTGAAGATCACCACATTGAAGTACAAAAGTAAGTTGAGCATTTCATGAATTGAAGTAATAGCATCAGAACTAGATCAGACAATTTATCCTATCTTGAAAACTGTCTCAAAATACTGATGTGTTTTGTGTTGGGTAAGAATCCTTTTTCTGAGTCGTACTCGGGGGGGGGTAGTCTCCCCCATGGGGTGTTCAGATGTAAGAACCCTACCCTCATACTAATGTGAGCAATTTTCTCAAAACTTTTGGTTTACCCTTAGGTCCAATGGGCACTGTAGATACACTCTGTCGTCTCTAACCCGAGACACGGTTATTGATCTTGGCAGAACGCCTATGATGTCAATTCGGTTAGACGTGTGAATACTTGATTCATTGAGGTACATCATAATTGCGTCATAAATTTCATCTTGACTCAAGCTGACATGGGTAGGTGTAATTTTCATGTTGGTTTCCTTTGATTTGGGGTTGAGTTAATGGGTTATCCCAAAATACCGCCCAGGAGGGCGGCAATCCTTCTCGCCCTATTTGATCTCTAAGTTGACATCGTAGAGCTCTGATCAATGGAACATCATTCAATGAGTCGCCTAAACCATTCATCGTAATTTCATTGCCTTAGCTAAATCCTATCGCATACCATTTGATAAAGTTACAAATTCAAATCAAGGGGAGATTACGATAATGGTTGGACAAAGGGGTGGCAATAGAGAAGGTGCAGGAAGAAAGCCTTTATATGATGAACCAACAAAGGTTGTACGAGTACCGGAGTCTCGTGTCATTGAGATCAAGAATTACTTGGCAGGTTCTACCAAGACCAAATTCAATGATGTGGCATCTATTACTCTTGTGAATCCAAGCTCTGTAATGAGTATTCCTTTGGCTTCAGAAAAGGTTGCTGCTGGCTTCCCTTCTCCTGCCCAGGATTATGTCGACAAAACATTAGACATGAATGAACACCTCATCAAAAATGAAGCAGCAACATTCGTTGTGAGAGTCGCTTCACTTTCCATGAGGGATGCAGGTATTGAGATTGATGATGAACTGATTGTAGACCGGAGCATTGAAGCCAAGCATGAAGACATCGTGATTGCACTGATCGACGATGAGTTCACCGTAAAACGTCTCATGATTGAAGGTGATGATAACCATTGGCTTAAAGCAGAGAACCCTGAGTATTCTGACATTCATCTAAAGGATGGGCAGGAAATGGTGATTTGGGGTGTAGTGACTTTTGTCATCAAGCCATTCAGAAAGCGTTAATACTTTATTGGTTTCATGCTCATGCAAGCATCTCATCAGAAGATCTACGCTTTAGTAGACATCAACAACTGCTATGTCAGTTGTGAACGCATCTTTAACCCAAGTTTGAACAATAAGCCTGTCATTGTGCTATCCAACAATGATGGCTGTGCTGTAGCTCGATCTCAGGAAGCCAAGGACTTGGGCATCAAGATGGGTGTTCCTCTCTTTCAGATCAAGGACATCGTAGAGCAGCATCAGGTGCAGGTGCTATCGAGCAACTATGCACTGTATGCAGAGATGTCTCGCAGATTCATGAAAATCCTGTCCAATTTCGTATCTCCCAAAGAGCAGGAGATTTACTCAATTGATGAGTGCTTTCTCGATCTGACAGCTCATGCAGAGAATTACGACTTGACTGAATATGCTCATCAGATTCGTCAGCGTGTGTTTTCTTGGCTTGGTTTACCTGTATGTATTGGCATTGGACGTTCAAAGACTGAAGCGAAACTGGCGAACCATATTGCCAAGAAGAACGCTTACCTAAATGGTATATGCAACTTGGTTTCAATGGACCATTGCTCGACAGAATTGCTCTATCAGTCAATTGAAGTAAATGAGATTTGGGGTGTAGGACGTAAACATACGAAGAAGCTCAACAGTATGGGCATTCATTCTGTAATGGATTTTGTCATGGCTTCCCCTCTGATGATCAGAGACCAATTCTCTGTAGTAATGCACAGAACCTTATTGGAACTCCATGGAATTGCTTGCATTGAACTGGAACATACGCCACCTGCCAAGAAGCAAATCATTGCGAGTCGTTCTTTTGGTCAACGCATCTACCACATTGATGATCTTAAAGAAGCTATGTCCTTGTATGTGATGGATGCGGTTAGCAGACTGAGAGATGATAATCTGTTGTGTGGTTGCCTGATTGGTTTCGTACAATCAAACCCATTTGATAGCTCTAAGCCCTTCTACAACAAGTCTTTATCCTTGGCTTTACCAGAACCTACCGACAACCTGTTGGTGCTCTCTAAACTCGCTACAGCGATGATTGATGGCCTGTATGCAAAGGATATAGCTTTCAAGAAATGTGGCGTGATTCTGACGTGTCTCGAACCAAAGGCAAGCCATGTGTATGACATGTTTACCGACATGAAGCATATCGAGATCAGTGATGCTTTGATGGATTCCCTTGAAGCGATTCATCTTAAGTATGGCAAAACCAAGATTGCCTTAGGCGCGAGTTTAATGCCGAACAGAACATGGAATATGTCACGAGATCGGCTAACACAGAACTACTTTAAGTGGGATCAACTTCTTTGTGTAAAGTAAATGTCCTGCCTATAAATTGATTTCGTTTTGATTTCACAATAGTTGTTTATTGATTGCAAAATAGTTGTAATTTACAACTACCTAATCAAAGATTATCTACATAAAAAATGCCCATAAACATGAGTGTTTTCATAGACACTATCTGCTTATGAGCATTACATCATTTATGAATGACGAGAGTTGGCATCATCATAGACGGCATTGTTTTCACGTCTGCCTACAGCAATCACGATGACAACTACCTCATCATCAATGACTTCATAAACCAAACGATAACCAATACTACGAAGCTTGATCTTGTAACGGTTAGGATGTCCTGACAACTTGTTTTTGGGAATGCGAGGATTCTCCAAAACCTTGATCAACTTCTTCTTCAATGGCTGCTTAATACTTGGATTAAGCTTATTCCATTCTGCTAATGCTTCTTCTAGAAAGTCTAACTTATAGGTCATCAATATTTACTCGAATGCGTTTTTGATTCGCACGAGTATCTGCAATCTTATTCAGTTCCAAGTCTTCTAGTTGTTCCATCATCGTTTCATACAGATCAGCCGGAACACAGTAAAACGCTGGTGTATTACGATTGAGGATTGCGACAGGTTCGCCTTTGCCTGCCAACACTGTATCCATCGGGCTCTTTTTGAGTTCAGTAATACTTGCAGTCATTCGTGCATGGATTAATTGAGTCATAGTTAAGCCTCTATAGAATTTAGTGTTTGGAGTTTGGGTTGAATCATTACGAGTAGGTTCGGATAGCTAATTTCAGCATACCGATCCAATGTGGATCTCAATCTGATAAGCAAGGAGGCATCAGTAACTAGCAACATCTTCGCAAGGTAAGGCATCGCTGAACGAAATGCCTTTAACCATTTACGATGTTGCTCAATAGTATCTGTAGGTTGCTGGCCCTTTAGCTCAGCTAACCCAGGACATACTTCAATATCCTCAAAGCCATCCCATGAGAGTATTCTCAGAGCTCTATCTAACTTTACTCCCAGAGCCTGCTGTTTCAACTCTTGTTCGTCCATCAAATCAAATAGACGTCTGAGTTCCTGCATACGAACTTCATCCTCTCGTTGTAAACGAGATTCTTCTGTTTCAGTGCAAGTAGTATGACAATCCATAGGGAACTCCTATTTAGTAGAGCTACTATAGCACGGATAAAAGCACCTTTAAAGATGCTTTTAAAGATACTCAATCAATTAGACTTAGATACACGATAGACCGTAGCAACTCCACAGCCTACAGCCTTAGCAATCTCATCTTTAGTCATGTTCCCAGCAGCTAATAGCTCTTTGATGCGCTTATGTTTGGTCTGGTTTGGCTTCTTTCCTGTTGGTTTGTAGCCAGAACGCTCAAGGCCTTGTTTGATGCGTTCAATGCGTTTCTCATTATCCAGGCGAGCCATCGTAGCCAATAAGTCAATCAGCATGTTGTTGATCAGCTCCAGGATAGAGCTAGTGATAGTGTCATTGGCTTGGATCAGATGATGAGTGGTCGGAAGATCCGCAACAATTAATCGGAGTCCTTTCTCTTGGATTCTTCTCTTGAGCTCATTGAAATCGTGTTGGGTTAGTCTTGATAACCGGTCCACACTTTCAACAAGTAATACATCTGCTTGGTTTGCTTCCTGCAGCAACTTATTCAACTCTGGTCGTTCGAGCTTGGTACCAGTGTAATGCTCAACATAGATAATTGGTTTCCCCAATTCTAACGAGTCGTTGAGAGTATTCAGTTCAGCCAATGCCCTTTGTGCATCTTGATCTTTGGTAGAGGCTCGAAGATAGATTCGTGTATTCATGTTTTGTCATTTGTACTTAGATTATCAAGTACTATGATAATACTGTCATTTGATTATGGTTTTAAGTCTAATGATAGTAGCTATTTACCGTTTCGTTGTTTCTCATTCGGGTATAGCCCAATGACAGCTAGTATTAGCGAGTATTTAGCATATTATGAAATACTTATTATAGAGGGGTAAATTTATGAAATTTTTGGCTTTAACATTGCTTGCTAGTATTTCAACTGTAGCAGTTGCTTATCCAGGTAGCAGTCTTGATTCATCAACATATGTATCTGATTCATCTATTTATGGATCTAATTCTAATTCATCAGATAGATACCGTAGCACGAGCTATAACAACATTGGCAACAATACTTATGGTAGTGATGGTTCAAGCTATCGTAGTAATGGTAACTACACATACGGTACAAGCCCTAACAATTTAGGCGAAAGCTATAGAAGAAGTGGCAATACCACATACGGTACTGGATATGACAATCGTGGGTACAGCTCCACTCGCATAAGTCCTAACTCCTCTGTTACTCGTGACCAAGATGGAAATATTGGTACCTGCATCAATATCGGTAATACAGTTACTTGTAACTAGGAATCCTAGGAAGAGCTTTATTAAGTAACCTGAGTATTTAAGGACTCGCCTCCTTTATCATTAGTTAAAAAAATGGATGCAGCCTAGCTCAACTGATCAATCAAAGATCAATTGCTTAGCCTATCTATTGCACTTCCTATTCCCACAAATTACATTTATTAGACCTTTTCAGTTGGTGCGATTGTTTGTTTCGAGCCAAGAGTTTTACCGCAAGTGATCTCTTGGAAAGCAAGTGCCAAGTGTGGGAAAGCGGGGTTATTGACATTTCCCCGCTTTTCTTTTGCCTAATTATAGTAGGTCATCAATTTAACAAGGCTAAGCATTGAAAATGCAATCTTTATCAAACCATCAAATTCAAGATCATCTATTACGTTCTGGTTTTACTAAAATCCCCCCCAAAGACCCCAATAACTACAAAGTCATTGGATTCAAAAAGCCACACTTACATCATCCAATCTATGTAAAAGCAACCAACAATTTCCCGTTGGTGATACATGACACATATGATGCTATCAGACCTAAATTGCTGAAAATTGATGGAGTACACGTTGACACTGGTAAAGAGTATTACAACTCGAATATGAAGGAATTTAACACGAAGATAAATCCTAATAGCTCATCAAAAAACCCCACTCCAACTAAATTTGGTTTGGATTTTGGATTTGCAAACACCAATGCACTTCAAAAATTTTTAGAGCATCTTGCCCCGATTGTTAAAGCTAACCCAATGGCCAAGGTGAGCCCTGAAGATGTAGATGACTCCTTTGATGAGTCAACACCACCTACAGAAAAGGACGCAATCATCAAAGCTAGAATTGGACAAGGAGCTTACAGGAAAGCCTTACTAGATTATTGGAATGGTTGTGCAGTAACTGGTTGTACAAGAAAGGCATTTCTCATTTCTTCACATATTATCCCATGGAGCAAGGATAAGGAGGCTCGTCTTGATCCATTCAATGGTTTACTTCTTACACCTACACTAGACCGAGCTTTTGACAATGGTTTGATCAGCTTCAAAGATGATGGCTTGATCCTATTGAGCTCAGCACTGAGTAAGACTGATCTAGAGCTATTACATTTGGATGCAACTCTTCGTTTACGAAAAGTTGATGTTAAGCATCTACCTTACTTAGCTTGGCACAGGGCTAACTTATTCAAATCTTAATGGGTAGTGTCACTTCCTTTTGTCCTTGCGACACTGCCCCTGTCGGGCGTGTCTGGGACATCGAAAGTGACATCTTTCCTATACATTAGACCTTGGGTTCAAGTTGGCTGGCTCTCAGCTCCATTCATCACATTACTATTCATTAAACACGTCTTACCAATCAACTGCATCTACATCATATTCTCCCAAAAATTCTGCAGATCCTATTCAGGGCTATATCAGTTGATCAGGTTGATCAGTAAGACTTGCTGGTTTTTACAAAGGAAGGTTCACACTAAAGCTATTTTCTTTAAGTACAAACCGTTCTAGGCACCGGAGGTGCCCACTACTCTCAAATGATGTAATAGACATTACTTACATAAGCACCAACTCTTTTCTTTCCCTGTTTAATGTACTTATTAAAAATCAACATTTCTAACCGTTCTCTTATCAAGGCGGGACTAAGCTCGCTACTTAGACTTAGATAGTCGTAAAGCTCTCTAGTGGTAACGCCTCCTAGCCCTTTAGATGCAATAAATGATTTAATATGCTCTAACTCTTTAACAATTTGATATAGAGCATGACGGTATTTTTCAAAAATTGATAAGTCGTGCTCATTCTGCTGTGGTTCAATAATGGCTAAATCCTTGAGAAGTTGCAGCAGTAGCTGAATTGTCTTTTGGGGGTCTGTTCTCATCCCCTCTTCAAGCAATTCTTTGATAATTTGTAGAATAGTTTGCTGTGACATGTTGAGTTCCACTCGTTTCGAATGGACTCGAAATTACACTTAAGAAACAGGTCATGTCAAACTATTTTATAATTAAAAAACAATAAGTTAGTCAGAACTGACTGATCTATTTCTTCAAATAAGTACGTACTTACGTACGCATATGAAATTTGGTACAAATCCTTTATACCCATTAAAATACCTAGATCTTTTAATGGATAAGGAAATCCTAAATGAAACCAATATCTGAAGGCACTGTCATACTTAACACCATAGCTAACTGTGTGGATAAGGCTAGTTCTATAGGACCTTTTCGCACTGAGGATGCAAAATCAACGTTCTATGTTGAACCAAAGATGCATCGTAAATTAGAGGTAATCTGTGAATACACAGGTCTTACAAAGCAAGAGATTTACTCTAAAGCTTTAGGTAATTACCTTCGTGTCGGCTACCTTAACGATATAGACATAAGGCAATTTAAAAACGAATTCATTTAAGAAAAAAAGCTCCCAAGGATGGGAGCTTTTTCATTTAAGCAATCTCTCTATTAAACTTAATTAGATTGTCTTGGTTTGCATAATGGTATGGTGAAACATAGCCCTTATTTTCAATATCTAGTAAGTACTGGCTCCACCATTGCATCATCTTCTTTCGTTCGTATAAGTACTCTGCAACATGAGTATAAGCCCCCACTACATTACTACGCTCTTGGTGACTCATCTGTTTCTCAATCGCATCTCTTTGGAATAAGCCACATTCACCAAGTGCTGAACGTGCCATAGCTCTAAAACCATGGAAACAAAGTTCTTTCTGTGTGTCATATCCCATTCGCCTTAAAGCCTCATTAAATGTGTTTTCACTAAGAAAGGCTGTGCCATTATAAGAACTTGGAAATACCAGTTCAGTACCACTCAATGCCCTTACTTGCTTAAGTAATTCAATTACATGATCGGATAGAGGGACAATATGAGGTTCCCTCATCTTAGCTCCACGATCAGAATGCCTAATTCCATTTACTTGGTTTCTTTTACCAGGTAAAACCCATTGCTTTCTTTCTAAATCAATTTCATTCCATCTTGCGAAGCGTAGTTCTGAAGATCGGATAAATGTATGTAAGCCTAACTCCAAACAGAGCTTAGTCATCTGGCAACCTGTATCAGCTTTGATACGATGAATAAGCTCTGGAAGACGATCAAGTGCTAGAGCTGGCCTATGATTCTTTGGAACAGAAAGATCCAAGCTTTCCATTTCACGAGCATGATTTACCTCAATATAACCATATTGAACGGCGTAACTAAAAATAAGTACAAGGTCAGCTCTAATGCGCTGAGCATTATCAGCACTATGATCATAAATCTGATTCAAAGCTAGGCGCAGGTCCTTAGGACGTATATCGGCTATTTGAAAATGACCGATGCGGGGAAAGAGATGATTCTCGAATTTCCTTAATCTTTTTCTTTTGGTTTCCTTATCTAATGGTTTCTTATCAGCATAACGATCTAGCCAAGCTCGAGTAATTGATTCAAGTGAGTAATCTACTGAGTTTTTAGCATTAAGGGATTCAAGGTATTCCTTAGGATCAACCCCCTCAGCAATTAAGGTTAAATACTCTCTCCTCTTCTCTCTTGCATAAGCTAACTTACACTCTGGGTAATTACCTATAGTAAGGACAATACGCTTTCCAAACTGATTCTTATACTGGAAGACCCAAGTCTTTTTGCCTGAACTTCTGATTCGCAGGTATAGCCCATCACCATCACAAAGACTGAAGTCTTTATCTTTAGGTTGGGTGTATTCAATTTGAGTAACAGTTAAAGGTTTTACTACTTTAGCCATCGAAATTTAAACATCCAAAACAGCATTCTGGATGTTTATATGGATGTTTATTCTTAGCTGCAAGAGGGGTTATTTAGTAGCATTTCTTAAAATAGAGTTAATTAATTCTTAATATAAGTTTACCTAACTATTTGATTTTCCTAGGCAATAAAAAACCCCAAGACTTAATATGCTTGGGGTTCTTCAGAATCTTGGTCCCGAGGGTCGGACTCGAACCGACACGTCATCTCTGACAGCGGATTTTGAGTCCGCCGCGTCTACCAATTTCACCACCTCGGGAAGAAGAGTGGGTGTGTGTATAATAGCGTCTTTCCAAATGTTGTCAATGTAAAGTACTGACTGTTTGCCTATTTTTAAATCACAATAAAAGCAATAGCTGAACAAAACCGTATTTTTTCCATCATTAATCAAAAAGCACTATACTAGGTACAATTTTTTAATTGTTTTGTGTCATGCAACTTTCTGACTTTTCTTTTAACCTCCCCGATGAATTAATTGCACGTTACCCTCTAGCACAGCGTAGTGCTTCAAGGCTTTTACACTTAAATAGTGAGGGCCAATATAGCGATCGTCACTTTACCGATATTCTGGAATTGTTTGAACCCGGTGATCTGCTGGTCCTGAATGATACCAAAGTTATGAAGGCTCGACTTAAAGGCAGGCGTGCAACTGGTGGAGCAGTTGAAATACTGGTAGAACGTATTTTTGATCAGACTATTGCCCACTGTCATATTAAAGCCAGTAATTCACCTAAAGCTGGTGCAGAGCTGTTTATTGGTGCAGATGAGGTTAAAGTCACTGTACAAGGCCGCCATGAGAACCTGTTCGTTGTCGAGTTTTCACAACCGATTTTGCAGGTCCTGGATCAGCACGGGCAATTACCCATTCCGCCTTATTTTAACCGTGAAGCAGAGGCGATTGACAGCGAGCGTTATCAGACGGTATTTCACGATCCAGAGAAAATTGCCAGTGTTGCTGCACCTACTGCCAGTCTGCATTTTGATGAAGTACTTTTAAACAAATTATCAGAAAAAGGTGTACAGCAAGCATTTGTTACCCTGCATGTAGGCGCTGGTACTTTTTTACCTGTTCGTAGTATAGACATTGAAAATCATATTATGCACAGTGAATGGTGTGAAGTGCCCGAGAATACGGTAGAGTTGATTAAGCAGGTACAAACTCGCGGTAATAAAGTTATTGCAGTAGGTACTACTGCTACACGTGCACTTGAAAGCGCAGCGCAGGCTCATAATGGTAAAATTGAGGCATGGACTGGAGATACTCAGATCTTTATTTATCCGGGTTATCAGTTCTGTGTAGTAGACCGGCTGATCACCAACTTCCATTTGCCGGAGTCTACCCTGCTGATGCTGGTTTCAGCACTTTCAACACGTGATTATATTCTGGCAGCGTATGAGCATGCCGTAAGAGAACATTACCGTTTCTTCAGTTATGGTGATGCCATGCTGATCGATAAAACAGTGAACAGGTAAATAGTTATGCCGGTTGAAACTGTTAAATATACGCTACGTATTCATCGCAAGATCAACCGGCAGGTTCTGGATAATATCGCCCGGCTGTGGCAAGTGGGCCAACAGGCAAAGACCTATCAGGATATTCTAGATGGACTCCATCCTTGGGGAGATCATCCTGGCCTGAAATTTAATAATGTATTACCTTTCATACTGCTCGTTATAGCAAGTGGCTTTACATTATTTGGAATATTTTTTATACAGCACGGCCTTATTGCCGGATTAAGCTTTTTAACTGCCTTTGCTTTGGGATTATTTGCCTATCTCTGTTATGAGTCGGATCAGCCACTCACTGAAGTGATTCAGTTTCTGGAACAGCAGATACTCGAGAAAAAATATCAGCTCAACTTTCAGGAATTACCCTCTCATTTTCCAGATTCTACGCAGCCTTTTTTCTTTATCGCCCGGCTTAAAAACCTGTTTCCTGTATTTCAGCAGGGTTCTGTATCAAATATGCTACCTGTATATGCCAGCACCACCTGGAAAGATCAACAGGGCCGAGAGCGGCCAATCATGCTTTTTCAGTACGATTTCATCAATGAAATAAAAATCGCCGGGCAAGATACACAGCAAGTAGCGGTACAAAGAACGCAGAAGACTTTATGGGGAATCTTTGTTTTTGAAGCTCCCGCACTTGGGCTGGCAGTAACAACATCCAATAAAGAGTTTGGTCCTCCGTATAGCTCTGCCTGGTATAGCAGTGACCTACAGATTAACCAGAAATTACGTATTTATGGTCTTGAACCGCTTGAGCTCGCTAAAACCATGACTCCAGCTATGACTTTACGTTTAGATCAGTTCTTTACACAACATTCTGGCGAGCTGCTGTTTCATCATGAACATCATATAATGTGCTTTTTAAACCGGCAGAACCTTTTTAAAATTCATACAAAAGCGCAAAATAGAGAAGATATCTCCAGTTTGCGCGGGCACCTGCGAACCTTGCGTCTAGGCGCCTATGAAAAACTGCTAAATAACTTAGAGCAACTTTTACAATAAATAGACTTGAGGAAAATAATGATGGGGTTAGGGTTCTTTATTTTATTTTTTGTGGTTTTGATCATTGCAGTGATCTATATCCGGAACTCGATTGTCCGGCATTATAATGCTGCGCAGCGCGCCTGGGCAGATGTAGCCACCTATGAACGGCAGAAAGTCAAGGTTCTTGACGGACTGGCCCCACTAGTCGAACAATACGCAGGCTTTGAAAAAAGTACCTTAGAGCGGGTTACCGAACTACGTCAGCAGATTATGCAACTTAATCTTAAAAGCACTGATATCTCTCAGCTACAACGGGTAGAAAGCTTGAGTCATGAACTCATGCGTAATCTGAATGTTATAGTTGAGAACTATCCTGAGCTTAAAGCTAATGAAATTTATCTGCGCATGATGAATGAAATTGATGAGCAAAATGAAAATGTCAGTGCCGCTATCAGTATTTTTAACCGTAATGTGGAACTGTTTAATAATCATATCCAGATATTTCCGAATAATATGATCAATACGCTGACTACAGGTAAAAAGGCTATTCGCCCGTTTCGTGACCAGTCTACCCTACAAAACTTTGACTATCGTCCAAACTTTTAAACACGCACCGTTTTGCAACATATCGGTCTATCTAGTTTTTCATATGCTGCGGCTACATTTAACAGTAGAACTCCATGACAGAATCAAGGACAATAGACCTCTTTTTTATTTTGCACATCAGCGAACTGTTTTTTCGCCTTGATTTGGACATGGTATGAAGTTTGAAAAATTGGGTCAGTCGGGTCGTGCCCGCCGTGGCCGTTTAACACTTGAACATGGGGTGGTTGAAACACCGGTATTTATGCCAGTGGGTACTTACGGTACTGTTAAAGGCATGCTTCCACGTGATATTGAAGAAATTCAGGCACAAATCATTTTAGGAAACACCTTTCACTTGTATTTGCGTCCAGGCCTGGATGTTGTAAAAGAACACGGCGGTCTGCACGAATTTATTAAGTGGGATAAGCCTATTTTAACTGACTCTGGTGGCTTTCAGGTATTTAGTCTGGGCGCCATGCGCAAAATCAAAGAAGAAGGTGTGACTTTTCGCTCACCTATTGACGGCTCAAAAGTTTTTCTCTCGCCTGAAGTTTCTATGGAAATTCAGAAAGTTCTGAACTCCGATATTGTCATGATTTTTGATGAATGTACGCCTTATCCAGCGACTCATGAAGAAGCGCAGAAATCATTGCAGCTGTCTTTACGCTGGGCTAAACGTTGCAAGACCCACCATCATGAAGTTCTGGACAATAAAAATGCGTTGTTCGGTATTATTCAGGGTGGCATGTATGAAGATCTTCGGGATGAATCACTAGAAGGCCTGCTTGAAATCGGGTTTGATGGCTATGCAATTGGTGGCTTATCTGTTGGTGAGCCGAAAGAAGAGATGATCAAAGTGCTGGATTATCTTCCTAACAAAATGCCGCATGATAAACCGCGCTACCTCATGGGTGTTGGTAAACCTGAAGATATTGTTGAAGGTATCCGCCGTGGGGTTGATATGTTTGACTGTGTCATGCCTACCCGAAATGCGCGGAACGGTCATTATTTTGTGACAGATGGTCTGGTCCGTATTCGCAACAGCAAATACCGTCATGATCAGAGCCCGCTTGACCCGCACTGTGACTGCTATACCTGCAAGAATTTTACCAGGGCTTATCTGTTCCACCTCGAGAAATGTGGTGAAATGCTGGGCTCCATGCTAGGAACCATTCATAACCTGCGCTATTACCAGCGCTTCACTCAAGACATCCGTGATGCACTCGACAATGGTACCTTTGAAGCTTTTGTTGAGGACTTCTATACACGTCGTGGAATGGAAGTGCCGCCTTGCCCTGAAGATTGAGAAAGCAGTATTTGCGCTCAACAAAAAGACAAGGTAAATTGCAGGTCAACTCAATTTAAATGTCATGACAATGGCAACAGTTTTAATATTTAATAGGAAATCGACATGAGCTTTTTAATCTCTACTGCTCACGCTGCGCCGGCGGCTCAGCAAGGCCCGAGCATGATGGCTAACTTATTGATGATTGCAGTATTTATTGCAATTTTCTATTTCCTGATCTGGCGTCCACAGGCCAAACGTGCCAAAGAACACCGTACACTCGTTGAAAGTCTGGGTGTAGGCAGTGAAGTGGTTTTTGCCGGTGGCTTGATGGGTCGTATTACCAAGCTTGAGGGAGATTTTGCAGTAGTAGAACTAAGCCGCGGTGTAGATGTAAAAATCCAGCGTGCTAGTGTCATTTCAGTTTTGCCTGAAGGCACCCTGAATAACCTTTAATCATAAAAACAGTCGTGCACCCCGCACGGCTTTTTCATTTTAAGAAGACAGCAAATGCGTTACCCTGCATGGAAATATCTGCTGATCCTGGTGGTTCTGGTGATCAGCACCCTGTACGCACTGCCTAGCTTGTATCCCGATGAACCGGCGGTCCAGATTTCTGGTGCAAAAGCCGGCACTCAAATTGATCAGAGTGTGATACAAAAAGCAGAGCAAATATTGAAAGAGGCGAACATTCCGTCTCATGACAATACCTTTACCAATAACGCTGCCCTATTGCGTGTAGACTCTACTGATGCACAACTCAAAGCAAAAGATGTGCTACGCCGCGCTCTGGGTGAAGAATATGTTGTGGCCCTGAATTTGGCGCCTACTACACCTGAGTGGCTACAGAAAATTGGCGCAAAACCAATGAAACTGGGCTTGGACTTGCGTGGTGGTGTACACTTCCTGTTAGAAGTGGATATGGATAAAGCCCTGTCACAGCGTATGGAAACATCCGCGACCGACTTGCGCCGTCAGCTTCGTGAAAATAATCTCAAGTTTAACAGCCTGACTCTGAATAATAATCAGATCAATCTCCAGTTTGCACAAAATGACGACCGTGAAGCTGTAATGGACTTTTTACGCCGCAATGGCAATGAGTTCACCCAGCAAGCACTGGCTAGCAGTACTGGTCCTATGTTGCGCCTCACGTATACTGATGCACGCAGACAGGAAATCCAGTCATATGCTGTTAACCAGAACTTAACCACACTGCGCAACCGTATTAACGAACTGGGGGTGGCGGAAGCACTGGTTCAGACCCAAGGCAGTAATCGTATCGTAGTCGACCTGCCAGGTGTACAGGACACAGCAGAAGCAAAACGGGTACTTGGCCGCACAGCTAACCTGGAGTTCCGCTTAGTTTCCGACTTAAATGATCAGTATATTGATCCCTATACCGGGAAATCTAATGGCCAGCCGTTACCTCCTGGCACAGAACTGTTTGCTTATGAATCGCTAGACAGCGGTCGTCAATTACTGTTACAGCGTAACCGTATCTTGACAGGTGAACGGGTCCAAAATGCCTCTTCAGGCTTTAGTCAGGATACAGGTGGTGCTGAAGTTAATATTACTTTAGACAGCGCTGGCGGCAAACTGATGGCAGATGCCACCCGTAATGCTGTGGGTAAACGCATGGCTGTACTGTTTATCGAAAACAAACAGCGTATCAGCTATGTCACTGATCCGGTTACCGGCACACAGACCGAAGTACGTACACCTTATGCAGAATCTGTAGTGATTAACGCTGCAACCATTCAGGCCGTACTAGGTTCGCAGTTCCGTATTACCGGGCTCGATTCTCCACAAGAAGCGTCTGAATTGGCACTTATGCTACGTGCAGGTGCACTTGCTGCTCCGATGTACTTTGTTGAAGAGCGTGTAGTTGGCCCGTCATTAGGTCAGGAAAATATCGACAAGGGTGTGCTTTCTACTCAAATCGGTTTCTTGCTGGTCGCTATCTGGATGGTGGTCTTCTTCCGTTTATTTGGTCTGATTGCTAACTTTGCTTTGGTTTTTAACCTGGCAATGACTTTAAGCATCATGTCATGGATTGGTGCCGCACTAACCTTGCCGGGTATTGCAGGTATTGTTATTACAATCGGTATGGCCGTCGATGCGAACGTACTGATCTGTGAGCGAATCAGAGAAGAAATGAAATGGGGGGCCTCGCCCAAACAGGCCATTGTGGCAGGTTATGATCGAGCCTATAACACCATTTTTGACTCAAACCTGACCACCTTCCTCGTCGCCTTTATCCTGTTTGCGATCGGTACTGGTCCAATCAAAGGTTTTGCTGTAACACTCATGATTGGTATTGCCTGTTCGATGTTTACTGCAATTACGGTAACGCGTGCGATCGTACAGATCATTTATGGCAAGCGTCGTAACTTGAAGAAGTTGAGCATTTAAGGAGATCGATGATGACTGAGAATACTCAACCAAAGCAAAAACAGTACGGCCGTCCTGATAATGAGCGCGTTATCGACTTTATGAAAATTGCCTTACCGGCAGCTATTATTTCGATAATCCTTACTGTCGGTAGCCTGTTTTTTATCGTTACTAAAGGCCTAAATCTCGGGCTGGACTTTACAGGCGGTATCTCTGCCGAGCTGAACTATAAACAGGCAGCCAATCAGGGAGAAGTTATCCGTGCGTTAAATGATGCCGGTTTTAAAGATGCAGTTGTACAAACCTTGGGAAGCAATAGTGATCTCTTGATACGTATGCCCGCACAAGACATAAATGTTGAAGACCTCAACAGTACCTTGACTAAAGCAGCCCAACTGCCAAATAACCCTGCTGAAGTTAGCAAGATTGATTCGGTAGGGGGTCAGGTTGGTAATGAACTGTATGTACGCTCAGCAGGTGCAGTAGCGCTAGCACTTGTCCTGATGCTGATTTATGTCACCATCCGTTTTGAGTTCAAACTGGCAATCGGGGCAGTATTATCCTTGTTCCACGATATCATCGTGACAATCGGTATTTTTGCCATGATGCAGTGGCCATTTGACCTGACCGTACTGGCAGCACTTCTGGCACTTATCGGCTTTTCGCTAAATGACAATATTGTAGTCTCTGACCGTATTCGGGAAAACTTCCGTAAAATTCGTGGTGCCGAGCCACGCGAGATTGTTAATATTGCGCTTACCGAAACCTTGCGCCGTACCGTTCACACCTCGATGACCCTGTTACTCGTGGTTATTGCCATGATGCTCATGGGTGGTGAAGGTCTACACTGGTTCTCTGTAGCCATGTTTGTAGGCGTATTTGTAGGTACTTATTCTTCTATTTATATTGGTACTTCATTTGCACTGTGGCGTGGTCTGAACCGTCAGGACTTTATCGTACAGGTAAAACCAGAGTTCGAGGATGAAATTCCATAATTTCATCCCGGAGCAATATTTCATTAAAGCCTATCTCCGGATAGGCTTTTTAATTCCGATAAATCTGAATACGCGGGAAAATAAATTCACCACAGCCCTGTCCGGTGCGCCAAGCGACGGTGATCAGGCTCTGGGCAACTTCAAAATGCTGGTAAGCAAAATACCCAAGAGATTCATGCTGCATCTGTGAGTTATCATACATGGGATGGACTCTGGTATTTATATCTTTCAGACTTAAACGGATGCCTAAACCACTGGCCTTTAAAATTGCTTCTTTCGCTGTCCAGACTTTAAACCAGTACAGCCTGTCTTTATCCATAGACTTCCAGGTTTGATATTCTTCTTCATGAAATGCATGTTGTGCCAAAGCATCCAGCTTTACTTGACGTTCCAGATCCTCAACATCAATTCCTATGTCCTGCTGCTCAGAACTGGTCACTAATGCATAGATTTTTTTACTATGGGTATGATTGATTGCCAGATTATGTTCTTTTAAGTACGGTTTACCGTGGCATGTACAAGCAAAACTTAAGGCAGTGATGGGCTGTCCCAGTATTTCACTCAGCAGACGATTTCGATAAGCGTAAATAGCCTGCTTACGCTGCTGGATTTGCTGGCGCAGTTCCTGTTGTGGATCAACCTGCTCGAAACGCTTCATAGCACAGATATCAACACGCAGCATATTTTATCCGGTTCACTAAATTAGAAGCAGTATAAGGGTTCATGATTAAACAAAAAAACCCAAATTGAAATTTGGGTTTTTAAATTATGTTAAAGCACTATTTAGCTTAACGCTTGAATTTTTTCTCAGCTTTTTTAAATTTCTGGATATAACGACGGCGACGTGCAGCAGTACGCTCATCAAGCTGTGATTTACGTCCTTCGAATGGATTTTCTGAAGTTTTAAAATCGATTTTAACCGGTGTACCTTCAAGCTTATAAACTTTACGGAAAACATTTTCCAGATAACGGCGATAATCTGCAGGAGTCTTGTCGACCTTGTTACCGTGAATCACAATCGTTGGCGGATTTTGTCCACCCATATGAGCATAACGCATTTTAATCCGGCGGCCACCAACCATAGGTGGCTGATGTGCTTCGGTTGCATCATTAAGTATCTGTGTTAATTTAGCTGGTGATACTTTCAGGTGAGATGAATCATAAGCCCGATGGATTGAAGGATAAAGATCACCTACACCAGTACCATGTAATGCTGAAATCAGATGGATACGCGCCCAAGGAATAAAATCAAAACGCCGGTCTACATCCAGTTTACACTGCTTGCGGTCATATTCAGACATATTGTCCCATTTGTTGATCGCAATTACCATGGCCCGGCCAGCTTCAAGCGCATAACCGATCAGGTGTAGATCCTGCTCTACCACGCCCTCACGGGCATCGAGCACCACTACCACTACATGTGCATCTTTCATGGCTTGCAAAGTCTTTACTACCGAGAATTTCTCGATCATTTCATCGACTTTACCTTTACGGCGTACACCAGCAGTATCAATGAGAGTATATTGACGACCATCGCGCTCAAACGGAATATAGACTGAATCGCGTGTAGTTCCAGGCTCATCATATGCAACTACGCGCTCTTCACCAAGCAACCGGTTAACCAGAGTAGATTTACCGACATTCGGACGGCCAATAATAGCTAGACGCAGGCCTGTAGCTTTATCATGTTCTTCCGGATTCTCATCTTCAGGTACATCTGCCAGCACTTCTTCCAGCATTTGTGCCACACCGCGGCCATGACTTGCTGCAACATGCATGGGCTCACCAAGACCGAGTTTATAAAACTCGACCACAGCTGCTTCTGCATGTACGCCATCTACCTTATTGGCTACCAGAAAGACTTTTTTGCCAAGTGTGCGTAGTTCACGCGCAATCTGTTCATCAGAGGCCAATAGCCCCGCACGCGCATCAACTACAAAAATAATGAGATCGGCTTCATGAATTGCAGTTTTAGACTGCTCTGCCATGTAAGAGTCAATTCCCTGTTCGCTTTCGCCAATACCGCCTGTATCGACTACGATAAAGGATTTGTTTTGATACACAGCATCGCCATATTTGCGGTCACGTGTTAGGCCGGCGAAGTCGGCTACAAGGGCATCACGGCTCTTGGTAATCTGGTTGAACAACGTTGATTTTCCGACGTTCGGACGACCAATGAGCGCAATTACGGGTTTCATAGATTAACCTTTATTCAAGATCAGCCAGTTGGTCTGGTCTGAACATCAGAAACTTTGGAAGAAAATAATAGATCACAGATCTAAATAAAAACACGGGGCATTGAAATTTCAATTACCCCGCGTTTCAAAAAATACGGTTGGGTTTATTTTAGCACAAGCAGAGAAGAATTAACGATTCTGCCAGACGCTTAACGCTCCCTTTCTGGTAGAAACGTAGAGCTGCCCATCAATTACCTGTAGTGAACGTACTTCGCCACCGGTTTTAGAGCGACCTACCAGTTGCCCAGAGGCTGGATCAATCAAATGTAATACGCCATCCAGATCACCAACCACCAGATCTTGACCAAGTATCACCGGATTACTTAACCGACGGTTGAGCAGGCTATCATTCTGCCAGAGCTGTTCACCTGTCGTGAGATTAAATGCCGTTACTTTACCATCGTTTTGTGCAACAAAAACCGTGTTGTTAAAAACTTCCGGACGCTGTGTACTGCTGGCATCTTCACTCCAGACTACCTGTTGTGATGCCAGATCAGTTACAGTAACTTGCCCCTGATAACTGGTCGTCACCAAAAACTGGCCAGCCATCACAGGATCGCCATCAATATCAATCAGGCGCTGCACATCCGAGCGACCGCTACTGACCGCTACACGGCGCTGCATTCGCGGCACACCCGTTAATACATCCAAAGCATAAATATAGGCATTAGATGAAGCAATCAGTACTGTACGCGGATCAGCAGAAACTGGAGCCGCTTGGCCACGCAGACTAAACTGTGCATTTGGTAACCGGTATGCCCAGACCTCTTGCCCAGAGGTCAGGTCATGTGCAAAGACATTCCCATCATTTGCCACAGTAATAACACGACCAGCTTGTATCAGTGAGGGGCTGAGTAAAGCCCCTGATAACTGCGCAGTCCATAATTGCTTGCCTGTTGCCTGTTTCAGGGCAAACAGCTGACCTTTACGGTTACCGACAACAACCACGCCATCAGCTGCCTCAGCTCCGGCACTCAGCCCTTGCTTGCTGACACGAGTCTGCCAGAGACGCTCTTTACCACGAAAAGCTACTACTTCGCCTTTAGGATCTACTGTAAAAATAACGCCGTTATCGACTGCGAGTCGTAACCGGAGTGGATCAGCTTCATCGGTAGAAGAAACATTTTGCGAAAATACAGGCACTAGACTTTTTGCTTGCGCAAGTTTTGGCAGTGGATTCGGTTTGGCCTCTTCTACTTTAATTTTATTACTTGAGCAACCGATCAGCGCAGCTGATAATACTGCCATTGCAAATGATATTTTATATTTTCTATCCATTAAGACTCATCCACTTGTGTTTCCAAAATAGGGCGTTCGATTTCAGGATCATCAACTAAAACGCCTACACTTTCGAGTTTAATTTGTAAAATTTGTCGTTCTTTTTTACGCTCAGCAAGTGCCTCCCATGCGCTCTGATAAGCTTTTCTTGCTGAGGCAATATCATTTTTTGCCACATACACGTCGCCACGTGCTTCTTCAGCAGTAGCTTTAAAAGCCGGATCAGTTACATCAGCCAGAGTTTTAAGTGCCGCATCATATTTGTTTTGAGCCAATTGGGCGTAAGCCAAGCGCAGTTTCAATACATGAACCAGACCTTCATCCTTGAGTTTAGTGGCTTCTACCCGCTTGAGTGCTTTTTCTGCTGCAGCATAATCACCACGGTCATAAGCCTGCTTAGCCATTACAAACTGGGCCTGAAGTGCGTGTACAGAATCAGGCGCTTCTTTCACAATTTTGTCAGCAGATTGTGAAAGTGCATTCAGGGCATTAATATCCTGACTATTTACATTTCTGGCTTCATCCATAAGCTGCTGCACCTTGGCAGTACGCATCTGGTTCTCAGCCAGAGTTTTCTTTTGCCAGTATTCCCAGCCAAAAAAGGCAATTAACGCAATTAAAATACCGCTAATAATGGCAGAGCCATATTTTTTGGTAAATGACTTTAAATTATCTAGCTGGTCTTCATCACTTAATGCGTTCATGTGATTATCCTTTTTTGTTTATATTCTCGGCTTATTCAGAGGCAAGCTGTTCAATCAGGTACGGCGTAAGATTGTCTATTTCAACTTCAACCTGCTCTGCATTTTCCAGACGTTTTACTGTCAGCTTCCGGTTTTCCCATTCGCGCTGCCCCAGAATCACGGCAAAAATTGCTCCAGACTGATCGGCCTTTTTCATTTGGCTTTTCATGCTGCCCTGTGATCCGGTTTTTAGGCGGAATGGACTGTTAGCTGCCTCAAACTGGTTACGGAACTGTTCTGCCATGACTAGGGCTTTCCCCTGATAAGCAGGTTCTGCAAGCAAGAATATCTCGCAGTCACGCACGGCAGTATTATCTTCAACCTGTTCAAGCAGAAGTAATAAACGTTCCATTCCCATAGCAAAACCCACAGCCGGTACAGACTGGTCTGCTTTACCTTTAAGCTGGCCTACCAAACCGTCATAACGGCCACCGGCACACACTGTGCCCTGTGAGCCTAAATGAGTGGTGGTCCATTCAAAGACAGTTTTGTTGTAATAGTCGAGGCCCCGTACCAACTTTTGATTAATGACAAAACTAATGCCTGCATCAGTCAAATACTGTTGCAACAGGTTAAAGTGCGCCAATGTTTCCTCACCCATAAAGTCATGAAGTTTTGGCGCATTTTCTAAAATAGATTGAGTTTTAGCATCTTTGGAATCCAGAATTCGCAAGGGATTCGTGGTTAAACGGCGCTGTGAATCTTCATCCAGATCTGCTTTATGTGATTCTAGAAATCCGACCAGTGCTGCACGATAAGCTGCACGTTCATCAGCTTCACCCAAGGTATTTAGCTCTAACTGAACTTTGTCTGCCACCCCCATACGTTTCCACAGACGTGCAGTCATCAGAATCAGCTCTGCATCCATATCTGGCGTTGCTACACCAAAAGTTTCGACCCCAAACTGATGAAACTGACGATAGCGGCCTTTTTGCGGTTTTTCATAACGGAACATCGGACCGATATACCACACACGAGGCGTCGCTCCGCGCAGCAGGTTATGCTCAAGCATTGCACGCACACAGCCTGCCGTTCCTTCAGGACGTAATGTCAGAGACTCCGGCGGATTACCTTTGTCCAGAAATGTATACATCTCTTTTTCAACAATATCGGTTGCATCACCGATCGAACGTTTAAACAGATTCGTCTGTTCAACTATCGGCAAACGGATTTGTTGATAGCCATATGTATCCATCAAAGATGACAGATGCTGCTCTAGACGTCTCCAGGCCGGGGTCTGTGCTGGAAGAATGTCATTAAAACCTTTGATTGCGACAATTGAACTCATGATGAACTACGAATGATCTCTTTAGATTTAGCTTCTTCAAGCTCGGAAACACGTTGACGAACCATAGTTTCGATTTCATCAACCAGCTGATTGGTATCAATTAAATGACTTTTTTCACCATTACGGTACACCAGTGAACGTGGACTTGCACCCACTACACCAATATCGGCTTCTTTAGCCTCGCCCGGACCATTGACCTTACAGCCAATTACGGAAACATCCATAGGTGTACGGATATCTTCCAGACGCTCTTCTAAGACCTGCATAACTTTAATCACGTTGAATTCCTGACGTGAGCAGCTTGGACAGGCAATAAAGTTGATACCATTGGAGCGCAGACTGAGCGATTTTAAAATATCAAAACCAATTTTAATTTCTTCTTCAGGTTCAGCCGCCAGGGAAATACGCATGGTATCTCCAATGCCTTCCATTAACAAACCGCCTAGCGCAATGGCGGATTTGACAGAGCCTGTCCGGTAGACACCTGCCTCAGTCACACCTAGATGCAGCGGATTATCAATCTGCTGTGACAAGAGGCGATAAGCATCCATAGTCAGAAATACATTAGAAGCTTTAACCGAAACTTTAAACTCCTGAAAATTCAGGCGATCAAGAATGTCAATATGGCGCATCGCTGACTCAAGCAATGCCTGCCCGGTCGGTTCACCATATTTTTTCTGAATGTCTTTTTCCAGTGAACCAGCATTTACTCCAATACGCATAGAGATATCATGGTGTCTGGCTGCAGCGACCACTTCACGGATTTTGGCTTCAGAACCAATATTTCCAGGATTAATACGCAGGCAATCTGCGCCAAAATCAGCAACAGCCAAGGCAATTTTATAGTCAAAGTGAATGTCAGCCACCAAAGGCACACTTACTTGCTTACGGATTTCACCAAATGCCTTTGCCGCTTCCATACTTGGCACTGAAACCCGCATGATATCCGCTCCAACATCTACACAGCGCTGAATCTGTGCAACTGTTGCAGCCACATCACAGGTTTCGGTATTGGTCATACTCTGGATACTGATGGGAGCATCACCTCCCACATACACTGAACCGACACGGATTTTACGTGTCGGCCGGCGTTTAATCGGATTTTCAATCATTGCATCGCTCTACTGTTGCGAATTAGCGAGACAAACGGAATTCTGCTTTTCCGTTCACCGTATATGGAGACAATGAAATCTGCTCACTATTTAAACTGAGTGATACTGCGGCCGCATCATCAAGACGGATCTGATATGGGCTTTCACCGCTTAGTGTCAGGGTGGAATCCTGACGTCCTGTCGCCAGCACCTTACCTGTCGCATCAACTATATGAACAGAGGTAGGCCGGGTAAAATTCAAGACCAGCTGATCACCAGATGCTGCTGCATTAAGACTGTTATCCAGATCAACAATCTGAACCTCTGACTGGGCTACAGCTGGCCGCTCAGTTTCGTCCTTTTTACCTGATGTCCAGTTCTGGATAGCAGCCACCACCAGCCAGACTAGCAGTAGAATCACAGCCGCCACAATAGCCCGTTTTATCCATTTCCGGTTACGGTCACTGTTAGAACCAGGCAGTTTACCCATAATTTTAATCGGGGAGTTATTCAGTGCATGATTTGGCAGCAGGCCGGTATCATTGGCATAAATCTCATCAAACCGCTGGATAATGGCAGTTGCATCCGTACCCAGATATTTAGCATAAGAGCGGTAATAACCTTTAATAAAGGCTGCCTCAGGCAGGGTTTTATAATCATCCTGCTCAAGCGCTTTCAAAGTCTTTAAAGGTATTTTAAGGTCAGCCGCCACAGTTTCAAGTTCAAGGTTTTTTGCAATACGAATATGGCGTAAATACTCACCAGGACGCTGAACATTTCCTAATGCATTCGGCGCTACGTTAGAGCTAGAACCAGTAGGTTGCTGTGAATTAGGATTTACTTCCATACGGCCTCAGTACTGTGCTGTAATTGCAAATAACGTTGATATTCTTGGCTGTCCGGGAACAAGGCACGTAACTGGTTCACCAAAACTTGTGTTCCCATTTTATCATCATTGGCACGCGCAATTCGAATTCCGATCCAAAGAGCACGCGCACCCTGATTCTTTTGCCCTACACGACGCACATATTGTTCATAAAGCTGTGTAGCAGCAGGAATCTGTTGCCGCAAATAGAAAATTTCCGCTAACTCTAACATTGAAATGGAAGAATCGCGGTTAGCTTGCAATGCCTGTTTGAATGTTTTTTCAGCATTCGCAACATTGCCGAGCTTAAGATAAATTCGTCCCAGATTTTCAAGCGCCTGGTAACGCTGCTCATAGCCTAAAGTTGCACCAGCAATTTCCAGTTGTTCGATCGCATCTTTATAACGACCGATCTGGTACAAATAGGCGCCATAATTATTACGCGCCTGTGCATTTTTAGGCTCAATTGAAATAGAGCGTCTGAAATAACTCTCAGCCTTGTCCAGATTTAGCTGACTCCCCTCTTGCTGGAGCAGTACTCCCATCATCATGTTCGCAGTGGCGTCTCTGGAATCAACTTCAAGTGCCTGGTCTAGTGCCCGTTTAGCAGCATCCAGATCACCCGATTTAATATATTCCGCTGCCAGCTGGGTTCGAACCTTGACTGCCTTTTCTGGATCCTTACTGAGGGTATCTGGAGTCTGGCAAGCAGTAACAAGCAAGGCCGACAAAGTCACTGTAAGTAATACAAATGTTTTATACACCGGCTTTCTCAACTGCTTTTCTCCTCTCAGGTTTATCTATCCATGAGAGCGCATAATTTCATTGCGCTCTGCTACTTTCTTTTTCCACTGTTCAGCACGACGGGTACGGTCCGCAACCTGTCCCACAAGCTGGCCGCAGGCTGCATCGATATCATCACCACGAGTCTGACGAATCGTACACACAAAACCCGCATCCGACAAAGCTTTTTGAAAAGCAATAATACGGTTGCGGCTAGAGCGGCCATAAGGAGCATGCGGGAACGGATTAAACGGTATGAGGTTAATTTTGCTTGGTAGGTTCTTTAACAGCCTGATCATCTGCTGGGCATGCTCAAGTGAGTCATTTACCCCGTCCAGCATGACATATTCAATCGTAACGTGTTTGCGTGCACTTTCATTGCCATCTTTATTGATGTAACGCTGACAGGCAGCAATCAGCTGCGCCAACGGATACTTTTTATTGATGGGAACCAGCTCATTACGCAGTTCATCATTTGGCGCATGTAAAGAAATTGCCAGGGCTACATCAATATCCTGTGCCAGCTGATCAATTTTAGGCACTACGCCTGAAGTCGACAATGTGACACGGCGCTTGGACATCCCATAAGCAAAATCATCCAGCATAATATGCATGGAGCTTAAAACCGCATCATAGTTTAAAAGCGGTTCGCCCATTCCCATCATGACCACATTGGTCACGGAGCGGGTGCGTTCAGTTACCGGTACATCTTCCATATAAGACTGGTTAGCTACCCATAACTGCCCGATAATTTCATCAGGCGCTAAGTCACGCTGAAAACCCTGTTTACCGGTAGAGCAAAACGAGCAGTCCAAAGCACAACCAACCTGTGAAGAAATACATAGGGTTTTGCGCAAACCGGTCTTATCTTCTGCTGGAATCAGTACGGTTTCTACAAGTGAGCCTGCACCATCTCCAACACGAAAAACCCATTTACGCGTACCGTCTTTAGAATAATGACGATGCACCACTTCAGGTGCCTTAATTTCACATAACTGTTCTAGCTTGGCACGCAGCTTTCCAGAGATATTGGTCATCTCGGCAAAGTCGGTCACAAAATATTGATGCATCCATTTCATCACCTGACCGGCACGGAACTTTTTCTCTCCAAGCTTTTCGAAAAAATTTTCCAGCTCAGCACGAGACATGCCCAGCAGATTCACCTTTTTCAGCGCACTATTTGAGGCTTGAGTAGCAGGTGAAGGCTGTTGTTCATCTGTTGACGGAGATGAAACGACCACTTCAGAACTCATGTGTATTACCTAACTCATGTCAGAGATCAATGGGAGTTGCTCAATATTCAAGCAATAAATTCTTTAGAGAATAAAAAAACCAGATAAGTATAATAACACTTATCTGGTTTAAATGCTGTCAATTAACGAGTGCGTGGGCAGATCTCGTTGTCAGCAAAGAAGTAAGCAATTTCACGCTCAGCAGATGCAACTGAGTCTGAACCGTGAGCAGCATTTTCATCAATAGAAGTTGCGAAATCTGCACGGATAGTACCAGGAGCTGCTTCTTTCGGGTTAGTTGCACCCAGAATGTCACGGTGAGCAAGCACTGCATTTTCACCTTCAAGTACAGATACAACTACTGGACCAGAAGTCATGAATGCAACCAGGTCACCAAAGAAACCGCGTTCTTTATGTTCAGCATAGAAGCCTTCAGCTTCAGCTTGCGTCAGGTGTTTCATTTTAGTTGCAACGATTTTTAGGCCAGCTTTTTCAAAACGAGCAAAAATATCACCGATGTGGTTTTTAGCTACTGCATCTGGCTTAACAATAGATAGAGTACGTTCAACTGCCATGATTGGCTCCTTAACTGAAAATTTAAAGGTCAAAAAATTTGGCGCATTATACCTGAGGTCATACGCGATAAGCAGCTTTGAATATGTAAAAAGTTTAGGTTTTTTTAGCTATTTTTAGCGGACTTCATCAATCCAAGCCATTTGAATCGCTTCAAGTAGTCCTTCAGTTGATTTTTCTGGATTATCACTAAACTCAGGTAATGCACAAACCCAAGCATGCAGGTCTGTAAAGCGTACCCATTGTGGGTCCACTTCAGGGTGTGCTTCAGAGAGCTCAATGGCAATATCAATGGTATCTGTCCAGCGTAAACCCATAATCCAAGTTTCCATCATTTATTTACTGTTACGCTACTTTATCAATTCCGTCTGGGTAGAGATAGTCTGGACATAAAAACTTATAACTTAAAGTATAAGCTCAAACCAGGGAGCACAGTAGATCAATACTCCTGCAACGCCTGCACCCAGAATAGCACCAACCAGTACATCACTCGGATAATGTAGTCCTAGAACCATGCGTGAAACAGCTACCAATACCGTAAAAGGCAGCATAAGTATCATGAGTACAGGCTGTACATAGCCCAAACTTACCGTCGCCAATACTGCATGTAGCGTATGTCCTGAAGGAAAGCTGAAGTGATCCAGAGGGCGCTCACCCAGAATGATGACCTGATGTACCTGATAAGGTCTCGGTCGAGTAGTTTTACATTTTAAGAACTTATAGAGACCTGTTCCAAGCAGCCCACCCAATGATAAATAGATAATTTGCAGACTATAAGCCAATCCTTTAAGCATCCAGACAGCTGCCAGCATTACATACCAGAAAGCTCCATCGCCTAGCCGGCTGATTATTTTGAAAAACAGGGCTATACGCTGTGAATGGGAAAAGTGATTAAGATATAGGCAACCTTTTAAATCAAGGTCTAATATTCTAATTTTGGCATTTCTAAATCTCATTATTATTCTCCTCTTTAGAAAAAGGATGCTAGGTGGTCATGACGGACTCCTGCACGACTTGGTAGAGCGCCTGCTCAAGCTGTTGTACTGGCTGCTGCCAGCCTGCATGCTGAACCCGCTTGCGGGCGTTTAGGCCCATTGTTCTTAAAACAGCATTCTCAGGCAGGTTCTCAATTGCCCTGCTTAAACCATCTATATCTTTTAAAGGGCTGAGCCACCCCGTTTGTCCGTGTTCAACATATACATGGGCACAAGCATAATCATAAGCGATTACAGGTAAACCGCTAGCCATTGCCTCTAAAACTACATTTCCAAATGTTTCGACCTGGCTGGCAAAAGTAAATACATCAGCACTAGCGTATGTAGTCGCCAATATTTCTCCACTTAAATTACCAGTAAAGATCACATTCGAATTCTGGACCATTTTTTGTAAGCGTAAACGGTCCGGTCCATCGCCAACAATGACTAATTTAGGTGATGACTCTTTATTGCTATAGAGCCGTGCATGACTTTCAATCAGCACATCCACTTCTTTTTCAGGAGAAAGCCGCCCCACATATAACAGAACTTTCGTATCGGCAGTTACTCCCCAGCTTTTGCGCAACTGCTCAGAGCGTTTCTCCGGATTAAATTGTTGTGGATCTACTCCACGCGCGATCACTTTTAAAGGGCAAGAGACCCCCATATCTTTTAGCAACTGCTCGGTATCCTTGCTGGGTATACAGGTCAGTTGGGTACTATTATGAAACCAGCATAAATATTTCTGGACAGGTTTGACCAGAAAAGCCAAATCAAAGAAACGGCTAAAATCCTGAAAAGGAGAATGAAAACCGCTTGAAACAGGAATACCAGCTGACTTTGCCGCCTGTAACGCTGTTAATCCTAGCGGCCCTTCTGTCACAATATGCACCACATGAGGCTTGAAATCATCTAGTGCCTGGGAGACCTTTAAATACTGGGGCCAGCCAAAATGTAGTCCCGGATAGCGTGGAATCGCTTGCGAAACCACCAGACATTCCCGGTTGGGAGTAAAATGTGGACATGGCTGATGCTGATGTGGCCTGATGAGTAAAATTTTATGGCCTTGCTGTTGCAGACCTTTACAAAGCTGTAGCAAAGATAAAGCTACGCCATTAATTTCGGGTGGCCAAGTTTCGGTGACCAAAGCAATTTTCAGGCGTGGACGGACTATTCCCTGAATCAGCTCAACTTCAGAGGTAGAATTAAGCTGCTGGTTTTTAAAATAGAACCTGAAATTTTCTGGAAAATCCTGCTGCTTGAAGGCTGTAGCGTATGGATTAGACATACGTCACCTGACTGATCTAATTATTCTCATATATTCACTATAGAAGTCATGCTTGACAGAAATATGATCAGGGCATGACAGTTTTCTGACAGACCATATAAAAAGCACGCCGAAGCGTGCTTTTTTCACTGATACACCCTAGTGTTTTAAGCTTGACCTTTTAACTTGGCATAGTCTAAAAGCACATTTGCAGCTTCAGAAACGAAGGTTTCTTCCTCGGGTAATGGTGGACGTTGAGTAGCTTTCATCTTGGCACGTGATTCTGCTAATGCTTCCAGTGAAGCCTGATAGCTTTCCCAATTAGCATAAGGTTTCTGGCCTGCGATCTGGCGACGGGCATTTTCAGCAGCCAAGGTTTTCTGTTCAAGATCCTTTAACTCAGCCTTGCGTTGATCAATGTCCAGCGCAAGCTGTTTTTTCTCTTTGCCGGCCTGAGAGATGGCTTTACGTTGATCCAGATACTTAAATTGTGGATCAAGCTTTACGCGCTGGCTGGATAACTGGGCCAGTTGGGCAACATAAGGCTGAATAGAACCTTCACGCTTGAAAGGTGCAGTTGGAATAGTATCCCACTTTAAGGCATTTTTAGCTTTACGCTCGCCAAATTCCTCATCATAAATATCGACCAGTTTAATATCAGGAATGACACCCTTATTCTGGGTACTGCCACCTGTAACGCGGTAGAATTTACGCTGTGTCAGCGTAGCCTGTCCATATGCCAGAGTATCCAGCTGCACTTGAGCAGTCCCCTTACCGGTGGTAGTACTGCCAATTACAATACCACGCTCATAATCCTGAATAGCTGCTGAATAGATTTCACTTGCTGAAGCAGAAGCCAGATTGACCAGTACCGCCAATGGGCCGGCATAGGTTTGTAATCCACCATCATTATCCTCAAAGACGCTGACATTACCGTTACCATCACGGATTTGCACTACCGGGCCTTCCTTGATGACCTGACCCAGCATACGTGCAACTTCTTCTAATGAGCCTCCAGGATTATTGCGCAGATCAATAATTACTCCTTCTACATTTTTAGCAGAAAGTGCACGTAATGCATTATTGGTATCTTCTGAAACCGAGCGATACTCCGTACCTGCACGGCGTGCGCGGTAGTTCAGGTAAAATGATGGAATTTCGATTACACCAAACACATGTTTTTTACCATCACGGTTGATTTCAACCGTCCGTGAACGGACTCCTGCATCTTCTTCCTGAATGACATCACGAACTAAAGTGACGGTACGGGCCTGTCCCATTGAAGCTCCACTACCTAAAAGCTTTAAGGTTACTTTGGTGCCGCGCTTGCCTCGAATCAGTCCAACAATTTCTGCACTTGGCCAACCAATGACGTCAATCATTTTGCCGCCATCTTGTGACACCCCAATAATTCGGTCACCAGATTTCACTTGTCCCGATTTACCAGCCGGACCACCTTCTACAATTGTTTCAATTTTAGTGTAGTCTTCATTACCACGTTCCGGCCGGATTGATACCCCGATGCCTTCAAGCTGTAAAGTGGTCTGACGGTTCAGCTCCATTGCATCAATTGGCGGGAAATAGTTACTGTGCGGATCATAAGTTGCCAGCATAGCATTCAAGGTTTTGTCCAGCACATCATCACTCTTAATGCGACTGATACGTTCCAGCTGACGGGTATAACGTTTGGTGAGGGTCTGAACCGGGGACAAGTCCTCAAAACTGGAAAGATCCTGACCGTTTGCCAGCTCCGGGTTATCTTTAATCGCTTTTTGCTTGGCCAGTTCTTCTTCTTTAGTGATAGTCAGGTTAATCAGCTGGGACACCAGCATTTTCCGCCAAAAATCTTGCTGCTCGGCAGTTGTTTTAAAATAAGGTGCCTTCTCTCGGTCCGTTTCAATGAAGACATTCGGCTGCTTCAAATTCTGCGGTTTCTTGAGTTCATTAAGCATGAACTGGTAAAACGCAGCTAGACGCTGACGGTACTGTGCATGAATTGTATAGGGACCTGACAGGTCTCCCGCCTTTAAGGATGCGCCAAAATTTGAGCCGTATTTATTTTTATATTGCTCGACTTCCGGCTGTAGAAATAGTGAATGGTCTGGATCAAGGCTGTCCAGATACATCTCCAGAATCCGATTGGATGTCTGGGCATCAAGACGCATATTTAAGTAATGCTGACGGTCTACCAAAGTTGCCAACTGACGTGAAACCAGAGCCTGTTCCTGGGTCGGCTGAAGCGATACAGAAGAAACAGCCGTTTGATTGGTTGCAGCAGTTGCCTGACTAATGGCATGTGAAAAGAACAGTCCCCCAGTTGCCACTGCAACTGCACAAGCGAGCATTTGAAGTTTCATAAATAATTAATACTTCCTTGGATATTCCCAATTACACCACGATGTTTCCGAAATGAACAAAGCGAATTCAATATCTTAAACAGGCCGAAAAGTTGTATCGTGTAGTTTTATCATATTCTGTACCCACAAAATGTAGCAAAACATTGCTGAATTCAGGTATTGTTTTAATTAAAGATCTTAATACGGAACCCCATATGATTGGCGCACTAATGCTCGATATCGCCGGTACAACCCTGACCTTAGAAGATATTGAACTATTAAAGGCTCCGCAAGTCGGCGGCATGATTTTATTTTCACGGAATATTGAGTCTCCTGAACAGGTCCGTACGCTGACTGATCATATGCGTCTGATTCGTCCAGATATTTTAATTGCGGTAGATCAGGAAGGTGGCCGGGTACAGCGCCTTAAAACCGGCTTCACCCTGCTACCTGCCATGGGCCGTTTTGGTGAAGTCTATCAGCAGAATCCAGAAGCCGCTCTGGACCTCGCAGAAAAATGTGGCTGGCTTATGGCGACTGAAGTTCTTGCTGTAGGGATCGATTTTAGTTTTGCGCCCGTGCTCGATATCAATGCCATTAGTGATGTCATTGGTGACCGGGGTTTTGCTTTGACCCAGGCTGATATTATTCCTCTCGCACACGCTTTTATTCAAGGTATGCACCGTGCCGGTATGGCCACTACAGGTAAACATTTCCCAGGCCACGGTAATGTCAAAGCAGACTCTCACGTGGCCGCTGCCATTGATAACCGTAGTTATGATGAAATTTATCAGAATGACATGCAGCCCTTTATTCAATTACAGTCCAAACTGGATGCACTCATGCCAGCTCATGTGATTTATGAACAGGTTGATTCTAAACCAGCCGGTTTTTCCGAGTTTTGGGTACAACATATTTTGCGTAAAGAACTTAAATTTGATGGTGTATTATTTTCAGATGACCTGACCATGCAGGCCGCTTGTGTAGCTGGTGGTGCTGATGCGCGTATACAAGCTGCACTGCAAGCTGGCTGTGATATGGGTCTGGTTTGCAATGACCGTACAGCTGCCCGTCTGGCACTGAGCGCTATTCAGGATTTCCCATTACCAGACCAGCAACGCCTGGAACGGATGCGCGGTAAAATCCCAGATATTTTACCTAAATCAGGACTTGAACTGGGTACCGAATGGCAACAAATCAAACAGGAAATTGAAGCATTTAAAGCCAATAGCTGCCATTAAGCGGTTAAAGTCAAAAGAGCATTACACATGCTCTTTTTTCTTATATAAATAGCAACTGATTAAAATAAAAATGAGGATTTATTCATGACACGAGAGCTGTCTAGACACCGGCATATTTCTTTTACTGCTCATTATACTGGTTATATTTGGTATCAGATGGGAATTTCACATCCTGAACTTGCTACGTCCAAGGGTAAAAGTCTGGCGATGCTGGTTAAACCGGTAGAAAGCTGGGCAGAGAAGTTTATAGGCGCCAGTATGCGCAGCTCTTTGAAACAGCGTCATGAAATGCTAGATGATGCGCTTAAACAGTTGCTTGAGCAAACACCAAATTTACAGGTTCTGGAAATTGCCTGTGGATTATCACCACGTGGTTGGTGGTTTAGAAAACATTATCCACAAATCGACTATCGTGAACTGGACTTGCCAGCAATGGCACACATCAAACAACAAGCACTACAACAGATTGACCCTAATAGCCCAGAAGTTTTATCTGTTGACTTATTTAGTGAAAACTTTAAACAGGTTTTTGAAATTTTTGATCCTAAACGTCCTTTAGTTGTTATCAGTGAAGGATTAGTCAACTATTTTGACCTGACTCACTTAAAACAGCTGATCAGCAGTATTTCTCTTTATGGCAGTAAGTTTAGAACATTACATTATCTGACCGACCTTTATCCCCAGCCCCAAGGCAGACGTCTGGCAAAGGTCATGTGGAGCAGCAGTAAATTATTAAAATGGATGTCACGTAGTGCTTTTACTTTCCATTTTCAAAATCCGGCTGAAGTACAGCAATTTATACAGAACGCAGGTTTTGATGAGGGCGAGGTTATTCAACCTGCAGATTCTCTTTATTCAAAAGGCTCTAAGCCTGCTCAAGAGGCCCGGTCACACGATATTGTCTGGATGGTTCATGCACAAAAAAAACAGCGTATATGACGCTGTTTTTTAATATTTTAAATTAAGCTAAAGTCATGGCTTCCTGCTGACAGGCAATAAAATGAAGTAAACGTTCTGCCAGCTCAAAACTGCCATGCTTGAACAGTGCACGTATACCCTGCTGTTCTGCTTCAAAAATCAGACACTCTATTTGAAACACTCCCTGATCATCTTCAAGGTGAAGTGCCAGATCACGTGGATATTGCTGTATCAGGTTTAATTGCTGCGGGTCAGGAATTTTTAAATACACACCAAAAAAGCTGATGTCAGAAATATTCACTTGAAATTCTACAGGCAGGTAACGGTGTGACAGCTGTGAAAGTTGACCGTACATAGAGATACGTCTTTCTCCACGTCGCTCCATCGTCAGGATTTCTTCACGAGTCATGGGAATAATGCCTTCGAGTCCTTCCAGCGCTTCGGCATTTAGGAAGGCTGAAAAGAGACGCATAGTTTCTTTACGCCGCTGTAACTGTGGAACATGGTCAGCATTGGCAATCAGGGCAAACTCCATATCTGGACATTGCAAGGCAAAATATGCGTTTTCATGAGGTAGTGTAAAACTGTCATATTGTCCAGCGGCAACCAGTGTTTTACAGGCAGGAGCAGGAACATGCTGTAATCTGAGTAATCGACTGCAATTAATCGCATAACGCTCACGTTCAGTAGACTGAAACTCAGCCATTTGTCGAAAGAACAGACGTTTGGCAGTAGGTGACATACGGGTCTTGTCTAGCTTGGCATGATTAACCAGATACAGAATCACCGCCTGGCCGAACTCTTCCATCCGGTCTTCCTGCATAAGTTTGAGTGATTCTTCTAAAATCATGCGCCAGCTTTTCCGGGTTTTTTGCATTACGCCCATCAGAATCATACGCTCTACCAGTTCAGGTCGCTGCTCAGCAAAATAAGCCGCTACTACAGACCCAAGGGACATGCCCATAACTGATACTTTTTCCAGTCCTTCAATGTCGAGCCATCGACCAAGCATAGCCGCCAGGTCTGGCAATTCCAGACTTCCGGCAGACACACCGCTGTCATGATTCATAATTTGCTGGTTAGCCCCCATAGAAGGCAAGTCAATCAGAATAATCGGACCACTGGCAAAAAGCTGTTCAACACAATACTTGTAGGAATTGAAATTCTGAAATGCTCCACCCACAATAACGATAGGAGTTTTATGCACTGTCGCAGGTTGGGCGATAGCCATATACTCAACTTTCCAGCCGTCAATCCAGGTCATGCGTGGAGGTTGTTTAAAAATATCCTTATGGTAAAAATCAAAAAAATGACGGTGTTGCTTCCCTTCGGCATCCATGTCCAGTTGGATAATGGAATTCATACTCCCTCCTCAACGCTTGCTTTATTTTTTATTGTGCAAGTCGGTTTTTAAAACCAAGGTATTCCTCTACCTTTTATAGACGTTTTGTTTTCTATAATTTTTTATTCATTTTATAGAATGCATTTCATAGTATACAAATGCTTTATTTTTGGGCAACTGCTTTCGTTACCGTTCATCTAGTTTTAGCGCTGAAAGTATTTCCAAAACTTTTTTATACTGCACTACATGACAGTTTTTTTTGAGACAAGCCTTCATTGCGCAGGCGGAGACTGTTACTATCAAAGAAAATTCTGAGTGATCAAACCGCTATGCACAATTCGATTGAACAGTATATGCAAACGGTCGGACAACAGGCTCGTCAGGCTTCGCGTCTGCTGGCCAGTGCTTCTACCGATACTAAAAACAATGCCTTGTCCGCAATCTACACAGCGCTTGAGAACAGTGAAATACAAATTCTCACGGCTAACCAGATGGATATGACCAAAGGCCGTAACAATAATTTGGACAGTGCACTGCTCGATCGCTTGGAACTGACTCCCAGCCGTTTCAAAGGTATGCTGCAGGGTTTAAAGGATGTCATCGGTCTGGTAGATCCGATTGGTGAAATTACTGACATGTCCTATCGTCCCTCAGGCATCCAGCTCGGTAAAATGCGTGTGCCCTTAGGCGTAGTCGGTATGATTTATGAATCCCGTCCGAATGTTACCCTAGAGGCTGCCTCTCTTGCGCTTAAATCAGGCAACGCCATCATTTTACGTGGTGGCTCTGAAGCATTCGAATCGAATCAGGCGATTGCAGCAGCTATTCAACATGGTTTAAAAACTGCCGGACTGCCCGAACATGCGGTTCAGGTACTGGAAACCACCGACCGGGCTGCTGTAGGCCAACTGATTACCTTGACCGAATATGTCGATGTTATTGTGCCACGTGGTGGCAAGAGCCTGATTGAACGAATCACAGAAGAGGCACGTATTCCTGTGATCAAGCATTTAGACGGTAACTGCCATGTATTTGTAGAGGCACAGGCAGATTTGCATAAAGCCTTGCCAATTGCTTTAAATGCAAAGACTCATCGTTACGGCGTATGTAATGCCATGGAAACCCTGCTGGTCGATGAACAGATTGCTGATGACTTTCTACCCCATATTGCCGAGCTGTATCAGGAAAAGCAGGTTGAGCTACGTGGCTGTCCTGAAACCCGTCGTATTTTGGGTACTTCAGTCAAGGCCGCCACTGAAGAAGACTGGTACACCGAATATCTTGGGCCAATTCTGGCAGTAAAAGTCGTGAGTGGTATTGATGAAGCAATTGAGCACATCAATAAATATGGCTCGCATCATACTGATGCCATTATTACTGAAAACTTCTCTCTGGCACGTAAGTTTCTGGCCTTAGTAGACTCAAGTTCAGTGATGGTCAATGCATCGACCCGTTTTGCTGACGGCTTTGAATATGGTCTGGGTGCCGAGATCGGCATTTCAACTGATAAGATTCATGCCCGTGGTCCGGTGGGTCTCGAAGGGCTAACCTCACAAAAATGGATCGTTTTAGGTGATGGACAAATCCGTCATTAATTTCCTGTTTAATTAGGATTACCTGTATACAAATCCTGATGTTTAGCATCAAACTCTGGTGCTAAACAGCCCCAACACTCCAGAATTCCTCTTTTCAGTCTAATAATTATAAAAACAAGGAGATGGATATGTTCTTTTATTTAATGTTGAGTACTTTCATTTTAGCACTGCTGGTTTCCTTCATTGTGATGCGAATTTTTTCCAGCTCTATTAATACTATTTTAGCCCGTATCATTCATGATCCTATTTATACAGCTTGGGCCAAATATACAAAATTTGCCGGCATGGTCGTAGGTACCTCTTCCGGAGTTCGCATCTACGATATGGAAAAATATATTAATCCTGTCAACTACGGCCCCAAAGATGAACGTTTTATTATTGAACTGACGAATGAGCGCTGGTTTCTGGAAATTTACCGGACAATTATCGAAACTCTGCAAGGTTTAGCCTGGATGATGCTGGTATTTTTCATGGTGGCACTGATTGCCTATGTTCTGGTGAGATGGGCCGAGATGAAATATAAATCTCAGGGGCAAGAGTAATAAATAAAGAAATGAACTATAGATGAAATTTGCAACGATATTTTAGCTTTGCGTAAAACCGAATATGATTTTTTTATTCCTGTGCTACGCTATAACAATTAACTGATTAATATTAAATATTATTGAATAGACCATCCATAGTGCTTAAGTCTAATCGGCTAAAGTCTAGGTTGGACAGAAAAAATACACGTGTTAAAACATACTCATGATCTCTAGCCTGTACACTGGTTCAAGATCAGAGGGACAAGATTATTTCAATTAGAATTCGGGTATCCAACGTGTCTACATCAGTATTAGTCATCAATTGCGGTTCTTCATCTATTAAATATGCCTTAATCTCTGAGCAGGCAAAAGATCGTATCTATGGTTTGGCAGAAAATCTGGGCTCTGCTGATGCACGCATCAAAGGTGTTACCATTGGTGGACAACCACTTGAACTTTCGATCCCTCATGCTGATCACGAACAGGCACTAGAAACCATTTTAAGCCGCCTGTCACAATACAAACCGCAAGCAATTGGTCACCGGGTAGTTCACGGCGGCACACTAACCAAGGCCGAACTACTGACTGATACGATTGTAGAACGTATTCGTGAAGCAACTCCGCTCGCACCATTGCATAACCCGGCTCATCTGGTAGGTATCGATGCCACCATGCGCCTGTTTCCCGAGCTTCCTCAGGTTGCAGTTTTCGACACTGCCTTTCACCAGACAATGCCGGCGCATGCTTATCGCTATGCCGTACCAAAATTCCTATACACAGAACATAATGTCCGTCGCTATGGCTTCCATGGCACCAGTCATGCTTACGTTTCTGAGCGTGGTTCAGAACTGGCTGGAAACCTTAAACAAGGGGGCTGGCTAACTGCACATCTGGGTAACGGCAGTTCAACTTGCGCCATTTGGAATGGTCAGAGCGTAGATACATCAATGGGGCTTACCCCTCTTGAAGGTGTAGTAATGGGCACACGCAGTGGCGATGTTGATCCAAGTCTGCACAGCTTCTTAGCAGCCAACCTTGGCTGGGATGTCTACAAGATTGACCGCATGCTGAACAAGGAAAGTGGCCTGCTGGGCTTATCTGATCTTTCTAATGATATGCGAACTTTAATTGAAGCTTCTGAACAGGGCAATGAAGATGCCACACTGGCAATTGAAGTATTCTGTTACCGTCTTGCCAAATCTCTTGCTGCCATCAGCTGTGGTCTGCCACGTATTGACGGACTGATCTTTACTGGGGGTATTGGGGAAAACTCAGCTTATATTCGTGAAAAGACACTCTCCTATCTGCCACACTTTGGCTTCAACTTAAATAAAACCCAAAACAATGAATTAAAACGTGGTACTGAAGGTCGGATTGACCAAGGCTATGGCCCACAAATATGGGTGATTCCAACCGATGAAGAGGCACGTATCGCCCAAGAAACCCGTCAGGTAGCTGCACAGACGAGTTTACTATCAAAAAAGTCTGAACTTGCTGTAGAGCCTGCTTAATTGCGGGCTTTAACCTTCTGTGATTTATATTTTGTTTAATTTTTTAAGGCTCCTATGAATACAATTCTACTGATTCCAACTGGAGAAGGTGTCGGTCTGACTTCAGCCTGCCTGGGAATGATCTATGCACTGGACTGTAATGGTATTAAGGCAGGATTTTTAAAACCTTTTTCTGAATCTTTTCAGGAAAATGATCAGAACCGTACCACTAGCCTGTTTGAACATTTATTCCAGACCAGTACGGTTGAACCGATTGCATATGAAAGAGTTAGCCAGCTGATCGCACTGGAAGAAATGGATGAACTGCTTGAAGAAGCAGTCAGCCTGCATCGCAGTGTTGCCGCCAAACATGATGTGATTATTGTAGAAGGCTTACTGCCAAATCATGAGGACCAGTTTGCAGGTGAGTTAAATGCCGCCCTTGCACAGGCACTAGATGCCAAGGTAATCCTGGTCAGTACTGCAGATGTACAGAATCCGCGTAAAACTGCTGAAAAAATTGAAGCACATCTACGCCAGTTCGGTGGCGCTGCTTCAGAGCGTACGGCAGGTGTGCTGTTCATGCGGACTAAAGGCTTACCTGAAGAAGTTGCACAGATTCCGGTGACCATTGACCCTTCACTGCGTTTAAGTGCAGAAATTGCAACCTTCACGATCGAGCTGCAAAAATATAACCGTTATTTAGGGACTTCTGACTTACCGATTATTGGTCTGGTTCCATTTAGCAATACCCTGAGTGTTCCACGTACACTGGACATTGCCCGTCTGATTCAGGGCGAATGGATTCATCAGGGGGAAGCACGGCAGCGTCGTGTATTACATAGCAGCCTGATTACCTCAAGTATTGAATATGAGCTGAACAAATTTGTTGCCGGTGAACTGATTATCAGTGCTTCCGAACGTACCGATGTTCTACTTGCCAGCAGTTTAGCTACCAGTCATGGTATACCGCTAGCAGGCCTGGTACTAACCGAGCGTCAGGCACCCAATGCCCAGATTCTGAATTTCTGCCAGAATGCTATCAAACAGGGACTGCCCATTTTACATACGCAGCTGACTACTCTGGAAACAGCACAGCGTCTGGCAAATCTGAGCAATGAAATACCAGTTGACGATACAGAACGTGCCGAGCAGGTTACCCGTTTTGTCTCCAGTCATATTGATCTGGACTGGCTGACCCAGCAAATCAATGGCAATGCAACTCCCCGCCTGTCCCCTTCAGCTTTCCGGCATGAACTGGTTCAGAAGTCGATTGCTGCGAAAAAGCGCATCGTTCTACCAGAGGGTGATGAACCTCGGACTATTCAGGCTGCGGCGATCTGCCAGTCTCGCGGAATTGCTCACTGTATTTTGCTAGCCAAACCAGAAGCAGTTTTAGAAATTGCCAAAGCCCGTAATATTGAATTACCAGACGATCTTGAAATCATTGATCCGGATACTATTCGTAGCCAGTACATTAGCAGTATGGTTGAGCTGCGAAAAGGCAAGATCAATGACATTCAGGCCAAAGAACAGTTACAGGATACTGTAGTGCTAGGCACCATGATGCTGGCACTGGATCAGGTTGACGGACTGGTTTCTGGGGCGGTACATACCACGGCTAATACAGTGCGACCGGCATTTCAGCTGATTAAAACAGCTCCAGAATATTCACTGGTCTCTTCAGTATTCTTTATGCTGTTACCAGATGAAGTCTATGTATATGGGGATTGTGCTATTAATCCCGATCCAGATGCCCAGCAGCTTGCTGAGATTGCCATCCAGTCCGCAGATTCAGCCAGAGCATTTGGTATTGACCCGCGTATTGCCATGATCAGTTACTCAACCGGAACCTCAGGTACCGGTGCCGATGTTGATAAAGTTCGTGAAGCAACAGAGATTGCCCGTCAACGTCGCCCTGATCTGTTGATTGATGGTCCTTTGCAGTATGACGCTGCTTCTGTTGAAAGCGTGGGCCGCCAGAAAGCACCTGAGTCACCTGTAGCAGGGCGCGCCAATGTCTTTATCTTCCCAGACCTCAATACTGGCAACACAACTTACAAGGCTGTACAGCGTGCTGCAAATGTCGTAAGTGTTGGCCCAATGCTGCAAGGACTGAACAAGCCGGTAAATGACCTGTCACGCGGCGCTTTGGTTGATGATATTGTTTTTACGATTGCTTTGACTGCCATTCAGGCAGAACAACAGGCGACAGTATAAATTTTTAAATAAAACAGCCCCAGTATTTCAATTGGGGCTGTTTTATTTTGCTCTAAAAACACTTTCCTTTACATTAACTGGGCCAACCATATGGTATGTCGGGCGCAGTCAGGATCTTCAAACCGCATATTTACCACCCTAAAACCGAACATCTCAAACAGATTCTTATATTCATCCGGGTCCAGACTTGCATGATATAAAACCTCACCCTGCATTTCCCCTAGAGCTGTGCCATGACTCGGGCCAGTGGTTAACATTAATGCCGTACCGGTTTTTGCATGTTTCTTAAAAATATGAAACATTGCTCTCTGGTCATTATGAGTCAAATGAAAAAAGCTGTCCCAAGCGATAATGCCATTAAAGCTTTGCTTCAAATCCAGTTGACGCATATCAGCTTCTAACCAGTTATGCTCAGGAAAACGGTTCCTAGATATTTCGAGCATGGCAGCTGAACTATCTATACCTGTAATTTGACATTTTTTTGCAGAAAAATATTGAGCGGTTGGTATGCCAGTACCGCAACCCAGGTCAAGAATAGATGATTGATCAGGAATCAGATTTAAAAACTGTTCAAGCCAGGCTTGTTCATAAAAATGCTGGGAACGTACCTTATCCCATTCGATCGCATATTTTTTATAGATCGGAATAATATTATCTGCGTATTGTTGATCTGACATACCTGATTATAGTTTTAAAATTCAGGAAAAGAATAGCAGAATGCCAAGAGAGGTTACAGGCTAAAAGTAGATAAAGAAGAGAACAATCTAGAAAGAAGATAAAGCTTAGGCTTGATCTTCTAACTGACCATAGAACCAGGTTGCAGCAATAAATATCATAAATGCAATAACCATGAGAATGCTAGATACTGTCATTGTTGATGACTCTATGTAGTGAATACCGGCATTATGCGAAAGTTTTATGACAACTTTATGACAATTTCCTTAAAACTTATATTACTAAAATAATTTCATATAAATCAAATAATAATGACTAAAAACCCTTGATTTTCAGGTTATGTAACTATTACCCGAGTGTCATATCACAGAAAACGCGTTTAAAAGACCTGCCAAGAATTCATTTTATGCCATCCTGCGCTACCTTTCTTTTTACTATTAAACTTTCGCCCAAAACCTTGCCGGAAATACCCACAGCGGATGCTTTTTGTCTTATAATTTTGGCCGCTAGCTAACAGCCCGCTCAAGAGACATTTGATATGACAACTATTATCAAGCAAGACGACTTGATCACTTCGGTCAAGGATGCGCTTCAGTTCATTTCGTACTACCACCCGCAAGACTTTATTCAGGCAATGAGCCGTGCGTATGACCGTGAAGAAAACCAAGCTGCTAAAGATGCAATTGCGCAGATCCTGATCAACTCACGCATGTGTGCTGAAGGTCATCGCCCAATCTGTCAGGATACAGGTATTGTCAACGTATTTCTTGAAGTGGGTCTGGATGTTAAATTCGATTTAACCATGAGCCTGGACGATGCCATTAATGAAGGTGTACGTCAGGGTTATTTGGAAAATACCAATGTCTTACGTGCTTCAGTTCTGGCTGATCCGGCATTTGGTCGCAAAAACACCAAAGATAATACCCCAGCAGTGATCCACTATAAACTCGTTCCGGGTAATAAAGTAGATATTACGGTTGCAGCAAAAGGCGGCGGCTCAGAGAACAAATCTAAACTGGCAATGCTCAATCCATCTGACTCAATCGTGGACTGGGTTTTAAAAACTGTCCCAACTATGGGTGCAGGCTGGTGTCCTCCTGGAATGCTCGGAATTGGTATCGGTGGTACTGCTGAAAAAGCCATGATGCTTGCTAAAGAAGCTCTGATGGAAGAAATCAATATGGATGAGCTGCTACGTCGTGGCCCACAAAGCAAGATGGAAGAGCTGCGTATTGAAATCTTCGAAAAAGTTAATGCCTTAGGTATTGGTGCACAAGGTCTGGGCGGTTTGACTACAGTACTGGATATCAAGATCAAGGATTATCCTTGTCACGCTGCTGGCAAGCCAGTAGGCATGATTCCAAACTGCGCCGCGACCCGCCATGCACACTTTACACTAGATGGTTCAGGTGTAGCGCATATTCAGGCGCCGAGCCTTGAAGACTATCCTGCTGTAACTTGGGATTCTTCAACTTCTAAACGTGTTGATCTCGACCACATTACTCAAGAAGAGATGAATTCCTGGAAACCGGGCGATACCCTACTTCTTAATGGTACAATTTATACTGGCCGTGATGCTGCCCATAAACGCATGGTTGATATGCTGAATAACGGCGAAGAACTTCCTGTTGATTTAAAAGGTAAGTTTATTTACTACGTTGGTCCGGTAGATCCTGTAGGCGATGAAGTGGTCGGTCCTGCCGGTCCGACAACAGCAACACGTATGGATAAATTCACCCGCCAAGTGCTAGAAGCGACTGGTCTCTACGGTATGATCGGTAAAGCAGACCGAGGTCCTGCTGCAGTTGAAGCGATTAAGGATAATAAAGCGACCTACCTCATGGCAGTCGGTGGCGCTGCATATCTGGTTTCTAAAGCTATTCGTGAAGCAGAAGTGGTGGCTTTTGAAGACTTAGGGATGGAGGCAATCTATAAATTTGTGGTAAAAGATATGCCTGTATCTGTAGCAGTCGATGTAAACGGCACTTCAGTGCATGCAACCGCACCTAAAATCTGGCAAGCCAAAATTGGTAAAATCCCGGTGGTAGATGCTGCCGCGGTTTAAACTAATATAAATTAAAAAAGCATCCAATCATGGATGCTTTTTTATTTCTTTAATTAAAATATTTTCTCTAATCTTGTGCCTTTATTTGCTTAGTTAGACATTAAGAAAAAAGAACTAATTTTACCAAGTTAAAGGATTCCAGAGTTTAAAACGCTTCTTTAAAGCCAGCTCTTCACCTTCTTCATAATTTTGTTTGACAATTTTACGCTTGGGTTCAGTTAATTTACCCTGTGCATCAGTAAAAGCAGCGAAGTTAAGTCCGGGACTTTTAAGCTGGGTAGTGCGAATTTCACGGAGTCCCTGTTTGACAGGCATTTGTATTAATGGTCCTGCGCGCAATAAACCAAGATTATGGTCAGGTGAGCCCCGAAATTTCTCTTCTTCATACTTCAGAAAATACTGCTGACCAGCACTCACTTTAAAGTCAGCCACTATCGGCTTTTGAAAATGTATTACGCCTAAGGGCCGGCTAATAGTCAAGCGGTAATGACCCTCGGCCAGTTCCAGCCAATAATAATGATTACTGATCAGACTGGGAATACGCTCACCATTCAGAAAAAAATTAGGTGCTACCACTTCCTGCCGGTTCCAGCGGCTATCCGGACGGTACAGATATACCACTGCAGCTTGCGGATGTTGAGGCTTAACTCGCTGAAAAAGCTGTCCCGGTTTCTGGTTTACCCAGGAACCAACTGAAAACATTCCAACCCGGTGCTGCTCTAGCATAGAAGGCGACTGACTCAGATCTATATTTTTTAACGTAGAGACCAAAGCCGGAGTTGGAGGCGAAACAGGTCGAGTATGACATCCCCATAGCATTCCGCTACCAAGTATTGTCAGCAATAAATAGCGCATGATTATCCCTTACCATGTTTTTCTTGTTTTAAATTTTTATCATGTTGCATTAACATTCTATTGAGCTTAACACCCGCATGTAAATTTGAAAATAAAAAAACGTGCCCAGCGGATTACACTCGGCACGTTTCAGATGAATAGCCCATCAGACTCAGGCAGATTTGGTATTCACAACCTTCAGCTCAGATTTAGGGACTGCCCCTTCTTCACCTTCTTGACGCGGCAAACGCTCAGAACGATATTCTGGCTCAGCACCATCATTGATTACTGCCTCATTGATGACCACTGTCCCGACATCATTACGGCTTGGCAGGTCATACATGGTTTCGAGCAGGACATTTTCCAAAATAGAGCGTAGACCACGTGCTCCGGTATTACGCTCTAGTGCCTTTTTAGCAACAGCACGTAGGGCAGAATCTTCAAATACCAGATCCACATCTTCCATATTGAAAAGATACTGGTATTGACGGGTCAATGCATTTTTAGGTTCTGTCAGAATCTGCATCAGTGCATCTTCATCCAGCTCTTCAAGTGTTGCAATCACTGGCAGACGACCAATAAATTCTGGAATCAAGCCAAATTTAACCAGATCAGCCGGTTCTACCTGACGGAACAGCTCGGCAAGCTTTTTAGTTTCATCTTTGCTTTTTACTTCTGCAGTAAAGCCGATTCCACCTTTTTCCTGACGATGCTGTACAATTTTTTCCAATCCGGAGAAAGCGCCGCCACAGATAAATAGGACATTTGAGGTATCTACCTGGATAAATTCCTGCTGTGGATGCTTGCGCCCACCTTGAGGTGGAATAGAAGCAACTGTACCTTCAATCATTTTCAGCAAAGCCTGCTGAACACCTTCACCAGAAACATCACGGGTGATCGATGGATTTTCAGACTTACGAGTAATCTTATCAATCTCATCGATATAAATAATACCCTTCTGTGCTTTCTCGATATCGTAATCAGCTTTTTGCAAAAGCTTCTGTACAATATTCTCGACATCTTCACCCACATAACCGGCTTCAGTTAAAGTGGTGGCATCTGCCATAGCAAATGGTACATCCAGAAGACGGGCAAGAGTTTGTGCAAGCAGGGTTTTACCTGAACCTGTCGGTCCGATCAGCAAAATATTACTTTTGGCAATTTCAACCTTATCTTCTGTTTTCTGTCCATTCTGGCTGACTTTCAGACGCTTGTAATGGTTGTAGACAGCTACAGACAATGTTTTTTTAGCAATATCTTGACCAATCACATATTGGTCAAGCGCAGCACGAATCTCGTGCGGTTTTGGCAAAGGACGGCTTGCCCAGTCACCAGTTTCGACTTGCTGGCTGGTTTGTACAAGGTCCAAGCATACGTCCACACATTCATTACAAATATAAGCGTCCTCGCCTGCAATCAGTTTCCCGACTTCAGACTGCGTTTTACCGCAAAATGAACAATGCTTTTGTCCTTGAGGATGTTCGGACATATTTACTCCAATACTTGAATCTTAAAAATTAAGGGCGCTTGCTGAGAACTTCATCAACCAGGCCATATTCTTTGGCAGCTTGAGCTGTCATAAAGTTATCGCGGTCAGTGTCACGTGCAATACGTTCATAGTCCTGACCACTGTGTTCAGCCATCAGACGGTTCAGGCGTTCTTTAATAAACAGTATTTCACGTGCATGGATTTCAATGTCTGAAGCCTGACCACGGAAACCGCCCAAAGGCTGGTGTATCATGACACGGGCATTTTCCAGGCAGAAACGCTTACCTTTGGCACCGGCATTTAATAAAAATGCCCCCATTGAAGCCGCCTGTCCCATACAATAGGTCACTACATCTGGTTTAATAAACTGCATGGTATCGTAAATTGCCATACCTGCAGTGACTGATCCCCCTGGTGAATTGATGTAGAGATGGATATCCTTGTCAGGATTTTCTGCCTCTAAAAACAACATTTGTGCCACAATCAGATTGGCCATGTTATCTTCAACTTCACCAGTTAAAAAAATTACACGCTCACGCAGAAGCCGTGAAAAAATATCAAAAGAACGTTCACCACGAGATGATTGCTCAACCACCACCGGAACTAAAGCATTTTCAATACTTGGGACATACATAGGGCTATTTATTCCTAAAATTCTTATGACTCAGCTCATAGCCACAATATGAGGGATAATTTGCAAAAATGCAAAATTTTCCCTAGTGAATATTGAATAAAAAACGGGGAAATATCGTGTATATAAACTAATTTAACAAATTTACGACGTGTATAAAAAAAGGCGCATTAAGCGCCTTTTTCTGTATCAGTCAGATTTAAGCACGACGAGCTTGCTGTTCTTTTAGCAAATCTTCATAGCTCACTTCTGTATCTGAAACCTGAGCTGCAGCAAGAATATAGTCAACAACCTGGTCTTCAAGCACAACAGCCTCGATTTGAGCACGTTGCTGTTTATCATTTTTGAAGTACTCAATAACTTCAGTTGGGTCTTCATAAGAAGAAGCCATATCTTCGATATAAGCCTCTACACGAGCCGGATCAACTTCAAGTTTAGCATCAGCCAAAACCTTGCTTACCAGTACACCAAGTTTTACTGATTTTTCTGCCTGTTCTTTAAACAGTTCATCAGGAAGCATGCTCTTGTCAAAAGTTTGCGCGTTTGCACCACCAAACTGCTGGGTAAACTGCTGGATCATCTGTTGACGTTGGCGGTCGATTTCCTGAGCAACCATGGCACTTGGAACTTCAACTTCATTTGCTTCAACCAGTGCATCAAATGCAGCCTGTTTTACCTGGTTACGAAGACCGTTACGAACTTCACGTTCCATATTTTTACGAACGTCAGCTTTTAACTTGTCAATTCCTTCTTCTTCAGAAACACCAAAGGTTTGCAGGAATTCAGCATCCAGTTCAGGAAGTTTTGCTTTCTCAACCTGCTTTACAGTAATTTTAAATTGTGCCGCTTTACCTGCCAGATTTTCAGCCTGATAGTCTTCAGGGAAAGTAACATCAATCACTTTCTCTTCGCCTTTCTTCATGCCAATGATGCCATCTTCAAAGCCAGGAATCATACGGCCTGAGCCTAAGACCAGTTTAAAGTCAGTTGCAGAACCGCCTTCAAATTTTTCACCATTGATTGTTCCTTCGAAGTCAAAAGTGACCTGCATGTCTTTTTTCGCCATACCTTTGGTCTCAACCCAGGTTTGACGCTGTTTTTGCAGGTTTTCAATCATCTGGTCAACATCTTTATCTTGAATTTCAGATGTTTTACGCTCAACAGTAAGAGTATCTAGAGCTTTAACTTCTACTTCAGGATAAACTTCTACAGTGGCTTCATATACCAGCGCATCATCTTTATTTTCAACTTTATCAATATTTGGCATGCCAACAGCATTGATTTTTTCTTGTTGAATCGCTTCAAATACAGTGTCACGAATAATATCGTTCACCACTTCCTGATAAATACCAGCGCCATATTCACGGCGTACAACGTTTACAGGCACTTTGCCCTGGCGGAAGCCGTTGATCTTCACAGTTTTGGCAGTGCGTTTCAAGCGAGCTTCAAACTGCTCGTTAATACGGCTCGTCGGTACAGAAACATTTAAACGACGGGCAACGCCCGAAACCGCTTCAGAAGTTACTTGCATGGCTTCCTCGATATGTGTGTTAGTAATAACAGTTTTAAAAAGTGCCACATTATATGACAACATTTAAAGATATACAAAATACACCGAAGAAACTACCTGAATTCGCCTGATTTGCATGAAATTAAGAAGATTATTTTAAATTTGGTCCCGAATTAAATATTAACTTCCTTCTTTAATATCGATAGAGAATTAAAAATATTGGAAACTCTGTCAAATTTGCCCTTTTAATAAAGCGCTAATCAATTTTAATTTTTATAAAGAAGCATTTATCAGAATATTTAGTTTTTATTTAAATATCCTATTAAGAGCTATAAACTCCCATATTCAATACAAAACATTAATTATCAAAAACTTATAAATTCTAAGTTACTATATAACATTAATTTATTGGATTAAATATATAAAATTTATTGCCAATACCAATACAAAAATATGGTGATAAAAAATAAGAATCATTATTATTCGCATACAATTTCACACTATACATTTTGAGTAAGAAATGGCTTTCATCAAAACACGTAAGAAAATCGTATCTTCTGCGATTGTCTCATCACTTTCAGTGATGGCGGGGCATGCTGTTGCACAAGATCAAGTTGCTCAACTTGAAACTATTCACTCCCAAGCCACCACAGAACAACAAAGCTTAAAGGTAGATCAGTCTGCAAATAGCAAATTTGTTGCTCCTTTACTAGATACCCCTAAATCAGTTTCTATTATTTCGAATCAGCTGATTGAAGATACTAAAGTAACGACTTTAAGTGATGCCTTACGCACTGTGCCTGGAATTACCCTAGGAGCAGGTGAAGGTGGAAATCCAAATGGAGACCGACCATTTATTCGGGGTTATAACTCTGAAAGTTCAATGTATGTTGATGGCGTTCGTAACGCTACCTCTCAAAACCGTGAAATGTTTGCTGTAGAACAGGTTGAAGTCACTAAAGGTTCTGCTTCTGCTATGGGCGGAGCAGGTACAGTGGGCGGCAGTATCAACTTGATTTCTAAAGTAGCTAAAAAAGGCGACTTTCTAGAAGGCTCTGTTGAAAATGGTACAGATAATTATCAGCGTATAACGCTAGATGGTAATAAAGACTTCGGTAATGGGATAGCAGCCCGCGTTGCCATTATGGGGCACCACAATGAAAAAGCCGGCCAGTCTGATGGGGCTGAATATAAACGTGCCGGTATTGCACCAAGTATTACATTTGGTTTAGATACAGATACGCGTACAACATTAAGTTATTACTATCTGAAATCTGATGATACTCCAGACTCAGGCGTTCCATATAACTATGATATTGCAAAAAAAACTACAGTTGGTAAGCCTGTAAATGTGAAACAGGGTATCTATTATGGGCTGCTTGATCGTGACTTCCAGAAACAAGAAAACCAGATTGGTACGATCAAAGTAGAACATGATATTAATGATAACTTTACTTTGACTAATACGGCTGTTTTTAATAAATCTAAAAATGATTATTTATGGACGCAGCCTGATGATTCAAAAGGTAATGTAGTCAATGATAAAGTCTGGCGTCGAATTAATTCTCGTATTACAGATACAGAAATCTTCACGGATCAACTTGCTTTAACCGGCAAACTAAATACCGGCATCATCCAGCATAAATTGAATATGGGTGCTGAGTATAGTGATCAGAAATCTGATAAGGGCAACTATAATACTTCATATCCTGGTTATCCAGGCACTACTACAGGTGGTTTCAACAGTGACTGTGCCATAAACGATGCCTGGTGTACCTCTCTTACCAACCCGAATTCTAAAGATCAGTGGTTAGGTACAGCTATAGCCAATAAAGCAACCACAACAACTAAAACCAAAGTTACTTCAGTTTACCTTCTTGATAACATTGAATTAAATCCGAAATGGTTAGTTGATTTAGGTGCTCGCTGGGATAAATTTGACACAGAACAAGTAACTCATGCTACTGGTCAAAAAATTGAAAATGATAAAGACTTTTTTACTTATCAAGCCGGTATAACTTTTAAACCTGTTAAGAACGGTTCTATTTACACAAGCTTTGCTACTTCAGCTAACCCTGTAGGTGTAGATGGTGGTGATGGTTCAGAATCTATTGGTCAAGCCTATATGGATTTAAAACCAGAAGAAAGTCGTACATTTGAAATAGGTACAAAGTGGAATATTCTTAATGACCGTCTGAATCTTACTGCTGCCATTTTCCGTACAGAAAAGCAAAATACGCGTATTCAACTTGATGCAAGCACCTATACAAATGGCGGTGAAAGTAAGGTCGATGGCGTTGAGCTTTCTGCTACCGGTAAAATTACAGACAAGTGGGATATTACAGCAGGATACTCTTATCTGGATAGTGAGTTAACTGATCCAGGCCCATCTTGCACCCGTGCCGGTGTATGTACTTATCCTAACCCTGCAAAAGGTAAACAGTTACCTAATGTGCCAGAAAATAGTGCAACTTTATGGACGACCTATAAAGTATTGCCACAGTTAACGTTAGGGGCTGGCGCATTTTATTCGGATAAAGTTTATGGTGATGCAGCCAATACCAAGTATGTACCGGGCTATGTCCGTTACGATGCCATGGCACGCTATAACGTAAATAAAAATGTTGATCTGCAGCTGAACCTTAACAATCTCTCAGATAAGCGCTATTTCACTAAAGCCTATGCTTCTCACTATGCTACAGAAGCAGAAGGCCGCAATGCTGTCCTGTCTTTGAACTTTAAATATTAATCTTGTGCCGAAAACCATAATATTTTTATGGTTTTTAGCTTAAAATAGCCTCTATATAGGGGCTATTTTTATATCCATATTTTACTAAGACAGGTGAAAGCCGTGATCCATCATATTCCTCATGTATTAACTCAAACCCAGGTCCAGCATTTTCGGGAAGAAATGGCTAAAATTGAGTGGGTCAATGGTAAAGTCACCGCAGGGACGCTGTCAGCCACAGTCAAACAAAATCAGCAGCTTCCAGAAGACCATCCTCTTACTCATCATTTAAGTACAATTATTTTAGAATCTTTAGGGCAGCACCCATTATTTTTATCGGCCGCCATTCCTCTTGATATCATTCCTCCGTTATTCAATCGCTATGAAAATAATGAGGCTTTCGGTTTTCATGTCGACAACTCTATCCGCCGTATCCGTGGGACCAATGAGCGGTTACGGACGGACCTGTCCTGTACTGTATTTTTAAGTGAGCCGGAAGAGTATGTAGGAGGTGAACTGGTGATAGAAGATACTTATGGTTATCACGAAGTCAAGCTGCCAGCCGGAGACATGATTCTCTACCCTTCAACCAGTCTGCATGAAGTCACACCAGTCACCCAAGGCTGCCGGATTGCTTCATTTTTCTGGGTACAAAGTATGGTACGTGATGATGCAGAACGTCATATGCTGTTTAATCTGGACCAGACTATACAAAACCTGCGCATGCAGCTGGGTGACCAGCATCAGGAAGTTATCAAGCTCACAAATCTGTATCACAACCTGATGCGCAAATGGGCAGAGCTTTAAGACAGTTAAAGAAAAAATAAACTGTTATTTTAATAGGCTTTTCTATTAATTATAGTTGTCTGATTATTTTACAGATAACGATTGACAGCTTATTTTTTATCACGTAATTTTAAGGGCATGAATATATACCCGAATATTCTCGCCCTCCTCCCTACAGGTTCCCTCCTGAGCTTGCCCCTGATGCTGCGCTTCGCGCGCGCATAATATATACCTGCCTGTATAAGGCTAAAAGATACCCTGAAATTTTAAATAGTTTGACAAAATATAGTTAATATAAAAGTAGTACGTTGCGCTTAAATTCGATCCGAGCCACCTTGCTACATAAGGAGTTCCCTCATGATGTTGGCTGACCCAAGTAAAAAATACCGTCGTATGTATCAGCGTGTCGATTTACCAGACCGCCAGTGGCCAAATAAAGAAATTAATCAAGCGCCTATCTGGATGAGTACTGACTTGCGTGATGGTAATCAGGCCATTTTTGAACCGATGGATCTTGAACAGAAATTCAAGATGTTCCAGATGCTGGTAAAGATCGGTTTTAAACATATTGAGATTGGTTTTCCATCTGCTTCACAGATTGATTTTGACTTTACCCGTAAGCTGATTGAAGAAAATCATATTCCAGATGATGTCTATATCGAGGTTCTGGTTCAGGCACGTGACCACTTGATTCAACGCACTTTTGAAGCACTGGAAGGTGCGAAACGCGCTATTGTGCATATCTATAATGCCAACTCACCGACTTTCCGTAACAAGGTATTAAATGTAGATATCAATGGTGCCAAGCAGTTAGCGATTAATGCAGCACAAAAAGTGAAAGAATATGCAGCGCAGTATCCTGAAACCGATTTTATTTTTCAGTACAGCCCTGAATGTTTCTCTGCAACCGAGCTTGAGGTTGCTAAAGACGTTTGTGATGCTGTAACTGAAATCTGGGAAGCTTCTCCGGAAAATAAGGTTATTTTAAACTTGCCAGCTACTGTAGAAGTTTCTACGCCAAATGTTTATGCAGACCAGATCGAATGGATGCACCGCAATATTGAACGTCGTAATGGCGTAATTATTTCAGTTCATTGCCACAATGACCGGGGCTGCGGTATTGCTGCCTCAGAACTGGCAATTATGGCAGGTGCAGACCGTGTGGAAGGCTGCGTATTTGGTAATGGCGAACGGACTGGTAATGTTGATGTCGCAGCAATTGCCCTGAATATGTACACTCAAGGTGTGGCACCAAACCTGGATTTTTCCAATATTAATGAAATAATTGCTACAGTTGAAGAATGTACTGGTTTGCCTGTACACCCGCGCCATCCATACGCAGGTGATCTGGTCTTTACTGCATTTTCTGGCTCGCACCAAGATGCCATCAAGAAAGGTTTTGAATTCCAGAAAAATGAAGAAATCTGGGATATGCCTTATTTGCCAATTGATCCCAAAGATCTGGACCGTGATTATGATGCAGTAATTCGCGTCAACTCACAGTCAGGTAAGGGTGGTATCGCCTATTTGCTTGAATCTAACTATAACGTTGTATTGCCACGTCGCTTGCAGATTGAATTCTCACAAGTAGTACAAGAGCATACAGATGCGACCGCAACCGAGATTACTGCCCAGGAAATCTGGTCACTGTTCAAGCAGACCTATGTCGAAGCTAAAAATACTCACTACATTGCACAGAACTATAAGCTTTCCGACCATAATGGTAATCAGGTCATTGAACTTGAGGTGACCATGAATGGACAGAAGCAACAGATCCGTGGAGAAGGCAATGGGCCAATTTCGGCTATTCTGGATGCCTTGCAACTGCCGATTGATGTATTGAACTATGAAGAACGCAGTATTGGTTCAGGCGCTAATGCAAAAGCACTGGCACTGGTCGAACTGCAAGTCAAAGGTTCGGGTAAAAATGCTTTTGGTGCCGGCGTACACGACAATATCGTAACCTCTTCAATTGAGGCCATCCTTGCCTGTACTAACCGCCTGATTGATCAGGGCGTATTACACCCTGAACAGGTCATTGCTGCCGCGATTTAATATACAATTCCCTTTTGAAAGGATACCCTGAGCTTGGTATCCTTTTTATTATTCATTTTTAAAGATTTAAGGCGAACCATTCCCGTGTCTTTTCCAAGCGACTCAGTGGGCCTGGTCACCCCGCAAAAGTTTCAATTCGAAGAACCACTCGAACTAGAATGTGGACGTATTCTGCCCCGTTTTGACTTGATGGTTGAAACTTATGGTACCTTGAGCCAAGACAAGTCCAATGCGATTCTGCTTTGCCATGCATTGTCTGGTCATCATCATGCCGCAGGTTATCATCATGAAGATGATAAAAAACCGGGCTGGTGGGATGCCTGTATTGGGCCTGGCAAGGCCATTGATACCAACAAGTTTTTTGTAGTGGCCCTGAATAATATTGGGGGCTGTCATGGCTCAACCGGTCCAACCTCCCCTAACCCTGATAATGATAACCTGCCCTATGGTCCGGATTTTCCGCTGGTCACTGTACGTGACTGGGTAAAAACCCAGGCACTCCTGTCAGACCGGTTAGGAATTGATGTGTGGTACGCGATTGTGGGTGGTTCACTCGGCGGCATGCAGGCACTACAGTGGTCAGTAGATTATCCGGACCGCTTGAAGAATTGTGTGGTGATTGCTAGTGCACCTAAACTATCTGCACAGAATATTGCTTTTAATGAGGTCGCACGCCAGTCTATTCTCTCTGATCCGGATTTCCATCATGGGCGCTATCTGGAACACGACAGTTATCCAAAACGCGGTCTGATTTTAGCGCGTATGGTCGGCCACATTACCTACCTTTCGCAAGAAGCCATGATGCAAAAATTCGGCCGTGACTTAAAGTCCGGGAAATTCATGTATGGCTTTGATGTCGAGTTTCAGGTTGAAAGCTATCTGCGTTATCAGGGTGAACAGTTTAGCCGTAATTTTGATGCCAATACTTATCTGATCATGACCAAAGCTCTGGATTACTTTGATCCCGCCCGTGAATATGAAGAGTCCCTAACCCGGGCCATGAGCCAGACCAAATGCCGCTTTCTGGTCATTTCCTTTACTACAGACTGGCGTTTTACTCCAAAGCGTTCACAAGAAATTGTAGAAGCTCTGATTACCAATCATAAACCGGTCAGTTATCTGGATATTGACGCTGAACAGGGCCATGACTCGTTCTTGTTCCCGATTCCGCTTTATGTAAAAACCTTGCGTGCTTTTCTTGGCGGGGAAGAACACCTGAAGTCTACCCCGAAGGAGACGGTATAATGCGTATTGATCAGCAGCTGGCAGAACGTTGGATCAAACCGGGCTCTAAGGTCCTTGATCTTGGCTGTGGGGATGGAGAATTACTCGCCCATATGAGCCGCCGGCATCAAATTCAGGCCTATGGACTAGAAATTGATCAAGAAAAGATTGCAATTTCCATCAGTCGCGGGTTAAATATTATCCAGCAGGATTTGAACCTGGGTTTGAGCCGTTTTGATGATCAGTCTTTTGACTATGTAGTCATGGCACAGGCTTTACAGGCGGTCGATGCGCCAGATGTGTTACTGCGTGACATGGTGCGTGTAGGGAAACAGGCTATTATTACTTTCCCGAACTTCGCCCACTGGAAAACCCGTTCTTTTCTGGCTCTTAAAGGGAAAATGCCTGTTTCGGATGCTCTACCCTATATGTGGTATAACACCCCAAACATTCATTTATGTACGTTCCGCGATTTTGAAGCCTTATGCGCGGAAAATGATATCCAAATTATTAACCGACTCGCCGTGAATGGGAATCAGCAAGGTAGTTTACTGAGTAAACATGTTCCGAATCTGTTTGGTGAAGTCGCTATTTATCGAGTGAGCGCTCTATGAAAAAAACGACCTTAATTGGCACATTGGTATTTGGACTTTTAACTATCCAGGCGCATGCTGACTATATTCCACAACAACAATCTACAGCAGCCCAGGCAGCGCGTTATTCAACTATGGGGATCAATGATCTGGTTAAAGCTGCAAAAGCAGGCCAGCCAGGTGCCCAGTTCTATTTAGCCACCCATTACCAGTACGGTAAAGATATTCAAAAGGATGAAAAGCAGGCATTTGCCTGGTTTAAAGCTGCCGCTGACCAAGGTTTGTCTGCTGCCCAACTGAATGTGGGCCGGATGTATGCAGACGGGATCGGCGTAAAAAAAGATGAGATTCTGGCTCGCCGTTATTTTGAAAAAGCCGCCAGCAGCGGTGACAACCGTGCCAGCTTTAACCTGGCAATGATGGAAGAGCAGAAAAAGAACTATGTAGGTGCTTATCAGTGGTATGAACTGTCTACCCGCGACGGTATGCTCGACACTAAAGTTATTAATCTGTCTGAGGGCAAGAAAACTGCACTGGCAGCTAACCTTACCCAGGAACAGATTCGTATGGCACGTGACCGTGCAGACAAATGGATTCAGGCCCAATAATTTGAAGCTTGTATTTAAGGCGCCTTCGGGCGCTTTTTTATGGTCTCAATAAAGCATTCGATTTGAGGTAAAATATTTAAACTGTTTCTTAAAGTGACGAGCACAATAAAATGTCTGCAAATGCATGGTTATCTCAGGGAAGTCTGGTTCTGGCCAGTAACAACAAAGGGAAAATTGCCGAGTTTGAAAAACTGTTTGAACAGCTGGCACTTCCAGTTGAGGTCATTCCTCAAGGTCAGCTAAATATTGCTGATGCAATTGAAGACGGGTTGAGCTTTGTTGAAAATGCCATTATTAAGGCCCGTCATGCTGCACGTATTTCTGGCAAACCGGCGATTGCTGATGATTCGGGGATTTGTGTCCCGATTTTAAATGGAGCACCCGGTATCTACTCGGCTCGCTATGCTGGAGAACATGGGAATGATGCAGCCAATAATGCTCGCTTACTGGAAGAATTAAAATCTCTGCGAAGACCTGGAAAACCGGTTGAAGCCATGTTTGTCTGTGTTTTGGCCTTAGTACAACATGCTGAAGACCCGCTACCACAAATTTTTGAGGGCGTGTGGCAAGGAGAGATTCTGGAAAAACCACGTGGTGAACATGGCTTTGGTTATGATCCCCTGTTCTGGTTACCAGAACTTGGCCTGTCCAGTGCCGAGCTGCCAAAAGAAGAGAAAAATAAAATCAGTCATCGCGGGCAGGCCATGCAGCTATTTCAACGAAGTTTACAGAATCGTCAATAAGCCACAGTTTAAATTCGTTTTAAAGGGTGAAAAGTTCCTTTTCTTTAAGAAAGGAACTTTAAACGATGTGTAGTAGCAGACCATAAATCAGAATAATTGCGCAGCTCACCATAGTACCTGAAGCAATATACTTGGCAGAGATTCCAGTACCCTGATAATGAGTTTCTAGCGCCACAATATTTGCCGCCGGCGGCAAACAGAACAGTAGATACATGACTCCTATATACTGCCCGATATGTGGAATAGAAATAAAAAAATAAGTCAGACTACATAAAACCAGTCCACAGCACAGTTTCAGTACAGCCAGTTTTACACTATAAGTTATATCGTTTAGCTGAACTTTCGTCCGGCGCAGCCACATGCCTAGCACGCACATCCCCGCAAAGCTCATACCGATTTTGGCCAGACCGTAAAGTATATCAATCCATTTATGCTCAGGCATATACTGAAAACCGAATAAGCGGCACAATACAGCAATAGTCAGGGCAATTACTGGTGGTGATTGAAGCACTTTTTGTAAAATACTCTTCCAGGACTGCTGCTCCGAACTGACCGCAGTCACTGCCCAGATATTGCCAAAAATTGAACCGCCAATATATAAAGCTACCATTGGTGCACTGATTTCAGGCCCAAATAAAGCAATCGCAAAAGGAAAACCGAGCCAAGCCATATTTACGTAGCTAAAACATAAAGACTGGAGCTTGTCTTGAGAAATGAGCCAGAAAAAATAAAATAGAATTACCGCGACAATAAAACTAAATATCATCAGGCTAAGGCTGCCTGCCTGATAAAACACCATATTATAAATAATGACAGCGGGTATAAATACTCGTGCCAGCAGGGTTGCGAGCACAGTTTTTAATGCAGAGGCATATGCAGTTGTCGCCAGTCCCAGACCACATAAAAATGCAAAAAGGGGTAAAAGCAATGCCACGTGGTTTTCCTCTGGTGTTGTGGCGCTATGGTAGCACTAACATTAATTAAATGCTCTAAATGGCAGGCTGTCTTTAAACTGCAATATATAAGTCACAAGGCTGTCATACAGACCTGTTGAGATATCTTCTAGTTAAAACAGGAGAATTTTCTATGGCTGGACTATCTATTTGGCATGTGGTCATTTTTGCAATTGTCGTTATCTTGCTGTTCGGCACGTCAAAACTTAAAAATTTAGGTAAAGATGTAGGTGGTGCAGTTAAAGACTTTAAAAAATCTATCCGCGAAGATGAGCAGCAAACTGTAGCCCTTCAGGAACCGCGCACTATTGAACACCAGAATGTTAGTGCTGACACAAATTCAACTGTAAAACACTAGGGTATTTTTCATGCTCAATATTGGTATGACTGAGCTGCTGGCTTTTGGCATCATTGCTTTATTGGTGCTTGGGCCGGAAAAGTTACCAGAAGCAGCACGCTTTGCTGGCAGGTGGTATGGCAAGATCAAACGTATGGTCAGTAATGTACAGGCTGATCTGGACCGTGAATTGCGCCTTTCAGAACTCCGTGAGCAGATGCAGCAGGAAATGGCCCGTATTCAAGAGCTGGAACAGAAAATGCAAGCCCAGATGCATGAACTACAACAACAGAAAAACTTTGCAGATAACGCTCTACAAGAACATGCAAATACTCATAATAAAAATTTATCCACGCAGTACTTTTTTATTGAACAAGCCCCGCCTCTGGTCCTGACTCGTCAACCAGAACGGCTGGCCTGCTTTTGCCAAATTACTGAACAGCCAGAAAGCCCTGTACAGTCTTCTTATCCTGAACTCAAGGTGGCTGTATGAGTCAACTTTCTCCTTCACAGCTCCCAGGCCCAATATTAAATGAGCAGTCGCAAGTCCAACTTGAAGAGATGCCCATTACCCGGCACTTAATGATTTTACGCCGCCATCTTTTTAAAATTGTTGCTATTCTAATTGCTCTATTTTTTTGTCTGCTGCCTTTTGCAAACCGGACTTATCAGTTACTTTCAGAACCACTAAGGGCCCAGTTACCCAGCTCGTCAACCATGATTGCGACCGATGTAACAGCAACGTTCATGGCGCCCTTCAAGCTGAATTTCTTTATCGCCCTTATGATTGCTATGCCCTTTATCATTTATCAGCTCTGGACATTTGTAAAACCGGCACTATATGAAAAAGAAAAATCCTTAGCCCTGCCCTTATTGGTAGGAAGTATCAGCTTGTTTTATGCCGGCATTGCATTTGCCTATTTTGTTGCCCTGCCTTCAATTCTGCATTTCTTCATGAGTGTGTCGCCTGAAACAGTGGCACCGATGACAGACATTAACAGTTACCTAGCTTTCTGTTTGAAACTGTTTCTGGTATTTGGACTGACTTTTGAAATTCCGATTATTACTTTGCTTCTGATTTTGATTGGAGTTGTATCTACACAACAACTGGTCGAGAAAAGACGTTTTATCATTGTCGGGTGTTTTTTTATCGCCATGTTTGTTACTCCACCAGATGCAATTTCCATGGTTATGCTGGCTATTCCAATGTGGCTACTTTTCGAAGCTGGACTTTTCTTTGGAAAACTCATTGAAAGGCGTAGAGCAGTCTAAGATCTTCAACTTTATTTCAGCAGACTTCGGTCTGCTTTTTTCATCATACTGTCTTATTTTCTTCACCTGAATGTCACTTAACCGTCAAGGTCCCGTCATATTTATCACCTAATTTAGTTACAACTTAACAACACCTTACTTGTATTTAGGAAAAAAACATGACGCAGCTGACGCCATATCATGAAGATCAAGAACTTGATAATAATACTTCATCTAATATCCATTTCCGTGACATTTTAGAGCAACGCATGACGCGCCGCAGTCTCATTACCAAGACAGCAAGTGGAGCAGTTGCCTTGGCGCTGGCTTCTACACTGACTGGTTGTAATGATGATGACGACAATAGTAATAGCGGAACAGCACCAGTTACTCCGAATGACCCTAACCAGAAGCCTAGCAAACTTTCATTTACTCCAGTGGCTAAAAATCTGGATGACATTGTGACTGTACCTGAAGGCTATCAAGCTACTGTAATCTATGCGTTGGGAGACCCAATTAATCCAATGCTTGGGGACTGGAATGATAATGATATTCCACCTGGTCCAAGCTTCCAGTTTCGTTCTGGTGACTGCCATGATGGTATGCATTTCTTTGGTTTAAACAGCGCTACAGACCGCTTTGATGATACGGTCTCAGCACAAGGTTTACTGGTAATGAACCATGAATACATCAACCAGACCTTCCTTCATCCTAAAGGTCCAACCAAGGTTGAAGGACGCCGTCCTGAGGATGAAGTTATTCGTGAAACCAATGCGCACGGCGTATCTGTAGTCCATATTAAAAAGGACCCGGCAACTCAAAAAGTAGAAATTGTTAAAAACTCTGTTTTTAACCGCCGTATTACTGCCTCAACAGAAATGGATTTTGCCGGTGCTGCTGCAGGTTCCAGTCTGCTTGCTACACGTTTTTCACCTGCCGGACGTCAAACACGTGGTACACATAACAACTGTGGCAATGGCTATACACCTTGGGGTACTTATTTAACTACCGAAGAAAACTTTATTGGCTATTTCCAGCGTTCAGGATATGACGAGTACCAACGTACAAATGCCGAGAAAATCGCATTAAAACGTTATGGTCTGGGACTAAAAAAAGATGAACCTTATCTTTATGAGCTGGATGAGCAAGGCGCTCCTAAAAAGGGTGAAGATGGCAAAATTGTTTATAGAAAAGATTCAAATGGTAATTTAATACCAAATATTGATGATCAGGGTCGACCAGTCTATTTGGGCGCAAGCTCACGCTATGCTTGGGAAACTGTCATTGGACAGGTTGAGTCACAGGATCTATATGACCGCTGGAATGCTGATGTAAAAGCGGATCAGCCTACTCAGGACTATCGTAACGGACCCAATACTTTTGGCTGGATGGTCGAGATTGACCCGTTTGATGGCGGTCAGAGACCGGTCAAACGTACTTCTTTAGGCCGTTTTGCACATGAAGACAGTGCCTGCCGTGCAGTAGCGGGCCAACCTTTGGCATTTTATATGGGTGACGACTCTAAAGGCGAATACATCTATAAATTTGTCTCGAGTGCAGTATGGGACCCGAAAGATGTAAACCGCGGCTATACTGCTGGCGATAAATACATGAACTCAGGAAAACTGTATGTTGCCAAGTTTAACAGTGATGGTTCAGGCCAGTGGATTGAACTAAGCTATGGTAAAAATGGTCTGAATGAAAGTAGCAGTACTTATCCCTTCACCTCTCAAGCCGATGTGGTGACATTTGCCCGTTTAGCGGGGGATGCTGTCGGCGCAACAAAAATGGACCGTCCGGAATGGGCGACCGTTAATCCGGTAAATGGTGAAATCTACGTTACCCTGACCAACAACTCGAATCGGGGAACCAGTTACCCGACAGATGCAGCTAACCCGCGTAATTATGATGACCTTAAAGACAAAAAGACTCAAAGTGGCAACGTAAATGGTCATATTATCCGTTTTAAAGAAACCGATGATAAAACTACAGCTGAAACCTTTAAGTGGGATATTTATCTGTTTGGTGCCGAAGCCTCTATGGCATCAAATATTAACCTGTCTGGTCTGACTGATAACAATGACCTGTCTTCACCAGACGGAATGTGGTTTGACCCGCGTGGTGTGCTCTGGATTCAAACAGATGATGGAGCTTATACCGATGTCACAAACTGTATGATGCTTGCTGCTTTGCCAGGTCAGATTGGTGATGGTACTACCGCAACTACTTCAAGCGGACAGCAGACATTAATGGGTGCAAAAGTAACAGACTCAACCCTGCGCCGTTTCCTGGTAGGGCCAAAACAGTGTGAAATTACCGGGATCGCCATGACCCCTGATTACAAAGCTATTTTCATTAATGTGCAGCATCCGGGCGAAGACTCTGCCAGCTATGTAACTCCTGCAAGTCACTGGCCGGCAACCCAAACTGACCGGAATAACACTACAGCCCGCCCACGTTCGGCAACTGTCGTAATTACCCGTAAAGACGGCGGCGCAATTGCGGGTTAATCCTCTTTTTATGAATATGCCGGCCTATTGACCGGCATATTTATTTTTGTTGAGTCAGAGAAATCCGCTGCTGCACAATCTGCCCGCTCTGCTCTCCTTGCTGAGTCTTTTCCAGCCAATTCCATGCATGATGGTACAACCTTAAAAAATTTGAACACCGGGTTCCGTACATCGGGCTTTGAATAAAAGTAGAAGAAAGTAGCAGTTCCATATCCTGACTGATACCCGTCTCTGGCAGGGCATTCTGATCTACCTTGCGCTCATCTTCTAAAATATCCCAGACAGCTGACTCCAGTATGTGCTCAGCAACAGGACGCTGGAGCATAGGTAAAAATTCCTGGGTAAAGCGCTTTCGTAAATGCAAGGTCTTTTGCCAGGAGTCGCTCATGAGCCCGTTAGAAATTACGTATACGCCACTGGCCAGCACCTGAGGAGCCTCGCCTCGGTTACTCATATATACTGCCTGCGTTTGATCTCCTATCACCAAGTTAAAACCAGCATATTCCTGCTGTTGTTTCTCAAGCATCTGAGCAAAGCGAATGGGTTTCTGCTCAGATTCCAAAAAGGCCTGCACTAAATGACCACGCGAGGTCGGATAATGCTGCCGGTCTTTGCCATCACGAAAATTGGTAATCACTGCCCAGCGTCCAGATGCTGTAATGCCCATCCACGTACCACCAGATTGTAAATCTTTGCCAGCTATAACCGGACTGTTCTCCCAGTGATTCAAGACTTGCGTAGGTCGCTGATAAAATTCATCCCGGTTAGAAATCAGGCATAATGGCATATGATCTAACACTTGCCAGGCTAAAGCCACAATACACATAGGCATCTCTCATGATCTTTACACATTGAATGTACAACATTTTTAGAAACATTCCGCTAGAATCTGTGCAAAACGAATACATAAAGGAGCTGTAATGCTGACCTATCCGAGTATTGACCCAGTCGCGCTGGCACTGGGTCCTTTAAAAGTTCACTGGTATGGGCTGATGTATTTATTGGCCTTCTTGTTTGCTTGGGGACTGGCCAGCTACCGGGTTAAACAGCGTGTAGGCTGGACCACCGATATGGTATCTGATCTGGTTTTCTACGGCGCACTTGGTGTTGTGATCGGTGGACGGCTGGGTTATGTGTTCTTTTACGGACTTGATCAGTTCCTGGCAAACCCGCTCTGGTTATTCGAGGTCTGGACCGGGGGCATGAGTTTCCATGGCGGTTTTCTGGGAGTCATGCTAGCAATGCTGCTCTGGTGCCGTAAATATCAGAAAACCTGGTTCCAGACACTGGACTTTATTGCGCCATGTGTCCCCACTGGTTTGATGTTTGGCCGCATCGGAAACTTTATCGGTGGTGAGCTTTGGGGTCGTCCAGTTATCAATCCAGACTATCCCTTCGGAATGGTTTTTCCGCATGTAGATAATTTGGTACGTCACCCATCTCAGCTTTATCAAGCTTTAGGCGAAGGCCTGATTCTGTTTATCGTGTTGTGGTGGTTTAGTTCCAAGCCACGTCCACGTATGGCAGTTTCAGCGCTGTTCCTGATCGGTTATGGTATTGCACGCTTTGTGGTTGAGTTCTTCCGTGAACCGGACAATGGCCAGCTCTTTATTGGCTGGATGAGTAAAGGCCAGTTCCTGACCCTGCCAATGATACTGATTGGTCTGTGGATGATGTGGTACGCCTACCACAGAAAAATTTATGACTGGGGTCCACAGAAAAATACCTGATACATAGAGGAGCAATTGCTCCTCTTTTTTATGCTAAAGTTCTGAGCTGTTCTGCTTGATTTCAAAAGACTATGCTTGAGTTCTGGTTTGATCCTAAAGTTTCCATCACACGTAAATTGCTGATCTTTGTATCTATTGCAATAATTACTGCTGTGCTGTATGGGATGCAGCCGTTGGCATTAGACGCTATTTTAATGTTTTCGGGCACAGGTATCATTTTTTTAATCTGCCGTTACTGCAAAATGCACTTTGCAGCCGGGCAGCCCGCTGGCTTGCTCTATCGTCTGTTAACCTGGATTCCCATAGCATTATTGCTTGCCCTGATTTTTATGAATATGAAAGAGGGCGAAATTTTACTGCCAGGTGCACAGGGAATTGGTTTTATGGCACTGGCCGTTTGTCTGTTCTCGCCTTTATCCCTTCTACATAACAACAAAAATCCAGAAGAGAGTATGTAATGCTTGATTTTTGGTATTCGGCACGCTGCACCCGTCAGGTTAAGCTGATAGTTTGTATTATGACCTGTGCCATGATTTACCTGTGTTCTACTGTGCAGGCGTTGTCGGCTGTATTGACAGGATTTAGTCTTGGTTTGGGCATATCAATACATCTACTCAGGCAGCTGAATCTTAAAATAAGACAAGATAATATTTATAAAAATGGCCTTTCTATTTTGCTCTATAGCGTACCTTTGGCTGTTTTTCTTATTTTGCTTTATGTATTGCCTGATGAACATAAAATGATTTTAGGATTACAGGTGCTAGGGTTTACTGCATTAGGACTATTTATCGTATCGATCTATGAAAACCGCGCCAGATGCTTTAAATAAATTCTTCGCCAACCAGAACGCTAGATTTATATTTGAACTATAGGCATTTCAGGTTTCAGGACAATAAGCTGTAGTTTCAAGCTGTTTTAGAAAAGTCGAAAAACCTTGAGGTGTACGGGCTATTAAGCGGCTACTGGTCATGACCCTTACCCGGTTACTCCATATCACCTTGTATTGCAGGTTTAACATTCTTTTCACCAGACCTACATCCTCATGACAGGTTAGTGCTCCAAACCCGCCAGACTTGATATAGGCCTCGGCACTAAAACTCAAGTTGGCGCCATGAATATGTCGATGATCCATATCATCACAATAATGCTGCAGATAGCGTTGCCGGGTAAGTGACGACAGATGTTGCCAGCTATCTACCTCAACCACGCCACAGATTACATCAGCAGGCTGATGCGATAGCTGATGCTTAAGCCAGAAGCGGTCTACTTTCGAATCTGCATCAGTGCAGGCAATCCAGCGGGCACCAGTAGCAATAAGAGTACGAACACCCAGATCGCGGGCATGGCCTACACAGCGCACTGCACACTGCAAGTAGTTTATACCTGCACGTTGTACCAGTTTCAGAGACTGATCGGTACAACTATCTAGCACCACCAGAACTCTCACCTGAACAGAAGCCGGCAGTTCATCTACAGCCTGTTGAATGGCCAGCAAGCAGTCAGATAGATGCTCTTCCTCATTATGGGCAGGAATGACAATACCAATCATGTTAGTCCCTCCTGATGTGCCAAGCTGCCAGGGTCTACAGTCCAGAGGTCGACCAGAAAATCCGGATCGTCTAATCCAAGATAATGATAAAGTTTCAGGTGCTGCTTTAACAGCTGATGGACTGAATTCCCGTTTAAACTAAACCCGTCAATTGGGTAACGCCAGTGACAGCACAGCAAAGTACCGGTGTCAATTAAACTCCGTTGTGCCCATTCAATCAGCTGTAACAGTTCATTCTCATTTAAATAGTAAGCAATCTCGCTGATCACGATGAGATCAAATTTTTCTTCAGGACACTGCTGGGGAATCCGTTTCTGTTGTATATCAATATGTAGCTGTGCTTTTAAGCGCTGCCGGGCCAACTCGACTGCTTTGCTGTTTGCATCCAAACCAAGGAGTTCGTCACAGCGGCTGGCCAGCTCTTGACTAAAAACCCCATTGGCACAGCCAAGTTCCAATATGCGTCCGTACCTTTGCAGGGGTAGCAAGGCCAGACAAATCTGCCGTTTGCGCTGTTCATACCAGCGCTGGGTATAACCCCATGGGTCATCATTATGATGATAGAGCGTATCGAAGTAATCCTGTTCAGGCATGTATATAAACCTCGCAGGGCATCAAGATTCGCTCTACCGTATGTGAAGATAAAATAGGTGCCTGTCCGGTGCTTGGGTCTGTTTCAAGCTGGCTTTTAAAGCACTGAATCGCCTGTTTCTTGAGCCTGAGCTGTGCGGCTGTCAGTTCCAGCTTGCAGGCAGATTTCCAGGGAATACGGTTGTCCTGTGGCTTGGCCCAGTGCCATGACCAGATCAGGACCTGATAACAGCTAAGCTGCTGTTGATCTGCCAGCCGCTGTACAGTTTGACCAGTTGCTTCATGATCAGGATGACCATCCTTTGCAAATGTGCACACCAGAATATCATCGGGTCTGACCAGCTCTTTCAGAGCAGCATACAACTTTTGCTGCTCAGCAGTCAGTTCACCATCTGTCAGCTGTAGTGCAATCCGGTTTACCCGATTCTGCACGCCTAATACTTTAAGCGCATTCAGGCTTTCTTGAGGCCGCAGCTGATCCAGCTGCTGTGGTGTATAAAGCTGTGAGTCCGGATGGCTTTGTGTACCATTAGTCACAGCCACCAGCAGAATTTCACGTTCCAGTATACTGAGTTGCTGTATCAGGCCAGCACATCCTAAAATTTCATCATCTGGATGCGGTGCTATAATCAGTATACGTTGCCCTGCCGGAAAGGCTTGCTCAGGGACAAGCGTCTGTAATGACTGTAACCCGCTCCATTGCTGCCAGGCCCGTTTGGTCGTGCCATTTCCATAGATCAGGCGGTCTCCTACCGGACTATTTATAACATCCATGTAGTATCCTCCATAACCGAACGCTCACCAATCTGTTCCAGATCAAAAGCCGCATGGCTTTGTCTTAAAAAAACTGGTAAATCTGCTGCCATTTGGGCAAACATGGTGTTTTCACAGAAAGGTCGTGCTCCCAATGCCTTACCAACCAAGTCCAGAACCTTTTGTGCAGTCTGCTCAGTCTGAATACGCAACATCCGAATAATCAGCTCGTGACTTTGCGTAGGATGCTGATCAATTTGTGCTGCTACATATTTGAAATATTCACGGGTGGTAGCTAACGCACTATTTACTTCACCTAGATACATTAGCCGAAAAGTATTGGGTTTCTCCTGACAGGCCTGTTGTAATGTATGGGCCAGACGGGTAGCCGCACCATACCAGCAAGCTGCCACACCAGCAGCACCATGCCAGAATCCTGATCGGTCTAGATATTGTCCGGGCTGCCCTACCGTTTGTGCAACAACTTTATTAAAACTGATTTTTGCAGTCTGGGTATAAGCCATTCCTATAGCATTCCATCCACTATGGTCGATGCAAATATCTGGCTGGTGCATGTCAACAATTAACAGCTGTGAATTATTCTGTGTATCCCGATAGGTCATGAGTCCATAATCGACCAGCCCTGCACCCGAACACCAGTACTTATTGCCCGAACATTGTCTATTTTGGTAATAAAGTGGTTGTATGCCACCCTCTGCAGCCCAGACAGCATAGACTCCTGCAGGCACCTTGCTGTAACCAAGCTCATGCAAAATACTCAAAGCATCCAGATGGGATTCAAACCATTTCACCAGATTTAGGTTAGTGGCCGCGACTTTTGCTAGAACTTTCCAGCGTTCATACGTCTGGCCGCTTGCAGGATGAGGAATTTCGCTACTCAAATTGCAAAGTTGCTTAAATGTCGTGATCAAACTGTCTGAAAGATGAGAAGAATCCTCCTCAAACTTGGTCAATATAGTATTCAGGGTGGTCATAAAACTCCCAGATATAGCTGTATTACTTTAAAAATAACACGGCCAGCTCAATGATTATGATGAATTTTTTATAATTAAAAACTTATAGCATTGAATAACTTGATACTCATAGAGGTCTTATACCTTTCATTCAGTCAGGTTCTGTAAAAAAATATTATTAAAAGTAACTCACTCAGTAATTATTTTTATATCCGGTTCTGTTGATATTCAGGAAAGTGGCTGGAAAATAAAACCATGATGAACCTCGTCTTTTAATGTAGCGGTTTTCAGTCAGGCTAAAAAAAGCTAATATGTACGGTCAGCTGATACTTATCTCTGATCTTCTTAAGCCCTTCGATTTTCTTAGGCCCTTCCTAGTGAGAGAACCATGCGCCAATATCTAGACCTTTTACAACATATCCTTGAACATGGTGGTGATAAAGGTGATCGTACCGGAACAGGTACTTGTTCTGTATTTGGTCATCAGATGCGCTTTGACCTCTCTAAAGGCTTTCCACTTTTAACCACAAAAAAGGTCCATTTTCGCTCTATCGTCGTTGAACTGTTATGGTTTTTAAAAGGCGATACCAATGTGAAATATTTACAGGATAATAAAGTAACAATCTGGGATGAATGGGCAACAGCTGAACAAACTGCCCGCTTTGGGCGTCCTGCCGGAGAACTGGGACCAGTCTATGGACATCAATGGCGTAACTTTGGTGCGACCCAGAATGAAGATGGCAGTTATCAGCAAAACGGGTTTGACCAGATTTCCTGGCTAATTAATGAGATCAAGACTAACCCGAATTCACGCCGGCTCATCGTTTCTGGCTGGAATCCTAAAGAAGCCAGCCAGGTTGCATTGCCACCTTGCCATACCCTGTTTCAGTTTTTTGTACAAAATGGCAAATTGTCTTGCCAGCTTTACCAGCGCAGTGCCGATGTATTCCTGGGTGTACCCTTCAATATTGCGAGTTATGCCCTGCTCACTCATATGATTGCTCAAGTCTGTGATCTTCAAGTTGGTGATTTTGTCTGGACTGGGGGAGATACACACCTGTATGCCAACCATTTTGAGCAAGCCAGATTACAGCTGGGCCGTGATCCGCTAGAACTGTGTCAGTTAAAACTGAATCCAGAAGTAAAAAGTATTTTTGACTTTAAATTTGAAGATATTGACATTATAAATTATCACTCGCATCCTGCAATCAAGGCACCGGTGGCTGTATGAGTTTTCAAGGCTTAGAAGTTGTACATGTAGTTGCGATGGACCAGCAGCGCTGTATTGGCAAAAATAATGATCTGCCTTGGCACATTCCAGCTGACCTCAAGCATTTTAAAGAGATTACTCAGGGCGGTGTAGTAATCATGGGCCGCAAGACCCTGGAATCCATGGGACGTGCTCTACCTAAACGGGTCAACTGGGTAATTACCCGTGATCCAGACTGGTCGTTTGAAGGTACCAAGGTTGCACATAGCATCGAGGATGCTCTAGAACAGGCCATCGCTGATGTGAAAACCAGTGAAAAACCTGAGAGTTTATTCATCATTGGGGGTGGAGAAATCTTTAGACAGACGCTGGAGATGGCTGACCGTCTGGAGCTTACTCATGTTAAACTAAATGTGCAGGGTGAAGCTTATTATCCTGAAATTCCTGAAGTTTTTAAAAAGATTCAAAGTACGCCACAAAAAGATGACAAAAGCGGAATTGAGTTTGAGTTTGCAACCTATCAGAAATAGAAGGGACTCAGACTGACTTGATCACTTATGCACAATATTGGAAAGCGTGATTTTTTTATTGCTCTAGGCAAAGGGTTACTGCATTTTATCTTTAGCTTGTTTGTTATTCTTTCATCTATCTGGTTATGTCTGGCACTCTGGGTTCAGGAACCTGTTAGCTGGCTGGTTACCCGGATTCTGATCGGAAGCTGGATCGCTTTTGCGCTTAGTGTGCTTGGTATTTATGTCAGCCAGCATTTTTTTAGCCGCCGTATAAACAGTATCATCTATATTTTGTGTTTTATGGGTGCCCTGTCTTGGTATATAGGACTGGATGCCCGGCAAGACCGGGACTGGAACCCGGAAGTTTCCCGACTTCTTGAATACGAGCGTCAGGGTAATCAAGTAACCTTACATAATGTCCGTAACTTTGCTTGGGAAGCAGACGGTAAAGTCCATGAGCGCTGGGAAACCCGGCATTTTGATTTAAACCAGATTACCGGAATTAATATCATCACCTCTTACTGGATGGGTCCACAAATTGCTCATACCTTGGTCAGTTTTGATTTTGCCAATCAGGAGCCCCTTACCTTTTCTATTGAAATTCGTAAAGAAAGAAATGAAGAGTTTTCAGTGATTGGCGGTTTTTTCAGGCAGTACGAACTGAGCCTGGTGGCCTCGGATGAGCAGGATATTATCTATACTCGCAGTAATATTCGTCATCAACAGGTATATTTTTTCCCTATCAGGATGAGTGCCTCGGAACGTAAGGCCCTTTTTTTAGAATATTTAAAGACGGCAGATGAACTGCGGGCAGAACCGCAGTGGTATAACACTCTGACCAGTAATTGTACTACCATCATTTTTGATATGGTTCAGGCAATTAACCCGTATCAGTTACCCAAAGATTATCGGCTGCTGGCTTCAGGCTATCTACCAGAGTATTTGTATGATCTGTATGCTCTAGATCATCAATGGAGCATTCAGGAATGGTATCAGCATGCGCATATTAACCCGCGCACTGAACAGATCAGTCAGAATCCTGAAAAGATTCAACAGTTCTCTCAACTGATGCGTCAGGGTTTACCCTCACCTCAGCCTTGAAAAGTGAGACTTTACTCATTTTATTTAGAAAATACACCTAAAGCTACATATTGAAGCTAAATTTTGCGTTATGTTTTTACTTTAATGTCAATAACATAATAAATGATGAGAACGCTAAAATGTTTAAACAGATTTTAATGGCGAGCGTGATAGGCAGTTCGGTTCTATTTACTGCATGTACGAATATGCCTGCTCAAGGCAATACTACTGTCGACGTTGTTCAAGCACAATTATTGGATCGCAACTGGACCGTAACATATATCGGCAATACCGAGATTGGTAAAACTAGCCAAGCTGTCCAGACTCTCCCAAGCCTGATGCTTGAATCAGCCACACAACGTTTTAGCGGCACTGATGGCTGCAACCGGATTATGGGTAGCTATCAGCTTACCAATAAAGGGCTGGTTTTTGGCCAGATGGCATCCACCCGTATGGCTTGTTTAAATCCGAGTAACCAGCAGGTTGCTGCAGCTTATAACGAGGCTCTCGCTAAAGTAAGCGCTTATCAGGTCTATCATAAAACCTTAAAGTTACTCGACCGTCATGGCAATGTAGTAATGCAGCTTAGCAGTCCAGCCCCACTACGCTAAGAATTGAATAGATTGATTTGCCCGTTTAGACGGGCTTTTTTACGTCTGTTGCACACAAGCTCTATTGTAGCTCTATGAAAATTTATTATAGTGGAGGAAATCTATTCAACAGGATAAGACTATGCAACAGGCATTATTTGGAGGCGGCTGTTTCTGGTGTGTTGAAGCAGTTTTTCTGCAACTCAAAGGTGTAGAAAAAGTCGTTAGTGGCTATGCAGGCGGTCATACTGAGAATCCGGATTATGAAGCCGTATGTAGCGGACAGACACATCATGCCGAAGTCATTCTGGTAGAGTTTGATGAGCAGCAGATCAGCTATCAGCAGCTACTTGAAGTATTTTTTGCCACTCATGACCCCACTACGTTAAACCGTCAAGGCAATGACATTGGCACACAGTACCGCTCAGTGATTTATTATTTTGATGAAGAACAGCAGCAACAGGCACAGCAGATGATTAATGCGCTCAAAGCTGAGGGTTTAGATATTGTGACAGAACTGAGTCCGGTACCTACTTTTTATGAGGCTGAAGAGTATCATCAGAATTTTTTTGCCAAAAACCCTTCCCAAGGCTACTGTAACTTTATGATTCCTCCAAAACTGTTAAAGTTGAGAAATAAATTCCAGGATTTACTCAAATCTGAATAAAAAACATCTATAAAAAAAGCGGCTATACTGGCCGCTTTTTTAACGTTTTTACTTTAATTATCACTAACGAAAGCAATATCGCTGAGCCCGGCTTCGCTCGCACGAGACATTACTTGCGCTACAGTGTCATACCGTGAGTCTTTATCTGCTCTTAGCTGAACTGTGGGTTTACGTTCAGCCTGTCCGGCTTCTGCAAACCGGATTTCAAGCTCTTGAAGACTGATCATCTGATCATTCCATGCCACCTGATTCTGGGCATTGATACTGATTGTAATCGCCTCAGGCGGCGGATCGATAATTTCTGCTGTAGTTTGTGGCAGATTTAATGGAATTGATGGGTTGGCAACGGTCGCTGTCACCAGAAAGATGATCATCAAAACCAGCATAATATCGATGAGCGGAATGAGATTCATCTCATTCATGCCAGCATCGTTATCTTCACCCAATTGAAAAGCCATTAAGCCTGACCTCCAGCATATTGCTGCTGTGCAGCATTATTTACTTCTGTTTTAGATACATTACTGTCCTGCTGTAACATGGTATCAATCAGCAAGCTATGTGCCTGATCTTGCAGGTCATGAGCAAGTCCACGATTGAAACGTACTGCAATGTTGTAAGCCAGTACTGCAGGAATCGCTACGGCCAAACCAAGTCCTGTCATGATCAAGGCCTCACCTACTGGTGTTGCAACCTGAGCAAGACCGGCCTGGCCACTCTTACCTACGGCCACCAGGGCATGGAAGATTCCCCATACTGTACCGAACAAGCCAACAAATGGTGCAATAGAAGCAATGGTCCCCAAGACTGCCACACCTTTTTCTGCAGAAGCTTTCTCTGCAGAAATCTGGCGCAGTAGAGCCTGTTCAGCGACTGCCTTACGTTGCTCAAAACCGAGTGGTGCCAGTTTGGTTTTAAGTTTAGCCAAAGCCTGCGAGAGTTGAGCATAAGCTTGCTGTTTAAGTTGGCGAGTACCCATCAGACGTAAAATAAAGATGGTCCATGTCGCAATCGACATTGCCAAGAGCACGAAATACAGTGTTTTGCTGACTGCATCCGCATGTTGCCAATAAACTGAAAAGTTCATACTCGAACTCCTGAAAATGTTAGCCGTTAGGATTCAATGTTAATTCAAATGGCTGCTCGGCCCGGATCGGATAAGCTACACCATTTTCTTTATACGGTTTGAATTTTGCACTACGCACTGCGCGTAAAATCTTTTCATCGAGTGCACTAATCCCACTTGATTTGGTAATACGGGTCCGCTCTTTAATAATAGAACCTTTTTCATCCGCCTCGATATGTACCACAATTACCCGGGTTTCACCCTGCAAGTCTTTATTACTATAAGATGGTTTTGGCGAACGGCTCCACTGTACTCCTGCTCCGCCAATTGAAACAGTTTTTGGAGACGGTGGCGAAGGCGGGGCCGGTGGTGCAGCAGGTGCGGGTGACGCAGCGGGTACTGGTGCCGGTTTAGCTATTTTAGTTTCTGAAACTGTTGTGGTAGCTACAGGTGAAGGTGCTGGCGGTGCTTCTACCGGTTTCGCAACAGGCTTAGGTGCTTCAGCTTTTTTCACCTGCTGAACCTTCTCAACCTTTTTCGGTGGCGGAGGTAAAGGTTTTTCAACTACTTTTACTTCTTTAACCTCTTTTGGCTTGGCAGGTTCAGCTTTTTTTGGCTCAACCTTTGGTTTAGGTGGTAAAGGTTCAGGTGGCTGCTGGATCTTGACAAACCGGACCTGTAAAGGTTCTTTTTCAATCGGTTTAAGATCAGCAGTTTTAAGATGGCTCACACCCCAAAGCACACCGATATGCCCGACCATTACCACGGCTAAAGCTGTGACAATTTTCTTTTTCATCGGGTTAGAAGGGGGCATACTGGACACGGAGGAATGACTCATAAGAATCTGTTACCTAATAGATTGCTTTACTTCAATACAACAGGAGAAGAAGATAAAGCTCATCGGTTAGCACAATGAAAGTATCGCAATAATAAATGAGAAGTGTTTTCATTTGCAACTGTTATTTAATTTATTTTAACCACCCTTCTAATTCAGTAATAAAAAAAGGCATATCCCTAGATATGCCTTTTTTAGTCAGACTTTAATTAGTTTTACTGAAAAACAACAGTCTTGTTGCCATCTACAATAATACGGTCTTCAAGGTGCCATCTCACTGCTCGCGCCAGTACGTGGCGCTCTACATCCTGACCAAGCTCACGCAACTGCTCTACTGTAAAGTCATGGCTCACCCGTTCTACGTCCTGCTCAATTATCGGACCCTGATCCAGATCAGCAGTGACATAATGTGCTGTAGCACCAATCAGTTTTACACCTTTGTCATAAGCTTGCTGGTATGGATTGGCTCCTACAAATGCTGGCAGGAACGAGTGATGAATATTAATAATTTTCATCTCCCATTTGCTGACAAACTCTTCGTCCAGAATCTGCATATAACGTGCCAGTACCAACAGATCATTGCCCTGCATCAACTCATCAATCTTGGCATAAGCTTCACGCTTGTTTTCTTTATTGACGGGCACCACTTCAAATGGAATACCAAAGTTCTCTACTGCTGAACGCAGAGTCTCATGATTAGATACCACCTTAGTGATTTCACATGGCAGAGCTCCGCGGGCATGACGCCATAGCAGCTCAAGCAAGGCATGGTCGACTTTAGAAACTAAGATACCCACTTTTTTCACATCACTGACAAAAGCCAGACGCCAGTGCATGTCATAACGCTGGGCTACATTCACAGCAAAGGTCTGGATCAGTGTTTCCTTACGGGTCTGCAAATGTTCAAGTTCAAATTCAACACGCATGAAATATCGACCGCCCTGCGCTTCAGTTGCATATTGATCAAGTGCGGTAATATTTGCTCCCTGATGATACAAAAAGCTCGATACAGCCTGCACAATGCCCGGCTTGTCTTCACAAGTAATCAGGAGTCGTGCTGTATTGGCAGTGGTCATGTTCATGTCGGTTGATATCGCTTATAAGTCAAATTAAAAACAAGCCGCATATTCTAGCGCGTTTTTACGGCGGGCAGAATAGTTATGAAAAAAGCTGTATGCTATTTTGCTGAAGACAGACTGGCAAACAGTTCTGAAGAGCCGAAGGTTTCAAGCAGACGCTCATAAGTCTCACGACTTTCTCCCATGAGGTATGGCCCTTCCAGAAAGACCATCTGGCGCAGCGCCTGCCATACCCATTTTTCTTCAAGATGGTTGCTGTCACTGATGTGGCCAGACATATACAGGAAATTGGTCCAGTTGGTCAACACAATCCACAGGTTAATAATGAGTGCCTCAATTTCTGAAGCAGTCATTTTCATTAGCCCTGCATCGACAAAAGCCTGATAAATTCTCTGGCCCTGCTGCATGACCTGGCCGGCAAAGCGTGGATACATCTTTCTAAAGTCATCATTGTTTTCGACCAGATGATAAACATCCCGATGCAAAAAGCGGTATTCCCATAACTGGCTGCTAAGGACCTGAAAATAACGAATCTTGTCATTGGCATTCAACTGACGGTCATCTGGCAGAGACAGCATGTCGAGTGTCTCTTTCTGGTATTGTTCCATCAGCTCCTTAATAATTTCCTGCTTGTTGCGAAAATGGTAATACAGGTTACCTGGACTGATTCCCAACTCGGCTGCAATATGGTTGGTGGTTACAGAACGCTCTCCACGCTCATTAAAGAGTTGCAAACTGATCTGCAAAATCCGGTCTTTAGTTTTCACGGTCTTGGAGTGGGACATTCTTAATAACCATCTATTTCAAAAAGTTAGTAGACTAACACATAAAGTGACTTGACTATTTAGAGCATTTACTCTAAAAAATTAAATATTAGATTTTATTTAATGGTAGCGTGTCATGAATAGTCAAACAAAAACAACTCAAATGACTCCACATTCACCTGATATTCAGCATATGCAAGACTTGCTTGAACATCAGAGATTGGCGTATCAGCGTCATCAGGTACCTTCGGCCAAAGAACGTATTGACCGCCTGTCCCGTTTAAGACGCGTACTGGTAAAATATCAGGACCAGTTTGCAGACGCAATCAATCATGATTATTACAACCGTTCAATTGGTGAAACTAAAATTGGCGAGCTGCTGACCTGTCTTGAACATATTAAATATTATAGCAAGCATTTAAGCCAGTGGATGAAGCCATCTAAACGTCATGTTGCCATGATTCATCAGCCTGCAAAGGCATGGGTACAATATCAGCCTATGGGTGTGATCGGCATTATTGCGCCTTGGAACTATCCCCTACTTTTATCCATAGGCCCATTAATCTGCGCATTGGCAGCAGGCAACCATGCCATGATCAAGATTTCCAGCGCGTCTTCAAATTTTGGCCAGATTCTGGAACGAGCTCTGGCAGAAGCTTTTCCGCAAGATCTGGTCGCAGTAGTCAATGGAGGTGGCCCTATTTCAGATGCCTTTAGCCATCTGCCTTTTGATAAGATTATTTTTACCGGCTCAACCGCAGTAGGTAAAACTGTAATGGCAGCAGCAGCTGAAAATCTGGTGCCAGTCATTTTAGAACTGGGCGGCAAGTCGCCAGTGGTAGTACACCCTTCCATGAATATGAAAGATCTGGCACAGCGGATCGCTGTGGGCAAACTCTGGAATGCCGGACAGACCTGTGTTGCACCAGATTACATGTTTCTACCCAAAGGTAAAACAGAGGAGTTTATAGCAGAATTCCGTACGATTGCCACGACTATGTATCCTCATTTACGTGATAATCAAGATTACACCTCCATCGTAAATGACAAGCAATACCGCCGGGTACAGAGTTATTTAGATGATGCGCGTGAACAGGGTGCGCAGATTGTGGAAATTAATCCAAAAAATGAACTGCTGGAAGATGTCTATAAAATTGCACCGACCCTAGTGACTGGGGTCACCAGTTTTATGCAAATCATGCAGAATGAAATTTTTGGGCCCGTACTACCCATCATGGAATATGATCAGATTGATGAAGTGATTGAGTTTATTAATCAACGTCCACGCCCACTTGCGTTATACTATTTTGACTATGATTCAGCACGCGCTGATTATATTGCACAGCGTACGCATTCCGGACATTTTGGTATGAATACCGTATTAACTCACGTTGCTCAGGATGACCTGCCTTTTGGTGGGATCGGGGCCTCCGGTATGGGTAAATATCATGGACCGGAAGGCTTCTTCAGTTTGTCGCATGAACGTTCAATGATGTCAAATTCCAAGCTCTATAGCTTAAAATTTATTCTGCCACCATTTAACAAGCCGCTCTACAAATTGATTTCAAAAACACTGTTGCGTTAAATGATCAAGGCATGATCTATCACACCAGATCATGCTGTGTTTTAACCGAATTCGCTTGTCTTTTAATCGGATTTTTGGTATAAAACGCCCCTTGAATGAATTCATCCGTTTATTTTATGACTGGCCACACATTTGCTGCTGGCTAAATCAATGGAGTTCCACCATGTCTAAGGTTTGCCAAGTTACCGGCAAGCGTCCAGTCGTTGGTAACAACGTCTCACACGCCAACAACAAAACCAAGCGCCGGTTCGAGCCGAACCTGCACCACCACCGTTTCTGGTTAGAAAGCGAAAAGCGTTTTGTACGTCTTCGTCTAACCACTAAAGGTATGCGTATTATCGACAAATTGGGCATTGAAAAGGTTGTAGCTGATCTTCGTGCTCAAGGCCAAAAGATCTAAGGAGTCATTGCAATGCGTGACAAAATTCGCCTAGTTTCGTCTGCTGGTACTGGTTATTTCTATACCACGACTAAAAACAAACGTACAATGCCTGAAAAAATGGAAATCAAAAAGTTTGACCCAAAAATCCGTCAACACGTGATTTTCAAAGAAGCTAAAATCAAGTAATCTTGATGAAGCGCCAAGAAACGATCTCCCTAGAGGTCGTTTTTTTTTGCATTTTTTTTGCTTGACTTGCTACACTTTTTATATCAATAGATTTTGGCATCTTTCGTGCTTTATTTTTATTATTTTCTTTTCACCTCCATCTTTAAGGAGTAGGTAGTGCCTCATGACGTAGATCTCATTATTTTACTGGCAGTCGGTTTTGGTATTGCTCTGATCTTTGGCTATATTGCTGCCCGTCTACGCCTTCCTCCCCTGATTGGCTATCTTATTGCCGGCATCATTATTAGCCCCAACACCCCAGGTATGGTGGGTGATATTCAACTGGCCAACCAGTTAGCCGAACTTGGTGTAATGTTTCTAATGTTTGGCGTGGGCATGCATTTCTCGCTTAATGACCTGCTTCAGGTTAGACGAATTGCTGTGCCAGGCGCAATTTTACAGATTACAGTAGCAACACTGCTGGGAATCGGTATTAGCATGTTATGGGGCTGGAGTTTCGGCTCAGCTCTGGTCTTTGGTTTAAGTCTTTCCTGTGCCAGTACAGTCGTTTTACTTAAAGCACTGGGCGACCGTGGCCTGCTCGAATCAGTCAACGGCAAAATTGCTGTAGGCTGGCTACTGGTTGAAGACTTGGTTATGGTACTGGTATTGGTGCTGCTTCCTGCTACTGCAGTGCTTTTAGGCGGAACGCCACTATCTGATGGTAGTGGCGATGAAAATATCTGGCTTACTTTAGGTCTGACTTTACTTAAAGTGACCGGTTTTATTGCTTTTATGCTGATTATTGGAAAACGCCTGGTCCCAATGATTATGCAGTTTGTCGCACGTCTGGGTTCTCGTGAACTTTTTACTTTAACTGTGGTTGCTGCGGCAGTTTCAATTGCTTATGGCTCATATGCGGTTTTCGGCGTATCGATGGCACTGGGAGCTTTCTTTGCCGGTATGGTAGTCAAGGAATCAGATTTTAGCCATCGCGCTGAAGAGGAAACCTTACCACTGCGTGAAATTTTTTCGGTACTGTTTTTCGTTTCAGTTGGCATGTTATTCGATCCTCGGATTCTAGTCGAAGAACCTGTTCACATTTTAGGTGTAGTCGCCATTATTATGATCGGCAAGACACTGGCAGCGATGGCACTGGTCCTGTTCTTCCGTTATCCGATCAATACAGCCCTGACTGTTGGCGCCTCACTGGCACAAATTGGTGAATTCTCTTTTATCCTGGCCACATTAGGCTTATCTTTAGGTCTGCTTAGCCTCGAAGGACAGAATCTGATCTTGGCAGGGGCCCTTATTTCGATTAGCCTGAACTCATTTATTTTCTCTGCCATTGAACCAGCACAGCGCTGGATTCGTGAACGATCTCATTTAGCCCGGCTACTGGAGCGTAGCGGTGACCCGCTTGCGATGCTACCGGATGAAGTATCTCAGGATTATCTGCGCGATCAGGTTGTAATTGTTGGGCATGGGGAAGTTGGCCGTCGCATCACTCGCACTTTAATGCAAGAGAATATCAAAGTTGTTATTGCTGAAGAAAACCGCGAAATAGTAGAGAAATTACGTGAGCGGGGTATTGCTGCGGTCAGTGGCGTGGCGACTGAGCCTGGTGTATTGATACAGGCCCATATTATGCATGCACGACTGTTAGTATTGTCGCCCATGGACATTGTAAATGTGCATCGTATTATCGATATTGCCAAACAGCTAAATCCACAGATTCAGGTACTGATCTGTGCAGAAAGTAAGGAAGAGGCTGAAGTTATCCGGGCAGAAAATATTGGCGAGGTATTCTTTGCCAAAGAAGAAATGGCTAAAAATATGAGTAATCATATCTTGAACCAGATCGAAATTGCCCACCATACAGCCCCGACACACTAGTTAAAATGTTTAAAAAAGCGTACTTTGATGTACGCTTTTTTAGTATAAATTTTAAGCTTACAGTGCTTACTAGCTCAGGTATTTTGGTTTTTCATCAATAACTTGAGCCTGCCACTGATTAACCTGTTTTTCAAGCAAACCAAATAATGCGGCCTGTATCATATGCTGTGCTACTACAGCAGTTTCATCACCAAGCAAGGCTTTAACTTCATCATTAAACTGGATTTTAACCAAGGGTTCTTTTTCTGAACCTGCATTGCGCAATGCCAATTCACCACCTTCGAGCTGTACAAGTTCCAATACTGCTTCCTGATTACCAAATAATTTTTTCAACTGTTGTATAGACATAACTCCTCCATGCTCCGACATGGTGGCAAAGCATTGATACTTTGCATCTCGAAATATTTATATAAGAGCGGGTCAATCAAATTTCAAGTCTATCCAATAGACCGTTTTAGAACTCAACCATTTCATTACGAAAACCATCAATCAGCTGGGTTAGTTCACGGTGCCATTCCCGCAGAATTTTAATATCTGGCAACCAGCTTTGTGGGCCTTGGGTGACTTTAATAATCAGATTGGATGAGGTTTCTTCTTCAGGTACAGGAGCATTAGGTTCAGGTGCATACTGGCATAAGCGATAAGCCCGCTTAAGCTCGGCAATAAAGCCATGTTTGGCCAGTTGCTGCATAACGACCACTTCAGGCGAAACCTGTCCTTTATCTGCCATCTGTTCCTCAATTGACTTTAAGGTAGGCTGTGAATCATTTAAGCGGTAATAACGGGCCAGTTCCTGTAAAAATGCCAGTAATGAACCATGCAGATGAAACACAGCGGCCTCACGATAAGCCTGTGCCTGCTGTACATGCTCAATCTGCTCTGCCTGCTGGCAAGCCAGACGTGCAAAATAGAGTTTCTGGTTAGTACGGTCAGCATGAAAGCGGGCAACACGGGACATGAAAAGTCTTCCTAAATTTTGTTTTTACTTACAAGATTAAGATAAACAGAATTAGCCGGGATTCACAATAAGAATTATGGATGAGTGACATAACCTGGATAGATTTTTTCTTTTGAATGATATGACTACATTGCTCTATAGTAATATTTTATTGATCGCTATCCATCTCAGCCAGAGAGTATTCTTCCACAATATAGGGCATATCAGATTTACTCCAATTATTCCAAGTATAAAAAAGGAGCATTATCTGCTCCATCTTTATTTAAGCCTTAGGCTTGTCTTCCGCAGCTTTTACGCGAATACCATGACCATGCAGTCGCAAGGTATTGAGACCCTTGATTGCTTTTACAGCTTCACGCCCATGTGGCATCTCAACAAAGGCAAAGCCTTTAGACTTGCCAGTTTGTGCATCAAGTACTAGCTGGCAGGAGTCAACCGTACCATAGGCCTTAAACAGCTCTAGCAGTTCAGCTTCAGTGACGGTACGTTCCAGGTTGCGTACTAAAATTTTCATAAATTACCTTTTCCAGCGGCAGGTATATAACATCAAAAAGTATATGCCTACTCTACTTTTCGAGTGCATTAGCACAATCTGACTAGTTTAATCGAGATCTATACCAAAACCTAAATTTATTGCAGCTGAATTATTCCAGCGTTTTTGCACAAAACTGCGCGATGATGGCTGATGGATCTGCACATCGACCAGTGATTCAGGCAAGTCATTTAAAAAATAGCTTTCAATGATACGGCCCTGTTCATCATATTTATCTTGTGCCCAGCTACTGAAGTCCTGCTTGGTCAGAATCAGCTCATCCTGCGCCCGGGTCAATGCCACATACAGAACACGGCGCTCTTCTTCTACCTGGTCAAAATCACCCTGTGCACGAGCATGTGGATACTGACTTGGTGAAACATGAGGAACGTAACAGACTTTTTGCTCTGCTCCCTTGGCAGAATGGATGGTAATCAGGGTAACCAGATCCTGATCAGTGCTACGCTCCACTTCTGACACCGAAATAGGCTCCAGTACATATTCTTCAAGAAAACCGGCCAGGCTGTTATGTTTACGGGCTAATTGCTTGACCAGATCAAAGTCTTTCAGACGTCTGGACCATTCTTTGTTTTTGTAATTATCTTCTAGCTGTTCAGAGAGTGCTTCTACAGCAAGACTGATACAAACCTCGACTTCATGTTGTAAAACATCTAGCTGTTTCATCATCAGTATTGCTTTAAGTGCCACCCGGCCATGCTGTTCCAGCCGCTCACAACGCATATCAATATCAGACAACTGAATCAGTTCATGAGCGAGCTTGCTGGCACCTACATCCCCTACACCATTCCAGAGCGTCAGAAAACGCATCCAGGCAATATCATCCTGTGGATTAGCTACCACCCGCAGCATGCTCAGCATATCTTTTACATGCGCAGATTCAAGCAGTTTTACCCCACCCACAAATTTATAAGGGATATTGGCATTGATTAATGCACCTTCCAAATGCCGTGCAGTAAAAGAAGAACGTACCAGAATCATATGCTCATACCACTGGGCACCTGTATATTGACGCTTGATCAGATCTTGAGCGATCCAGTTAGCCTCTTCAAATTCATTACTGAACAGGTGCAATTGTGGTTTTATTCCGCGGCCTCGAGCGGCAATCAGATGTTTATCGTAATGAAGTGGACTTTTATCAAGCAGCCAGTTAGATAAATCCAGAATCTCCTGAGTAGAGCGGTAATTAAAATCCAGATTTAATACCTCGGCATCAGGCACACGTTCTTTAAAATGATGGATATTCTCAAAATCAGCCCCCCGAAAGCCATAAATCGACTGTGCGTCATCACCCACACAGAATAGTTTGATTTTACCCACCAAGGGCTGCAGTAAAGCCCATTGCAGCGGATTAGTATCCTGCATTTCATCAACCAGCAGAACTGAACACAGTCGGGTTACCCAGTTAACCAGTGCTTCTGAATGCTGTAAATGCACCGCTACAATTGCCAGAATATCATCATAGTCCAGAAAATTACGCTCACGCTTTCGCTGTTCATAAGCTTGCATGAGTTCAGCGATCTGTGCCTTATGTTCCAAAGCATCTGGCCATTGCTGTGCAATTGCTTCACTCAGTTTGTTCCGGGTATTACGGGCATATGAATAAATGTCACAAAGCTGTGCTGCCTTGGGCAATACACTCTCTTTATCTTTGCCACGTAACAGCCGGAACATCAGTATCTGGTCATCACGGTCAATAATACTGAACTGACCCAGCCCAAATGCCTGAGAATTACGGCGCAGCAGGTACATACAAAAGGTATGGAATGTTGAGGCACGCAGACCTCTGGCTTTTGCTCCGAGGTGCTGCTCTACCCGAGTGACAATTTCACTGGCAGCACGACGGGTAAAGGTCAAGATCTGAATCTGGTCAGCAGGTATACCCTGATCAATCAAGTAAGCAGCCCGGGCTACAATTGTTTTGGTTTTGCCACACCCGGCACCCGCCAGGACCAGACAATTCTGGGCAGTGGTGGTGGCCGCCTGTTTCTGTTTCAGATTTAACTCATCAATCAGGGTACTTAAACTCATGCTATCTGTTCATCCGCACTTGAAGCACCAGTTTAGCAGAGCCAATATAGAAAGGCAGGCTCATCTACCCTGCTTTTCAGCCAGTTTTAAAATACGACCGATATTTTCGCAAGTACGCTCCAAATTAATGGCTCCATTTTGGCAAGCTGCCATAATATCGCTGCACTGGTCCAGAATTCCAAAAATTGCAGTAAAGCCCTCTTTATACAGAGTGTCAGCTTGTGGGCCAATACTCCCCGCACAGGCAATTACAGGTTTACCATACTGTCGAGCCAGACGAGCGACTCCCACCGGAGTTTTACCAAAACAGGACTGTTCATCCAGTCTCCCTTCACCAGTAAAAATATAGTCAGCCCGGGCAATATATTTTTCCAGCTGGGTTTCCTGTATAACCAGTTCAACACCTGACTGAATCCGGGCACCCGTAAAAACTAACAAGCCAAATCCAAGCCCCCCTGCCGCACCTGCGCCAGGAACTTCGCGTTTTCTCAGGTTTAACTGCTGTTCTACAATATCTGCAAAATGGCTGAGGTTATGATCTAGTTGTAAAACCATATCAGGCGTAGCGCCCTTTTGCGGACCAAAAATATAAGAAGCTCCCTGCGCTCCAGTTAACGGGTTATTGACATCACTGGCAATAATAATTTCTGTAGTCTTCAAGCGTGGGTCCAGTCGAGACCAGTCGATTATTTTTACCTGATCAAGTTCCCCACCCCCTAAACATACTTCATGGCCATTATTATCATAAAAATGTACACCTAGTGCCTGCGCCATACCTGCTCCGGCATCATTAGTAACACTCCCACCAAGCCCAATAATAATTCTGGATACACCTAAGTCCAGTGCCAGACGAATCATCTCACCAGTACCATAGGTTGTGGTTAAAAGCGGGTTACGTTCTGCCGGAGTAAGCAGATGAATGCCATTGGCTTTAGCCATTTCAATCACAGCAGTCTGACCAGCATCGATAAGACCAAAATAGCTTTCAACTTTTTGGGCAGGTAGAGGGCCCGTGACCTGACATTTAACTTGCTGTCCCTGAGCAGCAGCAATCAGGGTATCTAATGTACCCTCTCCGCCATCTGCCATAGGAACTTTTATAAACACAGCTTCAGGAAATATTTTGCTGAGTCCGTTTTGCATGACATGACAGGCTTGTAGTGCAGTCATACTTTCTTTAAAAGAATCAGGAGCAAGTACAAAGGTAGGTGCCATAAGCTTTTATTTTCATGGATAAATTTAAAATTTCAATGAACAGAAAGAGGCTTATGCCTCTTTCTTGTTTTAAACATCTGCCGAACTTTTTGGAATACGCTTAATCGCAGTTGCCAGTGTTAAATAGTTCACTCCCTGAAAAAGGATATCGACAGCCAGAAACAAGCCTAACACCCAAAACGGCGCATCGGGCGACATCAAAATGATAATACCGGTAGCCAGAGTCAGCAGCCCGGAAAGCAGGATCCAGCCCCAGCCTATTAAAGGTTTTAATATAAAAGCATTTACACTTCGAATTACACCGGCAATGATCAGAAAAATAGCCAAAATATTGGTCAGGACAATTGCTGTTTTAACTGGTGTACTAAAAGCATAGTAACCGGCTACCAGATAAAGAATTCCAAACAGCGCCCACAGCCAGCGTGAACCGCCTCTAAAAATTTTAAAGGCAGCAACAAAGTGCAAGATACCGCCTATCATCATCAAGATACCGAACAAAAATATTACGGACAACGTTGCGAAAGGTAAGGAGGCTAATAGTAATATTCCGAATAGCACCAGAAGGATACCAATACCTAAATACCATTTACGATTTTCATGTAATTGATGCCGGATGAGATCATTGCCTACAGTTTTCATTTTCATTACTCTTCTAGTTATTAAGTCTTTAACTACTGTAAGTAACAAGTCATCACTTGTCTGTATAAATAGTTTTTATACCGGTTTCATGCATTGTGGATAAGTTGGTTTTTATCCCCAGTTTATTTCAGCCAGCCAATTTCTGTAGCTGTTTGTCGACTAACCATCGTTTGCTGGAGGTTTTCTGCCATTCTGCTTTTATCGGCTAAAAGCGGAATATGGCCAGTCATAATCTCGGCACGCTTTTGCGGATATAAAGGTTGAAGATGAGGATCAGCATAACCTTGCGGATATAAAGGTAAACCAGTATTGAGATCATATTTATCGGATGCTCCAAATGCATGGAGCAACTCATGCACCAGCACAATCTGATTTTGTTGTGCCTGCTTACTGGAAGCAAACAGATTGACTGAGCCGATCCGACCTTTTTCAAGTGCTGTAGAATGTTTTAGTATCCGGTTAAATTGAGGATCATAGAAGTTCAGATAGAGCGTTACACTGGGGGAGCCTTCTTGCCTCATCGAATTTTTCCAGGCATAAAAGCGGAATTTTAAACTCCACAATATGACATCGATTAAACCCGCCTGTTCAGGAACTTTAGGTGGAAGCTGTTGTAGAGGCCGGCCCAACTGGAAATAAAAATAAACTGGTTGTATCCGGTACGGGGCGGCAGCACTGCTGAGATACTTCTGTATATCTTTAAACTGATCGATTGTGAGCTGATCAATATACTGCTGTGTGGAACTACGCTGGTCAGCATTAATAGGATGTAATAAAACAGTCACCGGGCGGTCCCAGTTCTGGTTCTGGTCACGCCAGGCATTTATGGCGACCACCAGCAAGATCAGCAATAAAACTACAATCCGAATACTTTTCCACACTGCTGTGCTTCCCCATCAATTTCTTAAAGATTCTATTATTTTCTTTTGTTTAGTCATAAAAAATGCCAGTCGAAACCGGCATCTTTTTAGTTAAATATCAGGCTTCGGTCCATTTACCATTTTGGAAGACTAAACTCCATTTGGTCTGTTTACCTTCTGGTGTTTCAGAGCCAATATACTGCTGTTGGTTTTTACGGCTGAATTTTACCACTGTCGGGTTACCTTCAGGGTCAGTATCAGGTGCCTGTAATAGAAACTGATATTTTGGATCCAGCTGTCCGGCTACTGTACGCAGCTCGGCAACTTTAGGTGCCCGGGTTTCACGGATTTTTGGAAACTTACTGGCTGCCAAGAACAAACCGGCTGCCCCATCGCGTAGGACAAAATAGTCATCATGCTTGGTAGAACGCAGATGCTCCATCTTGATCGGATCAACACGCGGTGGTGCAGGCTGCCCATTTTTTAAAACTTTACGGGTGTTGTCACAGTTATTGCAGGCAAAGTATGGACCGAAACGTCCAGTCTTAAGCTGCATTTCACCATCACATTTATCACATGGAATTGTTGGGCCATCATAACCCTTAATCTTGAACTCACCTTCTTCAACTTCATAACCGTCACAATCCGGATTATTGCCACAGATGTGCAGTTTACGACCTCCATCGATCACATAGCTGTCCATGGCAGTTCCACAGATCAGACAGCGTTTTTTCGACATCAAATCGGCTGTTTCTGCACCATCATCATCAGATAGTGCAGCCAGTGACTCAACTGGTACAAGATTCAATGTACCCTTACAGCGTTCTTTAGGGGGAAGGTTATAACCTGAGCAGCCCAAGAATACACCGGTGGTTCCGGTACGGATCTGCATCGGACGGTCACATTCCGGACAATGTACGTCAGGCACTTCAACCGGCTGATTACGACGCATCCCCTGATCACCCTGTGCATTATTCAGCCGCTGCTTAAAGTCACCATAGAAACTGTCCAGTAGTTCCTTCCAGTTGCGTTCACCTGTCGCGACTTTATCTAGCTGTCCTTCAAGGTCAGCAGTAAAAGCATAGTTCATCAGGTTATTAAAACTTTCATCTAAGCGATCAGTAACAATCTCACCCATTTTTTCTGCATACAGACGGCGGTTTTCCAGTTTGACATAACCACGATCCTGAATTGTTGAAATAATCGCAGCATAAGTCGAAGGACGGCCGATTCCGCGTTTTTCCAGTTCTTTTACCAGAGAAGCTTCAGTAAAACGGGCGGGCGGTTTGGTAAAATGCTGACTAGGGTCAAGTTTCTCCAGTTTAAGCACTTCACCCACTTTCACAGCAGGAAGCAGTACATCATCATCAGATTTGTTTGCACCACGAATTTTAGTAAAGCCATCAAAAACCAGAATTCGGCCTTTGGCTTTCAACTCGACATCAGAAGCCGTGACCGTAAGAGTAGATGATAAATATTCGGCTGGTGTCATCTGGCAGGCTACAAACTGACGCCAGATCAGGTCATATAGACGCTGGGCATCACGCTCTACACCTGCAAGCTGGTCACCTTTAAGCTCTACACTCGATGGACGTATTGCTTCATGAGCTTCTTGTGCCCCGGCTTTACTGCCATAGCGGTTCGGTTTTGCCGGTAAATATTTATCACCATATTCACTTTCAATATGGTTACGTACCATTTTAATCGCGTCATCACTCAGGAAGGTTGAGTCCGTACGCATATAAGTAATGAAGCCGCCTTCATATAAGCGCTGGGCCAACATCATGGTTTTCTTGACTGAAAATCCGAGACGTGTGCTCGCTGCTTGTTGCAGGGTAGAGGTAATATAAGGCGCACTCGGATTAACCTTGGTCGGTTTGTCTTCACGCTGCGCTACAGTAAACTCGGACTTTTTCAGTACTTCAAGCAGCGTATCAGTCTGGGCCTTATTTTTTAGTTTTAAGGTTTTACCCGCCTGTTTCACGGCTTCCAGACGAATCTGGTCTTTTTTAGACAGGGTATCAGCAAATACCTGCCAGTATTCTTCAGGAATAAAGGCACGGATCTCCCGCTCACGCTCAACCACCAGTTTGACTGCAACAGACTGTACCCGGCCCGCCGACAGGCCACGGGCAATTTTTTCCCATAACAAAGGCGAGATCATGAAACCTACAACACGGTCGAGGAAGCGGCGTGCCTGCTGGGCATGAACCTTATTGGTATCCAGGCGACCGGGCTGCTTAAATGCTTCCTGAATGGCATTTTTAGTAATCTCGTTAAACACTACACGCTGGTAGCGCGAGTCATCACCACCAATCACTTCTTTCAAGTGCCAGGCAATTGCCTCACCCTCTCGGTCCAAATCCGTCGCGAGATAGATTTCATCAACTTGGGATGCCAGCTTCTTTAATTCAGAAACTACATTTTCTTTACCCGGTAGCACTTCATAATGCGCTTCCCAGCCGTGTTCAGGGTCAACCCCCATACGGTTGATCAGAGCCTGCTGGGCCTTTTTAGCCTTGTCGGCTTCGGTCAGTTTGGTCCGGGCAGCCGGTTTCTTGTCGGTATTTTTGGCTGAACCACCGGTAGGCAGGTCACGCACATGGCCAACAGAAGATTTAACAATGTACTGCGAACCCAGATACTTGTTGATGGTTTTCGCTTTTGCAGGCGACTCCACAATCACTAAGGCACGCTTGTTGGCAGCACTTGACGAACTTGCTGAGGTGCTTTTGGATGTGGATCGAGGAGCATTCGCCATAATTAACTGTTATTCCTGTAGATAAATTAAGAGATTAGTGAGCAGCCAAAGCATGCAGATAAGCTTTGATATCTTCTAACTGTGTAGCCCTGAGATCAGTTTCTTCATCCCAGTAAATTCCAACACAGTTTGCCTGCATATCAATAGCATAAATCCCTTTTAATGCAATGGGAGAATCATCCAAGCTTTGATCTCCCTCGATGACTTTAAGTTTCTGGTCAACAACACGCGCCCGCATTAAAGGCAGACGGGCATCTGGAATCAGGATGCTGTAATAAGCCACCATACTGGCACGGTTTTCTGTAGCCATCGGAATTTTAGTCCAGGCAGGGGCTGCAACCAGTCGTGGGTGCAGGCCAATCTTACGGGCTTTTTCTCGCATCAGGCCGAGTGCTTTTTCTCGCGGGCTAACTCTTAACCCGACAATAGATCCAAACACAAAAACAATAATGACGATTGCGACCCAAATTCCAACGTTTTCCATAGTTCAACCTTTTTATTCCTTTATTAGAGTTGCACAAGGCCAATATAAAACGCAAGTTTACTGAATAAATTAATGCTGGAGCTGTTCGGGACTATAAATGAAGAAAACATATGATTTCTGTATAAATTTGTGTTTTTCAATATAAAAAGCATTTAGTACCAGATTTCCAGCTGTTCAAATTAGCTTCTGTTTTAGGCGGCCTAACAGTTTAAAATGCCTTCTCTTCATTTAAATCTATTGTTTCAATACTGATTTAAACTTAGTTCTAGCCCAGAAGTTTTAACATTCAAAATACTAATGCAGTAGAATTTCCGGACTATAATGCATTTTATACCCATCCCAATAAATATAGCCTTTTTCAAGCATTTCCTTCAGTAGCAGCTGGACATTTGCTTCTGGAAAAATGCTTTTTAACAGATCACGCAAGGCATAGATATTGTCAGGTCTTTTATGTCCCGCCTGATCAAGCTGACATATAATCTGCCATTGCAGCGGATCAATACGAGCAAATTCTGAATACAGGTCTTCTGTATGGCGTTGCTGTTTTAAAGCAGCTTCAAGTGATGCAGATGAACTTGTTGAAATTTCAGTAGTGTGAATATCAAGAGTTTCAACAGAAGGCTGTGAAGGTAAAGGCATCGTGTGCACTTCCGCCTGCATATACTCTTCAAGCTTTAAGTTCAGCCAGTGTGCCAGTATTCTTTTTCGATATGACACGTGTCCATCCTGTGACCTGATAATTTTCAGATTGATCAATAGCCCCACCAGCTGCTGTGCTGTTTCAGCGAATATATTCAAACTACTGATAATTGAATGTTTTAAGCCCTGTATAGTTGCCGGTTTACCCGGCATTTTCCCTAACAGATCACAATATTTTTTAACGAGCTGCAGCTGAGGCTTTTTTTCAAAGGCTTCTCTGCTCGGTAACCTGTAAATTACAGTTCTTGACTTCTGTTTTGCAGAAGCTTCAATTTTTATCAGGCTGCAACTGACTGCCGAAGCGCCCAGCAGCTGCACCAGTAACTCACTTTCTGGCATTGCTGAAATAACATCAACATGCACATCAGCTTCCAGAAAAGCCAGACACTGCCCCACGACTAACGCATATTCAAACTCTTTAAAATCTGCTTCTGCAGTTTCCAGTACCACAATCCGGCCTGCCTGAATCCAGCCAGCCAGCTCTGTCAGGTCAACCAGTGCATATTCAAACTGTTTCTGGCAGTTAAACAGATACAGAGTTGAATAGTGCTGAAGCAGTTCACGCAGCAGACTGGCAGCTGGCTTATTTTGTTCAAGATCAAAGAGTATGACTTTATTCATGGTATTTCAGCAGTTGTAACACAGCGCGCTGCATTACAGCTGTATTTCAGTTCAAGGTCAAATAAATTTCAGATTAATAGTGTGGAGGAATATTGGTAGAAGGATCAAACGGGGCAATACCTTCTGAAAGATCAGCAGCTTCAACACGCTGATAAAGTAGCTGCATTTGCTGCTTCAGATGGGTAAGCTCGACACTTTGTCGGGTGACCTGTTCATTAAGCTGTTCAACTAAATCATCCAGAAATGCAATTCTTACTTGCAAATCTTCAATGGGTGCGGAAAATGTCGCCTGATTATTATGGTATGTTTGTTTAGTCATTTAATACTCCTCACGGATTTTTTCAGGAAACACTATGGCCTATATTACTTTAAGGGATGTCCAGCTTGCATTTGGTGGACCCGCCCTACTCGATGGCGCGAACTTTACATTAGAACGTGGCGAACGGGTATGTTTGATTGGCCGTAACGGTGAAGGTAAGTCTACTTTACTTAAGCTGATCGAGGGAAGCCTGCTACCTGACCGTGGTGAAGTTTCAATACAAAATGGCGTAACAATTTCAATGCTGGCCCAAGATGTACCGATGGATTCGGGCAAGGTTGCTGACATTGTAGCTGACGGGGCAGGCGAAGCTGCCCAGGTACTCAAGGATTATCATGAAGCCAGTGATGCCTGTGTACTTGGTGATATGGAAGCGTGTGACCGTATGGGCCTGCTACAGCATAAAATGGATCAGCTTGATGGCTGGGCATTAGAAAACAAGGTCAATAATATTCTTAGCAAGATGGGATTAGATCCGGATGCTGATCTGGCTGATCTGTCAGGTGGACGTAAGCGCCGGGTTCTTTTGGCCCGTGCACTGCTTACCCAGCCGGATGTACTGCTGCTTGACGAACCCACCAACCATCTGGATGTCGAGAGTATTGAATGGCTAGAAAAATTTCTTATGGATCAGAATAACCTGACCTTACTGTTTATTTCACATGACCGTTCTTTTGTTGACCGGCTGGCTACCCGTATTGTTGAACTTGACCGTGGTACCCTGCGCAGCTTTGAAGGAAATTATTCACGTTATCTGGACCTTAAAGCCCAACAGCTTGAAGCAGAAGAAAAACAAAATGCCCTGTTCGAGAAAAAACTGGCTGAAGAAGAAGCCTGGATTCGTCAGGGTATTAAAGCCAGACGTACCCGTAACGAAGGCCGTGTCCGTGCATTAAAGACTTTACGTGAAGAATCCAAGGCACGCCGCTTCCAGCAGGGTAAAGTGAATATGGGGGTACAGGAAGCTCAACGTTCTGGCAAACTGGTATTTGATATTGAGCATCTCAGTGTTTCTTATGATGACCAGGTGTTAATCAAGGATTTCTCGGCGATTGTACTGCGTGGCGACCGTATTGGTCTGGTTGGCGACAACGGTGTGGGCAAAACCACCCTGATCAAGGCAATACTCGGTGATATTCCACATCAAGGTACAGTCAAGGTCGGCACCCAGCTAGAAGTGGCTTACTTCGATCAGCTACGTAACCAGCTTGATCTGGAGAAATCAGTTTCAGAGAATGTATCCGAAGGCTCAGATTTCGTCGATGTAAATGGCCAGCGCCGTCATATTTACAGTTATTTACAGGACTTCCTGTTTTCACCAGAGCGTGCGCGCACACCAGTTAAAGCACTATCAGGAGGAGAGCGGAACCGCGTATTGCTGGCTAAATTACTGCTTAAACCGTCTAACCTGATTGTCATGGACGAGCCAACCAATGACCTCGATATGGTTACATTGGAGCTGCTTGAGGAAATGCTGGCTGAATATAAAGGTACGCTGCTTCTGATCAGCCATGACCGTGCCTTTATGGATAATGTCGTAACATCGACTTGGGTCTTTGATGGCAAAGGCCACATTGAAGAATATGTGGGTGGCTATCAGGATTATCTGATGCAGCGGCCAGACCAGAAAGTAGTAGACCAAAAAGCGGATGTAAAAAAAGCTCAAGCAAAAGCAGAGACCGTAACCATGCCTAAAAAGGCAAAGCTGAGCTACAAGGATCAGCGGGAACTGGAACAGCTCCCTGCCGAAATTGAGCAGCTTGAAGCGGAACAGGCTCAATTAAATGAAAAACTGGCAGATGGTTCCTGGTTTGTAACAGATGCAGATGCAGCAACACAGGCTTCACAGCGTTTGTCAGAAATTGAAGAGCTCTTGCTTGAAAAACTGGACCGCTGGACTGAGCTTGAAGCAATGTCGCAAAACGGCTAAACAAATAGCCTGAACTTGTTACCAGATACAGGTTCAGGCTTCAATTCTCAATTTGAGTCCCAGCTGTTCCAGGAGCCGCTGCTTTAATAATTCTTCATACAGTTCAAAATTCTCCAGATCAAAACATACCAGTGCAACTTCCTGTACTGTTTCCGAGTTTTTTAATAGTGGAATCAGAGTATCAATAGCTATGGCAGCTGCTTCCACCTTAGGAAAGCGATATACACCTGTTGAGATGTTGGGATAGGCAATGCCAGTCAGATAGTGCTGTTCAGCCAATGCAAAACTGTTTTGGTAAGCCTGCGAGAGTAGTGTACGCTCATTTGCCTTTCCCTCTTCCCATATTGGCCCGACAGTATGAATCACATACTGGGCTGGCAAGCGGCCCCCAGTTGTCATTACAGCTTCACCGACTGTGCAGCTTCCTTGGCGTGCCCTGATCTGTCTGCACTCTTCAATTATATCAGCCCCACCAGCCTGATGAATGGCACCATCTACACCATGACCTCCCAGCAGGGTACTATTGGCTGCATTTACTATGGCATCAATTCTAATTCCGGTAATATCTCCATGAATCAGACGAAACTGTTTCATGTACTGTCTCCTTCTTTATTTGAATTTTTGTTCTTTCATATTTAGCGGTAAAACACGTATGTAACCAGATAAGAAGTGCTACCAATTAAGTGTTTCAGGTAACGGACAGCGGTTTTTCTTTTCAAAAACAGTTCATGCTAAACTGTCGGCACTTTTGAGGCACAGTATTGTCAGGATTTATGAGCAAGAAGCAGCACTATACGCCAGGTGAATTTCAGTGGTCTTTTTTGTTACCACAATATTGGGGCATTTGGCTTGCAATTGTCTTTCTGATGTTACTGGCAATACTACCTTGGGCAGTCCAGCACCGTATGGCAAAGCTTCTAGGCAATGTAGCATTTGAACGGTTGAAATCACGTCGCAAAACCACTGTCCGTAATCTTGAAGTATGCTTTCCAGAGTGGACAGAGGAACAAGTTCAGCAGCAGGCCCGTAAGGTATTTATTGACATGATGCTGGGGGTTTTTGAAACCTTGAATGCCTGGTATAGCCCTACCTGGTTTAATGGCCGGGTGAGTATTGAAGGACTTGAATACTTAAACCAAGCACAAGCCCGACAGCAAGGTGTGTTACTGCTTGGTACCCATAGCACCTTGCTAGATGCTGGCGGTTATATTTGCTCTCAATATTTCAGTCCAGATGTGGTGTACCGCCCTCAAAATAATCCGCTTTTAGATATGCTGATTTACCGCTGCCGGGCAACCATCTATACCCATCAGATTGATCATGATGACATGCGCGGCCTCATTCGGCACCTGAAAAATGGCCGTGCGATCTGGTATAGTCCGGATCAGGATTTTGGATTAAAACAAGGCGTAATGGCGCCTTTTTTCGGAGTGCCTGCCGCTACAGTGACTGCCCATCGGCGCTTATTGAAAATTTCCAGGGCAGTTGCCATCCCCTTATATTTTTATCGTTACGGTGATATTAAGGATCCCAAGTATCGTATCTTGCTTGAGCCCGCACTTGAGCAGTTTCCAGGTGAAGACGAAGTAGCTGATGCAACCCGGGTAAATTCCATTATTGCGCAACAGCTACGGATTGCGCCTACACAGTACATGTGGTTTCATCGCCGTTTTAAAAGCCGTTCAGAAGGCTATGACAAAATTTATTGAGCTATTGAAAATAGTAATTCAACAGTGCAATGAACTCCCTATTTAACAAGAGAATAAATATGAAAGTGATGCAACTGCTTCCAGAGCTCAATAGTGGCGGTGTAGAGCGCGGGACACTTGAAATTGCGCGGGCACTGGTCAGCCAAGGTCATCAATCTCTGGTCGTGTCCAATGGTGGCCGGCTGGTGGCCCAGTTAGAAGCCGAGGGTTCTACTCACTTAACATTGCCTGTTCACAAGAAATCATTGTCCAGTTTATGGCAGATTCGTCCACTTCGAAAATTAATCATGAAGTATCAACCTGATATTGTTCATGTACGCTCGCGCGTACCGGCTTGGCTGACACACTTTGCCCTACGCGGCATACCCGCTTCACAACGTCCACATCTGATCAGTACTGTACACGGATTTTATTCAGTTAACCGTTATAGTGCGATCATGACTCAGGCAGAGAAAGTCATCGCAGTTTCCGATAGCGTGGTGCAGTACATTACTGAACATTATAAAAACTGCCCGCCTCAAGATATTGTACGGATTTACCGGGGTATCGATCCCAAAGCTTTTCCACATGGCTATCAGCCATCAGCGCAGTGGATTCATCAGGTTTTTGTAGATTATCCTCAACTTGAGCATAAATTTCTGCTCTGTCTGCCCGGACGGATTACCCGCTTGAAAGGTCATGAAGTGCTCATTGAAGTGATGGCTGCGCTTAAACCCTTTTATCCACAATTACATGCTGTCGTTGTAGGCGGTGCCGACCCAAAAAAACAGGCCTATTTAGAAGAGCTGGCTAACACTATTCAAAACAAGGGACTGGGCGATGATATTACGTTTGTCGGTCACCGTTCCGATATCCGCGAATGGCTGGCTTTCTCAGATGTAGTGTTATCACTTTCAACTCAGGCAGAAACTTTTGGTCGTACTGCTTTAGAAGCTTTATCAGTTGGAACACCAGTTATTGGCTGGAATCGCGGTGGTGTGGCTGAAATTCTGGCAAAACTTTATCCGCAGGGACTAATTCCCTCCGAAGATATGAATACTTTACTTGGCACCATTAAACAGCATATTGACCAGCCACAGCAGGTCGCACCTGTCACCTTGTTTAGCCTGAGTGATATGTGTCAGCAGACACTAGATTTATATCAGCAGGTGATCAATTCTAAAGAGCAGCAATATTGAAATACTGTAAATTAAAAGATTAATAGTATTTAATCTATCCAGTAGATTTTTAATAGGGTTGCTTAACTTTCAAATGGCTTAAACTCGATTTCAAGCTATACTCTAAAACATAAACCCGAGTTCTGCTTCCTGCAAAACTCGGGTACATGAGGTTGTGCTTTCAACTTACTTTATTCTTATAGAGTGGTTTTCCCTACCAACATCTTATCCTTGATGTATACCATCAGCATTTAACTATCCTTAAGGGATTTTCCATTCCCAGTTCCTTGTGCTGATAGACTTAGAGTAAGCTATACTTTGTTTTGCTGCTAGCCGTTTGGTGCCTAAATCGATGTAAGCAATTTCGTACACTTTTCTATGGCTTGAAAGTAGGTGTAGGTACTTGTTCTTTATAAGGCTCTACAATTTCATCTGTTAAAGTTTTTTCTTCCTGTTCAGCTTTGGCAACCCCCTGTTCGATGGCTTCTTGCGCTTCCTGCTCATCGGCTGCACTCTGCTCCAGTTCTTGCTGTGACTGCTCAAAAACGCGGCCACTTTGTAAAACGATATAAACTGGAAAGTGGTCAGAGCCGACATGACTTAGCCGCTGCATATCAATCAAAGCAAAATCAGTACTATGAAAAACATGGTCTAACGACCAGCGAAATAAAGGATAATTGGCATGAAAGGTATTTACAAAATGCCGGCCTACCCGCGGGTCCAGTAAACCGCTAATACGCTGAAACAAGCGTGTTGTACGTGACCAGGCCACATCATTTAGGTCGCCCATTACAATACAGCTCTTATCCATGTCTTTAATCTGATCACCCACAATCAGCAGTTCAGCATCACGCAAGGTTGAATCTTTGGCCTCAGTTGGACTTGGCGGTTTGGGATGTAGACAGAATAGCTGTACCGGTTGTCCTGAACGTAAACGTACAGTGGTATGGATGGAAGGAATTTCATCACTTAAAATAAATTTGACTTCAGTATCTTCAAGCTTTAAACGACTGTACAGATGCATGCCATATAAATTATCAAGTGGTACAGCTACCCGGAAGGGATAATCTTTTTCGATTCCTGATAGTTCATTTTGCCAGGTCTGATCAGTTTCCAAGGTAAGTACTATGTCTGGCTGATATTTTTGAATCTGCTCAATCAATAGGTGATATTGAGTATTAGGGGTCAGAACGTTCGAAACGATCAGTGAAATCTGCCGTTCAGGATCCAGCTGTTCTGGTTTGACCTTTTTGACCTGTTTTTTCCAGACAAATGTATAAGGCAAAACCATTTTTAGCTGATAGGCAATCGCTGCAATCAGGCCAACAATCCAGATTTCACGCCATATAGTCCAGTCCGCCTCCCAAACCAGCATTAAAACAAGTATGACCATACCTGCTGATAATAACTGTAGCCGTGGAAAATCTGCACCACGAATCCACCATTCGTCACGGGGGATCAAGGACCAGAAGCTGAGCCAGATCACCATACCGGCCATAATTTCTATCCAGATCATATTCACACCAATAATTTATAATTTTTTGAATAAATCAAACAAGTTAGCGTTCTACTATCTGCTCTATGTAGCACAGTTATAAAATTATTCACAATATTATTTATGTAGTGCTTGAAGTTGCAAACACTTTTGTTACACTCAAACCCCCTTTAATTTTTTAACGCACCGAGGCAAAGAGACAATGAAAGTAGGTCTGGTCGGTTGGCGCGGGATGGTTGGTTCTGTCCTTATGCAACGTATGGTTGAAGAGAATGATTTTGCTCATTTTGAGCCATTCTATTTTTCTACCAGTAATGCAGGTGGTGAAGCACCTGTATTTGGTGGTAAAACTGCCCCAGCACTTATGGATGCTTCAGACATTAGCAGTCTGAAGCAGATGGATGTCATTATTACCTGTCAGGGTGGCGACTATACCTCTGAAGTCTTTCCAAAACTGAAAGCGGAAGGCTGGAAGGGTTACTGGATTGATGCGGCCTCGTCCCTGCGCATGAGTGATGATGCCATTATTGTCCTAGACCCGGTCAATCTCAACGTGATTAAGGATGCGCTGGTTAAAGGCACCAAAATATTTGTAGGTGGCAACTGTACCGTTTCCCTAATGCTGATGGGCCTAGGTTCACTGTTCCAGCATAATCTGGTGGAGTGGATGAGTGCCATGACCTATCAGGCAGCTTCAGGTGCAGGTGCACAGAATATGCGTGAACTGATCACCGGCATGGGATATTTATATAATAATAGTAAAGATCTGCTCGATGATCCCAAGTCAGCTATTTTAGATATTGACCGCAAGATTGCAGACTTGCAACGTGGTGAAGGTTTCCCTTCAGCCAACTTCGGTGTGCCACTGGCCGGTTCACTAATTCCATACATCGACAAGCAGCTTGAAAATGGTCAGTCGAAAGAAGAATGGAAAGGTCAGGCCGAAACCAATAAAATTCTGGGAAATTCACAGATAGTACCTATTGACGGGCACTGTGTACGTATTGGCGCAATGCGTTGTCACTCTCAGGCTCTCACCATCAAGCTCAGAAAAGATGTACCTCTTGATGAAATTGAAGAGATGATCCGTTCTTCAAACGAGTGGGCCAAGGTGGTGCCAAATACCCGTGAAGCCTCAATGACTGATCTGACTCCAGTAGCAGTTACAGGTACTTTATCTGTGCCAGTAGGTCGACTGCGTAAACTGAATATGGGTAAAGAATATTTAGGTGCTTTTACTGTAGGTGACCAGTTACTTTGGGGAGCTGCCGAACCTTTGCGTCGTATGCTTCGCATTTTAATTGACTATAAAAATGTTTAATTAATTTTAAGTATTTTAATAAATAGAACCGGTCGACCATGGCCGGTTTTTTGTAATTGTAGTTTGAATAATTTCCACTGCCTTTATGGCAAGATCATGTATACTTTTTGTGTTTGCATTGTTTTCAAGCTCCAGATCAAGATGACTGTTTATAAGAAATTAAAAATTGCTGTCCTAGCCATCATGACATCGCAAACAGCTTCTGCGATCATCATTGAACCAATTCAAGTGCAGTCCGCACCTGGAGAGCTTCTGTATGCAGAAATGGCTTTCAGCCAAGCCGATACAGATGAAAACATGCAGGTCAGCCTTGCCAGCCCAGAAGATCTGGCGAGCTTGGGAATTCAGCATCAGCCACCGGGCCATCTTAATTTTTTTAACCGCCGTAACGGTCAGGGCACTGGTGTCATCGTGATTACCTCTTCTCGCCCTCTCACCAGTTCCGAACTGAACATTGTGGTTAAGGTTAAAGAAGGAAATGCTACCCGGCTACAGCACATAAAAACCACACTTAAACCTAGCCAGACAGTGCCATTGCGAGCCTCGGTTAATGAAAAACCGCTTGTGCCTGTCATTGTTACTGAAAAAGATATTACCCTGAATTTGCCAGAGAGTACGGCGTATCAGGTCACCCAGCAGAAAAGCCGTAGCCCGCTCCCTAGCAAGCAGGACCGGCCATTGTTAATCAATAATAGCCGTCCGCCTGCATTAAGTGGTTCGGCTATTTCTATCGTTCAGCAGCCAAGTTCGGTTGCATCTTCTGTCGTACAGCCAAAAGATACACTTCATAGACAAGAGCAGGCACTGAGAAATAAAACGCAGCTTTCCGCTACACCTAATACAAGGCCTGGCACAACAGCTTCTGCCAGACCGAACCCCACTACGCAGTCTGCATTAACAGCAAAAACAGGACCTAGCGCCAAGAAAACTGCTGAACCCCAACAACGGAAATTAGCTATAAAACCGGTAATCACTTCTACTACCAGTAGCAGGGCTCCGGTAGAACAGCCCCATACTTATGTAGTTCGAAATAATGAGTCACTCTGGACCATTGCATCACAGGTTGCAGCCCAAACCCAACAGCCTGTTACAAACGTAATGCAGCAAATCAAGGAAGCGAATCAGCATGCATTTATTCAGGGAGACGTGAACCGGTTACGTCGTGGTGCAGTTTTAAATTTAAATGCTCAACCTGTGATGACACAGAATAAATCTCGTCCCAAAGCTGTTTCTCCCTCTTATTCACCTAAGACAAAATACCGTCTAAATGAAGCAGAAATGAGCTTGGTCGCTGAAAGTACAAAAAATACAGCTCAAGGAAATGCTAAAAGAAATAACGACCAGTCCATGAGCAGTGCGGATTTAGTATTAAAAGTTATGACAGCTCGTGAAAAAACCGTTAAATTACAGAAGAACGTAACGCAGCTAGATCTGGCATTACAGAAAAAGGATCACAAGATCCAATTATTAAATGCCCGGCTGGCGCAGCTCGAACAGCAACTCAAAGCACAGCAGACAAAAAAATAGGTCAAGACGCAGTTAAAAAGATTTCAATCAGAAATTAGCTGCCATGATGGTTCAGTATTAAGGGGTTTAAATTATGTTGTTGTATGTGATTCCATTTGTCCTGCTCTTGGTCATCGCAATTTTTCTTAAAAAACGTGAAGCGGCCCAGCAGGATGACAGTTCTGCAACAAAAGGAAGTTCACGGAAAAAAGCGTCTAAAAAAGTTGCAAAAACCAAAGCAGTTAAAACTACTCACAAGCGTAAAGCGGCTCGCATTGTAGAAGATCCGATAGCAACTCAACAAAAAACGTCCACCCCTATTCCTGCTGATGTTCATCGTAAAATTGAGAATCTGATTGAACAGCGTAATTACTTTTCTGCTGAAGCACAGATTAATCAGGCACTGAACCGTGATAACACTCAGCATGAATTATATTTATTATTACTTAAAATTCATCTAGACCAAAAAGATGAATTTGCCATAAATCAGCTGATTCAGCATCTTCACTCTTTGGGATTAGAGGAAATTGCCAGACAGGCAGAACAGAAGTATCAAGCTTATAATCAGCAACAGCAACCTGATGCGATCGAGTTCGCTGTAACAACAGATGTTCCTGAACCTGCTCCTGTCACTCCATCACAGCCACATGCACACAATAGTGCTGATTTTGATGCTCTGGTACAGCAAGCCCCAGTAAATATTCCCGTTTTAACGCCTTCATTTGATGAGTTACAGGCAGAACCAGCCCCATCTGTACAACCTAAAGAAGCTGTAGTTGAACTTGCGCCCTTAGAGTTTAATTTCGGTGAAATCAAGACTAAACCAACAGAAACCGAACAGCCGCCACAAGCCACTGTCCTTGATCAAGATAGAACTGTTGATTTTTCTCTCCCACTTGAGAGTCAAGAAGAGCGATCTACAGACAAGACAGCTCTTGCTCAGGAGCAAAGTCAAAACCAGTCCGTACCACTTGCGCTGGACTTCAATTTTGGTGAGCTTCATCTGAGTCCTCAAGAGGAAGAGAAACCTGAAAGTGTCAAACCGGTAACTCTTGATTTTGAAACGGTTCCGTCAGCAACCCATGCTCCAGCATCCGGTTTAGATTCCAAACTTGAACCCGTTGAAATTTCGACTGAACCTGCCCTGTCTGAGCCACAAGTTTCATCTGTTCATGCTTCTGAGACATCAGCTGTAGTTTCAACAACTGATATTCACCAGAATGATCCTCTGGTTCAGGCATTTCCCGAATTGGCACAGATCAATGCCATTAATTTGGATATGGAATTGGCGCAGCGCTATGTCGAGTTGGGCGCCTATGAGTCTGCACGTCATCTGCTTAGTCAGAATCAGGACCAGTTCAATCCTGAACAGCAAGAACAGTCAAAAAAAATACTCAATCAAATAGCTTCTTGAGTGTGTTCAATTTAGTATAGGGCAGTCATATGACTGCCTTTTTTTATGATGAAAAAGATTGCTTTACTTTATATGGGAGGAACTTTCGGCTGTGTAGGTGAGCCATTGACGCCCATGCCGGAAACAGAATTTCTCCCTAAACTGCAAAATACTCTTCCTGCCCAGTATCAGGTCGACTGTCTTGCTGCACCCGTAATTAAAGATAGTAGTGCCTGCAGTGCTGCTGACTGGCTTTTGCTTGTACAGTATATACAGCAGCTTAAAGTACGCTACACTTACTTTGTGGTGATCCATGGTACAGATACGTTAAGTTATGCTGCAGCATTGCTGGCACGTTTTTTAGGCCAGTCTTGCCATGTAATATTAACAGGTAGCCAGTATCCGTTGCTTGATATCCAAGGCAATGTCCCCCGGGTATTTACAGATGCTGCCGATAATCTATATTTTGCCTTGGAACAGGTTTCCCGTAAACCGGCCGGAGTCTATCTGGCATTTCACCAGCAGGTTTTTCATGCCCAGTCTGTCATGAAAATGCATACTACCGAGCTGGATGCTTTTAAAGGAATAGAGGCTGGCCAGGATTTCCCTGTTTATAAGGAAGAGATTTCCGTCCAGGATAATATAATTGAACAGGCGAAGAGTTTTAACCTGATCAGCTGGCAACTTCAGCCTCAACCTGTAGAACATCTCATCAAGAATTTGGGCTTATTACAAGATGAACCTCCACACTTTTTAATTCTACAAGGTTTTGGCACAGGAAATCTGGCAGTTAACCAGGCTGTTATCGAATGCTTGCAAGAATTTCAGCATAAGGGCTGCTTACCTGTTCTGGCTACTCAGGTTCCTTTTGGCAGCATGGATCAACGCTATGCAGTCAGTAGCTGGGTTAAACAAGCCAATATTTTAGTCAATAACACATATAGCAATGCAGATCTTTATGCAAAAGCCCTGCAAATCTATTTAAAATATCCATCTTGCGAGCAACGGTATCAGGGCTGGTCTACGCAGCCTTAAAAGAGGAACAGTATGCAACGTTATGCAGTCGGTATAGAGTTTTGCGGCATTCGCTATCGGGGCTGGCAAACTCAGCAGGCCGGTGTCCCGAGTGTGCAAGAAACTCTGGAGCGGGTTTTAAGCAAAATTGCCGATGAAAAAATTATTTTGCATGGTGCCGGGCGTACTGATGCTGGTGTACATGCTACTAATATGGTTGCACACTTTGATACCCATGCTATTCGCACAGAACGCGGCTGGATGATGGGTTCAAACAGCCAGTTACCAAAAGATATTGCACTACAGTGGTTACAACCCATGGGTGAAGATTTTCATGCCCGATTCAAGGCCTGTGCCCGCCGCTATCGTTATGTCATTTACAATGCCCCATATCGGCCTGCCTTACTGCATAAACAGGTGACTCATGTTTATCAGCAGCTTGATATTGAAAAGATGAAGGAAGCTGCAAAAAAGTTTCGTGGTGTACATAACTTTGAAAGCTTTCGTGCTGCTGCCTGCCAGTCTAACCAGCCGATACGTGATGTAACTCACTGCGAGCTGTTCGAGCACGGACGTTATCTGGTCCTGGATATACAGGCCAATGGTTTTCTGCATCATATGGTCAGAAATATTGTAGGTTGTTTGCTAGAAGTCGGACAAGGCATGTATGACATTGACTATATTGATAGTATTTTTGCAGCAGAAGACCGCCGTGCTGCAGGTATGACTGCTCCTGCAGATGGGCTGTATTTTATTCAGGCTTATTATCCCGAGCAGTTTGCATTACCGCAATTACCACTTGGCCCACATTGGCTTAACTTGCCAGAATAGAAAATGCCGGTCTCAGACCGGCATTTTTTTAACGCTGTTTGCGTTTTCGGTACTCTACCGGTGTTTCATTGGTCCAGCGCTTAAAAGCCCGATAAAAGGTACTCGGTTCAGAAAAGCCTGTCAGATATACAATGCGTTCTACACTTTCACTGGTATTGGCAAGAAGCTTTTTTGCCAGTCGGCAACGGTAATCAGAGAGTATTTGCTGAAAACTGGTATTAGCTTCACTCAGTTGGGTGCGTAGGCGTCGAGGCGTGATATTCAACTGGGCAGCTACAGTTTCCAAGGTTGTTTCACCACTTTCCAGCGTAGAACCGATCGCACGCCGTACTTCTCCGACCAGGTCATAACGTGCCAGTTCCTGCAATTTTTCCAGTGCCAGCTGTTCATGTAGCTGTAATAATTCCGGCTCGGCCTGCCATAAGGGATAATCTAGAATAGAGGGGCCAAAATACAGGCGGGTTTCTTTCTGGCCGAGACTGACCGGACAACCGTAGACCCTCAGGTATTCATCTGGCGATGCGCCTTCACTAAAATTAAAATCAATGAAGATCGGGGTGAAATTCCCCTCGGTAATAAATTTGAAGAAGCGTAGCACGCCTGACATCGCACACTCAGAAAAATGGCGGTTAACCAGATTATCAGGAGAAGCTACTGATCCGTTTGTTAAATAGCAGCTGTCTTCTTCTATGATAAGTTTGGCATGAAAAGCATCACTGATCAGGCGTTGATAAGCCAAAGCACGTTTCAGGCCTTCGCCAAAATTATCACTACTAATAAAGAGATGTTCAATTACCTGACCCCGATATAACGGCAGATGTTCACCTAGATGTAACCCGATATCAGCGTCTTTGCTGACTTCTTCAGCTGCTGTCCAGAAAGCATGTTGTGCACTTAAAGGTGTACGTGCATTGATTTCAACCTGATTCAGTGCAACGCCTGCTTTTGTTAATATTTCTTCGGTTGGTAATCCCGCACGACGAATCGCTTGATAGCCAAATCGCAACACAACCGATGCATCAGTTAGCTGACCCACGCAATACCCTTCCTTGTATGTTATTCATTTATACTTAAAACATTAATTTTAGATTAACTGTGATTGGCCGAACTGACAACTCTATTCAGGTATTTTTTGTTGAAAATATTTATGAAATGACTTCGCTTAATTTACTAGCAGCTGGAACCTCGACAGGCCTGATGTGTCTTGTGTTTGACACAAAAATTGGCTATAATTTGCGCCTTTCCAATTTGATCATCAGGTAGGCTATGGCCAATAAAGAGGAACTCATTGAGTTCGAAGGCGTTGTCACCGAAACGCTTCCTAATACTATGTTCCGTGTCCGTTTAGAGAATGGTCATGAAGTGATTGCACATATTTCTGGCAAAATGCGCAAGCACTATATTCGTATTTTGACTGGCGACAGCGTTAAAGTTGAAATGACGCCTTATGACTTAACTAAAGGCCGTATTACTTATCGTGCCCGCTAAGTCTGAGTAAATATAAAAAGCCACCTCTATTTCGTGGCTTTTTTTATACCTGTTTTTATATTTTATAAATTATCTATCCGAATTTCTTTATAGATTCCTGTAATTGATCCCGCCTTTTATCGTGTTTTACTGTTCTATAACGCTTTATGGTTTTTAAAAATCTTAAGCTTGATACTGTTTTCTGATTTATAGGTTAGATCATGAACAGTTTAAAACTTGTTTTCCTAGGTCTGGGCTTTACCGGTTTATTGACTGCCTGCACTACAACCTATCAGGCACAGCCAAATCTCGATACTTATCTGGAACAGTTTATTGGGCAATCTGCTGAACAAATTAAAGCCAAGATTAATCTGCCAGCTTTAGGCTATGAGCTTAAAGGTTCACCAGTGCAGACTGCAAACCAGCTCAGCTATACGATTTTGCGACCCCTTGCTGTACCTATTCCGTCTGGCCTGCAATCTGTAGGCACAGGTGGAGCTGTCATTGCCCCCCCTACCAGTTTAGGTGCCAACTCTTATGAAATTGATATGTATTGTCAGATCAGTTTTATTCTTCAAAATAATATTGCCAAAGATGTGCAATATCGTGGCCGTTCCTGTTAGCTCATCCTATAACTAAAATGAAAAACGCAGCTTAAGCTGCGTTCTTTATTTCTTTTTTAAATTAGCCGAGTGCCTGCACTACTGCCTGGCCCATTTCAGCAGTTCCGATTTTTTGCATGCCTTGTGACATGATGTCTGCAGTACGCAAGCCTTGGTCTAATACCTGGCCTACTGCATCTTCAATCGCTTGAGCTGCAGTTTCTTCACGGAAAGTATAGCGCAGCATCATGGCAACCGACAAAATAGTGGCTAGCGGATTGGCAATATTCTGGCCGGCAATATCAGGTGCTGAACCATGACAAGGTTCATACATACCTTTACCATGTTCATCCAGTGAGGCAGATGGCAGCATTCCAATCGAACCGGTCAGCATTGCAGCTTCATCAGAGAGAATATCCCCAAACAGGTTACCGGTTACGATGACATCAAACTGTTTTGGCGCACGTACCAGCTGCATGGCTGCATTGTCGACATACATATGTGATAATTGGACCTCTGGATACTGCTCCGCCTGAAATGCAGTTATTGTCTGCTTCCAGAGTTCAGTGACTTCAAGTACATTGGCTTTATCAACCGAGCAGACTTTTCCACCACGCAGTCCAGCAATCTCAAAAGCGACTTTAGCTATTCGCTTGATCTCAGATTCGCTGTATACATCGGTGTTATAACCCTGCTTTTCACCATTTTCCAGTTCCCGGATTCCGCGTGGCTGGCCAAAATAGATTCCACCCGTTAACTCACGTACGATCAGGATATCCAGTCCAGCTACAATTTCAGGCTTTAAACTTGAAGCATCTGCCAGCTGGGGATATAAAATTGCCGGACGCAGATTAGCAAACAGATTCAACTCGCTACGGATTTTAAGAAGACCACGCTCAGGACGGATTGAACGTTCAATCGTATCCCATTTAGGTCCACCTACAGCCCCAAGCAGAATCGCATCTGCCTTTTTTGCCTGCTGACTGGTAACTTCAGGGTAGGGTTCACCATGTGCATCAATTGCGGCCCCGCCCAACAGTCCCTGTTCCCAGCTCAAGTCCAAACTAAATTTTTCATTCACACGGTGAAGGACCTGTTCTGCTGCTGCAATAATTTCAGGTCCGATGCCGTCGCCAGCTAAAATGAGGATGTGTTTGGACATATGCATTTCCATAATTTTAAAACCAGCGTATATCTACAGCTGATGAGCGATTAAAGTTTCTTTTCCACAAACTCGCCCAAACCCGTCAATACATTATAAGGACGGCAGAACCGGCGAATCGTGCGTTTTTCCTGTTGCAGATCGACACAGAGCGGATCAGGTGCTGAAACATTTAGCAAGCTTCCGGTTCTGCTTGAACGATCACGAAACATGTGAAAGGTGTAGCGCTGATTAGCCTTGAACTGATGAATAACATGCAGTTTTTCAGCCCGATCCTGCGATATAGGATAAAAACGGATTACCACTTCATACTGTTTGGCTGGAACTGACAGGTACAACGGATTCGGCTGGCTGAGGGAACTGCCCTGCAAACGTACAATTCCTTCACGGATTGCTTCCGAATTTACCCGATGTGTTAAGGGATCAACGATTTGAATATCATTAATCCGCTCAAATTCACAGTTTTCTGTTCCTGAACAGTAAATCAGCGCATTCGTCTGAGATTCTGGTTTTTCCGCATATTTAATACGGACAGTGTCTACCGCGTTCTGAGTACTTTGACATGCACTAAGTAACACGCCACATAAACTGATAATAACACTATGGCCGAATATCCTGTTCATCGTCCGAGCCCAACCTCATATATAGAGAAACTATAAATATTTTTATAGTCAAACATGTTAGCAAGACTTGGGCTCCTGCGCTACGCCTAAATGTCGAGCTTAACCTTGAATATTATTGAAAACCCATGGACGCGTCTTTTGGATTTTCGCTTCATATTCACGGATTAAATCTGCATCCTGTAAGGTCAGACCGATATCATCAAAACCGTTTAACAGACAATGCTTGCGAAACGGGTCAACCTCAAAACTGAAGCTTTGACCATCAGGTGTACGCACCTGCTGAGCGGCCAAGTCTACTGTGAGCTGATAGCCTTCATGGGTATTTACTTCCTGAAATAACTGATCGACCACTGACTCGGGTAAAATGACCGGCAGCATGCCATTTTTAAAACAGTTATTAAAGAAAATATCAGCAAAGCTTGGCGCAATAACGGTACGGAAGCCGTATTCATTTAGCGCCCAGGGTGCGTGCTCACGGCTGGAGCCACAACCAAAGTTCTGACGTGCCAACAAAATATTGGCATCCTGATAACGTGGCTGGTTCAAGACAAAATCCGGATTGATCGGACGGACTGAATTATCCTGACCCGGATAGCCTTCATCCAGATAACGTAATTCATCAAACAGGTTATCGCCAAAACCGGTCCGTTTGATGGACTTTAAAAACTGCTTTGGAATGATCAGATCAGTATCGACATTCGCACGATCTAATGGCGCAACGATTCCCTGTTCAACAGTATATGCTTTCATGGTGTGCTCCTTAGAAAGAACGAACATCAACAAAATGACCGGCAATTGCCGCAGCAGCTGCCATCGCTGGACTTACCAGATGAGTACGTCCACCATTGCCCTGACGGCCTTCAAAGTTACGGTTAGAAGTAGAAGCACAGTGTTCGCCTGGCTGTAACTTGTCTGCATTCATAGCCAAGCACATGGAACAGCCCGGTTCACGCCATTCGAAACCTGCTTCAATAAAGATTCTATCAAGACCTTCGGCCTCAGCCTGCTGTTTTACCAAACCGGAACCCGGCACCACCATCGCCTGTTTGATACTTGATGCCACCTGTCGGCCTTTAATGACTTCTGCCGCTGCACGGATATCTTCAATACGGGAGTTAGTACATGAACCAATAAAAACACGGTCCAGCTGGATTTCAGCCAAAGACTGTCCGCCATTTAAGCCCATATACTGGTAAGCACGGGTCCAGTCATTGCGTTGTACATCATCTTTAGCCTGTTCTAACGTAGGTACAGCCTGCGATACAGGAATAACCATTTCAGGTGAAGTACCCCATGAGACCTGTGGTTCGATCTCTTCACCCTGCAATACAACTACCGTATCAAATATTGCATCACTATCCGAATGCAGGGTATTCCAGTAAGCCACAGCCTGATCCCACTCTGTACCTTCCGGGGCATAATTACGGCCTTTGACGTATTCAATGGTTTTTTCATCGACTGCGACCATACCTACACGTGCACCAGCCTCAATTGCCATATTGCACACGGTCATGCGGCCTTCTATCGACATGTCACGGAAAACCTGACCACCAAATTCAATGGCATAGCCTGTGCCACCTGCGGTACCAATCTTGCCAATAATTGCCAGGACTACATCTTTTGGCGTGACACCCTGACCAAGCTGGCCATCGACACGAACCAGCATATTTTTCATTTTTTTCTGGACCAGACACTGGGTTGCCAGCACATGTTCAACTTCTGATGTACCAATCCCGTGAGCCAGACAGCCAAATGCTCCATGAGTTGCAGTATGTGAGTCGCCACAGACTACTGTCATACCTGGTAAGGTTAGGCCCTGCTCCGGCCCAACCACATGTACAATTCCCTGACGGATATCATTAATACCAAATTCTACAATATTAAATGTCTTGCAGTTGTCATCTAGGGTTTGCACCTGAATTCGTGAGGTTTCATCTGCGATACCGGCAATGCCCTGTGCCCGCTCTGCCTTGGAGGTAGGTACATTATGGTCAGGTGTTGCAACATTGGCACTTAAGCGCCAAGGTTGACGGCCTGCTAGCTGTAATCCCTCAAAAGCCTGCGGAGATGTCACTTCATGCAATAAATGACGGTCGATATAGAGTAGACATGAACCATCATCCCGCTGGGAAACCAAGTGATCATCCCATAATTTGTCATATAATGTTTTTGCTGCTGATTGATTGCCTGCCATGTCGACGTGCTCCAAGGACTGGGTATTTCCTAAATTATTTTAAATTATAATCGCTATTTTACATAAATCTAATTTATCATTTTTATTAATTATTAAACTTTTTGGAATTAAAAAATTTTATTCATTAGAAATAATTTAAAATCGGATTTGCTTTATTATTTCTTAAATTTTATAAATAATACTGAATATATAAAAAATCCTTATAGGATAGAGTATCCACATGAATCTTGCCGCCTTCGAAGCTTTTGTCAAGGTAATGGAAACCGGTTCCATTTCCCAAGCTGCCGAGCAACTATTTATCACCCAGCCTGCGGTGACCAAACGTATCCACAGTCTGGAGGATTACTTCGGAGTTAAACTTTTTGAATCTGCGGGACGAGGTGTACAGGCGACTCATGCGGCCCACTCTCTCTTACCTAAAGTCAAAAACTGGTTAAATGAGTTAGGTGATATCCACCATACTTTGAGTCATGAACAAAGTCAGGTGCAGGGACGCCTAAAAATTGGCACCAGTCATCACATCGGACTGCATCACTTACCCCATCATTTGAAAAAATATGTACAACAATTTCCAGATGTGACGCTGGATGTACATTTTGTTGACTCTGAACAGGCACACGAACAGGTGCTCGCGGGCGATCTGGAACTGGCATTTTTAACCTTGCCGCCACAGGGAGATAGCCGTCTGAATTACAGTACCATCTGGAATGATCCTTTGGTTTTTGTAGCCGCGCCTTTTCACCCACTCGCCCAGCGCAGTAACTTAAAGCTGGAAGACCTGATCGCCTATCCGAGCCTGTTACCTTCAATTCAGACCTATACCAGCCAGATTACGCTTGCGGAATTTGAAAAGAAGGGGTTAAAACCCAAAATTACAATGAGCAATAATCCATTAGAATCAATCCGCATGCTGGTTTCAATCGGTCTAGGTTGGTCCGTCCTGCCACAAAACCTGATTAATCAGGATTTACAATGCCTGGATATTCCGCTGGAAATGAGCCGTAAACTGGGTCTGGTATGGCACCCGGGGCGCAGCCAGTCCAGAGCCATGCTGGAACTGATCGACATGATGAATACAGAAATAAAAATATAGCACCTCGAGGTGCTATATTTTAAACCGGATATACAGCTTAGATTGACCAGTCCTGAATTTCCCATCCCTGCGCCTCGGCCAAGGCCTGCAAGCGCTCATCCGGATTGACTGCAATAGCATGGCTTGCATATTCGAGCAAAAACCGGTCATTAATTGAGTCCGAATAAGCCCACGATTCGGTTACTGTACGGCCATTTAACCATTGTTCCAGACGCGCCAGCTTACCCTTCTGGTAACATGCTATTCCAGTTACCTTGCCAGTATACCGATGATCAATTAGTTCTGCATTGGTGGCAATGATCTCGGTAATACCGAATTCACGGAAAATAGGCGCAGTAATGAAATCTGAAGTTGCGGTAATCCCGACAATTTCATGACCCAATGCCTGATGTTTTTTGACAGTTTCAAACCCTTGAGGCCGCATTTGCGCACGAATAACTTTTTGCATAAATCGTTCATGCAATTCGGTCAGGTAAGGTAAATCATGTTTGGTCAAAAACTCAAAAACAAATTCATTGTAAGCAATCGGGTCCAGCTGACCAGCTTTATAGTCTTCATAGAAGCTGTCATTGATCTGACGGTGACGTACCGGATCGACCAATCCCTCATTGACCAGAAATTCTCCCCAAGAATGGTCAGAATCGGTGTTAAGGAGCGTATGGTCCAGATCAAATAAAGCCAATTTCATAAAAATTCTCGTTAAAACTGAAATTTAAAGCAAAAAAATGTAAATCTATCTCCGCTAGTCGATAGAAATTCGTTAAGATCATAGCAATTTTTAACATTTTACTTTGATCTTTTTTCGAGCTGGATGCAGTTATTTATCATCCCCGATTTCAAAGTTAAGCCAATAGATAAATTTAGGTAGCCAAATGATCGACTCAGAAGGTTTCCGACCGAATGTCGGGATCATTTTGGCAAACGATGATGGACAGGTGTTATGGGCAAAACGCATTGGACACAATGCATGGCAATTTCCACAAGGAGGGATCCAGTTTGGAGAAACCCCTGAGCAGGCACTTTATCGTGAACTGAGAGAAGAAGTCGGCTTATTGCCTGAACACGTTGAAATTATTGCGCAGACTAAAGGCTGGCTGCGTTATCGTTTGCCACACCGGTACATCCGCTCCGATTCAGAGCCTGTATGTATCGGACAAAAGCAGAAGTGGTTTTTATTAAAACTAGTGGCCTCTTCCGAGCATATCCAGCTGGACCTGTCCAATCCGCCAGAATTCGACCAGTGGCAATGGGTCAGTTACTGGTATCCACTCGGACAGGTGGTAAACTTTAAACGGGATGTTTACCGTAGGGCCATGATGGAATTGTGTATGCAGTTACCACAGCAGCCATCCTGAAAATTCAGCATTTTCGCGAATGATTTTTGTCAGGGCTGCTGTTATAAAGAGTAAATAGATTTAAAAATATTTGGAGCATTCATCCATGTCAAACATGCAGCTGGACACCCTAAGACGTATTGTGCAGGAAATCAATGCGTCGGTCAGTCTGCATGAGTCCTTGGAAATTATGGTGAACCGGGTAGCCGAGGCCATGAATGTGGATGTGTGTTCGGTTTATCTATTAGATGAACGCAATCAGCGTTATCTGCTTATGGCTTCAAAAGGTTTAAAACCGGAATCTGTCGGGAATGTCTCGTTACAGGTAGGTGAAGGCCTGGTTGGACTGGTCGGTCAACGTGAGGAAATCGTTAACCTCGACAATGCCCCTAAACATGAACGATTTTTGTATTTGCCAGAAACCGGTGAGGAAATCTACAACTCCTTTTTAGGAGTGCCGGTCATGTATCGCCGTAAGGTGATGGGTGTGCTGGTTGTACAAAACCGGGAATCACAGGATTTCAGTGAAGCGGCTGAGTCTTTTCTAGTCACGCTGTGTGCACAGCTCTCCGGCGTTATTGCTCATGCCCATGCTGTAGGCAATATTGATGTCTTTCGAAAATTCAATAACTCTACCACTTATAAAACCTTTCAAGGCGTTTCAGGTGCAGGTGGAATCGCCTTAGGCCGTGCAATCATTTTATATCCTCCGGCTGATTTGGCTGCCGTGCCTGACCGTGAAGCAGAAGATATTAGCGATGAGCTGAATTTACTTGATCAGGCGGTACAGTCAGTGCGTACTGAAATCAAGGCACTGGATGAGAAAATGCAGGATTCCCTGATTTCTGATGAACGGGCGCTGTTTAGTGTCTTTTTACGGATGCTGGATGAAAATGCTCTGCCGGCCGAGATTAAAGAGTTGATTCGTAATGGCAGCTGGGCACAGGGTGCTGTCCGCCGGGTAATTGATAAACATATTAATCTGTTTTCCCTGATGGAAGATGATTATCTGCGTGAACGCGTGGCAGACTTAAAAGATTTAGGCCGACGTATTCTGGCTTATTTGCAGGAGGCTGAGTCTGGTCACCGTGAACTAAGTGCTGACAGTATTTTAATTGGTGAAGAAATCAGTACGGCGGCACTGGTAGAGCTACCTGTCGATAAAATTGCTGCGATTGTCACCTCTGAAGGCGCAACCAACTCACATATGGTGATTGTAGCGCGGGCATTAGGTATTCCGACTGTTGTCGGTGTAACCGAATTACCCGTTAATACGCTTGATGATGTCGAGATGATTGTAGATGCCTATCAAGGTCGGGTTTTTATTAATCCGCCACGGCGCCTGCGTCAGCGCTATAAAGATGTGCAAAAAGAAGAAGAGCAGATCGCCAAGGATTTAAAACAGTATGAAACCCGCGATGCGATCACGCCAGACGGACATGTGGTTCCGCTTTACGTCAATACTGGTTTAATGATTGATGTGGTCCGTGGTGTTCAACGCGGCGCCAAAGGTGTAGGCCTGTACCGCTCTGAAATCCCCTTTATGCTGCGTGACCGATTTCCGGGTGAAGAAGAACAGCGTGCAATTTACCGCCAGCAGCTGAGCCACTTTGCCAATAAACCGGTAGTAATGCGTACGCTTGACATTGGTGCAGATAAAGATCTGCCATATTTTTCAATTGAAGAAGAAAATTCGGCGCTCGGCTGGCGTGGTCTGCGTTTTACACTAGATCATCCGGAAATTTTTTCCTCACAGATTCGTGCCATGCTCAAAGCCAGCATTGGGCTCAACAACCTGCATATTTTGCTGCCTATGGTAACCAGTGTCAGTGAAGTAGAAGAAGTGCTTTATCTGCTAGAACGGGACTGGGTCGCGGTTCAGGAAGAAGAGCAGGTCAAGATCACTAAACCAAAAATCGGAATCATGGTGGAAGTACCGAGTGTACTGTTACAGATTGATGAATTCGCCGATCTGGTAGATTTCTTTTCAGTGGGTTCGAATGACCTGACTCAATATTTGCTGGCAGTTGACCGTAATAATCCTCGGGTTGCCAATGTCTATTCACATTTTCATCCTTCAGTACTGCGAGCCCTCTACCGCCTGGTGGGAGAATGCCGGAAATATAACAAACCTATCAGTATTTGTGGAGAAATGGCAGGCGATCCACTTTCGGCAGTACTGTTAATGGCAATGGGCTTTAATACTCTTTCCATGAGTTCAAGTAATATTTTACGGGTACGAAAAGCAATCTGTCATACACCGTTTAGTGATGCTGAACAGTTACTGGAAGAAGTACTGAGAATGAATAATCCGCTGGTTGTAAAAAGCTGGCTTGAGCATTACTTTAAAACGCATGGCCTGACTGATATGGTAAAATCTAGCCGTCTGGTGGTATAAATGTCAGCTTAACTTAAGCTGCAAAGCTGAAACAGGAAGGGCGATAATCATCAGAATATCGCCCTTGCTTATGTTTGCTATAACCGCGTTTTGCATTTTTTTTGCGGTCTGTAAATACATGACTGCGGTTGACTTCATGCATATGTTTAGCAATAAAGTTATGAATCATAACTTCTGGCTGCTTCTTGCTTTTTGCCATAGTGTTTACCTATTAGGTCAGATTAATTCAGAGTATTATTTTTACACAGAGCCTGTGCCAGCAGATTATCGCCTATTTTACTCTGCTGGCAAGAGATATTGATGGGGGCAGTATATATTTTTTAAAGTCACACTACTCTCTCATCAAGATGCTTTTTTATACCCTTAAAATTATAGAAACTTTAAGCAGGAAATGCTCGTTCCAGTACACGCTGCATATCAACTAAATGGAGATCGATCAGTCCGGTAACCCGACCATGAAATACCGTATAGCGAGTCTGGATAAAGGCATTTGCTACAAAATCTGGAGCATATTTTTTCAATAGTACTGCTTGTGCCAGAATGACCAGGCGACTCACTAAAGTCCGTGCCATAAATTGTAGCTGATCTGGACTTTGTGCGAAAAGCTGTAGCAGCTGCTGTAATTCCTGTTGTAACAATGGTTCATCCTGAATAGTTCCGGCAAATGAATGTATTAAAATCTCTATAGATTCGCGGTCACGCTGTACCGCACGTAATACATCCAGGCACATTACATTGCCTGAACCCTCCCAGATTGAATTTACTGGTGCTTCCCTGAAAATACGTGACATGATTCCGGTTTCGACGTAGCCATTGCCTCCAAAAACCTCCATTGCTTCGCCACTCAGTTCCACCACTCTTTTACAGATCCAGAATTTTGCAGCTGGCGTCATCAGACGTTGCCAGGCTTTAGACAGCGGATCATCTTTCTGGTAGCAGCAAGCCAGATGCATAGCTAACTGTACTGCTGCTTCAGATTCCAATGCCAGATCGGTCAGTACTGATTGCATGAGAGGCTGTGCTGCCAGAGGTTTACCAAAAGCCTGACGCTGCCGGGTATAGGTTAGACACTGAACCAGCGCCTGACGCAACATGGCACTACTGCCTACTACACAGGTCAGCCGGGTATATGCGGCCATTTCAATGATAGTCGGAATGCCTCTGCCCGCCTCACCCAGCATGATTCCCCAAGCCTCCTGAAATTCGACTTCACTACTGGAATTACTGCGGTTACCCACCTTATCTTTTAAGCGCTGCACATGAATACTGTTTTTGCGGCCATCCTCCAGCCAGCGCGGCACAAAGAAACAGGCCAAACCATCTTGTTCGGTATTGGCGACCACCAGATGTGCATCACACATCGGCGCTGAAAAAAACCATTTATGACCGGTAATCAGATAACCCTGCCCACGTCCGTGCTGTCCGACTGGTACTGCTTTGGTCTGGTTGGCACGCACATCGGAACCACCTTGTTTTTCAGTCATGCCCATGCCTAACCAGATTGATTTTTTCTGGCTTATGGGCAGGTCGCGCGCATCATAATGCTGCGACAGTAATTTATCACCCAGCTGTTGCCATAGCGCCGGTTCACGCTGTAGCAAGGGAATACTGCCAAGCGTCATGGCAGTTGGACACAGACTACCGCATTCGATCTGCCCATTTAAATAAAAACGTGCTGCCCAGTTCAGCCAGCCTTGTGCATCATCTGGTTTACTAAAAGGATAGGCATGGACTTCATAGCTGCGGTTGAGTGCCATCCACTGATGCCAAGCCGGATGAAACTCAATTACATCACAGCGCCGGCCACGTGCATCAAACGCCTTAAGCTCCGGTGTATAGCGGTTAGCCTGTTCGGCATACTGAGAATATTCGGCAGAACCGGCTATCGTACCTAACTGGCTTAGCCTGGCCTGATCTTGACTTTGATGGCGTTGCAATATTTCCTGTAATATCGGATCGGTATCAAACAGGTTATAGTCTTGAAGTTCATCAAACTGATTCTGGATTTGATGAGTCGCCCATGTATTCATTCTTCTTTCCATATAGTCATTCTTATCTTTCTTCAGTATAAAAGAATCAGCTCTATATAGTGTTCGGTTTCTCCTATATGAAAACACCAGCCTTTAAAGCTCGCCGCAAACCGCAACAGTCACGTGCGCGCATGACTCAGGCCGCCTTACTGGAAAGCTTTGTTCGGCTTTTAGATACTCAAGATTACCCTGATATCACTATTCGGGATATTACCGAGCTGGCAGGTGTCGGCTTGGGTACTTTTTATGAATACTTTGGTGATAAAGATGAACTGGCCGCACTTTGCATCCATCAGTACATTAAACAGCAGGCCAAAGCCCTAGAACAGTATGCCAATACCTTAGAAGCTTCTTTAGAATTAGCGTTATATATTGAAACACTGGTTAATTTCCAGATTCAGAGTATTCGGCAAGAACAGCACATTTGGGCCACTTTATTTTTACTTGAACGTCAGATTTCCAGTTTGTCTGCCTATCAAAAACACTATCGCTTACATGTAGAAAGCTGGTGTAAGGTTCTTGTGCACCTCTGCAATTGTCCTAGGCAAGAACTCGAAAGTCTTGCCCTCAATCTGCACCGGATTATTTATGGCATGATTTCACAGACCCTGCTTCAGGAGCCGGAATACCAGCACTGGTTTGAACTGAAACAAGATATCCGGCGCGCTATCTCCGGCTTTTTACCCTTAAGCCCTTAAAATCTAATTAATTAATTAAAAATAAAATAATAATCGTTTTTACCTATACAAACCATTAATTTTTATCGTTGGTAAATCAATCAGATAACCTCTAAATTATGCTTAACAGAACAGATATACCGAACGCTTATATAGCTCGTAGTTCAAGGCAGAGCCAATACGCAGTGAACATGCCGGTATATAAGGTTCCTTACCGATACTGGAAACAGTGGCAGCTAGAATACAGTGATTTGATCAGTAGTTCAGTCAAAAGAACTGGTCCTATTTTAGAGCACCACTGCACCAGACATTCAAAGAATGGAGCATAGCATGAGTCAAGACATCAAAAAGTGTCCAGTCAGCCACTTAACTACAGACTTCGGTGCGCCTGTTGTAGACAACCAGAATAGTATGACTGCTGGCCCACGCGGTCCGCTTTTAGCCCAAGATATGTGGCTCAATGAGAAACTTGCCAACTTTGTCCGTGAAGTTATTCCTGAACGCCGTATGCACGCTAAAGGTTCCGGTGCATTTGGAACATTTACTGTTACCCAAGATATTACCCGGTATAGCTGTGCCAGCATTTTCTCTGAAATTGGTAAACAAACTGAAATGTTTGCACGTTTTACCACTGTCGCAGGTGAACGTGGAGCAGCTGATGCTGAACGCGATATTCGTGGCTTTGCCTTGAAGTTTTATACTGAAGAAGGCAACTGGGATATGGTCGGTAACAACACGCCAGTGTTTTTTCTGCGTGACCCGCGTAAATTCCCGGATTTGAATAAAGCTGTTAAACGTGACCCACGCACTAATATGCGTAATGCCACTTATAACTGGGATTTCTGGACCTTGTTGCCTGAGTCATTACATCAGGTCACTATTGTTATGTCAGAACGCGGTATTCCTGCCAGCTACCGACATATGCATGGGTTTGGCAGCCATACCTATAGCTTTATTAATGCCAGCAGTGAACGGTTTTGGGTGAAGTTTCACTTCCGTACCCAGCAGGGTATTAAAAATCTGACAGATGCTGAAGCAGAAGTACTGATCGGAAAAGATCGTGAAAGCCACCAGCGTGACCTGTATGAGGCCATTGAACGGGGTGAATACCCGAAATGGACCATGTATGTCCAGGTCATGCCAGAAGCAGATGCCGAGAAAGTACCATATCATCCTTTTGACCTGACAAAAATCTGGCCACATGCCGATTATCCACTGATTGAAGTCGGTGAATTTGAACTGAACCGTAATCCGGAAAATTTCTTTCTGGATGTAGAACAGTCAGCTTTTGCGCCAAGTAATCTGGTTCCGGGAATTAGTGTATCACCTGACCGTATGCTGCAGGCACGCCTATTTAATTATGCCGATGCCCAACGTTACCGTCTGGGGGTAAATTATCAGCAGATCCCGGTGAATAAACCACGCTGTCCGGTACATTCTAATCACCGTGATGGACAGGGCCGGATTGATGCCAACTATGGCAGCCTGCCACATTATGAGCCAAACAGCTTCAGTCAATGGCAGGAACAGCCGCAGTATAAAGAGCCGCCATTAAAGATTACAGGTGATGCAGCATACTGGGATTATCGTCAGGATGATGCAGACTATTTCAGTCAGCCACGTGCACTTTTTGCTCTCATGAATACTGAGCAAAAACAGGTTTTATTTGAAAATACGGCACGGGCAATGGGAGATGCGCTGGATTTTGTTAAATACCGCCATATCCGTAACTGTTATGCCTGCGACCCGGCTTATGGTGAAGGTGTTGCTAAAGCACTGGGATTAGAAGTAGCTGATGCCCAGGCTGCACGTGATTCGGACCCGGCCTATGGCCAACCAGGTTTTCTTTAACCTGAAATAAACCCTTTAAAAAGAAACCATCTGGTATGGTTTCTTTTTTTGCTTGTCAGGCATAAGAGCATTAACTCTTTACAAAAAATTCTCACCATGTGCGAGAATATTGCTCTTGAAGAAATCAATTAAAAATAATTTCTGAAAAGACACTGCTAATAAATCCCAGGCATATCTTTATGCATCCACTCTTTACCATTCAGCTCACGTTAGCCTTACTCTGGTTATATCAGGGGCTTGTTCCCAAAATTCTGTTTCAATCTCCTGATGAAATCATAATCTGGCAAAATATGGGCTTTGATCTGGTTCTGGCTAAAATTTTACTGGGTCTGTCCGGGGGCATCGAAATGCTGTTCGGTTTATTCTTCTTGAAATGGCCTAGATCTATTCTCTTGCATAGCTTAAACATCATCGGACTTATAGGACTGCTACTGCTGATTATATGTATAGCACCTTTTCAACTTACAGCTGCGTTTAATCCGGTAGTCATGAATATTGCCATGCTGATGCTTTCTGTAGTGGCAGTTCAGCTTATTGTACAAGAACAGAATAAAGACCTTAAACAATGAGGCGTCTTCCTTCCCGTATGCAATAAAATGGCCCCAACAGTTTGGATGAATTCTGCATGGCTATATTCAGGTCCTGTTCAGGCTGCTCGCGACCTTCATCTGTGAGTTGGAAAGTCCGGTAATGGATTGCCAGTGAACGACGGGGTGCTAGATCCAAATGTGCCTGAAATGCTTCTTGAGGATTCATATGCATATATTGCATCAACTCTCGCGGCTCATATGCGCCGATCGGAAGCAAAGCGATCCGGGGAGCTCCTAGTTCGGCATGAATCTGTTTGAAATGCGGTGAATAACCTGTGTCACCTGCAAAAAAACAGTGACCCGTCTCATGTATGATTGAAAAGCCCCCCCACAAAGCGCGGTTACGATCACGCAAACCACGCCCTGAACCGTGTTGTGCAGGTGTGTACACTATTTGAAACTTATGCAACAACGCAGCCTGCCACCAGTCCATTTCTATTACCTGAAACTTTTTAGGCAGATAAAAACTGTTGCCAAGCCCGGTATAAATTGGCATGGCAAATTTTTTGTGCAGCCAGCGTAGAGTTGCCAAGTCCATATGGTCGTAGTGGTTATGACTCAAGAGTACGGCATGAATTTCCGGTAATTGTTCTAATGCAATACCGGCAGTACAGCTTCGTTTTGGACCTGTACCCTGCTGCGGACTGACATAGTCTGCCCACACCGGATCTGTCAGAAAATTATACGGCCCGATTTGAATCAGTACGGTAGCATGACCAATAAACCAGACCTGCCAGTCGTCCATACTGGCATGTGGCCGGTTCTGTGGACGCGCATGTGCCGGAATTTCTGCCTGTGTATTTTCCTCTTCCCATGGCAAAGGTTTACGGCTATATAACCACTTGATCAGATCACGGCGCCGATAACCGGCCGGATGAGCCACATAATTAAAGAACTCTTCTCCATTGTAATGGTCAGAAGGGCTGAAACTAAAGTCAGGTTTTCTCAAGGTATGTGACCAGCAGGATTCCGTCTTTAGACGGTAAGAGTAAGGAGCTTGCTTATTCATGAATAAAAATCTTTATATAAAACGGCAAATCTGTAGGTGCAAATACTGATATCTGGCCGTGATTATGCTGTGTCATCGAGGCGACCTTTCATACGTTCCATCCAGACCTTCTGGGTTTGGGGTTTTACAAAAAGTGCCACCACTTCCGGATGCACTTTTTTTGTATTGGCCTCAATCCGGTTTACACAGGCTTCAATCTGGTCTGAAGTCAGGTTATCTTTAAACTCAAGACTTAAGGCAGCCAGCACCTGATGTGCACCCAACTGTTCAGTAATCAGACCATTTGCCGAGAGTACCGCCGGGTCCTGCTGTGCAATACTCAGAACATTTTGCCGCAGTAAGGGATCTGCAGTTTCTCCCAGCAGCAATCCCTTGGTTTCCCGGCCCAGCAATAGGGCTGCCACAGCCAGAATCACACCAATGAGAATTGAAGCAATACCATCAAGTACTGGCATATTCAAAGTATGGGAAAAATACACACCGAGCAATGCAATTACCAAACCAAGCAGTGCAGCTGTATCTTCAAACAGAACTGTAAATGTAGTCGGATCTTTACTACGCCGGAATGCCTGAAAGTATCCAAGTTTACCCTTGCTTTTGCGAAAGCTTTTTAAAGCGATAAACCATGAAGTACCTTCTACAACAATAGCAATTCCAAGTACAACATAGTTAATCACCGGTGAAACGATTTCTTCAGGATGACGAATATGCTGAATCCCCTGATAGATCGAAACTACCGAACCTAATGCAAATACCATCAGGGCCACAATAAAAGCCCAGAAATACAGTTCTCGTCCATAACCAAAAGGATGACGCATATTGGCTGGCTGCTGGGATTTTTTCAGTCCATAGAGCAGCAAGATTTCATTGAGGGTATCAACAACTGAATGGATTGCCTCACTGAGCATAGCCGAACTGTTCGTCAGATAAGCTGCCACGAACTTGACCATTGCAATGATCAGGTTCCCGATCAGGGCTGCATAAACAACGACTTTATTGGATTCAGACATGGAAAATGACCTAATTTTATTTTTATCAGACCGGCTGATTCAATTTTCTAATGGACTTTCCTGATCTTAGCCAAACTTGGGCCTGACTTTTTTTATTTTTTGTTGTTTTCTCTGCTGTTAGTTATTACATCTTCATCAGCTAAAGTTGCAGAGCACGCCCGTGCTTTTATAGAAGCCACTAAACTATAAACATTTAAAGTTTAATGTTTTTTTGCTCTATATTGGCTGTGCCAGTCCTTCCAGAAGTACAGAACAATACCAAACATTACAACACTTACCCCAGCAAATGCATGTGAACCAATTTGTTCATTATTCAGTGTGGCGCCTAGTATAAGCGCCAATACCGGGGTAATCACATTACTTAAAGATACTGTAGAAGCATTTAAGCGCTTGATCAGCCAGAAATAACACAGCATCGCCACAATAGAGGACATAACCATGGTAAATAAGAAGCCGATTATGGTTTTAGTACCCGGTATAGCAGTCGGTATATGTTCATAAATAAAAGGAACCAGCAGTAGTGAAGCCAGTGCTGATACTAAAAGCGAGCCTGTTGCTTGAGACATAGGGGCCAAAGGCGCATTAATCTGTTTAACCCAGAAAATCGAGCTGATATAGGACACCATACTGATAAACATCAGTACAACGCCAATTGGATTTACCTGAGTTTCTGCCTGATCTGCAAAAACGAAACTTAACCCTGCAACTGCTATCGCCATGCCCAGCCATTGTAGTGCCACCAATTTTTGAGTTTTCAAGATGACATGACCAATCAGCCCGGCAACCAGTGGCGAAAAACCAAAAATTAAAGCCATTAACCCCGAAGTAAGATAATTAGCTGCTAAATAGATAAATAACTGTGCACCAATCAGGTTCAGGCTACCGGCCAGATAACTCTTCATGGCCATCTGATCAAAAGGTAATGGAGCACGCATCAGTTTTAGAATCAGGAATGCCAGTATTGAAGCGCCAAAATAGCGAATAATGAGTACCCACATCGGGTGAACTTCTTCTACACTCCAGACAATGGCCAGTGGCGTGGTTGCCCAGATCAATACCAGTAGTGCATAAACAGATGAAGTAAACAGTAACGATGCAGATGGAGTGCCTGAAGCAGTTGAACTCATAAAATCGCTCATTCTTTAAAATTGAGTTTTTACCAATAAAAAACAGACCTATAGTGGGTCCATACTATAGGTCTGTTCAATAGAAAGCCGTTTTATTTAGGCAATTTTACGTAGCTCTTGGGCAAGGTCCAAGTGTGTATCTGCATGAAAAGCGATACCTTTGCTAATCATTTTTTTCAGATGGCGCATATCTTTAGCGGCATTGACCGTAATACCAGCCACAATAATTCCATTACTGACTCCGTACAGAATAAAAGATGAGGCAGACCCCTGGCTAATATCCATAGTACCGCGCACATGCCATTCTGCCGCGCTCATGTCACCGACAAACTGGAAATTGATACCGAGCTGATCAGTCCAGAACCAGGCCGGATTTGCTTTAGGATGTTCAATACCCACCACATGGCGTGCAAAGATACCTGCCTGCAGATTGGCATTTTCCCAGGTTTCAACCCGGCTATACTGGCCATCTGCACGAAGCTGGGTAGCAACATCCCCTGCTGCATAAATATCAGGATTAGAAGTCTGGCAGTTCTCATTCACTTTTACAGCAAAATCAACGTCCAGCCCAGCCTCAACTGCCAGACGCGCATTTGGGATAATGCCGATGCCATATATGACTGCATCTGCACGTAGCTCTTCACCATTTTCCAGTTGAATCACCACCTCTTCACCCTGCAGGCTACAGCCTGCAATTCTGGTTTCAAGACGGATATCGATACCGGCCTGACGATGCTGGGTCAGCAAGAACTCACTGAGTAACCGTGGTGAGCAGCGACCCATCACCATAGGGCCCATTTCAATTACAGTTACCTGACAATGTTTAGAGCGCGCTGATGATGCCAGTTCCAGACCAATCACACCGCCACCAATCAGGATAATCCGGCGCTCGGGCTGCAATACGGGCACCAATGCCTGAGAGTCTTCCAGATTACGCAAGGTATAAACATATTTACCTAAAGCATCTAGGTCCGGCAAGCGACGCGGCGCGCCACCGGTAGCCAGTAACAACTTGTCATAGCCAAGTACTTCACCATTTTTCAGGATGAGCTGATGGGTATCGGCATCAATTTTTACTGCGGCATTGCCACGGATGACCTCAACGCCTAGCTCTGCCAGCTTCTGCACTGAAAGAATCTCAACTTTGGTTTCTTCAGGCTTCAAAATTACATCTTTAGATAAAGGCGGGCGTTCATAAGGTAAATGGACTTCATCACCCACCAGTATGATTTTCCCTGTGTATCCATTGGCACGAAGTTCCAGGATAGCGCTCGCACCTGCCTGACCGGCTCCTACAATAACAATAGTTTCAATGCTCATCTGTCTGTTTCCTTAATCTTTCAGTTCAGCAGAAACAATACCGAAACCTGCAATCCACTCACTGATAGCTTCATAGACATGGGTTGTCATCTGGTACTGCCCCAGCTCGGCAAAAGCGGCAAAGGCTGCAATCCAGCAGCGGATTTCCTGACCGCCACGGCCACCCTCACGGCGGATCTCGTCTTCGGTCATAGCCTCTAGCGCGGCAAAGTCCGCTTGGGCAAATTTTTCTAGTAATGCCTGATCCCATTTGGCATTCAGGGGCACTGCCACAGAAGTATCTCCTGCTGCCAGCTTCTGACCGACTGCAATGATTTTGGCCTGGCGTGCCTGACGTGCTTCAGCAGTCGGGTTACGGCCGGCGATCAGAAACTCTTCTACTTCGGGTGGTACTGCGCCCATTTGCGGCGTAGGCGGATCATGAGACAGACCACCTGTACCCAGAATCAGTACACGCTCCGCCTCAAGATCCAGTGACTTGATAAACTGGCCAATTGCCCGACCAAGCGCTACAGTGCGTTTAGGGGTAGGCATCGGAGCGGCTGCTCCGTTTACAAATACAGGAATGGTAGGATAGCGGTCGAGTTGACCATCACATAAAAAATGCAGTGGCTGCGTGACACCATGATCAGCCTGCATACGGTAGGAGTAGGCAACATCGACGCCTTCATTCAGTACACAACGTACCAGACTCAGAGCGGTCTGCTCTGGTACATCAATTTTGCCCGGACCATAGTTCCAGTCTCCCGCTGCACTGGCCCGGATACCTACACAAAAACTTGGCATCAGGTCATAGAAGAAACCATTAAAATGATCAGGGCCAAAAGCAATAATCAGTGTCGGATTATAAGCCTTGACTTGTTCAGACAACTTGGCAAAAACGGTACGAACTTTTTGTTCCTGAGAACCGTCCTGTGGAGAAGCAAACTCCATTAAAGGGCTATGTGAAGCACAAATCAGTTTAACGGGCATAAGACGCTCCTTAACACAAGGCAGCCAACAGGCTGCCATTTAGTCCTTTACTGCATGGAAAGATTTCATTCATCGAAGAAGCCTGCACGTGGCTGACGCAAGCCACGAATTCCCAATCCACACTCGGCATTAATCAGGACGCCAGTCAATGGCCGGTTATTCTGGCGAGAGGCCAGCAGTACGTAAGAACCTGTCATTTCCTCAGGTTCTGGCAAAAAGTTAAGCGGCATACCGCGAGCAATTTTTTCCGGATCACGTGCATCCAGCAGCCCAATATTTTCCTGTCCCAATGACGCCGCACCTTTGATATTGACATTCATACCGGAGGGGGCCACTGCATTGACCCGAACTTTAGGTGCAAGTTCATAAGCCAGTTCTTTCATAATACCCACACCAGCATGCTTGGAAGCGGTATAAACCGGGCCGCCACCTGCTGAATACAGTGCAGAATTAGACAGGGTAAAAACAATCGACCCTTCAGTTTTGACCAGCTCATTCAACGCAGCCTTGACCCCTAGAATAAGTGACTTGGTGTTAATACCCATAATTTCATCAAAGGCTTTATCCAGCTGCTCGCCAGAGGTATTGACGATATCGGCATAGTGATCCCAGATGCCAGCATTACCAATGAAGCAGTCCAGCTTGCCAAATCGCTCTACGGTTGCCTGAACAGCACGGACATTGTCTTCATAGTTGGCCACATCACCAGCGACAGCCACAATCTGGTCACCAAACCGTTCTTTCAGAGCATCTACTTTAGACTGTGAACGTTGTAATACCCCCACATGCGCGCCTTCTTCCAGAAAACGCTCAACTAAAGCCCAGCCCAGACCTGAACCGCCACCAGTGATCAGTGCAACTTCACCTTTTAGCCAACCCATGATTACTCTCCTGCCATCTCTACATATAAAGCACCGTCTTCAATCACCACCGGAAAAGTCTGAATTGGATCGGTAGCCGGCAGACATAGTGCCTGACCGGTTTTCAGACAGAAACGGGCTGAATGCAGAGGACACTCTACCGTCCCGTCATCTTCAAGATAACCTTCTGACATGGAAGCATTACCATGTGAACAACGATCGTTCATGGCGAAAAAATCTCCGCCATTGTTGAATACTGCCAAGGCATCAATACCATTTATGCCGCAGTCTACTTTTAGCGCTTCACCTTCATCGAGCTCATCGACCTGGCAAACAAAAATCTTATTCATTAGAAGAATACACTCAGGTTATGTGACGTATAGGTCGCTTGATCAAGCGTGATCTTGCGGTTGAAAATCTGGAAGCCAAGACCACCTTCAACCTTGCGAATCTTGTCATGACGCTTGCCACAGTAAATCGTCACGTCTTTTTCTTTCTGGGCACGGTACAATACATAAGTAACGTAGACATCGTATTCACCTTCTACGTCAGTTGGCTCAACAATAATATTTGAAACCATGTGGGTAGTACGTGATGGAGGCTCCTCAGCCCAAGCCATACCGGTTTCCAGACGTGCGACCCGGCGTTCCAGCAGATCTTTGGTGTCATTAAAAACCCAAGTGGTTGGCGGTTGTACCGAACGGCGACGGTCACGAGTTTGCGCATTTGCAGTTGTACGCAGCGTATAAGAGATATCATCGGCCAGCATGTCTAGCCAGGCACGGAAATCCCAGTCGTCCAGTGCTTTGGCTTCACGGTATAAAAACTGGCTAATCTGATGATGAAGTTCTAAACTGACCTGACTCATTTCATTAGCTCCTTCTCATATTCGTCAGCGGCTTTCTCGACTTCTTCCCATGTTTCATGAATCAGCAGATCTGCCCAGCGGCGATATAAACCACGTGCTGCAGTTTCAGAGAAAATGTAATTGGTAATCCCCGGAATGCCATCTTCACGAACTTTTTCATTGCCCAGACCCATTTTCATAATGAGTGGATTATTACGGGCCTTATAGCCGCGTAATACTTTCTGGATTTCGATCCAGTTCTCAGAGTCATCCTGCTCAAGAAAACCTGCCGGACCAAATGCACGTGTCGCAGAGCGTTCAAATGCTTCTTTAACTTCCTGAGAGGCTTCAGCATCAGCAATACAGAAAGCCCAGACTTCTGTCTTATTTGGACCACGCGGATGCCACACACGAAGTGTTGCTGTACCATTTAGCCATGACAATGTCGGGAACATATTATTGTGACCCGCCAAACGTAAAGCACGTACTTCACCCAGACGCTCTTTGACCTCTTCATAGGTTTCACGGAAATAATTGGCGACTTCACCATCTACCCATACATTTGCATCTGGCTTTTCCGTAAAGAAGAAGCCTGAACCGTGGCCACGCGAGCCATACTGGATAGCATCTTTCGCAGTTTCCCAAACTGGACGTGCAGTCTGTGCTGCGCCTAATTTCTTAGAAGTTTCATCATCTGGTTTTGCGCCCAGAACCTGAATGGCAGAAGCATGCGAAAACAGTGCATGGTACTGGTCAGAAGCAAACTGTTCTGCTGCAAATTTCCAGTTACATTCAATTTCCCATTTATGTACGCCGCCAATGATTTCTGTACCACCTGGACGACGGTCCAGCACCCCATCCAGATACCAGGCAATATCACCCATGTAGTCCACCAGATCAGGCGTGGTTTCATCCCAACAGCCAAAGATCAAGCCTTTATAAGACTCGACACGGTTGACTTCAATTAAACCCCATTTTTCTTTACAAGCACCTTGTGGAAAAGCACGGTCTTCCAGGGGAATATCTTTTAATGAACCATCTACACCGTAAGACCAGCCATGATACGGACAGGTAAATGCACGGGTATTACCACAATCAGCGAAACTGACACGCATTGAACGATGGCGACACTGGTTTAATAATGCTTTGATTGAGCCGTCTTTTTGACGTACCACAATGATTGGATCTTCACCCATATAAGTGTTGAAAAAATCACCCGCCTTAGGTATCTGGCTTTCATGACAAAGGAATAACCAAGTACGCCCAAATACGCGTTCCAGTTCCAATTCGTACAGATCCGGATCAGTGTAGATAGATGGCGAGATACGTCCATTTTGTGCATCGACCAAAGCATTGATTTCACGCACATCAATTTTGCGACTCATGAAAAGCACTCCTGTGACTGAGCGTCAACCAAAGTTATTAGACTCAACTAGACAGGGATAATGATTTTTTAACCGTTTTTAGTGAAATATTTATTTTGTTTTAATTAATAGATTTTTTAGATTATTAAGAGATAAAATTTCTATAGTAATACTCGGGCATATTGTCAAATAGTATTTATTTTCTAAATAGTAGAATAATCTTCACGAGGTAGTTGTTTATAGATTATACTTTTCGCCAATCATAATAAGACATTTTTTGGATTAGTCTTATGGAATTACGCCACCTTCGCTATTTCATTACAGTTGCAGAAGAACTGAACTTTAGTAAGGCAGCCTTAAAACTGTATACCGCCCAGCCCTCTCTTAGCCAACAGATCAAGGACCTTGAAGAAGATGTTGGCGTCAAGCTGTTACACCGTACCAAACGTAAAGTTGAACTGACTGAAGAAGGCGCTGTTTTTCTGGAACAGGCGCGTTTGACCTTGGCGCAGGCAGATAAAGCCGTAGCAATGGCGCGTCAGGTTTCTAAAGCCAAACAGCAGATGCTCAGAATCGGTTTTGTTCCGGTTGCTGAAATGAAAGTATTCCCTTATGTTCTACCTAACTTAAGGGTTCAGAATCCGGACCTTAAAATCGAACTGCTCAGCCTTAACAACAATGAACAGATGCGGTTAATTAAGAAGGGTGAACTGGACATTACCTTTACCCGGCAGAACTTTCAGAGTGACGAAATTGAAAGCCAGTTTGTTTTGCGTGAGCCCCTGATTTTCATATTACCTAAAGATCACCCGCTCACTAAATATGAGCGTATTCCAGTAAAAGCACTTGATGGCATAGATTTTATAATTCCAGCTGCGGAAGAGTCACTTACCCTGCATAACCTGATTCTCGATTTTGCCAAACAAAATGGTATTGAGTTCAATATCATACAAAAGGCAGATAACATCCTGTTTAATATTAATTCTATCGGTATCGGTCTTGGCTGTACAATTTTGCCGGGTTATATTGCGCCACTAATGATGGAAAATACGGTAATCCGACCGCTCAGTGTAGAGCTGCCTTTTTTAGATTTATATGTCAGCTATCGTAAAGACACGGCTTTAGTTACTGCGCATAAATTTATTGAACTGCTGACCAAGGTGTTTTATCTCGATATTAACCGTAATGATGCCTAATTTTTTTCCTGACTGATGCGTATACATTTCACCCTACTATTTTTTAAAAAAATATTAGGGTCTGTTTTTTAACTACCCAGCCATATTTTTTCAGGTACTAGCTCTCTTTTTTTACTATTTTAGCCTCCTTAGCACGTATCTTAAAAAGCCGAATTTTAGTGCTGTATTTTTCTCACGATAAATTACAACTTAAGTCTAATACCTCAACCAAACTCCATAGTAAATTAAATCTAGCTTAAAGTTATAACAATAACCAATTGAAAAACTGGAGTTATATATGACGATCGGTATTTTTCATTCTTTAATGAGTGGTATTAAAAATCGTCCACAATTTTTTCTGGCTTTTCTGACAGCAGCAGTATTAAGTATCCTGTTATTCTGGTTAACGTCCTGGTCTTGGTCGACCAATTTATTGATTGGCTGGAATACAGCAATATGGCTATTTCTGGCTAATCTGACTTATCGCATGTGGCAGGCAGATCATAGCGACATGCAAGAACAGGCAAAACGCCAAGATGAGAGTAAATGGATTATTCTGCTTTTAGTCATCATGGCTTTAATCATGTGTATGGTCGCCATCGGTGCCCAACTTTCAGACTTGCCTAAAACAGGCTGGCTCAAATTTGGTCATCTTTTACTGGCATTTCTAACGATCATGTCATCTTGGTTATTAATGCATAGTGTATTTGCCCTGCACTATGCCCATGACTTTTATCTTGCCCGCTCCAGGGGCCAGAATGATGGCTTGAATTTTCCGGAAACTGAACGTCCGACCTATCCCGACTTTATTCACTTTAGCTATATTATGGGTACGGCCGCCCAGACAGCTGACATTGAAATCACCAATCGGCGCATGCGCATGTTAAATACCTTACATGCCTTGCTGTCATTCGGTTTTAATACCGTGATTCTAGCTATTTGTATCAACGTTGCTTCAGGCTTACTTGGCGGTTCTTAAATAATTTATCTCATAAAAAGGATGGCTAAAGCCATCCTTTTTAAGTGAAACACTATACCGGTTAAACACCGTGTGCCGTGAGATAATTTTTAACAACGGTATTAAACTCATCAGCTTTTTCAACCTGTGACCAGTGACCGCACTGGCTAAAAATATGTGCGTCCGCATTTGGTACTACATTCAGGATATCCCAAGTCCGTGACACTGGAATCACCGCATCTTGCGTCCCGTGAATCAGCAGTACAGGAACTGTAATATTTTTCATTTTTTCGAAATCAAGCGGGAATTCGAAACGATCACGATCACGTGCGCCCACAACATCCATCAGACGGTCAGATGCATAATCATTTTTTGCAGAAGCAAAACGTACCTTAACCAGCTCATCGGTAATCAGGTCTTTGTTGACTACAAACATTGATAGGGTTTTCTTGATTCCCTCTTCGGTCAGCACCGGATTGGCATGCGCTTTAAGTGCTGCTGTCTGTTTTGCACCGCCTGTGCCCATCGATATGATTCCAAGCACACGTTCCGGATAGTCAAGCGCCAGCTGGAATGCCAGCCAGCCACCAAGTGAATTACCTACCAGCCAGGTCTTTTCAATGCCCAGTGCATCTAGAGTACGGATAGCATGGTCCACCCAGGCACGAATACCATAGGGAGTGCCCGGTGCCACTACAGTCTGTCCATAACCAATCGTATCAATTGCTATACAACGCGCCTGCTCGCCAAGCTGGGGCAGGTTTAACCACCAGTTTGCAGCAGCAGAGACACCTGTTCCTGAACCATGTAAAAACAGAATAGGTGTTCCCTCACCCACCTCATGATAATGGGTCAGCTCACCTTCAGCCGTCTCAATCCACTTATCTTCCAAACCAAAAAATGGGTCCGTTTTATAATCAGGGATTTGTACTGTGCTCATACTTACTCCTCGTACAGCCTTAACCTATTTTTGCTTCATTCATAAAACAGGTCAAAAGATTCAATTTGATGATTTTACCTATTCATATTACATGTTCGGCAAAGACCGACTGATACTTAATAACGATGATAAATAATAAAAAAACGATAATTTAACCTTTTGTTTTTTATAAAATTAATTTTAATATTTATTTAAAGATCCTGTATTTTCATTATAGCGTAAACAAAAAGAGGATGGCCTGTTTCAAGTCATCCTCTAGCAAGTCTCTGTGGCTAAAACTTATAAGTATAGGTTGTCGCTATACGATGTTCTTCCAGATCCATAAATCCTGGAATCTGCTCATAGTTCACATCAATATACATCCATTGCAGTCCTAAGCCCTTCAGCCTGCCTTCCGGTACTGTATAACCTATAATGAGATTATTCTCATCTTCTTTACCCCGGGTCCCGTTGCCATTATCTACATTCCAGCCTTCATAGTGGCGAACTGTTGCAGTTAATCCGGGTACACCAGCTTCTTTGAAATCATAGCTGTATCCTAGACTCCATGATTTTTCATCTTTACGGATAAAACTCGCCACTGACCAGTTGGCCAAGTAGGGTTGTGGGACCCAACCCGACAAGGTTGGAAAAAATGGAGCATTACTACCATGCTCACCAAACATTTGCTGATAACCGGCATCTAATGTATGCGAACCATGAGTCCAGGCAGCTTTTAATGACAGAGCCTGACTATCAATCTGGCCATATAGTGCTTCTCCTGATTCCTGATTGTCAAAATAGCGGACATGGGTCGCCAGCTGGTTGTGCTGGTCTAGTTTTTTGTTATACATGACGCCAATATGATGCTGACGATAGATTTCAGTGACGTCTCCGTAGAAATAACTGAGCCCAAGCTCGGGGCTAAGCTGGTAATCAACCCCAGCTACGATCATGCCATGACTGTCCCCCGCTTTGATCTGGTTTTTTTCTGTATTCAGTTCATTTGGCCACAATTTAAAATCATGCAACTGATTTTCATATCGTGCATTAATACCATCCAGATAACCTAATGTTATCTTGGTTTTATCAAGATCTTTAGATTCAAGCCATATGCCCTGATAAGTGGTCAACAGTTGCCGTGAAGGGTCAAAGTAGACTACTGGCGTCATGGGCAGGATCTCTCCGATCCGCAATTCGGTGTTACTGACTTTGGCTTTAAGAGTGATACCTAGCTTGAAATTATCGCGGGCCTGCTTTTTGCTAGCATAATCATAAGGCATGATATAATCATTATCTCCACGGTCATTACTCAGACGCAATGCATATTGCGCCAGCAGGTCTATGCCGACCTGAGCTTTCCCTAACTCCAAATAACCTGATTTTGCGTCCAGTGTGATTCCCTGTGACCAGCTGCCAAAATCTTGTGGCTTGTTCAGATCAGGCTGGCTAATCTGGCGGTCCAGATAAAAATTACGCAGCTTTAGCTGAACTTGACTGTCATCATTAAAATCTGCATGAGTAATAGAAGTTCCTGAGGTTGTTACCGCAGCAAAAAGTGCTATCCATAAGTTGTGGGAATGCATGGCTCAAATCCATTGATCAAGTAAAGCAATGGCGCCATCATGCTGAACAATAGTCTGATAAAAAATCAGACTACAGTATGAAGATTCTGATTAAAAAGTATTTTTTAGACAGAGCTTAATGTTCTCTTAGTATTCTTTAAGAGCTTTTAGCAATAAGCCATTTTTCTGGATAAATATTAAGATATGATTTAAAACCTGACTAACTGGCATATTGCCCAGAAGAATCAGATATTTTTCTCAAATTATAATTTTTATAAGTGTTTTTAAGTTTAAGTATTTTATTCAGATTTAATATGTCTAAATTATACTTATAAGAAATAACTTTAATCTGAACGATATTTTCTATATTTCAGTTCTCAGATTTTGTATAGACCCGTTAGCTTTAAGTCAAAAAGGCTGAGTTTTAATGAGCTTAAACTGGCCGTTCTGCTCTATAAAGTATTTGGTAGAGCAGCCTTCCTCATTATCATAACCGCCAGAAGTAATAAAGAGACGGCTATTCGCCCGGTAATAGATTTCATAATCGGTGAAGCTCGCTTCTTTATAACATGCGGTCAATGCACCAGAAGGTAAAAACTGGGTAGCACCATTTCTCACATTAAATGCAATTCCAATAATACAGCTGGTCCCGCAGCCAAAAAAGTCAATAACATAATGTCCGGCAAAATTTGGCTTTTCATTTTTCAGATAGCCAAAACGGGTTCTATAATTTTTTGTATTTTCATTCAGTTGCATCGCCGCATTTTTACCCTTAAACACTGGAGCAGGATAATCAGAGAACTGCGGGACTTTTGCCAAAATAATACTGGAATTTAGCAGCAAAAATATAATCAGAAGTTTCTTCATACTTGTTTTGGTTTTATTGAATATATTGAAGCAGTGTATATGATATTGCTTTAAATAAAAAAGCGTCCGAACTGGACGCTTTTTAAACTGATTATTTTAAAGCTTAAACACTTGCTGTTTTGGCTTTTGACATGGTGAGTGCCAAGTCTTCAATCATATCCTCCTGACCGCCTACGGTACCACGGCGACCAAGTTCCATCAGGATTTCACGCGCAGAAATACCATACTTCGCTTCAGCACGTTTAGCGAACAACAGGAATGAAGAGTAAACACCAGCATAACCTAAAGTTGCCGCATCACGGTCGGCTCGGATCGGGTTGTGCATCATTGGGATCACTAAATCTTCGGCCACATCCTGTACTTTGAACAGGTCAACACCAGTGTCCATACCCATACGGTTTGCAACAGCAATAAATAGCTCAAGTGGTGTATTACCTGCACCCGCACCTAGACCTGCAGATGCCAAGTCTACACGAACAGCGCCTGCTTCAACCGCAGCCACAGTATTGGCAACCCCCATACCCAGGTTATGGTGACCATGAAAACCGAGTTCGATGCCTGAATCAAGTGCATCACGCAAACATGCTACACGGTCAGTGACATCTTGTGGCAGCATATAGCCCGCAGAGTCCGTTACATAGATACAGTTTGCACCATAAGACACCATTTTCTTTGCTTCTTCAAGCAGTTGTGCTGGAGTTGCCATGTGCGCAAGCATCAGGAAACCGACAGTATCCATCTCTAGCTTACGTGCAGCTGTAATGTGCTGTTCAGAGCAGTCGGCTTCAGTACAGTGAGTCGCCACACGAATGGTAGATACACCAATTTCATGTGCCATTTTTAAATGGTCAACCGTACCAATACCAGGCAGGAGTAATGCAGAAATTTTTGCATTTTTCATCCGTGGCACAACTGCAGACAGATATTCTTCATCCGTTGCGGCAGCAAAACCATAGTTCACTGATGAACCACCCAGGCCGTCACCATGAGTCACTTCAATTAAAGGTACGCCAGCATCATCCAGTGCTGTTGAAATCGCAATCATTTGTTCAACAGTAGTCTGATGGCGCTGCGGATGCATACCATCACGTAAAGTCATATCATGAACAATAATCTTAGACATTTTGGTATTCCTTTAAGCTTCAACAGTCTTAAACACGTGTTCTGCAAACATTTCTGCTGTACGTGCAGCTGCTGCAGTCATAATATCCAGGTTGCCTGCATATTTCGGCAGGAAGTCACCCAGGCCTTCTACTTCTAAGTAAATTGATACGCGGTTACCATCAAATACCGGACCATTTACCAGTTTATAACCGGGTACGTATTTCTGAACTTCCTTGATCATCGCATGTACTGAATCAGTGATTGCAGCCTGATCTGGCTCGCCTTCAACCAGACAATGAACTGTGTCACGCATCATTAGAGGTGGCTCGGCCGGATTAATAATAATGATGGCTTTACCCTGTTTTGCACCGCCGACCTTTTCGATTGCACCCGCAGTGGTCCGTGTAAACTCATCAATGTTCTTACGCGTACCCGGACCAACTGATTTGGTCGACACAGTCGCAATGATTTCACCGTATTCAACAGGCTGAACGCGTGACACTGCCGCCACCATCGGAATCGTTGCCTGACCGCCGCATGTCACCATATTAACATTTGGCACCTCACCTGCAGCCAGTAATGCCTCAAGGTTGACCGGTGGTACACAGAACGGACCAATTGCAGCCGGAGTCAAGTCGATCATTAGTACGCCAAGTTCATTTAGCTTGCGGCTGTTTTCAGCATGGACATAAGCAGAAGTGGCATCAAATGCAATTTTGATGTCATCTTCGATCACGTGAGGAAGCAGCCCATCGACACCTTCAGCCGTGGTTTTTAGACCCATTTTCGCTGCACGTGCCAGACCTTCAGAGGTTGGGTCGATTCCCACCATCCAGACTGGCTCTAACCTTTCGCTGCGTTGCAGTTTATAAAGCAAATCAGTACCAATATTCCCAGGACCAATCATTGCACATTTAATCTTTTTCATGAATGTACTCTCTCAAAATCTAGCTTATTCAGCAGCGAACGCGGCTGTAACAGAGCCGAAACCTTCAATTTCAACCTTGAATTCATCACCTGGGTGAGCTACCACCATCGGGCCTAAAGCACCTGTTAAAATAATGTCACCTTTTAACAATGGTCGACCACGGCGCACCATCTCGTCTGCCAGCCATACTGCGGCATTTAAAGGATTAGCCAGGCAGGCTTTACCAATGCCTTGAGACACCACTTCTTCACCGCGTGTCATCACCATCTTGCAGTTCACCAGATCAAGATTTTCTAATTTAACTGGCTGAGAGCCCAGTACAAATGCAGCAGAAGAAGCGTTGTCTGCCACGGTATCAATCAGGCTGATTTTCCAGTTTTCGATACGGCTATCGACCACTTCAATCGCGGGCAACGCATAATCAGTTGCACTGATGATGTCTGCATAGGTATGTTTTTCTTTGGTTAAGTCTTCTTTAATTACCAATGCAATTTCTGCTTCTACTTTTGGCTGAATTAGTTTGCCGGCAGGGATCAGTTCAGCATCGCCATACGCCATATCGGCAAATAGCATCCCGAAATCTGGCTGATCAACTCCAAGCTGAGCCTGCACAACCTTAGAGGTCAGGCCAATCTTGCGACCGACCAGACGGCGCCCTTGGACAAGTGCCCGTTCAGTATTTACATCCTGTACCGCATATGCGATATCAACATCAGCATTTTCACCCCCCAGTTCCGGACGGATCGGGGCAATAGCCTGGACAGTAGTTTCAGCCTGATAAAGTGCTAAAGCCACTGATTCAACGACAGCAGAATTTGACATCAAAGTTCCCTTAACTGCAAAGATTGTTCAAATACCGTTTCAGATGGAAGCTCGTCTGTGCATCAAGGAAAAATAAATCTGAAGAAAACAGATCAGTCAGCACAGTGGCTGGATAGGACCCTTCCAGAAAGCAGGTATATATAGACAGTTTAAGAATGGGAAAAAGCAGCAATGAATGCCAATACTTATTTTATTTATTGCTATAGTTAAAGACTATTATTGCTTTTAAAAAAATGTGTATGTGAATAAACATAAAAAATATTATAGGAATGAGGAAAATGCCTGGTCAGGTGCTATGTAGTGTCTGACTAAATGACCAGGTGATTATGGGTAATTAAACCGAAAAACATTGGGCTCAATAGCCAAACTATATCTGTTAAAAGCAATCGAGACTTTCATGCTGCCGGTCTAGGTTTCCAGCTCCATGACAGGTTCTGCTTGCTGATCAGCTATATACTGCTGCAAGAAACGGTTTAGAGCACTCACATCATCTGCGATAAATAAAGGATCAAACTGTGCGAGGATTGCCCTGCTATGTACTCCATAACCTACTCCGACCCGTGGCATGGCTATATTTTTAGCCATTTCCAGATCATAAGAGGTGTCTCCCACCATAATGGCCTGTTCGGCATCAACACCGGTATATTCTAGTATTTCTGCCAACATTAAGGGGTCAGGCTTAGAACGCGTTTCACTCGCCGCCCGGGTTATATTAAACAGTTCCTGACTCATGGTCTGAGCTAATACCCGGTCAAGCCCTTTACGGCTTTTACCAGTCGCAACTGCAAGTTTAATATTCTGCTGTTTCAGGCCGTCCAGCATCTCAGCTACACCCTCAAACCAGGCATCTGTCTTGGAATGGGCCACGTAGTGCTCAGAGTAGCACTGTAAAATATCATGATGTAATTCTGGAACTGCAGGGAAAAGGCACTGCGCCACTTCAGGCAGACCCAGTCCGATTATACTTTTAGCAGCCTCGTCGGTTAAAGGTTGTTGGTACTGACGTGCTGCAAATTGTAAACTTGCTACAATCTGTCCGACTGAATCAAACAAAGTACCATCCCAGTCAAAAATGATGAGTTCCACAGGTTTTTTCATATTATTCTCTAGGTTCCAAAACAGTTATCCGGTACAGGTAAAGTGTGCCCGCAAGAGCTTATAATAATCCTGCCTGGAAGGAGATCAGCTCCCTCCATCATTCAGTTTAAGGGCTTTAGGGTATCAGAAAAATATTTTTTCAATCCTTCTTCTGCGCCCGAAGCTGTGCAGCCAGACTTTGCATATCCTCTGGCAAAGGCGCTTCAATAGTCGGATAGCCAGGAATTTCCAGACGTATGGCATGCAGACAGAGCCGACGTGGTTTTGGTCCTTTATATTCTGTTTCATGTCCGTATTTATCATCACCTACCAATGGATGTCCAATACTCAAGCCATGCACACGAATCTGATGAGTACGACCCGATAGCGGAGATGCATAAACCAGTGTAGCGTGCATAAAGCGTTCTGCTACGTTCCATTGGGTTTTAGAATCTTTCCCTTCTTTAGAAACCCGTACACGTCGTTCGCCATTGGCCAGTTCGTAACGGTATAGAGGAGCATCAATGAGCTGTTGATCCAGACTGACCTGCCCTTTCACAATTGCCGCATAAGTTTTTTTAATCTTATGTTCACGTAACAGGTCCTGTAGGGTTTTTAACACACTACGTTTTTTTGAAATCATGACCAGGCCTGATGTATCGCGGTCAATCCGGTGAACCAGTTCCAGGTACTTTTTACCCGTCGCTGCACGCAAACCCTCGATCAGGCCATACGCCACACCGCTACCACCATGTACTGCAATACCTGAAGGTTTATTGACCACCATCAGGCCTTCATCTTCATAAATCACACGGCTTAGCAGACCTTGAGCGACTTTGTCAGAAACAGGTACCGGTGTTTCATCTTTGGGCTCAAAACGGATAGGAGCGACACGAACCTGATCACCAATTGCAAGCTTACTTTCTGCTTTAATGCGCTTTTTATTGACCCGCACCTGGCCTTCACGAATGAGCCGATAAATGCGGCTTTTGGGTACGCCTTTAAGCCGGCTAAACAGAAAATTGTCAATCCGCTGACCTGCTTGATGCTCATCCACTTCAAACCATGTGACACTTTGCCATTGTTGTGTAGAATTCATACAGTTACCAAGACTCGAAATTTGTTGAATTTGAATAAAAAATGATCATTCAGGCTAGTGGTTTCACAAGAAACATAAGCTTAGCCCATAGGCAGATGATGCAAGGTTTGATATAGTCAGCGCACGGATACCGCCGTAAGTGATCGAAATGAGGTTATCTTCAATATTTTTGAATAATAACCAGAATTTGCATTTCACCCCAAGCTCGGAAAGGTCCTAAAAGAATATGCCGACGCCGAAGGCTTATTATATCGGTAAATTGACAAACTGTTGCGTTAAATTGTGCCTGTGCACATAAATCAGTTTGTCTAAAAAAAATATGTCGCCAGCACAAGTTGGCTTTTAAACGTAAACTGATACACATCAGACAAGTCGCCTCCTGATGTCGTCTTCAGGCTAAAGCGTGATGCATTGGATCTGCACATAACGCACCGATACGATGATTATTCCGTATCAAGATTCTTAAAAAGAAGGGATCTTCAAGCTTTGTGACAGTGAAAGTTATCATCCAATGCACCGCCTGTCCGCCAGTGAAACGCACAGGAAACTTTGATCGTTTAAAAGATTAAAGCAGTATTGCCAACATCAATACGCGAATCAGACCGCAGCCCTATGCAGGCCGGTAAAAAAAGCTCAGACCACAATCTGTTTTTTGAGATCTGAGCATTGATCCCGTCATGTTCGATGTTCGCAGAAACGGTATTGCGACAAGTTGGTGTGGATCACTATTAGGTGTTACACCCATGAAACGTATGTTGATCAATGCAACACATGCTGAAGAAGTACGCGTTGCACTTGTCACTGGTCACCGTCTATACGATTTTGATCTCGAAAATCGTACCCGTGAACAAAAGAAATCTAATATCTATAAAGGTCATGTGACCCGTGTAGAACCTTCTCTTGAAGCTGTCTTTGTTGAATATGGAGCAAATCGTCAAGGTTTCTTGTCGATGCGTGAAATTGCAAATTCCTATTTCAAGGCTGATTCGCGCCAGACTTCAAACATCCGTGAACTAATTACTGAAGGGACCGAGCTTCTGGTCCAGGTAGAAAAGGAAGAACGCGGCAATAAAGGCGCAGCACTGTCTACCTTTATCTCTCTTGCTGGCCGTTATCTGGTTCTGATGCCGAATAATCCGAAAGGTGGTGGTATCAGCCGTCAAATTTCAGGTGCAGTGCGTGAAGAACTCAAGGAAATGCTGGCTTCTTTAGATGTACCCCGCGGCATGAGCGTGATTGTCCGTACGGCAGGTATTGGTCGCAGCCAGGAAGAGCTGCAAACCGATTTACAGCATTTGCTTGACCTGTGGACCCAGATTCAGAGTACGGCTAATTCAGGCCCTTCCCCAATGCTGGTACATCAGGAAGCTGGTGTAGTAACACGCGCAATCCGTGATTATCTGCGTGATGATGTGTCCGAGATCCTGATTGATTCAGAACAGGCTTACAATGAAGCTTATAACTTTGTCAAAGCAGTTATGCCACGTCAGCTGGACAAGTTAAAAACTTATACTTTAAATGAGCCTCTGTTTGCACATTTCGGTATTGAGAGCCAGATCCAGACCGCTTATGAACGTGAAGTAAAATTGCCTTCAGGTGGATCAATTGTAATTGACCAGACTGAAGCGCTGGTTTCAATTGATATCAACTCGGCAAAATCAACGCGTGGTCATGATGTAGAAGAAACAGCTCTTTCGACCAACCTTGAAGCGGCTGAAGAAATTGCCCGTCAATTACGCCTTCGCGATATTGGTGGTCTGATCGTGATCGATTTTATTGACATGACTCGTGACCGTAACCAGCGCATGGTTGAAGCCAAGTTACGTGAAGCTACCCAGAGTGACCGCGCCCGCATCCAGTTTGGCCAGCTCTCACGTTTTGGTCTTATGGAAATGAGCCGTCAGCGTCTGCGCCCTTCTCTAGAAGAAGCGACTGGCTATGTCTGCCCGCGCTGTCATGGTACAGGTATGGTACGTGACTTGCGTTCACTGTCGCTGTCTATCATGCGTAAAGTTGAAGAGATTGCGCTACATGAACGTCAAGGTGAAGTTCAGGTTGAAGTGCCAGTAGAAATCGCGGCCTTCATGCTCAATGAAAAACGTCATAGCCTGGTTTATCTGGAACAAACTTCAAATACACGTGTCACTGTACTTCCACATCCACACCTGGAAACTCCACATTACGAAATTTCATATAACCCTGAAGGTTTTGCACCGACCAGCTATGAACGTACTGAAGCTACGCGTTCGAGTGAAAAAAACCTAGGTTATGAATCTGCCGACTGGCATCTAGAAGAAGCTGAACAGGTTGGACAGAGCACGGCTGCCCCAGCTGACAAGCCAGGTAAACCACAAAACCGTAAAGCACAGCCTCAGGCTGCTGCCCCGCAACAACCTGCTCAAGTGCCTGCCGCAAAAACTGCAACTAGCAGTCCATGTGCGTGGCTGGAAAACCTGTTTGTACAAAAACAGGCACACACGGTAGATCATTCGCGTACAGCCAACAATGCCGCTGCTGCAATTGAACAGATGGTGAATACAGGTGCAGTTAGCCGGGGCCAGTTTGGCCAGATCAATAATACTGCTGTAGCAGTACAACCAGAAACGGTAGTTGCGCCAGTTGCTGCCAATAATGTTTATCTGTCACAACCGGCAGGTAATAGCGCTGCAAAAACTGATGCACAACCACTCGAAAGAGAAGAAAAAGCTTCAGGCCAGCAGCGTCATAACAAAAAACGTAATGGTCGCGATCGCGATAATCGTGACAGAAACCGTGAACCACGTGAGCAGCAATCTGAAACTTCAACTCAGGTTCATGAGGAAGTAGTTCAGTTATCACGTCAGGAACAGCGTGATCAGAAACGTCAACAGCAGAAACGTCAACCTCAGCAGGAACATCAGGTAGAAAGCCAGCAGTCTGAGCAGTCATACCCTGTACCACGCCGTGACCGCAATCAGCAACGCCCACCACGCCCGAACCGTTATCGTGATCCAAGCGTGCTGAATGAGCAGCCTGTGGCAGCTGCCGCGCCTGCTGCAGTGACAGATAGCAACCAGGTAAAAGTTGATGTCATTGAAACCCCAAACAATGAAGCTCTTGCTACTGCACTGGTAATCAATATTGATCAGGGTCAAAGTGAAATCGTAACACTAAATCCTGCAGATACAGCGTCAACTGTAAATGCAGAAGAGGCACCGGTTGAAGTAAAACCTGAGCCAGCTGCTCCAGCCAAGAAAGAAGCTGTAAATGCTCAACCAGCCCCGGCTGAAGCGAAAGCCAAAGTTGAAGAGCAACCACGCCGTGCCAGTAATGATCCGCGTATGCGTCGCAAGCAAGGTGGCTCACAGCAGAAACCACAGCAGGAAGTGCTACCAAAGCTTAGTCCTTCCCAAGTGCCCCTCCTGGCGCAGTACACTGTAGGTAGCCTGATCCGTCATGTTTATGGTGAAGACTGTACGGTACTGATTGAACAGTTCGGACTGGTGCCAACATTCAATCGTGCTTTGCTGAAATTTACTGAACAGTACATCAGTACCCTTTCACTAACCACTACAACAGAGCGCACTGAACCTGTAGAAAAAACGCCTGTTACCCGTGATGCTGCCGCACCTATGGCTAAACCGGCTCAGGAACAGGAACCAGCGCCAGTTTTACCACTGACGCCTTCCCAGAATGCGACACCGCGTGTAGCAAACGATCCGCGTGAACGTCGTCGTCTAGCTAAACTTGCTGCAGAGCAGGCATTAGAGCAGAGTAAAGCTTCAGCATCTCAGGCAGAAGAGCAGCCTGCGGCTGTACAGTCTGAAAATCCTGTAGCGGAAAATCCTGCTGAGCATGTAAATTTAGAAATAAATGCTCAAGCAGATACAACTTCAGTCGGTACTGAGCAGGACGCAGCAGATGCAGCATCTCACCATGCCAAAGTGGTAGCTGAGACTCAGGCGCAGGATCCGGCAATTCAGACTGCTGCAGCTATGTCTGAAGCAACTGCTGCTGCCTCGCCAAGTGCAATTGTTGAAGAAGCACAGGCTCAGCAAGCGGCCGAACCAGCTGCGCCAGCAGAAAAGAAAGCACCTAAACCGAGCAAGGTAGAAAAGTCTCAGCCGGCTGATCAGCAACCGGCACAAGCTTCAGTAGAAGAAACTGCCGAAGACAATAAGACGACTACTGCCGATAAGGATAAACCGGCCCGTCCGCGTCGCCCACGTGGCCGTCCACCGAAAAAGGCCACACCTACAGCCGAGTAAATTTGCACAATTACTCGTAATAAAAAAAACCTAGTCATTTCGGTGGCTAGGTTTTTTTTGATAATTTTGTTGAATTAGGTTGAATGCACTAGACTGAACAGATTAAAAAACACTTGTATAGCTGCATGGGAAGCTTAAAGCTGTGTTTAAGTTCAGCTGAACCCTAGTCGACCCAGACCTTACCGGGACTAATCAAAAAATAATATAGGATTGTTATGAGTCAAACCCAACAGAGCGACCTCATCAGTATTACCGATGTCGCTGCGAAATTACCCCAGTTTATAGCGAAAGTACCTCATCTTCTGACTGGTCTGAAACAGGCTTATATCCGTACACCTGACACCCCTGCGGGGCTAGGGCTAGCTTTTGAAAAAGCGGTAAAACGTAACCCGCGTGGTTATGCTCTCTTGTTTGAAGATCAAAAATATACTTATCTGGCCTTGAATGAATGGGCCAACCAGATCGCACACTATTATCTCTCGATAGGTGCGCGCAAAGGTGACGTGATTGCTGTCATGGTGGAGAACCGCTCTGAACTGGTCGCAACTGTACTGGGACTGGCCAAAATCGGAGTAACGATTGCTCTGGTCAATACTTCACAAACAGGGAAAGTGCTAACTCATAGCATTAATCTGGTTAAACCGATTGCATTGATTGTTGGTGAGGAAGTTCGCAGTGCAATTGATGACATTCGTCAAGATATTCTCTTACCAGAAGACCGGTTTTACTGGTTTGCCAATCAGGCAACACGTGCAGATGTTGGTAAAGCACCAAAGCATTATCAAAATCTGGCAGAAAAAATTGAGAATTTTCCGAAATTCAATGTAGCCACTACCCAATCCGTACAGGGTAAAGATGGTCTATTCTATATTTATACCTCTGGTACAACCGGCCTGCCAAAAGCTGTGATTTTCACCAACAGCCGCTGGACTCTGGCTTATGGCACTTATGGTCATGTACTTGATCTCAAACCGAATGATGTCATGTACGTAACCTTACCGCTCTATCATGCGACTGGCATTGTTGTATGCTGGTGTGGTGTGATTGCGGGCTCAGCCACTCTGGCCCTACGGCGCAAATATTCAACTTCAAGCTTCTGGAAAGATGTGCATAAATATAATGCCTCTGCCATTGGCTATGTAGGCGAATTATGCCGTTATCTGATGGATGCAGAACCCACTGAACTGGAAACAGGCCACCGGGTTAAAAAAATGATTGGTAACGGCATGCGTCCAAATATTTGGGATAAATTTAAGCAACGTTTTGGCGTAAAGGAAATTCTGGAACTCTATGCTTCAAGCGAAGGAAATGTCGGCTTTAGTAATATTTTCAATTTCGACAATACAGTTGGATTTTCTCCAACTCCTTATGCAATCGTTGAATTTGATAAAGAAACGAATGAACCGGTACGTGATCAGCATGGCTGGTGCAAGAAAGTAAAAAAAGGAGAAGTAGGTTTACTTCTTGGAAAAATTACCCGTCGCTCCCCTTTCGATGGCTATACAGACCCTGAAAAAAACAAGTCAGTCATCTTAAAAAATGTCTTTAAACAGGGCGACCAATATTTTAATACTGGAGACCTGGTACGTCATATCGGCTTTCGCCATGCCCAGTTTGTAGACCGACTAGGAGATACATTCCGCTGGAAAGGTGAAAATGTTTCCACCACTGAAGTCGAGAATATCGTTTCAGAATATCCTAAAATTGCTGAAGCAGTCGTCTATGGGGTAGAAATTCCCCATACTAATGGTCGTGCGGGAATGGCAGCTATTACTTTGGCAGCTGGCGAAGCGCTTGATGAGCATGACCTTACTGCAATGGTGGTTGAGTTTAAAAAACATCTTCCTGCTTACGCAGTTCCGGTATTTTTACGTGTACAGGAAAAAGTAGAAACTACCGGTACTTTTAAATACCAGAAAAACAAGTTGAAGGAAGAAGCGTTTCATCCCGATAAAACCACCGATCGTTTATTGGTTTTACTTCCAGGCAACTCTGGCTATAAAGATATTAGTATGGAGATTTACCAAAGTATTCAAGACTACCAGTATCGTTTCTAAATAGACTAAAAAGAGCGTATTCGTATAAAAATACAGCAGGCGACTTATTTCTAACCAACTAAAGCAATAAAATTTAATTTTTGCTTGTGCTGGAAAAATAAATTGCTACAATACGCTCCATCAAGAAAATACGGGTCGTTAGCTCAGTTGGTAGAGCAGCGGACTTTTAATCCGTTGGTCCCGCGTTCGAGTCGCGGACGACCCACCATTTTCTTAAGATCCCAGATGGGTCGTTAGCTCAGTTGGTAGAGCAGCGGACTTTTAATCCGTTGGTCCCGCGTTCGAGTCGCGGACGACCCACCATCTTTTTAGAATATCTTTTCAAAAAGAGCAGCTTCTAAATCAGCTTTAAGATTTATATATGGGTCGTTAGCTCAGTTGGTAGAGCAGCGGACTTTTAATCCGTTGGTCCCGCGTTCGAGTCGCGGACGACCCACCAAGATTCCAAAAAAATCCCGGTCATTACTGACCGGGATTTTTTATTCTCTAAAGGAATTATATATTAAAAATATTGAATTCCCGAATGATATGATTAATGGCGAATACGGTTCCAGGCATCACGTGAAGCATGTTTTGCTTCTTCCCAAGACAGGCGTGATTCAGCTTTAGTCTGTTCCCATTTAGTGCGCAAATCTGGCTCAGCATCTTCAAAACGTGCATCTGGGCCATAAGCTGAACGATTTTCATAACCCACTCGGTATGCACCACGATAATCGCGGTCATAATCCAGATCCGGATGAGTATTTCTTGTGGCAGAGTAGTAAGGCTGATTTATACTATTTTCACGCCAGTAAGCATCTTCAACCGTTGGGTCCATTGCTTCACCAGCTGCATGGCCAGCTAATCCGCCCACGACAGCACCCACTGCACCGCCGACTACAGTACCTACTGGTCCAGCTGCACTACCAATTGCAGCGCCTGCGGCTGCACCACCTGTTGCACCTAAGCCTGTTCCTACTGGATGAGAACCTGGTTCACCTGTAATTGGATCAGCATTTAAATCTTTTTTTACATCATCCGATGCATGTTTAATACGATCGCGGTCATAATCTGAAGTCGCCATCATCATTCTCCTTATAATAATATTGTGATTCTGGAAGTCTGCTACTATGGTCAGATTTCCTGTTCGCTCGTTAAGTACACATTCAGCTTAGAAGGCATTTATGTAAAAAAACAGGCTTAAATAAAGAGCTTTCAGTTAAGCAATATTGTAGAAAGTAAAAAAAATTGGCCAAAATTACCTGTAAGATTTAAAAGCTTACGCATTTTTACTCAACCATTCACAACCTCTATTTTTCCCCCTACTTCTCTTCTTATTTTTTATAAAAATAAAAAGTCCGGCAATAAGCCGGACTGTTCAGGTATGAAAATTTATTTTAAGACAGCATGGCAGTTACTGATAAATAAAATTATTTATTTAAAATAAGATAACTACCAAATAAGGTAAAAATACCACCTGAAATGCCGTCAATCCATTTGGCAGCACGCTGGTATGCCCGCTTGAAGGAAGGCAGGGAGAAAACAAAAGCTACAAATAAAAACCAGATTGCTGTCTCGACCGTTACTAGCAGGAGTAACCACCCATGTGCATGATCCAGAGCTGGATTGGCCAGAAAAAGTGAAAATACACTACCAAAATATATAATGGCTTTTGGATTAGACAGATTGGTCAGTAATCCCCGGAGGAAAAAACTCAATGGACTCTGAGGCAGGGAAATCTGTACAGGCTGGATATTTTCTTCTTTACGAAAGGCTGAACGCAGCATCTGAAAGCCTAACCAGCATAGATAAATTCCACCTGCGACCAATAAGGCATGTTTTAGCCAAGCCATTTTTTCAAATAAAATATTCAGACCCAGCAAAGCCAATAATGACCAGATCATGACACTTACACTGATACCTGCCACCACAGCAAATGTCTCCATCCGAGATTTACTGATTGCAGTTTGGGAAACCAGAAAAAAATCTGGTCCGGGCGTGATCAGGGCACAAAAATGGATAAAAATTAGTGTTCCGAGCGCAATTAACATTATGTATTTACCTGTAACCTGCATGTCTTTAGAACAAGAATACGCTGTATCCTGATCTGTTTATAAAAATTCTTCAAGCACCGAGTTTAAAAAAAGATGGCCATGTGCTGTACAGGCGAGTTGTTCAGTATTTTCTGAAAACAAATGACGTTGCCGTAATGAATCCAGCTTGGCCTGTATTTTATCCAGTTCATAGCCGGTTCTTTCTTTATAGAACTGGGCCGGCACGCCTTCATTTAAACGCAAGGCATTCATCATAAATTCAAAGGGCATGTCTTCACGCTCAATCTTTTTAAATTGTAAGTGTTCAGCAGGTATTTTGGCCAGATAATCTTTAGGTAAGCGGGTCTTCTGAAACCGGTAAACTCCGTCTCTCAGACTGACTTTAGCATGTGCCCCTGCTCCGATTGCCAAGTAATCTCCAAATTGCCAGTAATTCATATTGTGTGCAGAAGGCTGTTCTTTACGCCATGCCGAAATTTCATACTGTATGAATCCATGTGCCTTAAGATATACTTCACCCTGTTCCTGAATGTGCTCTAGTACACTCTCTACCGGCAATACTGGTTGAGTCCGGAAAAATACTGTATTCGGCTCAATCGTCAACTGATACCAGCTGATATGGGTGGCTCCGTTTTCAACAGCCAGACGTAGATCTGTTAGAGCCTGCTCTAGCGTTTGTTGTGGCAGGCCATGCATCAAGTCAATATTGATGCGTTTAAAACCGGCTTCTTGTGCCTGATGTATAGCATTTATAGCATTCTCAGCACTATGAATCCGTCCCAGTTGTTTCAGATGCTGCTCATTAAACGTCTGCACTCCAATGGATAAGCGATTAATACCAGCCGCAAGATAGCCGGCAAAAGGATCATGTTCTACTGTTCCCGGATTGGCTTCCAGCGTAATTTCACATTGCTCTTCAAAAGGCAGTAAACCATTTAGCTGCTGAAACAGCCACTGGTAACCTGAAGCTGATATCAGTGACGGGGTTCCACCGCCAATAAATATGCTATGGAGTTTGCGGCCCTGTGCAAAGTGGAGCTGTGTTTTAAAGTCTTCCACCAATGCTTGCAAATATTCCTGTTCCAGTTCCAGAGATAATTTTCCATCGGGTACAGCATGTGAGTTAAAGTCACAATAAGGACACTTTCGCACACACCAGGGCATATGGATATAAAGTGAAAGTGGAATACATGAAGGATCTAGGCTACTCAAAAATTTTTCTCGGAGAAGAATGGAGCGTCTTACAATTTTAACATGACTGCATCATTGTACTTAACGCAATTCACATGAAAATCTCCTACACTCTTTTGTAACATCGAGAATAAATAATGAATTCAATATGATGAAAATATCAAGTCAACTTTTATTATTATTTCCCCTGACTTTGGCCATCGGGGTAATGCTGACCATACAAACTGCATTAAATACCCAGATGCGTATGTATTTGCATTCACCACTCCAGCCGGCTTTCTTTTCTTTTTTAATTGGAACAATTGTACTGGCGGTAATGGTGATGTTGCAGTCTGCACCCAAACCGCAATTACATGAACTTGCCCAGATTCCTTGGCATTTATGGTTAGGCGGACTGATTGGGGTTTATGCTATTAGCATGAGCATTTATACTGCCCCCAAAATGGGTTTTCTCATTCTCTCCGGACTGGTTATTTTCGGGCAATTGCTCATGTCAATGTTACTTGACCATTTTGGCTGGTTAGGCGTAGAGAAAAATCCGATTAACTGGCAGCGTTTACTGGGTGCAATTGTTATTTTCATAGGTGTATTACTGACACTGCAACGCTAGTCTGCCGCTTACCCCATATGAGTAAAATTAGTGTCTATTGCTACCACTACACGCTTTGAAATCAAGAAACTCTTTCAGTTGATGTTGCCTATTCTGGTTACTCAGTTTGCTCAGGCCGGTCTTGGCCTGATCGATACCATTATGGCAGGTCATTTATCTCCTACTGACCTGGCAGCAATTGCGGTAGGAGTCGGTTTATGGATTCCAATCATGTTGCTGTTTAGCGGTATTATGATTGCGACTACTCCCTTGGTAGCTGAGGCCAATGGCGCACGCGATTTTAATAATATTCCTACCATTGCCCGCCAGTCATTATGGATGGCTTTCATGCTGGGCATACTGGCAATGCTGGTGTTACAGTTGATGCCATTTTTACTGCCTGTATTTGGAGTTCCTGAAAATCTGCAACCCAAAGCTGGCCTGTTTCTCCATGCCATTGGCTTAGGCATGCCAGCAGTCACCATGTATGCAGCCCTAAGAGGTTACTCGGAGGCATTAGGTTATCCGCGTCCAGTCACAGCAATCAGCCTGCTGGCTCTATTGGTCTTGGTGCCTTTAAACATGATTTTTATGTACGGCTTGGGTCCTATTCCTGCTTTAGGTAGCGCCGGTTGCGGCTTTGCCACTTCTATCTTGCAATGGCTGATGTTGATTGCACTAGCGGGCTACATCTATAAGGGGCGTGCTTACCGCAAGACCCAGGTGTTTAGCCAGTGGGAAAAATTTAATCCGGTCTGGGCCAAGCGTATCTTGAAACTGGGTTTCCCGATTGGTCTGGCTATTTTTTTTGAAGTAAGTATTTTCAGTACTGGAGCAATCATATTAAGCCCGCTGGGGGAAACTGTTGTGGCCGCACATCAGATTGCTATTTCCGTGACCTCGCAGCTATTTATGATTCCCATGTCCCTGGCCATTGCACTGACTATCCGGGTAGGCATGTATTATGGTGAAAAGAACTGGCATGCCATGCGCAAGGTACAACACCTCGGTTTAATTACCGCGACTGTATTTGCAGTATTGACCATGCTGGTTATGTGGATTTTCCGCTCAGAGATTGTCGCTGTTTATACCCGGGATCTTGCTGTTACCCATATGGCCCTATATCTGATCCTGTTTGCGATTGCCTATCAGTTGATGGATGCATGGCAGGTCAGTGCTGCAGGTTGCCTGCGTGGAATGCAAGACACTAAAGGCCCAATGTGGATTACTCTTCTGGCTTATTGGGTAATTGCCTTCCCTGTGGGTATTTATCTTGCTCGTTTTACCCGTATGGGAGCTGCTGGAGTCTGGACCGGACTAATAGTAGGTTTGAGCGTTGCATGCGTTCTTCTGCTGCTACGTCTTTATATGAATAATAAACGGCTAAAATTAAGTACCTCTACTGTTTAACCGTATTTCCATCATGCTCTTAACCAGCCACACCGGCTGGTTTTTTAACTTTAAAAATAAAGATAGCCTGTTTTTATAAAGGTGTTTAATTAAGACCTAAAAAGTGAATCTATAAACAATAATAAGATCAGCTCTTTTCTGTTATGTGTTCTTACAGGAACTGAACAATTTCAACTAGGCAACTTTTCTATTGTCCCCTATGATCAAATAATTCATTCACTTTATTTTAATGATTGAGGTCTAATACCGATGGCTAAGAATGCAAGCTCGCCCGGCCGGCGTTTTATGAAACTTGCCGGCATGACCGCCAGTATTGCGACCCGAAGTGTATCTAATTCCATTCGTAATATCCGGGCAGATGAAGAACAAAAACAGGCCGCCAGAAGCCAGCTGTTTCAAGATATTGGAGTTCAGATTGCCAATACCTTGGGAGAGATGAAAGGTGCTGTCATGAAAGTCGGGCAAATTGCATCTCAATATAAAGATATTTTCCCGCCCGAGGTGGCTAAGGCAATTTCAAAATTACAGCGTCAGGCTCCTCCCATGCCTTTTCCGGCCATACAGAAACAGCTAGAAAAAGAGCTGGGACAACCGATTGATAATCTGTTTACATCTTTTGATCGGGAACCTTTTGCGGCAGCATCAATTGGTCAGGTACATAAGGCAATATTACCTAATGGCGAGCAGGTCGTAGTCAAAGTGCAATATCCAGGTGTGGATGAAGCCTGTGAAAGTGATTTAAAACAGGTTCGGCTGGCTTTACGCCTGATGGGTGTTTTAAAAATCGATAAAAAACTTCAGGATCGGCTGTTTGCAGAAATTCAAGACAGTTTAAATGCTGAACTTAATTATGAAATTGAAGCACAGAACCTGACTGTGTTTAAGACCTTTCATGAAGCCCTAGATGAAAAAATTATTATTCCCCGTGTCTATCCACAATATTCTACCCGTCGAGTACTGACTTTAAGTCTGGAACAGGGCGAATCTATAGAAACTGCCAGTACCTGGCCGCAGGTTGTCCGTAATCAACTTGGCCGACGCCTGGTCCGCGCGCTAGGTCAAGAAATTTTCTATCTTAAACGTTTCCATTGTGACCCACATCCGGGTAACTTTGCATTCCGTGAAGATGGCCATGTCATTGTTTATGATTATGGCGGAGTAAAGACTTTAAATACTGAAATTATTGAACACTTTAAAACTTTGATCAATGCCGCACGCCAACATGATATTGATATGCTTGAAGATCAGTTAATTACTTTAAATGCACTTTCGGAAAAAGGAAAATTTCCAAAAGAACTATATGAAGAATGGCTAGATGTGCTACTTAGACCATTAACCACCCAGTATGATTTTGCTGAAAACTCTGCCCATCATGACGGGGTATTACTGGTGAAAAAGTCGCTAAAATACTGGGACCTGTTTAAGCCTTCACCGGATACTCTTATGGTGAACCGGACAATCTCCGGGCATTACTGGAATTTGATCCAGCTCAAAGTAAATGATGATTTAAGTGATTTATTTGAAGAACTGGTCGCATCAGATCAACAGGATAAACTTTAAAATTGTTCTATTGCCCTGTTTGAATATGTAATTTAAATAGGGTGATGACTTGAAAATAATTATAAAGTCCCTATATATTGTTATATTATAACATTTCATTTAGCTATGGAGTTTACCATGCGTAAAGATATCCACCCTGAATATCAGGAAGTATTATTTCACGATACCAACGCTGATGTATATTTTGTCATTGGTAGTACCATGAAGCCGAAGCAGACCAAAGAATATGAAGGCAAAACCTATCCATACGTTACCTTAGATATTTCGAGTGCCTCTCATCCGTTCTATACAGGTGAAGTTCGTCAGGTCGGCAACGAAGGCCGTATTGCAAGCTTTAATAAACGTTTTGGACGTTTTAAACGCAGCAATTAAGCAGTAATAATTTTTAAATTGAATTCTTCTTATTTGAAGTCTAAGTCTTTGCTCTCCTCCACTTAGACTTCTTTTTTACTTATCGATTACACAATAAGTACTGGAACAGATAAAATCCTGCTGTCAGTAAGAGCACCCCTATGATTAAACTCGACAGACTATAGGCAAGTCCCATTGCTATTTCATTCTGTCGCAACAACTGAAAAGTTTCCAGACCAAAGCTTGAGAATGTGGTAAAGCCGCCCAGTATACCCACCATCAGGAAAAGCCGTGTTTCCTGTTGTAGAACTGCGTATTTCTGGCTAATAGCAAAAAATATGCCTGCACAAAAACAACCTAACAGATTAATCCACCAGGTTGCCCAAGGAAATAAACTGCTTGTCTGGCTGAATGATAATGTCATGCCATAACGCAGGCTTGCACCTATTGCCCCACCGAAGGCAACCAATAACCAGTTCATAATGATATATAGCTGATGTGGATAAGCCCTATTTTATCCACAAACTCAAAAAATATTCATTAAAAATTCACCTTGAGAGGCTATACACAGCTCATTAAATTCTGCATAAATCAGGAAGAATACTCATAAAAGCGCTATGCTAGGTTGCTTAATTCTTTATAGGGAATAGGATTTATGGCCCAGGAACTTCTTGAACAGCTACAGGCTGGCCAGGCAAATTTTACAGATGTCATCGCTTATATAGACTCTCGTTATATTCATAACCCGACTGCTTTTCGTAATGGCGCACAGCATAATGCAGCGACAGAAAATCAGGGTAGTGCCAAAGTCTTGAGTTTTGCCAAACTCAACAGTCTAAGTCAGGAACAGACCTTAGCTTTATTTGCTGAGCACTATGCAGCAGTCTTAGCGACCCCTGAAGGTACAGATCATCAAAATATCCGGCAGTTTATGCAACATGGCTGGGATGAAGTACAGTTTCAAGCCGAAGTTTTGCAAGCCAGGTAAATGTTGAAAAAAGGACCTCATGGTCCTTTTTTATTCTGGCCGCTCATTAAATTGTGGTAAACCATCACAAATAGTCTCCCACTCTGCTTTAGAGCCAACAAAAATATGTTTCCCCGGTCGCGTCTGGATCGGCGTATCTAACATACCAATTCTAAGACGGTAAAAATCAGGAGTATCACTTTTAATACTGATAATTGGCGAGCCACACACACCACAGAAACAGCGTTCGGTCGTTGATGAAGACTGATATTTTTTTAAAAGGTTCTCACCCTGTATCCATTTAAACTGCTGTATAGGAACTGGTGCATTGGTCGCAAAAGCCGTACCATTGACTTTACGGCATTTCTGGCAATGACAATAAATAATTTCATCAAGTTCAGTTTCAATTTCATAGCGAATCCCTTGACACAAACAGCTTCCCTTTAGGCTCATTCTAGTTCTCCATCACAAATTCTATTATCAGTACATACTATGAACTCTGTTGTTCCATCAGATAGGTATGCACACCTTCACCAGCAGCCCGGCCAGTAGCAAAACATGCTGTCAGTAAATAGCCCCCGGTTGGCGCATCCCAGTCTAGCATTTCACCACAGCAAAACACATGTGGCTTTGATTTTAGTTGCAGCCTTGCGGTCAGGGCATTCTGTTTTATACCACCAGCACAACTGATAGCTTCTTCAATCGGCCGGAAACCCTCCAGAACTACTTTCAAATGTTTGACCTGCCAAGTGAGCTGTACAGGATCTTTCCATAAGGTTTTATCGACCAGTTCACGAATCAGACCAGCTTTGGCTGCATCCAGGCCCGCCTTACGCCAGACATTACTCAGTGACTGCTTTCCTGACTGTAATTTTTTTATTAACTGTTCCTTATCTACATCGGGTAATAAATCCAGATACAGAGTTACAGGTTGCTGTTGCCGCTGTAACTTGTGTAAGGCTGGTCCGTGCTTGTAAATAAGGCCACTTTCCAGACCATAATGGGAAATTACGATATCACCCTGAGCTCTGTGTTTAGGGCTTACCCATGCTTCTACCCGCTTTAAAGGCTGGCCAAATAAAGGTTGCATAAAACTGGACCATGTTCTGACCACACCTGCATTGCTAGGTTGAAAAGGCTCAATTTGCTCTCTATCAAGCCAAGCCTGCCACTTGCCATCGCTACCTAGCTGTGGCCAAGATACCGCGCCACAGGCCAAAATAATCGCGTCAAACTCCAGCTGAAAAGGCGTATTCTCAGGTTGTTTTAAATCCAGAAGTTGCACCTGTTTAGCCTTGAGACCTAAACACTGATGACGGTAATGAAAGTGTATGCCTTGCTGGTCCAAGCGTGTTAACCAGGCACGGAGCAGAGGCGCAGCTTTCATCTCTACGGGAAAAATTCGGCCAGAAGAACCAATATAGGACGCTATACCGAGTTCAGCCATCCAGTTCTGAATCCAGTCTGCATCCCAGCGCTGTATCCAGGGATACAGCCATTCAGGGTGATCATAGCGCTGGATAAATTCAGTAAGAGGCTCAGCATGAGAAATATTTAATCCGGTTTTCCCTGCCATTAAAAATTTTCGCGCAGCTGAGGGTTTCTGCTCAAATACATGAATCTCATAGGCATACCGGCTCAATACTTCTGCCGCCATTAACCCTGCCGGTCCTGCCCCTATAATTGCAATACGTTTAGCCGACATCACTTTTTCCCTGTAATGGCAAAAAGTCATCAAAACGGGTGGAATAACCACAATGTTTGGTAATTATCAATTGCTGGCATGGTTCACCACGCTCGAGATACTTGATTTCAAAATGTGTGCGTGCTGACTCTGGTCTAACCTGTTCTTTTTCATAGGACAACTGCCAAAGTTGCTGTAACTGCTGCTCAGCTTCCTCAATATACTCAGGAATATTGCTGGCCAGTGTGATCGTACCTTCCGGCTTGAGACGCGACAGTAAAAATTCAAAAAATGGCATATTTACCCAGCGTTGTGCCGGATTATGCGGTTCAGGATTCGGATATAAAATAAAGAATTGTTCAACCTGCTCCGGATACAGAGCATGAACTATCCATGGAATAGCGTCTGCATGTACAGGAGTCAGATTTTGTTGACCTTCGAGCTGATGCTGCTTTTGCATGGCCAAAAATTTTTCCCGGGTCCGTTCAATGGCAAACAAGCGCTGCTCAGGATACTGACCACTAAATAATAAGGCGTGTTTTCCTTTACCTGCCCCGATTTCAACACAAAGTGGCTGCTGATCAAGTGCTAAAAAATCACGTGGCGCATGCATACGATGGGCTTGAAATTGACGAATCGGCATATTCACATCAAACTAAGGAGAATTTGGCACAATTCTATCAAGAGCTGATTACTTTGCCTAATAATCCTAGGCTCTCTACTGAAAGGATATTGATTATGCAGCAGCGTACCTTCCCTTGCCCACGCTGTGGCAAACCTGCCACATGGGAAAATAATGAATTCCGGCCTTTTTGTTCAGAACGATGTAAAATGATTGACTTAGGTGCGTGGGCCAATGAAGAATACCGTGTACCAACACAAGATTCGCCTAGCCGACAGGATTCCAGTTTTGAAGATGACTAAGCATCAACTCATACAGCCAGTCGAGTTGCTAATATAAGCCAAGCTGCCCTACAGTACGCCCTTATAATTCTGTTCTTTTAGTTTCAATATTTTGGATGAGGTTGCTCCAGCAAGTTTATAAAGTAACTAACAGATATTAACGAATAAATTTTTATCAATATTTATAAGTCTACTACTTTTATAAATACTGCTTAAAAATAGTTACTACCTTAATAATCAAGTTAAATACTTGCTTAGGTAGTGATAAATATTCTGCTTTTTGAATTATTTCACTGCCAAAAACCTCTATCACTCTACTGATTATATTTTTTAGATTTATAATATACTGACCTAAAAATTTAAATATTGTTTGAGTATAATTTGAATAAAGCTGATGCGCATGATAAAAGCTAAATCTCTTATAGATTGATTATGATGAATACTGGCTAATACTATTGCTCAAACTGTATTCTTTAACCAGTTTATAATAATAAAGTTTCCTTATATTAAATATTTTATAAAAGTTACTTATATGCGTTTTATATACTTTTTCTTCCCTAAATTTTACTCAAAAAGTAGCGATAAAGCTGGAATAGAGGTTTAACCAAGTTTCATAAAATTAATTTTACTTTTACAATGTATCTACTTTGTATATCTAAAATCTATTCTTTTAAGCTTTTTAAACAAAAAGTTATGTTATTTCAATAGACTCTAAACATCTGGTTATAAATTAAACATTTACTTTTTTAATTCAATACTTTTCTTAATAAAACCAAACATATATTTAAATTCAAGTTATAACATGCATAATTTCTCTTTTAGAAACTTTATTTTATCTCCTTATTATGTCTTTATATCAATTACTTAAAATTCTATTTTTTATCTTTATACTGCTGGCTATATTTTTTATTGGTTTAGGTATATATGCCTTAGACACAACACTTATTTCAATTGCAGTCTTATTTGCTACAGTTGCAGTTCTCATTGGCCTAGAGACTAAACAGATTCTTGCCAATCCATTTAGAAAGAAGTGAGCAGAAGCTTACTTCTTTCTTGGCTTGATTAACCTGCTTTACCCGCTAAAAATGGGTTATGTTGTTTTTCAAAACCAATTGTACTCATCGGACCATGGCCACAGATAAACTGTGTATCATCTGGTAAAGTAAAACACTCCCGCTGGATTGAATCCAGAAGTTGCTGATGGTTACCCCTTGGAAAATCAGTTCGTCCAATCGAACCTTTAAACAGCACGTCTCCCGTCCAGAGCAGGCCATGCTGTGCATTGTAGAAAATTACGTGACCTGGTGTATGTCCGGGTGTGAAGCGTACCTCAAATTCATTTTTACCCAGTTTAAGTGTTTCGCCCCCTTCCAGCCATTGGTCTACCTTAACAGGCTGCGGTATCGGAAAACCATAACGTGCGGAAACTTCTTGAATCATATCGAGCCAGAACTGGTCTCCTTTATGCGGTCCAATTACCGGCACATCCCACGTATTGGCTAGCTCTCCTACTGCACCGGCATGATCAAGATGACCGTGTGTCAGCCACAGTGCTTTAACATTTACGTCCAGTGCCTCGACCTCTGCCTTTAGCTTTTCGGCATCGCCACCCGCGTCAATCAATATGGCTTCTTTAGTTTCTGCATCCCAGACAATGGAACAGTTCTGGGCAAACGCAGTAACCGGAACAATTTTGACTTGCAACATGGTATACCTCTGGCTATATAGCACTAGTTGGCTAGGGTTTGGGTTAATGTATCAAGATTAGCCTTAACCAGACTGGTGAGCAAATCCAGATGGTCTTCACGATTATTCAGCGCCGGAATATATGCATATTCTGTACCACCTGCATGCTTAAATGTTTCAGCATTTTCCATAGCCAGCTCTTCCAAGGTCTCCAGACAATCTGCAGAAAATGCAGGACTCATGACCTGAACTGATTTCACACCTTCTTGACCCCACTGTGCAAGTAGCTCATCAGTATAGGGCTTAATCCATTCCTGTTTACCAAAACGTGATTGGAAACTACAGGCCCATTCATGCGGCTGTAGTTTCAGGCTTTTCGCTAAGCGCTGTGCAGTAATCCGGCAACGTTCTGCATAAGGGTCGCCCTTATCGGCATAGGGCTGTGGAATTCCATGAAATGACATTAATAGTTTTTCAGCACGTCCATGTACAGATTGAAACTCACGTACACTATTTGCCAGTGATTCGATAAATAAGGGATGCTGATAATAATCACGGATAATAGTCAGACCCGGCAGATTACGCTGTTTGGGTATCCAGCGGGCTACTGCGTCATAAAGTGGTGCGGTAGAAGTCGCCGAATATTGCGGGAAAAGTGGAAAAAGAAGTATATGATCTTGTGGATCTGCCTGAAGTTTAGCCAGAACTTCATTAATACCCGGGTTACCATAGGTCATGGCAGGTAGGATTTTGAGTTCAAACTGTGGATATACGCTACCAAGACGGCTTTGCATCTGTTCAACTTGTTTAAACAGGACTTCACGCATAGGAGAATCCTGATTCCATACCTGGGCATAGGCTTTTGCTACGCGCTTGGGACGAAATGGCAGCACAAAAAGATTGAGGATGACTTGCCAGAGCAGTCTGGGAATCTCAATAACACGCTGATCAGACAAAAACTGTTTAAGAAAACGGCGTACTGCTGGAACAGTAGGTGCATCTGGAGTACCCAGATTGGCCAAAATAATTGTGACTTTAGCTTTAGAAGCAGGCGTCATAACAGGTTTTCCAAAGTAGACTAAAGCGATGATCTTGTTAATTTAACAGCTTTTCATATATCTTAAAAATTAATTAATACCTAGATCCATATTGGTAAATACGATCAAAATCTGTATGTTGATTTTCAATCAGTTTTTGGCCTTTAGGAGTAAGTTTCCATAACATGCGCTGTCGGTCATCACGGCCGCTAGGCATAATCCAACCATTTTGACGCATCTGTAATTTAATATTGTGCAAGGCACGGATATTAATCTGTGAACGTGCAACGGCATGGGCACGTGGCATTTCAAGGCGTGCTTCCGACAAACCAGTATCATTTAAATACTCATTTAAAGATTTAGAGAAATATTCTTCCGGAGTAGGAGATTTGAAGGTATTGCCCAGAACTGCCAGTAGTTGTGCCCAAGATAATTTACGCTGCAACTTTAGTTCTTTAAAATTACCATCCTGATAAGCATGCAACCGGTACTCAAAAGTGTAAATCTCACGTGGTCCGACTTTGGGCAAATCCAATAATGGGTCATGTTCACGTGTTCCCATTTCAGTTTCTAGCTGGGCAATTTTTTCTTTGAGCTGGTCAATTTCATCCTGCAAACGCTGAGTATTTTGCGGCCGTACCCAGCCTACCACGGGATAACGTTCAAGCATCTGTGGCATATTCAGACGCACCGCCATTTCCAGATCACGCAGAGTTCGGTAGCTGAAAACCTGATCCATATCCTGTTGTAGCTGTTTACGGAAATCTTTAAATTTTTCCCTTAATTCTGGTTTTTGGTCATGCAATTCTTTTGCACGTGCTTCTGGCTGCTCGTGCATAAAGACAATAATCGGTTTCTGCTTGCTTACTGCATAGATATATTCAAGATGCATATATCCCACGCCAGAGACAGACTGCTCACCATACTGGCTACCCAGTAAAATTACGACATAATCACAATCATCAATCTGCCGGCGGGCAAATGCTGTGGTCAAAGGTGTGCGTTGCTCGAGACCCCAAGAAAAAAAACCCATCCCCACCAGAGTTTGTGCCAAGACGATGCGCTCAGGTTGCATATCACTACCCGAGGTCGATATGAATACTTGATAACGCTTATCGAGCATGGCATGTCCTCATTTTTTCATAATAGTTATCTTCGCTCAGCTTACTTTATTAAACTATAGCAAGAGTGCTAATTTCCCCAATAAAATTTAAAAAAATTACCAAAAATTCAACAATCTTTCTTAAAGTTTCAGATTTTGAACACTCCAGCTCAATGTAGGAGAAATTAAGTGCTGTAGGATAGGTTTCAAATTTTCAGCATTGTGACCACTGACATAACACTGAATCCGGGTTTCAGACTCACAAGACTGCTCACCAAGTAGTTCATTTTTTATCAAGATACGGGCTGTTTGTCGGGCCACGGCCTGTCCGGAATCAACTAAAGTAAGCTGTTGTCCGAATATGGTCTGGATAGCCGGCTTTAGAAAAGGATAATGGGTACAACCCAACACCAGATGATCTGCCCCCTGCTCAACTACAGGCTGCAAAATTTTCTTAAGCGTATTCAGACACTGCTGGCTCATCTGAAGCCCTTGCTCAACCAGCGGAACCAGCTCCAGACAGGTAATGGGTAAAACTTTAACTCCCGTGGGCATGGCAAAACGTTCAATTACGTCTTTAATCAGGTTTCCACGAAAAGTGGCCGGCGTAGCCAGAACAGCTACGACTTTTTTTTTGCTTTGTAATACTGCGGGTTTTAGGGCAGGCACCAGTCCAATAATCGGAAAAGACTCCCCATAATGCTCACGCAGGTAATCCAAGCTGAAGGCTGAAGCAGTATTACAGGCCACTACTGCCGCTTTGCATCCTTGGCGGTAAAGCCATTCAATCGCCTGTGCAGTCAGCTCACGGATATTTTGATCACTCCGCGGGCCATAGGGAACATGAGCAGTATCGGCATAATATAATATCTGTTCATTGGGCAAATGCCGGGCTATTTCCTGGGCTACTGACAGCCCGCCAATTCCCGAGTCAAAGATCCCAATGGGTGCATCCCGCGATGCATGTGGCATAGGGTTAACAAGAGTATAAAGGGGCTGTATGGCTGTCATGCGGGTTATTAGCAGTTCAGGAAATTCAGCTATAAAGCTTAAACCTCAGGTGCCTAATTGCAAGTGCAAATCACCACTTTGTAGATGCAAAATAGTCTTTCCCTCGGCATTTTCTTCAAGTTCACCATATTGAACCAGATGATAGAAACTTTGACGCTGAATCAGGGCATTGATTCCAAAGCGCACATGTACATAAGGCCGTAACTCACCCTCATATTCACGCATAAAAATTGGATGGTCTTCATCAACAATTACCACATCCTGATTAGTAGTGGTTAGCTCTATATATTGTTTACCATTGAGCTTGATCTGGTTCACCTGATTAACAAATAACGGTTCATCCTCTACTTTAATCTCAATCTGCTCGGCCGGAGTTTTTAAATAAAACTGATCATTCTCTTTCCAGAGCACACTTGAAAACAGGTCTAAAAGTGACTGTCGCTTAATCAATTGACCTTCGTGCCACCATTCTCCATTGGCTTTTACGCTTAAATCCATTTTGCCACAACGCTTTGGCTGCCACTGGTCAACCGGGGGAATCGACCTTTTGTGACTTTGCTGTGCATCTTTTATGTATTGTGCAATGCTCAGTAAATTTTTATCATCTTTTTGTGGCGATTCTTTCAGCTCTTCGAGCGAATTATTTTGTTTTACCATGGTTTATGCCTTGCTGACGGGAAATTAATACGACTCAGCCAATTGGCTTGATCAAGGTTTGAAACTATACTAGCCCAAACTATATTAAGACACGTTATGCAATTTGTGTCTCACAATCAAGAACACTCATGGCAGCGCCGAATTTTTCCAAGGATTACGGTGGCCACCCCCCTAGCGATATGAGGAGTCCTACATGGAACACGTCGAACGTGAATCGATGGAGTTTGACGTAGTGATCGTTGGTGCAGGACCTGCAGGTCTTTCAGCTGCGATCCGCATCCGTCAACTGGCGATTGAAAACAACCTACCCGATCTTTCCGTTTGTGTCGTCGAAAAAG